>Ga0209624_10002063_pt1 | contig 15109 bp, 14 predicted proteins | sample JacPinW_OM2H0_O1_FD_188565 | JGI IMG/M metagenome (GOLD analysis project Ga0209624, IMG submission 188565) | Forest soil microbial communities from Algoma, Ontario, Canada - Jack Pine, Ontario site 1_JW_OM2H0_O1 (SPAdes) (version 2) | ecosystem: Environmental > Terrestrial > Soil > Boreal...
GGCGGGTGTTAGCACGCTGGTTTTCGCGAAAAATGCGGCTCGGAGGTTCGGGTCGGGAACCATGACCGTAAAGTAAGGGTCGGAAGGTTCGGAAACATCGAAAATTCCGTTGATAATGCCATTTGAGTCGCGGATCGGTCCGCCGTCGGAGTAAATGCGGCCTGAGGCGTGGTCGAAATGAATACGTTTCCCGAAGAAACCAACCGGTCCGATATTCTGGGCGGAAGAGGCGCCACCGGACGTTACGGGGATTTTGTAAAAGAGGTTCGCGGTGCCTGATTCAGTATCGGCCGCAAAAATGGTAGTAGCGTCAGATGTCCACTGGAAAGTGTCGAGCAAATCGCCCGTGCCGATGCCCGCCGGCACTTTCATAGGTCTCGGAGTGGCATCGTCGAAGATTACAAGCCCGCCCTCTGCAATGAAGGCGAAGTTCTGCACGCCTCGCGACACCGCTATCGTGTGCGGGGCTCCCGGCGCCACTTGAAGGTCGACCGCAAAATAGGGCCCAAAATCTGGGTCCGTGCCGAGAGGGATATTCACGTCGGGTTTCAGCGCCGGCAAGGTGTATCGCTGCACAGATGACGTACCGTCGAAGCCGACATACAGGAATTGGACGTCGTCGGAAATGGCGAGAAGATTCGGCTCACTTCCAGCGGGCACAGGTACGACGGAAGTGATGGCGCCGGTGGAAGGATCGAGAACTGCAATCGAGTTGGGATTCGTAGCCGCCGTTTCACCCACGGAAAGATAAAAGAGGTTGCGCACCGGGTCGAAAGCAATGTCCTGCGCCGATTGAGTCGACACGATTTGCGCAAAGTTGCTGCCGCCGCTGCTACCCACGAATAGCATGGAAGGGGCCGACGAGCCTCCCATTGCAGGCGGATTAACGACCGTTATCTTCGCCGCGCCGATGGCAGAAATGTCCGTCGCGGTGATGGACGCATGAAGGCTTGAGCTCGACACGAACGTCGTGGGTCGCGCGCTGCCGTTCCAATCGACCATGGAGGTTGGAAAGAAATTCGTTCCAGAAATGGTCACCGTGAATGCGGCGCCTCCTACGACGGCAGAACTCGGCGTCATCATCATGATGTTAGGCGGTGGCATTTGAATCGTGAATGTAAGCGCCGCAGAAGTGCCTCCGCCGGGGGTTGGATTTGTAACCGTGACCGAAGCGGTGCCTGGAGTGGCGATGTCGGCGGCCGAAATCGCAGCCCGCAGGCTGATGCTGGAGACGAAAGTGGTCGTTCGCGGAGAACCGTTCCACTGGACCGCGGATGTGGATGAGAAGTTTGAGCCGCTGAGTGTCAACGCGAAGGCGGGAGAACCGGCTACCAACGAGCTGGGAGCGATCGATGTAACAGCAGGCACCGGGTTGTTGATCGTGAAGGTGAGAGGGCTGGAAGTGCCTCCGCCAGGAGCGGGGCTCGATACGGTAATTGAAGCTGTGCCTGCGGTCGCGATGTCAGCAGCGGTGATTGAGGCCTGAAGGCTGGTGCCGGATGTAACGGTAGTTTGGCGCGCGCTGCCATTCCACTCGACGGTGGAAGAAGAAACGAAATTGGAGCCGGCGACGGTCAGGCTAAAGGCCGGGCCGCCGGCCGTACCGCTGCTCGGCGTCAGGGAAGCGACCGACGGAGCCGTATTCGGCGGAGTGGAGGAGCCGCCACCTGAACCGCCGCCGCAGCCCGCCATGCAGGCGAGACAGAACAGGGTGGCGAGGGCTGCGCCTGCTCTGATGTTTCTCGTGGAGAGGGTAAAGAAGTTTGATCGCAGCAAACGCACAAGCATCGTGCGCGCCGCTGGCGCGGCACTCGGAGCTGAAAGGGTCATCCCTACTCCTCAGAACGGACCTGGTCGTTGAGGGTACGGCTGTCTCAAATGAAGGAGCAGGCTACAACGGAAGGTAAGTCGAAGCTGCGAGATCCATGTATAACTTTTGTAACTTTCACACCGTAGCTTACCTTTGCGGAACAGCGACAGGAGGGCGCCGCTTCAGAGCGCGCTACGGTCGCAAATCGGTGCGACAGCATTGCAGCCGCCGGTGTTGGCCTAGTTGACTTGTGGCGGGTGATTAAATTCTTTTTGCCAGCACGAGGATGATCACGATGAGCAGCACCAGGCCCAAGCCGCCGCTCGGGTAGTAGCCCCAGCCGGTGCTGTAGGGCCACGTCGGCAGAGCGCCTAGAAGCAGCAGAATCAAAAGAACCAGCAAAATTGTTCTCACGTTGTGTCCTCGCGGCCTGAGTGGCGATGCAGCCGACTTCGAGTCGGTCCCCTTGGCCGGAGCTTTGACTCACGACGAGCTCAAAAGGTTCCGCGACCTGCCCGCTACTTTAGCAGCGCTTCGATATCGGCCTGATACGTGACCTTAGCGGGGACGCCAAGCTGCGTTAGAGCGGTGCGTCCTCCTCGATCGATGAGAATTGTCACAGGCAGAGTCGTCAGCTTGTCTCGCATTGCGTCATTCGCGAGGGCGATGTGGTAGGGAATCGGTTTTTGCGCCAAGTAGGGGCGGACAGACTTCCAGCCGTCTTCGTCGAGCGATACGCCGACAATTTCGAGACCCGCGTCTTTGTATTTGTTGTAGAACTCGACGAACCACGGAATCTCGGTCTGGCAGCCGCCGCACCACGTCGCCCAAAAATTCACCACGACCACTTTGCCCTTTAAGTCGGAAAGACGAACGAACGTCCCGTTTGCGTCTTTCAGTTCGAATCCCTCGGCCGGGTGCCGCTGATCCACTGGGTAGAGATTCGCCACCGCAGCGGAGGGCGCGATCGACTGCCAGATAGCGATCGAACAATCGATGCAGCGCTGCGCCAGAACGCGCGGTGCCGGAGCAGACGTGAGCGCAACCGCAATGATCAACGATGCAGCGACGAGAACCGCGGACCAGCCAATCATTCGCGACCAATGGGGTTTTGGTGCTAAGAGTGCTTCCCGCAGACGCGATTGGGCGCAGTGGACGTCGGGAGACCAGGTTTCGTGGGGCGTCAGGAAGGCGAGGCGCTCCTCGACCCACTTTGAAGAATCGGGCGTTTTTCCAGCTATCCTGCCGAGCGCGTTGTTATTCGCGAATTTATTATTGGTGTCCATAGCGGCGAATGTACTCCTTTCGGAATGATTTCTGGGCGCGAGCGAGCAACGTGCCAAGAGATGCAAGATGAATATCGAGCGCGGCGGCTAGCTCGCCATAACTGAGGTCGTGACTTCGAAGCAAAAGCAGTTCCGCCTGCCTCGCGGGAAGCGATGCGAGGACGCCCCGCACGCGCTCTTGCTCTTCCGCGGCGGCGTGAAGTTGTTCGGGAGTTGGGATACGCCGAATGACTGCGAGCAGGCTTTCATAGCGGTCGCGCCGAGTCTGCCTGCGCAATTCGTCCAAGCCGAGCCGGACGGCGGTGCGATAGAGCCACGCCTCGGCTTGCGGAGTGTGAGCGCTCGGCGTCCGCCACAGCCGAACGAACGCTTCGACGGCGAGCTCTTCAGCGCGAGCGGGATCGCGGACGACCCGGGCGATCACCCGCGCGACACGATCGAATCGAGCGCGGAAGAGCGCCTCGATGTCGAGAGCCACGTCGGGCGCGGTAGCCGCTTCGAGGGCGACGTCACTGGGTGCGTTCATATTCATATAACGACGCAGTCCGTGCATTTATGACAGTTTTTTCGCTTCCTGAGAATTATCTGTCGCGAAAAGGGCGATTTTGCGAGAATCGCTGCGCGCAACTCCCGTGGCTGCTGGCGCGCGCGACTCGAAGAACGAGGTTGAGGGCAATGGCTGACTATTTGTTGAAAACCGAACCATCGACTTACTCCTTCGCAGATTTGCAAAAGGACAAGGAAACCGAGTGGGATGGCGTCTCTAATCCCGTGGCGCTGCGCAATATGCGCGGGATGAAGCCGGGCGACGGCCTGATCATTTATCACACCGGCGACGAGAAGAGTGCCGTCGGAACGGCGACCGTCGTGTCGATCGACGATGCGAACGCGAAGAATCCTGTCGTGAAAATCAAGGCGGGAAAACCTGTTAAGAAACCGGTCACGCTCGCTGAGATGAAGGCCAGCAAAACGTTTGCGGATTCGCCGATCGTCCGGCAAGGACGTTTGTCGGTCGTGCCGCTGACCGCGGCTCAATTCAAAATGTTGGTGGGGTGAGAGATGGCGGCATTGCGAAAGGGCAGTTGGCTGGCGGCGGTCGCGGTGGTGGCGATTCCGGCCGTGGTGTTCAGCTTTGCGCTGATGCGAGACGTTTTGACTGCGAACGCGCAGAGCACGCAGACCAGCGACGCGCAGCAGATCACTCCGAACAAGATCGAGTTCGAGAATGATCAAATCAAAGTCATACGCGGCTTTCTGGCCCCACATCAGAAGACGCCGCTACACAGCCATCCTTATCGTTTCGGCGTCACGCTAACGAAAAACGATTTGATGATCACTTCGAATGGCAAGACAGCTCCGTCGAAAAAGAACGCTCAAGAGATTTTCTGGAGCGAGCCGGTAACACACGAAGTCGAGAACGTCTCGAACGAGCGGATGGAGAACATCGAAATTGAATTCAAGAAAGACAAGGGCCCAGGGGTTGAAGTCAAAAAAGACTGGGGAAAATCAACCGCGAAGGGAACTGCTGACGACCCCGTGCCGGTCGAGCAGGAGCCGCACCATCGAGTAGTCTTTGAGAATCAATATGTTCGCGTGCTCGACGTTGTCGTGGGGCCAGGCGAGACAACTCTATTTCATCGGCATTCGATCGACAACGTCCCGATCATTTTGACCGACGCCGATAATAAAACGCAGTTCGCTGGAAAGGATTGGACTCCGACGCCCGCCAAAGCAAAATCTGTGGGATTCATCCCCGGCGCAGCCAAGCCTTACGTGCATCGCATCAGCAATCAGGGCACGACCGCCTATCACGTAATCGACGTCGAAGTTTTGCCGTAGTGGTTCGCGGTTGTCGCGAATTTTGCAGGGAAGATTTCAAACCAAATCTACTGAAGCGTTGCCGCCCATTCGGCCGTAGTGTGCGCAAGCTCGCGCAAAATCTCAGCGTCCGACTTGCCGGAACTCTTCAGCACATGAAACGAGTGATCCGCTCCCTCGATGATGTGCAACGTAGCCCGATCGTCAAGCTTCTTGCAGATCGGCTTGAGGAGCTTAAAATCCGCCAAATCGTCGCGCGTCCCTTGTAAGAAAAGCATCGGCTGCTCAACTCTGGCCAGATGGTCGCCCCGCTTCGTAGCTGGCTGCTTCGGCGGATGTAGAGGAAATCCAAAGAACACGAGTCCGCGCACCTCGGGAATGAGACTCTCCGACGCAGCCGTCGAAGTCATTCGCCCGCCCATCGACTTCCCTCCGGCGAGCAGCGGAAGCTCAGGGGCTGCCGAGTGAGCAGCCTTAACCGCTGCCGCAACGGTCGAGGTCAACGTAGGCGGCCGATCGGGCGCCTTCCGCCGATTCTCCATGTACGGAAATTGATATCGAAACGTGGCGATTTTCTCGGCCCCGAGTTCACGCGACAATGCCGTCATAAACGGATGTCGCATCCCGGCTCCGGCCCCGTGTCCGAGTACGAGTAGCCACCGCGCATCAGACGGGCGGACGAGGATCGAGGAAACCTCTCCCGCGTTAGAAACCGAAAATTGTGAGTCGAATTCTTCGGACATTTGCGCTGATCGTAGCAGAAATGGGCATGATTGGCCGATTAACTGCAAGTCAGATGGATTAGGAGATGCGTGGATAAGCGATGGACAAAATTCCGATCTCGAGATTCAAGGCCAAGTATCTGGCCATACTCAAGCGACTCCGCAAGACAAATCAGCCGATCTGTCTCACGCGATTTGGACAACCCATCGCCAAAATCCAGGCTATTCCAAAACAGCGTACTCGCAAGCGCCGACTTGGCACGCTGCGCGGCAGCCTAGTCATCCACACGGATATCGATGCCCCAATATCATCCGAAGAGGATTGGGACGCGGCTAGAGGAGTGTGGGAACCTGAGCCACATAACAAGAAGTCAGAATCCTGAATCCTGCAGTTCTCAGTTTCCGGCCGAACCCGACTGAAGCTGCGTCAGCGCAGCCAACACTTCTTCGCTATGGTTCGCGGGCTTCACATCAAGCCACACTTTCTCGACCTTCCCATGCGGATCGATCAAGAACGTATGCCGCGAAGACAGCTTCGCCACGCCCATGTTCATCACGGAATCGTACTGTGACGAAACCTGGCTCTTGGTATCGGCCAGCAACTTAAAACTCAACCCTTCCTTCGTGCAAAACTGCTGGTGCGAATTCTCATCCTGCATGCTCACGCCAACAATCACGGCGTTCTTCGCTTCGTACTGCGCCAAGTCCCGCTGAAAATTGTGCGCCTCAACGGTGCATCCGCTCGTGAAATCCTTCGGGTAAAAATAGAGCACCACCCATTTGTCCTTGAAATCGTGCAAGCTGACCGGCTTGCCTTCCTGCGAATTCAACGTAAAATCCGGCGCCTGCGTTCCAACTGCCGGAGCATTGTCGCCGGCGCCCATCGCGCGCACACCGAACCCAATACCCAACAGCACCACGACCACGATCGCGATCAAAACAAACTTCATTCACCACCTCAATTTTCCGCAGGTTTCGATCCTGCCCTATTCTGGATGGATTGCATGGTAGTGGGATGTTTGCCGAAATGCCAGGGTTTCACGGATGGTCCGGCGTCGTCGATTTCTGGTGAGGCTGCGTGAAGCGGCCGAAACCGACGCGAACCTGCAGTGTGTTGATGCCCGGATTCGGTTCGATCAAGCCTGCGTTGGAAATATGCATGAAGCGCAGCTCAACGCTCCAGTTGTATTTGCTGCGCAAGAAATGAGCCCCAATCGCGCCGCTGGTAGTGAAGTTTACGTGTGAGGTACCGGGAGGCGTTTTTATGTTGGTGAAGAGCGTCCCGCCGCCGATATCGATATAGGGCATCACGTTGTGGCGCGGCACAAAATTCCACTTCAGTGCGAAGGGATTGAGACCGAAGCCATAAGCGGTCCCCGTGCGTTGTAGAACAAGAAAGACGGGCACGACATCGACCGCATACTCGAACCGCCCTTTGAGGAGGCCAGGCCCTGCCGGATCGGTCAGAATCCATCCGTATCGCAACCCGATGTTTGAGACCCAGGTATTCGCGTTGCTGCCGTTGAGCCCGTGCCCTCCGCCGGTCCAGATCTGTAAATCCTTGCTGTCGTCGGGTGCGGGCCCGGCCTGCGCGCGGGCGGACAAGGGTGCAGCAACGAAGAGAAAGGCCAGAAGGGCCCAGGCGAGCGCCGGTTTCACTCGAAAATCTCCTCCAAGGCGAATTCGCGACGAGAGACGTTTTTTGAAGCAACCACAATACCCTAGGTCGAGGCGTCGCGCGAACGCGGGGGAGGAACCGCTCTCCTCGCGCGGACAGGCGTTGGAATGTCTGGCGATCGATGGTTGCAAAGTATCGAGGTTAATCGAACTACGGAACTATTCATCGAACTGGAATCGCGCCCTTGCAAGTTGAAGTGCTAGTGTCGTGCCTGGGTCAGCGCGGTGGGACCTTTCGGAGAGGAAGCAGGGTGACGGAGACGGCTTTCGTGCGGACAAGGAGTGTCGTCGTTCTTTGCGCGCTTCTGTTTTTCTGCGCTGGATCGACGCGCCCACAACAGGTCGCCGTCAACGTGTCGTCGCGGTCGGCGGCGCCAGCGCCCTCGCCCCAACCGACCTCGGACGATCCGCCGGTAACCACGCAACAGGGCACCGCAAGCACATTCGATGCTGCCGTCGATCAGGATTCTCAGCCTGCGTCGGAACAGGCGCAGGCCACCGCCGATGACAGCGATAGCGGCATCCCAAGCATGTTGCCGCACTTCAAGAACGACCGTATCTGGCTCTCCGGCCAGGCAAATCTCATCTCCCAGTGGCATCCCGCGTTTCACTCCCCGTATGCAGGCAAGAACAGTCTGTCATCCGAAGCACAGGACGCAACTTCGCGCGTACTTACGCTTTTCACGGGCCTGCGCCTCACATCGACATCAGAGCTGCTCTGCGACATTCAAGAAACCGGCGGCCACGGAGTCGGCGAAGCCCTTGGCGTCGCCGGATTCCTGAATCTCGATGTCGTACGCAATCCAACCTTGAGTAAAGCGCCATACGTTGCGCGCTTGATGTGGCACCAGATCATTCCACTGGGACGTGGCCGCACGAATAACGACCAGCGCGGACCCTTCTCGCTATTTTCTGAACTTCCGGAACGCCGCATCGAAATCCGCTTCGGTAAAATGAGCCTCGTCGATTTCTTCGACCTCAATACCTACGGCACCGACAGCAATCTGCAATTCCTAAACTGGACAGTCGATAACAACGGCACATTCGATTACGCAGCCGACACGCGCGGCTTCACGTTCGCCGCGATGGTCGAGTATCACCACAACAAGCACATCGTGCTGCGCTTCGCGGAAGCCCTGATGCCGAAAGTCGCAAATGGCATCCACCTCGACGCCGATCTCGCCCGAGCGCGCGCCGAAAACATCGAGTTGGAACTCCGCCACAACACCATCCGTAAACAAGAAGGTGTGCTTCGCCTATTGACCTTCGTGAATCATGCGAACATGGGCGACTACCAAACCGCCATCGATAATTTTCTCGCCGGTCTCACGCCGACACCCGAAATTACCGCTCATCCGCTAACGACCAGCATTAAGTACGGTTTCGGCGCGAACTTCGAACAACCTCTCAATGGCTGGTTCGGAGTCTTCGGCCGCTGGGGATGGAACGAAGGCGAGCACGAATCGTACGCATACACCGAGGTTGATGGCACCGCGCAGATCGGCGCCTTCGCAAAAGGCACGCGCTGGGGACGCAAATACGACCGAGTGGGCCTCGCGTATGTCTCCAACGGAATCTCGCGCGATCACCAGGAATATCTTGCGTTAGGCGGTCTCGGATTTCTCCTCGGCGATGACCGCTTGAATTACGCTCGCGAAGACATCGTCGAAACGTTCTACACAATGCACGTGTGGCGCGGATTTTATCCAGCGCTCGGATTTCAGTATGTCAATCATCCCGGCTACAACAAGGATCGCGGCCCGGTAGTCGCGCCATCGCTACGTTTCCACTTCGAATTCTGATCTTCGCGCAAAGCCGTCAGCTAAGTCTTGACCTACCGATAGCGAATTTGTAGGGGCGCAGCATGCTGCGCCCCAAGCCCGCGCGATCGATCGTGCGTTGGCCACCCGTTCAGTCACACCCGATCACACCGACGGAGTCGGCAGCGCCAGCTTGCCGTAATCCTTTCCAAGCTCTACGCAAAGCGCTTCGACAACAAGCTCATGATCCGCCCGCTGCGGCAGTCCCGAAACGGTGACCGACCCGATCACCCCTGCACCTTCCACGCAAATCGGAAACGAACCACCGTGGGCTGCGAAGTCCGCCATCGACAGCGCATATTTCTCAAACAGGTTGGCTCCCATTTCAATTCCCAGCCGGTACGAACTGCGGTGAAAGCGCGCGACAAGATTGCTCTTACGCCTAACCCACTCCACGTTGTCGGGCGATGTGCCGCCGAGCGCGCTGTAGAAAAGCGGCTGACCGAATCGCCGAACGTCGATCACGATGCCGGCCTTCCGCGCAACCGCCATTGTGCGCAGCCGCGAACCGAGCGTCCACGCTCTTTCTTCGTCGAAATTGATGAAGCAAAGTTCGCTTTCTTGCGCGGCAATTGCAGCCAGATCATCTTCGCGTGCGCTCACAAAAATCTCCTTCAACAGCGATATGAATTGAGAGGGGCATTCTGCTATGCGGGTTCGAGTGAAGCAAGCGCTCCACCGTGCTACTTCCGGCATCAGGTGCGTTCGCTCGACCGTCCTTATTGTTTCTCGGGCATCTAATTGGTGCGTATTTTCGAGGCTTTGTCGCAGAAAGGCTCAGGAGCCGCGCAAATGGCGAACCCAATGGACCAAGACAAAGAACCAAATCCGATTGCAGAAATTTTCGACGAGATGTTCACGCTCTTGGAAGACATCGAAACGCGCAACGCCGCACTTTTCGAGTACATGAAAGAGCAGGGCGGCGTTACCGACGAAAAGCTCGCGCCCTATCTCGATCGCGCCGCTGCCGCGAGCGATGTGCGATGGCGCGCAGCTCGCGCTCGCATGGAGCATGTGCTTGCGCCCAAACCCAAATCCGCGACAGAAGTCGGCAAAGACGAGAAGTTGAAGGAACCGTCTTCGTCAAAGGCGCAAGCAAAAGGGAAGGAAGCCGAAAGCAGCGGCACAAAGCCGCAGGGCGAAAAGAAACAGGAGCCGAAGGCGGATTCGAAAGATCTCGGGAAGGAACTCGCGTTGGCTCAGCCTGGCGATCAGACCCCGTCCGAATCCAGGGACGCTGGGTCACAAAACGAGAAGCCTGCTGCTGAAAGCAAAGCGAAAGCAGTCGAACAGGGCGACAAGAACGGCGACGACCTGAAACAAAAAAGCGGAAAATCGTCGAGTTCAAGCGACGCCGAGGAACAAGCATCTGCTTTAGCCGATGGTAAGAAACAGGAACCGGATAAGACCCAGAGGGCAAACACCCAGACACCGCCGTCAGACGCCGCAAACTACTCATCCCAGTCATCCAGCGACGAAAAGCAACAAACTCAGAAGGCTGCCAAGTAGTCGCTTAAGACGGAGCCATGTACGGGAGCAGCACTGCTTTGCCTTGAGCCCCGAAGGGGCGCCCCAGCTTGCCACGCTGTCAGCGATTCATTCCGAAACGAGCTCTAAAATGGAAAAGGGGAGGGCAACATCCCCTCCCCTTCATCCTGCATGCGAACTCCGACGCGCCTTAGAACGTAAATCGCGCGCTGAGCTGCATCTGACGAGCATTGGTCGCCGTGCTCGTATACGTGTTGAACTGCGCGCTGCCGAATTGATTCTGATATCCGGCAAAGTTTGGGTGATTCAAAACGTTGAACGACTCCCACCGAAGTTCAAGCGCCTTATGCTCTGTGATAAGAATCCGCTTGCTCACCGCCGCGTCGAAGTTGGTCAATCCGTCCAGCGTCAGATGATTCCGCCCGCTCGTACCAACCTGCTCGAGCAGCGGCTCGCTCACCGGAAGCGTCGTCGGCACAACATAGCTCGAGAAGAACGGCACCGGATGCAATTGCGTCGCATTGCCATTCAGCGGATCGTTCACGGTCGTTGCTCCGTTGTTTGTCCCGTTGAGCAACAAATCCGTAATGCCGCCGATCGGGGCTGCGAACACGGTCGCCGGGAATCCCGATTGTGTTGTGAAGATGCCGCTCTGGCTCCATCCGCCGAAGAGATACTTCCTCCAGCCGGAGGAATGATTCCCGAACGGTAGCTGGTAGTTGTAGCTGGCCACGAATCGGTTCCGCAGATCGAACTCTGAGTTCGCCCGATTCGCCGAGATCGGCGCAGCCGCGTTAATCGGCAGCGCGTTGTCGTTGACCAGCACGCCAAGCGCATCCGAAACGTCATCGAGGCTGTGCGACCAGGTGTAATTCGCGTCAAACGTCAACCCGTTTTTGAAGCGCCGAATTCCTTCGACCTGCAACGAGTTGTAGCTCGAGGTCCCGGTGCTCTGTACCTGTGTCACCGCATCGAACCGCGGATCGATCAAATTATTGAGCGGCCCGAACGCGCCGCCGGTCTCGTTCTGGAACGTTGTCTGGAATTCGGCCAAACGCGCCGTCTGATCCGCCAGACTCGTCGGGGCCGCCGGAATATTCGCCGGATTCACGAGGTTGATCGGCTGGCTCACTTGCAGATGATCGCTGTGCGAGCCCACGTACGTAACCTTCATCACTAGGTCCGGAGCGACTTGATATTCCACCCCCGCATCCCATTGCTGGTTGCGCGGATTCTGCAGGTTCTGATCGACCGGCGAAAAAGCGCCAAAATCGCTCTGTAGAGGATTGAACGAGCCGAGCCCGGCAGTCGCAGCCGCCTGTGCCGGCGATGTGCCCGCCACAAGGTTCGCCAAAGAATTGCCGCCGCTGAAATCCTTCACTGTGACGATGTTCACGAACGGCGGAGAGAATCGCAGGTTTGTGATCGGGTTCTGATAAATGAAATCGTACGCGATGCCGTAACCTCCGCGCACAACGAGTTTCCCGTTCATCGGATTCCACGCGAAGCCGAGCCGCGGCGCGGGATTCCAGTTGCGATGGAAAGCAGTGCCGCCCAAATCGACGCCGCCGAGTGGGCCCGTGCCCAACACGCCGATCGGCGTCGTGGTGTTCGGGTCAAGATTCGAAAGCTGTCCCGAACCCTCGGAAACTCCGCCCGAAGATTCCAGGCGGAAGCCAAGATTCAATGTGAGCGTTCGGGTAATTCGGAAATCGTCCTGCACGAATCCGAACGCATCCAGCGCGAAGTTGTGCAGGTGCGTATTGCCGATGAATTGCTGATATTCCAGCGGATTGCCCGTCTGGAAATCGGCGATGCTGCCAAACACGAGGATGCCTTGTGCTTCTGCGTCGAAGAAGCTCGGCGCTTGATAACGATTGAAATCCACGCCCCACTTCAGTGTGTGACGCCCGTGAGTCCACGACACCGTGTCGGCATATTGAAACGTATTCTGTGTGCGTCCCTGAGGAATGATGCTGTTGATGCCGAAGTTCGAAGTGCCATCCGCAAAAATAACTTCGGGGCCTTCGGGGAAAGGTGAGTTCACGTTGAACGCCGGATTCACGCGCCCAAAGCCGAAGCGGAAGTTGTCGACCAAACTGTTTGAGATCGCCGCGGTGTAGCTGATCGTTAGATCGCGAGGCGTGGCAGTGGTTGAAGCGCCGAAGCCGGGCAGATTCGTGTCGATGAATGTGAGGCCCGGGCTGATTGTCGTCGATGGCGCCTGCCCGTATTTCACGAATAATCCGTCCTTGCCGCCGCGCAATACCTGATCCACGCGCACGGTCCAGATGTCGCCATCGATCGTATTGGCCGAAGAGCCGGCCAGGCTGCCGTTTGGTGACGTCGGCGAACCGTTCGCCGCAAACAGTGCAGCGTCAGTCGGATCGGTGATCGCCGCGGCCTGCGCTGGCGTCATCACGTTTGCGATGACCGTCTGTCCGGCGCCTCGCGTGCGCTCGACTTCTCCGCTCGCAAAGAAAAATGTGTGATTTTTGATGATCGGTCCGCCGATCGTCGCGCCGCCCTGGTTCTGCACGATCTTCGGAACCGGTCCGCCTACGGGTGTGAAATAACCGCGAGCGTTGCCCAATCCACTGTTCTGGAAATAATCGTAGAGCGATCCATGAAACTCATTCGTGCCGCTCTTGGTCAGGATCTGCACCTGCGAGCCTGAGTTGCGCCCAAACTCCGCATCAAAATTGTTCGTGATCACTTTCACTTCGGCCACCGCATCCTGCACGAAGGCAGCGCCCGATTCCCCAGTCGTCGAAATATCCGTAGCAGTCACGCCATCGAGCGTGATGTTGTTCGCTCGCCCGCGCGAACCGTTTCGAATTGAAGCTGCCGACGCCCAGAAACGGATTGTTCATCGCGACCGGCGCGACTCCCGGCGACAACGTGGCATACAGCACGGGGTCGCGATTTTGATTCGGCAGCGCCATCGCTTCGTCTGCATTGATGGAGTTGCTCACCTGCGCTGTGGCAACGTCCAGCGTTGGAATTGCGCCTGACTCAACGACGACACTTTCGCTCACATTCCCGAGCTGCATTTGGACATCGACGCGCGTCTTTTCGCCGCTGCGAACGACAGCGTTCTGCGAGAACGACTTGAATCCGTCCTTCTCTATGCTGATTCGGTAATTTCCGATTTCAAGTTGCGGCGCGGAAAATTCGCCCGAGTCGCTTGTAGTGATTACGCGGGTCTGGCCGGTATTCAAATTTTGGATGGTTACTCTGGCAGCGGAAACCGTTGCTCCCGTGGAATCCGTAATCGTTCCCGAGAGGTCTCCGGTGAGATCGGCAAGTGCGGGCGCTACAACCAACAACCAACTAAACAAAACTGCGATCAATACACGTACTACGGACTTATACATTGCGATAGTTCCTCCCAAAAAAGAGAACGCACAACAAACAACCCTGGCGCTGCTCCCCCCTGGGCAGAGCTAGTTCACGACCTGCGCGCACACCCAATGCAATGCGCGTGCCAGCGAACCAACGAAAATATGTTTTTGCAATATGTTCAGAATGTAGCGGTTAGTGAATGTAAATTGCCGGGATTTAGAATTCAGACGTAGCTTGCTCTACGGAAATATGCGAGTTATATGGGTTTATGAATCTCAGATTTGATACGGGAAAATTATCGGACGAATTGTTGGCAATGATTATTTGTAAAAATAATATCCGCGCATGACATCATCGACACATTAAATTGAGTTTTTAATGTGTTCGATCTCCGTGAAGGCAACCAGCACGCTGCGTCTCGCATCTCCCCGCTGAGATTTATCGCACCCTCAGAAAAGTTTCCTGTGCGTGCGGATCCCCATCCACTCTGCATAATTCTTCAGGTTGATCAGTGCGCTGCGTCCGCGGAGTTGGCGCAGAAATCGCTGCTCCTCGCGTGCTTCGGCAGCGGAGTGTAGCGTGTAGACTTCGTCGGAGGATTGCTTCGAGTCGCGGAGCGCGAGTTCAATCCCGACATCGGCAGCTTGCACACGTGTCCGGTCTTTCGCGAGGAAATCTCCAAACGCGACAGCATGCGTGACCCGAAATCTGGCAGCGCGATCGTTGTTCGTATCTTCGATCCGCTGTTTTAAAGACGTCAGCGCCGCCTCGACGGTTTCACGATCGAATCGCGGTGGTTTCGCGCCCGCCACGGTTTCGCCGGACGGTGTCGTCATCCATTCCCCCGCTTTGTCCGACTCTGGTTGTACGTAGCCTTGTATTTGCAGCAACGCCACCACGCGCTCCGCTTCTTCGCGCGAGATGTTCAGCGTGTGCGACAAATCGCGCAACGACCAGCTTACCGATCCCTTCGTGTCACGCAAAAAACTGAGGGCTGCTTCTGCTGGAATCGTTCTGCCCGCCGGCGATTTCGGCGCTCGGGCCGGTACCGAAGGTTTCGCTGGAGAGATGGATTTGGCCAACATCTCAACCGCGGTGGTTGAAGCTTTTCCCTGGCTGGTGTCGAGGTTTGTCTCGCGGGCT
>Ga0209624_10002064_pt1 | contig 15101 bp, 9 predicted proteins | sample JacPinW_OM2H0_O1_FD_188565 | JGI IMG/M metagenome (GOLD analysis project Ga0209624, IMG submission 188565) | Forest soil microbial communities from Algoma, Ontario, Canada - Jack Pine, Ontario site 1_JW_OM2H0_O1 (SPAdes) (version 2) | ecosystem: Environmental > Terrestrial > Soil > Boreal...
ACCGACGGAGGAGGTGCGCCAGAAGGACGGATGGGACCTGGTGTGGAACTACAAAAACCTGGTTTCCGGCTACCATGTGGGCATTGCGCTGCCACAGAAACTGCAGCCGGGGCCGCTCGCGGGGCGCATCAGTTATTTCGCGCCGGTTTCACTGCTGTTTTTCTTCTTTGCGCTTTTCCTGTTGACTACGGCGCGCGGCATTCAGTTGCATCCCATGAATTATTTTTTTCTGGCCTGCGCGTTTTTTTCGTTTCACCTCTTGATGGCTTATCTGGTGGATCGCATCTCGATTCATGTGGCCTTTGCAATTTGCTCACTCGTCTCGATAGCGCTGCTGGTGAGCTATCTACGATTGGTGGCGGGAATGCGCGCGGCGTTGCTGGAGGCGGGGTTGGCGCAGTTTGTTTATCTCGTGCTGTTCTCCTACGCTTTCTTTTTTGAGGGCTTCACGGGGCTAGCGATCACGATTGGTGCGATTCTCACCCTCTTTATCGCAATGCAGACTACCGCGGGCATACAGTGGGCGGAAAAGTTTGCGATGCGCTAAGGCGAGCAACGCACTTGCGGCGGGCGGCGTTGTTTGCGTTGAATTGTGGGATGAGGGGCGGCAGAATGCTTGCGGGAGTTCACTCATGAAAATTTGCGTGTGGGTTTTTGCGATGCTGCTGGTGATAATTGGCTTGGCTATTCCTTCGGTTGCGCAAAAGGAGAAAACGGTGACTGAGCACGCTGCTGGGGCGTTTGATGTGAAGCTGGAGCCGCAGGGGGAGGCAGACAAGGGTGACGGGTCCACGCTGGGCAGATATTCGCTCGACAAGCAGTATCACGGGGATTTGGAGGCAACGTCTAAGGGGACGATGCTGACGGCTGGGACCGAGGTGAAGGGGTCGGCGGGGTACGTGGCGTTCGAGCGGATTACGGGGACTTTGAAGGGACGCAGCGGGAGTTTTGTGTTGCAGCATAGTGGGACGTTGACGCGCGGCGAGGCGCAGCAGTCTATTAGTGTGGTGCCGGATTCGGGGACCCAGCAGCTGGCCGGGCTGACGGGGAGGATGACCATTATTATTGCTGCGGGGAAACATTCCTATGAGCTTGAGTACAGTTTGCCGGCGGGGCAGTAGGACGAGCACCGGCAACGAGGGGTCGCATAGAGATTCCTGCCTGCGGCAGGCAGGCCTATGCCACCAAAGAACGGCGCTTACGCGCCGTCTTTTTTTCCCCTGACACTTCAAATCTGTCGCCGGCGGGTTCTGTGGATGATTAGCAACCGCGAGCTACGAAGATTGTGCCACGCGGCGCGCTACGGCTTGGATGGATAGATTTTTAGCTCATCCCAGCCGCTGCCTTGTGTGTCTGTTTCGCGGGCGAAATGGACGCCAACTAATTCGGCCAGGGTGATTTCGCCGGTGGTGTAAATTTTGCAGCCGGTCATCAGGTGGCCGCCGATCATGGTGCCTTGTCCTGTGGCGATGGAGAGGTGGACGTGTTCGCCGCCTTCTTCAACGGTGCCGGTGATGGAAACGATTTCGAAGTGGCCCGTGTGGATATGCGCTTCGGGCTGGTTGGCGTAACGGATCGAAGCTTGCGTGAGGCTGCCGACGGCGCTGAGCAGCACGGCGGCCTGGATGTGATTGGCGTTGACGTAGGCGCGGATGCCGCCGAGAAGGTCGTCGCCGGGGCGCAGGCGGAACACGTGGATGCGCAGGCGATCGGTAGTGATGGATTCGTGGCGGTCGGCGAGCTGCTTAGCCCAGTCGGCGGGGAGAGCGGGGGCGGGCGGCGCGTTTTCGAGGGTGCTGCTTTGCGGGACGGGCTCGGCGGTGGGCGGCGTGTATTGTTTTGGCATTTGCGCCGCGGCTTGCGCAGCTGCTTGTGGCGTGGCGAAGGTTAGGGCCGCGCAGGTTAGCGCGAGTACTGCGAAAAGTTTGAGTCCCGCGCTCGCTGCCTTGACGATCGCTTTCATATAATTCTCCCCTGGGTTCGGCCCTGAGCCTTGCGCATCGCGCGGAGCACGCTCGGCCCCTGCGCGACGCGATGGCCGCAAATTTTTCTCGGACATTATGCATTGGACGCGTTGATTGTGAAGAGATGATTGGCTGAGGGTCGGCGATTCACGAATTGATTGATGGGTGGGTGCGCGCGCGCGGAAAGCGGATGCTTCGGTTGAATTCTCGGCGGGGGGAAAGGAACTCGAAAACACGCGGGAAAAGCACCCGCGAAAGAAATGTGCTTCGCGCGATTCTTTAATATGTCGTGGCTGAAGCCACGACCCACAAACATTCCCGAGTTCGCCCACAGACTCTGAAGCCACGAGGCGCAAAGATTGGCTCGCGTACGCGACGGGTGTGGCTAGGGGGTGGCGCGACGGAGGACGGCGCTGGACTTTTCTGCTGCTGCTATTTGGTGGAAGAAGTCGCGGACTTCGGGGAGTTTTTCTGTGGGAACTACGACGCCATTGATTTCGTAGGTGCGTTTGTAGTGCAGGACGTTGTCTTTCACTTCGACGTTACTTTTGTAGATGGCGTAATCGCATTTGACTTCGACGGGCAGGGGAAGTTCGTCCACCACGTAGCCTGCAGGCAGGGTGATATCAAACACGTCGGATTGCAGAGTGGTGCCCTCGAATTCGATGGGATATTTGCGCGCCTTTCCGGTGAGGATGTTGGAACCTTTGTCGCCGACGACGCGGGGGCGCAGGATGAGCAAGTCGCCGGCGGTCTTGGCGTAGCCCTCGACGACGAACTGGTAATGGAGCAGGAGGTTCTCGTCGTACTTATCGAGATTGCCGAGGGATGCGTGAGTGAGCGTGAAATTATTGAGAAACGTTCCCAGGAATTTTTCGATGACCTTCTCGCGGTCGGAAGGCGAAGAGCCGATAAACTGCGCGCGGCTATCACCTGCCGGAGCGCCCCAGCGGAGTTCGTCCACGTCGCCGCCCAGATTGCCTGTGGGGCCCAGCGTTAGCGTGGCAGTGCGCAGCAAGCGATTGGTGGGCGGCGGCAATAGCGGCAGCAGAATCACTTTGCCGCTGTCGGGCGTGACGAGCAGGCCATAATTTTGTTGCAGGTCGGAAGGCAAGTATCCCAAAGTCACGAATTCGTCAGTGGGATCGAAAAATAAGAGGTGGCCGAGTTGGGGGTCGTCAACGGTGGCGTAAAGACTGTTGGTGGGGATGTCCTGCGGGAGACGGATGGCCATGATCATGTGGTTGCCACGGAGGGAAGGGAAATCCGGATTGACGATGCCGCGGTGAGTGTCAACCATGACGTAGTAGGAATCAATGCCGACTTGCTTGAGCATGGTGCTCAGCAGCGTGACTTTGTCCTTGCAGTCGCCGTACTGATGCTTGAAGACGTCCGCGGCGGGATGGGGTTGTAAGCCGCCGATGCCGACTTCGATAGCCACGTAACGGATTTGCTGCTGGACGTAGGCGGCGAGGACTTGCATTTTCTTGAGCGGGTCGGAAATGCCCGTGGTAAGTTCCGCAACTTTTTGCTGGAGCGCCGGTGAAGGGACGCGGCTGGCAGAAGTAAGGTTGGCGTACCAGATGCCGATGTCGTTCCAGGTGCCAGTGGTTTTGGCGCGGAGTGCGGGATCGCGCGGAAAATATTTGATGTCCATGCGGCTGGCGACGGTGAGAAAAGGCGGCATGGCGGGCTCGATTTCGACAGCGGGAACGTTTTCGACTTCCCAGACATTGAAATTATTTGCGGAGGACTGCGGCTGCTGTTTTGGAAAGTTGGCCCAGGATTCGGAGAATTCCCAACCGACAGGCAGCTGCAGCGAAAAGCGCGCGCGGCGAGTGGGGATTTCGCTTTGAAATTGCCAATCGTCTTCAAAGGCGAAGGGACGATGTTTCTGGACGTACTCATAGCCAACGATGTTTCCGGGGTCCGCGGCGGAGAACTTGATGCCCTTGCCGCGCAGGTCGCTGAAGACCTCAAAGCTGCTGAGGCTGAATTCAACGGCGTCCTTTTCCTTGAGTTCCATTTCCTGGCCGTTGGCGGTGATGGTCCAGGCCTTGAAGAAAGAAAGCTTCGTATCGTTATTGAACTGGACGAACGCGTAAGCGTACTTGTCGCGAGCTTCGGGGCGGAGGAGCTTATAGGCTCTGCGATGCCTGGTTTCGATATCGCCATTGTCCTTGACAGTGGTTTGTTCTTCGTCGAGGAGCACGACGGCGATGGTGTCCTTGGGATACTCCGGCAGAGTCTGGTGCGCGGCGGCGCGCAGCCAGTCCGGGGCGGTATCGGCAAAGACGCGGGGCGAAAAACAGCTGAGGGCTGCGGCGAGCGCGACAGCGGCGAGCGTCGTGAGTGCAGCGACCGCGACCGGTTTAGTTATTTTTGGCAGATTGCGCATTTTGCAGAACGATTTGAGCGTCGTCATTGGTTTTCACCGTATTGAAAAAATTACGCAGCGCTGGATAGCTGGCAACGGGAAAGCCCAAGCCATCGAGGACCAACACGCGTTTCACCTCGACGACGCTGCCTTGCTGAGCCGCGGAAATTTCATAAGACACCACACCCGGCTTGACGTGCTTGGCCGGGGGAACGGATTCGATTTTCAGCTCGGTGGGAATGTGCAGCTTTACATCGTCAATTTCCTCGGAGGGGCAATTGAAATAAATGGGGTAAAGGCGTTTTTCCGCCTGAAACGCGGTGGCCTGCCGGACTTGAAACGGCGAGGCGGGAACCAGCATGCGGCGTCCGGCCGCAGTTCCGAAATTGGGGATTTTGGCGGTGCCTTCCACATGCAGCGGGACTTCTTTGTTTTCCCAAGCGGTGATCTCAGTCACTTCGAATGAGGAGCCGGCGGGCAACCACCCCTGGATTTCGTCGCCAAGGGATTTGCGGCGTCCCGTTTCATCTGCCTCGCGGTGTTGTTCGCGGCGCTCGGCAGCCAACGGGCCAGTAAATTCCACCTGGAGCTTTCCGGTGGCTTCTCCGTCGGAGTCAATTTCAAGTTCGGCAGTGCGAACGGTAGTGGCTTGAGTGGCAGGCGAAGGGGGAACGGAGACAACTTCACCGCCGGTCTTGGAGCAACGGATACCCCGCGTGTCGGTTTCGTACCAGGGGAGGATCCCGAACGGGTAAGTGCTCGCGGCAGGATCGAGATAATAATCCTGGGTGCCGGCATGAACCCAAACGATGTCGTCGGAGACCTGCGAGGTGTCCTCCATTTCCGGAAAAAAGAAGTTAACGTAGCGCGGGGCAACGAACACCTCGGAAGCCGAAAAGCCCGCCGCGCGCGCCAGGCCCACAAAGGTGTAGTTCAACTGGCGAACGTTGGCGTAGTTGTGCTTCAACACATCTTCCACGTTGTTATTGAGCTTGAGTTGCTCCTGTTTCTGTTCCTTCTCTGTTTTCGCATCTTCCATGGTGAGGTTCCGGATTTTTTGCACGCGCGCGTAGATTTTGCGGACTTTTACGTCCGGAGGGTCATCGGCGTTGACGGTGTGGGACAGGTCCGCTTCGAGCGCGCCTTTTTTGTTGATGAAACGATCTACTTCCTCGGACCAGGCTTTGCCTTTGCGATTCCAGAAAGCCGCCTGGGTCTCTTTCTGCGGGTCCGTCGGATTCACATAATAAAAGTCCACGTGGACCTGCAGGACGCGTTCCGGAGGCATATATTCTTCCTGTTGCAGGCCGGCGATATCGTGGATGTCCATCGTATAGGTGCCGTTGGACTGCTTGGCCGGAGCGACGTTCGCCGGCAGACCGTACTGGCGATACATCAGCGGCGCAGCGTAGGTGCTGCTGTCTGGCCGGATGGTGAAGTGCGCGTCGCGAGTGTAAAGGTGGCTGGTGATCGTCCAGCTTTCGTTGACGTAAAAACTGGAGTCGCTCTGTTCGCGAAACTTGTATTCGATGATACTGCCCGGGTGCACGTCGGGCAGGGTGAAGGTCTTCGCGAGATATTTCACGCCGCTGGCTTTCACGATGGTTTTCTCGAAAGGTTTGCCCTCGAAATTCACGATGCTGCCGTCGGGGTGGATGGTACGGCCGCGGATATCCAGGATGTTCGTCAGCTGTTTGTTGAAAGGCAACTCGACGTCGGCTTCGTTCGCTCCTTCCTGCGTGAAGATCTTGACCCGAACGTATTCGCGGACGGAGGATTCCTTGGAATCCATGTCGCTGGAGCGATACAGGATCATGGCGTGTGCGCCGGGGCTGGCGGGATTGTCTTTCAGGGCCAGGTCCGCGGGCGTGATGGGCAGCCAGTCGTCGCCGGCGGAAGAGGGCCGCGGAGCAATGGCGGCGCCGCACAGGAGTAAGAACACAAAGGCACTGACGCAAAAGAATCGCTGGGTTCGATTCATGGCGAAGCACGCTCCCAAGTTGTGTAGAGAGAACGGGTGGCCGGGCTGCGGTGATGCGCTGAGCCGCGGGCCTGGGTACCCAGTTCTCAAGCGGTGACGTGAGCGCCACGGTACGCTGAGTTGGCGATACTGTCAATGGCCATGAGGGATAGGGGTGTCGGCTTGTTGGGGCGACGCACAGGTGTGGAGCGTATATCCGGTATCCGGCCGCTTCAGCACCCATCGTGAACGCCAACGCCGCACCAGCCGCACAGCCTTTGCCTTCCGTTCGTCTCGCGCGTCGCCGCATCTAAACCCGCACACTTCAAAAACGAAAGGACAGGGCGACGCGAACGGAACTAGCGGAGTTGAGGCCAGCGAACGAGGCAAGAGGCGGAGCGATCCGCGGCGCGAATGGTTCGATTACCGCTGGTTGAATTAAAAACGATTGCAGTCCGCGCGACTCTTCGACCTATACAACATTCAAGCGGGTCCCGTTCAAGCTGTCCGCGATCCAGGAGGAATCATGACTTCCTCTGCGCACGTTGCAAGCGAGACGCCGGGCACGAAAAAAGCTCTTTTCATTGACGCTGACCCGGAAGTCCGCGCGATGCTGGTCAACATTCTTGATCCACTGGTGTGCAGCGTGCGGCATGCAGCGGACAACAAGGCCGCACTGGCGCTTGCTCAAGCTGGACATTTCGATTTCATCCTTACAAGCGAGAAAACATCCGGCAAGGAAGATGTGGAGTTGCTGCGGAGGATTCGCAGCGTGCGGCCGCGCACCAGGCTGATCATTCTCACTGAGGAAAGTACGCCAGCGGAAGTGATCGCCGCAATGCGCGAACACGCATTTAGTTACTTTTCAAGACCATTCTCGCATTCCTCGCTCACGGACGCGGTGCATGCCGCCTCGGACGGGCCGTCCTGGGATGACGGAATCGAGGTTTTGTCGGCGACACCGGACTGGATTCGTCTTGCGGCCAGACGCGACATGAAGACCGCGGAGCGACTACTCCAGTTCATGCACGAGATTGCTGATTTGCCAGAGCGCGAAGCCGACGCCGTGGCAATGGCTTTTCGCGAACTTCTGATGAATGCGATCGAGCATGGCGGGCACTTTCGTGCTGACCAATATGTCGAAATCTCCTACGTCCGAGCCAAGCACATGGTGATGTGCCGAGTGAAAGATCCCGGTGAAGGGTTTACTCTGGACGAAATCGATCACGCCGCCATTGCCAATTCCCAGGAAGACCCCGCCCGCCACATTGCATATCGCGAAGCGAAAGGGCAGCGTCCCGGTGGCTATGGCGTTTTGTTTGCGCAAAAGCTCGTGGATGAGCTGATTTACGATCAGAAGGGCAACGACGTTATGCTGATTAAGTATCTCGATGCTACGCCGAAGGAGAATTTATAAGCTCGACGCCGATCCTGGGCGCCCTCCGTTAACCGTTGCCGCGCCTGATTCACGCTGCCGCTCAACCGGTCAATGCAACACCCTCCACTGGGTTGATTCGGCAATGCTCCCGCGGAAGAACCGTCTATTCGGCTGCACTCGGGCCGGTGGGCCACCCTCTATGACGTTGTCGGTTCTGTCAAGGGACACGTAGAGTGTGCGAGCTGCGAGCAGCTCGTTTTGGTTGTTTCTTACCAGGGCCATTGCTGATTCCTTCATCTCGACCAAGGCTCGCTGCTTGAATCTAGCGGTGGAATCTGGTTCCACCAACCAGCTGAGCACGCGTCACCCGGCGTGTCAGTTCGCGAGCCCGCTCGTCACTGGATCACCGCGGCCAAATCATTGTTCCGCAGAATCAATCTTGGCAGGCCGCCGCTTGGCCCATCCACCGCCAGCAGTTGCTGCGGTCCCGGCATCACTGTAAATGACGAACGAATCGCGAATCCACCTTTCGTGTTCCACTGCCCGTCGTTCAAGAGAAATGTCAGTGCCCCGTCGCTGCTATCAATCGTCGCCAGATCCGGCCACCCATCTTGATCGAAGTCCGCGGGCACCACCGATGCCGCGTGCTTTCCAATCGCCAGCTGCTGCGCCAGCCGAAAACTGGGCGCTAATATCGTTTCGTTCAGTAGGACGTCCAGCTTCGAACTTTCGTGTCCCTGCGCGTCATAGCTGTTCTCTGTAACGATCAGATCAATCTTCGCGTCGCGATTCACATCCGCCAGCGCCATGCCTAGCGCATGCAGCGGCTCCCCGCTCGCGTTCAGCACCTGCGCCGGAGCGTCAAACGTAACCGCGCCATTTCCCGATGTCCGATTCAACATCACATTCACTCCGCAATATCCATTCACTATCAAATCCGCCTTGCCATCCCCGTTGATGTCTGCCGCCGCTAGTTCCAGCGAGTAAATCACCATCCCTTTCATGACCGGCGGTGGAACACTCTTCGGGCACCAGCTCACCTCCACCGGCTCGGCAAACGAAAATTCGCCCGCGCTGTTGTTCACATAAATTTTCAGGTTCCGGTCATAGCCGCTGCCCACAATCAAATCCAGCTTCCCGTCGCCGTTCACATCCTGCAGCAGGGCGCGTTGCGGTGCCAAGGTGCCGCCGAAACGCCCCCCGCCAGCCTGAAACTTCGCAGCTTCGATCGCATGATTCCGGTTCTTCCCCTCTAGCTCATAAACCTGTATTCCCGACGCGGTCACTTCCACCATCTCCCTTCGCCCATCGCCACGCAAATCGCCAACTGCAATCGCCCCATCCGGCACGCCGCTCGCCCTATACAGCGGCGCATACGGCGGCTCAAGCGACTTGCCCGCGAAAACCTCGGCCATATGCCCGTCCTTCGATCGCGACGATCCCAATCCATTCTGCGCCACATCACTAACCACAAATCCAGCCGTCCGCCCATGCTCCGCAAACGGAATCACCGCTTTCGCCGCGAATCCCGTAATCAACGATTCCGGCGCGTGGAATCCTCCGCCCTTCCGTCCCAGCACCACTCTCACTCGCGGTCCTCGTTCAGCTGCCGCGTCCAGCAACGCCAAGTCCGCCTGCCCATCGCGATTGAAATCCCCCAGCACCATGCCAAGCGTATTCAAAGTCAGCGCAGAAAACGTTCGCGGCGCCGCAAACTTCCCGCCGCCGATCCCCGGCGCCACCACAATCTCTCCCGGCGCTCCGTAATCCGCCGCCACGCCCGCGAGCCGATTCAGAAACAGCAGGTCCGCCTTCCCGTCGTGATTCACGTCCTCCAGAATCCAGTTCGCCGCGTGTTCTACGCCCAGCGGCACCTCCACGCTCGCGAAGCGAATCGTTCCTCCCGGAACAGCACGGTTCAACAACGAAGCCGCCCCGCACGGCTCCGCGCCGCTGCCGCACCAAGCTGCGAATAAGTCGCTGCGTCCATCTCCATCCAGGTCCGCCGCGGCCACAAAATCCACCGCGTGGTCGAACGCCACCACGATCGGCTCGGCAAAACGTATCGCCGCAGTAGCGCTCTCCGTACGGTTCAGCAGCACTACTACCCCACCTTGGCGTTCACGCGCCGGCGCTCTGAATCCCACCGCAACATCCGGCTTCCCATCGCCATCAAAATCGCCAATCGCAATGGACGCCGGCACGCCCGGAATCGCGATCTCCACGAGCGGCGCCGCACCCGCGTGGTGATTCGCGTCCAGAAAAACCGGAGCCGTTGCGATCCGCAGCGTCCCCGTTTCATCGCTGGCGTCCCGCGTGGGCGTCGTGCCCACCAGCACCTCAGCCTTGCCGTCGCCATTCAAATCCGCGGCCGCCAGCGCCGGCCCAAAGCCGCCCATCAAACTCTGCTCCGTTCCAAACGTTACCGGTGCGCCTGCCCGCGCCGTGGTGTTCAGCATCACCGTCACGCCCGGATGCAGCAAAATCAAATCCGGCTTCCCGTCGCCGTTGACGTCCGCCACCACCACCGCCTTGGTCGGGTTTTCCAGCCCGATCGTCGCGCCCGCGCGAAACGTTCCGTCGCCGTTGCCTTCCAGAATCTGCAGGCCGCGCTCGCGCATTCCCGCGCTCGCGCCCGCCAGTATCAAATCCTCTTTCCCATCGCCGTTTAAGTCAGCGTGTGCAATCAGGCGCGCCGTCGCGCTCACCGGAAACGACAGCGGCAATTGATAATCGAAGGAAGGAACCGCGCGCGAATCCTCTGCGGAATAGCCAGTCAAGCTCAGAACCACAGCCAGCGCGCCCGCATTCACCGAGCGCTTGACGATTGCCCAACGTCCCCAGTGGGCCATGATGTCCTTACAATATTTTCAGCTGCCCGAGTCTAATTCCATCCGGGAAAATTTCCTTGCAGAATTAGACCCCGCCCAGCTCCCGAAGTTCCCGCGGGCGGCCGGCCCGCCCTTCCACTCCGCTCAAACGAACGCATTAGTTTTTACGGGTGCCGGACCCTTCGGTTCTTGAAGGGTCCGGGTTTAGACGCAGCGTCGCTCCTGAACTCGTGTGACAACCACTGTTTTATCTCAGGACACGGCATGGCCGACATCCCACAAACCCACCAGCGCCGGAGGCGCGGCATAAGCTAGCCCAGCGTGGCAACGCTGGGAAAAAAGACGCCGCGAAGCGCCCTACCTTTCGCGGGTGTCTTTCCCGCGTGTTTTCGAGTTGCTCGGAGCCAACCTGGCACGATCCAGCCCCGCGAGGCCCCACCCCTCAGTTTGCACTTGAGTTACCTTAACGACTGTGTTATCATCAGTCGTGCACTAATTTCGTCACCGCAGGGGGGCTGCATGGTCCACGCTGCTCGTGCCTCAACCGTCAGCGCGCCAGCCCCACTCTCCACCCGCAATTTTCTAATCGCTAGTCGTCAAATATTAAAAATCGAGCTAACCCACTCACAACAAACGAGAAAACATTTTCTAATCGCTAGTTTTTCGGCCAGTTTGGCCCCCGCTCCGCACCTCACCAATCATGACTCTCGAAAAACGGCACCATTTCAATTCAATACAAATAAACCTCACAAAATCATCATCGTGCTGATGACCCCGCTGAAAACAAAGGAGAAGCGATTTTCTATTCCGTACAAGTTTCCCGCTCGCGACATCACTAATCTTGCCCTGGTCCCAGGACGAAAAAACGTCCCTCACCTCCAGCGCGCCAGGAATGCGGCTTGCTTGGCTGTGCTGGTGGTGCTAAGTTGCCCGGCGGCGAGCGGGCCAAATTGGTTCGCGTGGTTGGGAATGGGGGCTTGATGGCGACGAAACAGTGGAGTTCGACGGCACCGCCGGGGGAATTTCATCCTTATGTCGGGCCGGAGGAGAGCGTCGCGGAATTCAGCCTGCGCGCGGTGATCCTCGGATCGCTGTTTGGGGTACTGTTCGGCGCGGTTTCGGTTTATGTGGGCTTGCGCGCGGGGTTGACGGTGTCGGCCTCGATACCGATCGCAGTGCTTTCCATCAGCATCCTGCGCGCGTTCGGGCGTTCCACAATTCTGGAAAATAATATCGTGCAGACCACCGGCTCAGCGGGCGAATCCGCTGCGGCGGGCGTGATTTTTTCCATGCCGGCGCTGATCTTTTTGGGATTTTCGCTGAACGCGGAATATTGGCGGATTTTTTTTCTAGCGCTGATGGGCGGATGGCTCGGCGTGCTATTCATGATTCCGCTGCGGCGGCAGTTGATTGTGAAAGAGCACGGCAATCTGACTTTTCCCGAGGGCACAGCTTGCGCGGACGTGCTGGTGGCAGGGGAGCGCGGCGGATCGTTTGCGGGGCGGGTGTTCTGGGGATTGGGGCTGGGCGGCATTTACACATTTGCGATGAACACGCTGCACATGTGGCCGTCGCAGCCGGAGTATCAACCGAAATGGCTGCCGGGCGCATCTTTTCGCGCGAACATCACTTCGGAGTATTTGGGAGTGGGTTACATCATCGGGCCGAGGGTTTCAGGGACGTTGTTCGCGGGCGGCGTGATTTCCTGGCTGGTGATTATGCCCGCGATCAAATTTTTCGGATCGCTTTCGGGGAACGTGGCGTTGTATCCCTCGACGATTCCAATCGGGCAGATGACCTCCGATCAACTTTATAGCAGCTACATTCGTTCGATTGGCGCGGGGGCGGTGGCTGCTTCGGGGTTGATCACGCTGATCAAGACTTTGCCGACGATTTTTTCGGCTTTGAGCGCGGGGATTAAGGATATTCGCGCGAAGCAAGCGGCGGCGTCGGCTGCGGTTGTGGACCGCACGGAGCGCGACATGTCCATGCGCGTGGTGCTGATCGGGTCGGCGGTGATTGTGGCGATGATGTGGGCGCTGCTGAAGTTCAAGCCGATTCCCGGGGCGATGACTAGCGGGTTTTCGGATTTGCTGGCGGCGCTGTTTGTGGTCGTGTTTGGATTTTTGTTTGTGACGGTGGCGTCGCGCATCAGCGGATTGATTGGAAATTCGTCGAATCCGATCAGCGGCATGACGATTGCCACTTTGATGGCCACCTGCGCGGTGTTCCTGGTGATTCATTGGACGTCAACTCCTTACCAGGTGCTGGCGCTGACCATCGGCGGCGTGGTTTGCATCGCTTCGGCGATTGCGGGCGCGACTTCGCAGGATCTGAAGACGGGTTACCTGGTGGGCGCGACGCCGTACTGGCAGCAGGTGGCGCTGGTGATTGGCGTGATGGTTTCGTCGTTTGCGATTGGCGGAACTTTAATTCTGATGAACATCGGCCTGGCGCAATATAAGCCGGTGCAGATCGCGCTGGACATTGATCATCTGCAGCCGGGAGTGGATGTGCAGGAGCGCGGCTATACCTACAACGGGAAAACTTACACGCTGGTGAATGCCCTGGGATCGCACGAAGTGCCGGACGGAAAATATCTCTACGATCCCGGAACCCACCAGATTGAAGTGCAGTGGGTTCAGGGCATCGGCAGTGATCAGGCCGCAGCTCCGCAGGCCAGGCTGATGGCGACAGTGATCAGCGGCATCTTGAATCAGCGCCTGCCGTGGCGGTTGGTTTTTCTGGGAGTGTTTCTGGTGATCGCTGTGGAGTTGCTGGGCGTGCGTTCGCTGCCGTTCGCGGTGGGGTCGTATTTATCCATTGCGACGACAATGGCGATGTTCGCCGGCGGGTTAGTGCGTTGGCTGGCGGAGCAGGGGCTGGAGAAAAAGAGCGACGCGGAGAGTGAAGTGAGTCCGGGCTCTCTGTACGCGAGCGGATTGATCGCGGCGGGCGGCGTCTTCGGCTTGCTCGCGATCGTGCTGAACCTGCTCCAGGATCCAGAACTAAGCAAGCACGTCCCGCATTGGTTGGGCCTGATGCTGCATCTACCTTGGCCGGCCAAAATGTTTGCGCTGGGAGAAAAATTTCCGGCGATCAGCGGCTCGCCCGGAGTAGGCGTGCTGCTCTTCGTGCTGCTGGCGATATCGCTATTTATTTCAGCCCGGAAAAAATTGGAGAATTCGTAGAAACGGGGTTAGGGGCGCGAGCGTGGCGACGTGCGGCGCTCGCGCCCCGTTTGGCGTCGCGTTCGATTTAGTTCTGCTTTGGTTTTTCCTCGTGCGCTGGCTCGGACTCGTGCTGTGCCGGCGGTTTTGATTCATGCGTGGTCGTTGGCTTCGCAGCTGATTCAGGTTTCGCTTCCGGTTTGGCCTCCGGCTTAGATTCGTGCGTCGCGGCCGGTTTCGGCTCCGCTTTTGGTTTGGCCTCGGCTTTCGGCTCCGCCTTCGGCTCGTGAGTAGCCGCTGGCTTCGATTCTGTCTTTGGCTTCGCTTCTGTCTTCGGTTCGTGCGCAGCCGCTGGTTTCGACTCTGTCTTTGGTTTGGACTCAGTCTTCGGCTCGTGCGTGGTAGCAGGCTTTGATTCTGTTTTCGGTTCGCGCGTGGTCGCTGGCTTCGATTCGGTCTTCGGCTTGGCCTCGGTCCTCGGTTCACGCGTCGGCGCGGGTTTCGATTCGGTTCTTGGCTTGGCTTCGGTCTTGGGCTCGCGCCTGGTTGCGGGCTTTGATTCCGTGCCTCTCTCGGTTTCCGGCTTCGTTTCGGTGCGCGCAGGAGTTTCGCTGCGAGGTCTGGCTTCGGATTTGGTTTCCGTCCGTGCAGCGCCGATGCGATCGGATGAGGACGCTTTGGTCTGTACTACGCCTGCACCTTTGAATTCGCCGGGCCTCGCTGTTGCCGCAACCGCTGGCCGTCCGTGATTCGCCGAGGCGAACTGGCTGCGATCCGAGCGCGCCTCGGTGACGTGCCGTTCTTGCGCCTCAGTGGGCGCGGTGTGATTTTCGTGCGCGAATCTTTCTTGCGCCGCGGTGGGACGCGCGCTCACGCCGCCGTGGCCGCCGTTATAGCTGACGTGTGAATCGTGAACGACCACTGTCCTTGCATAGGTGTTGTGAATCACGTTCACGTTTACATTGTTCACGCGCGTGTTATAGAAGAAGTGGCCGTCGGTCCAGCGGCCGCCGAAGTAGCCGGTGCCGACGTAACCGAAACCGTAGTTGATGCCGCCGTAGAAACCGACTTCCGGTCCCCAGTAGCCCGCGTTCCACAGATAGGCGCCGTTGGACCAGCCCCAATAGCCGGGCGTCCAGAGGAAACCTACTTCGGGCGCTTCCACCCACGTGCCGGGAACCCAGAAATATCCGCCGTCATCGCTGTAGCTCCAGTAACCCGGCGTCCAGATGTAGCCGTCTCCGGGGCAGATGGGCTGCGTGTAAACGGGGAGCGCGGGCGGAGCGACGGTCACCGAGAGAACAACCTGCGCTGAGGCGGTGGAAGTCGCGGCGGGAATCCCGAGCAGCAGTGCAGCTAGTGCGAAGCAAGTGGAAAGTCCGAGCGACTGGAGCGCGCGGCGAATATGGAACGTGTGCATC
>Ga0209624_10002065_pt1 | contig 15098 bp, 17 predicted proteins | sample JacPinW_OM2H0_O1_FD_188565 | JGI IMG/M metagenome (GOLD analysis project Ga0209624, IMG submission 188565) | Forest soil microbial communities from Algoma, Ontario, Canada - Jack Pine, Ontario site 1_JW_OM2H0_O1 (SPAdes) (version 2) | ecosystem: Environmental > Terrestrial > Soil > Boreal...
CGTCTTTGGAGAAGAATCCGGCGAATGGCGGGAATCCCGCGATGGCCAGGGTCGCGATCAGCATGGTGCGATAGGTGATCGGAATTTTGTGTGAGAGAGCGCCCATCTTGCGCATGTCCTGCTCGCCGCTCATGGCGTGAATCACCGATCCGGCGCCGAGGAAGAGCAGGGCTTTAAAGAACGCATGTGTGAAGACATGAAAAACGCCGGCGGCGAAGGCTCCCACGCCGAGTGCGAGAAACATGTAGCCGAGCTGCGAGACCGTTGAGTAAGCGAGGACGCGCTTGATGTCGTTTTGTACAAGGCCGATGGACGCGGCAAAGATTGCGGTCAAGGCTCCGACGATCGCGACCGTCTTCATCGAGGTGGGCGCAAGCACGAAGAGCGCATTTGATCGCGCAACCATGTAGACGCCGGCGGTCACCATGGTGGCGGCATGGATCAGTGCCGACACGGGCGTCGGACCTTCCATCGCATCGGGTAGCCAGATGTAGAGCGGAAGTTGCGCCGACTTACCGCAGGCTCCGACGAAAAGAAGGAGCGTGGCGGCGGTGATGTATTTCAGGGTGTCCGCCGAGTAGTTGCCGGAGTGGGCGAATGCGTTCACATCGATGTAGCGAAGCGATCCGCACAGCCAAGCGATGAAAAACATGCCGAGAATGAATCCGGCATCGCCGATGCGATTGACGATGAATGCCTTGTTCGCGGCGTCGCTTGCCGACTTGCGCTGGAAATAGAATCCGATCAGCAGGTACGAGCACAAGCCCACGCCCTCCCAGCCAACGAACATCAGCACGTAGTTGTTCGCGAGGATGAGAGTCAGCATGGAGAACATGAAGAGGTTGAGATACCCGAAGAACCGGTAGTATCCGCCCTCATGCGCCATGTATCCGGTGGAATAAATGTGGATCAGCATGCCTACTCCGGTGACGAACAGGAGCCAGATGCTGGAGAGTGGGTCGAGCAAGAACCCGGCGTCGGCCTGGAAATTCGCCTGTGCGCCGTCGTGAGTAACGTAATTCAGGTGGCCGGTGTCGGTGCCGAGCCAGGTGTAGAGGACTTTCTCGTAGGGCTGGTGATGATTAGTGTCCGTCCACGACGTGTATTGCAGAACTGCGCCGCAGGCCATGATAAAGGCAAGCGCAACCGCGCCCACGCACACCGCGTTTACCGTCGCTTTCTGCAAGCGGCGGCCGAAGAAAAACATGATCGCCGCGCCAGTGGCGGGAAGGAGCGGGATGAGCCAAATGTGGGTTAGAAATAGCATTCGTTCTGCTTCTAGCTGCTAGCGTGGCTGTCGAGACCTCTCTAACAGCCAAGAGCTAGAAGCTGTCTTCTACCACTTCAACAAATTCACTTCATCCATGTTGACCGTCTCCTTATTGCGGAAGAAGGCGATCAGAATTCCAAGGCCGATGGCGGCTTCGGCGGCGGCGTCGGTGATGACGAAAATTGCGAATACCTGCCCGTGCAGCGCGGCGCCTCCGTGAATGCTCTGCCAGTACCGCGAGAACGCGACCAGATTCAAATTGACCGCGTTCAGGATGAGTTCGATCGACATCAGCACGATGACTACATTCCGGCGAGTGAGTACGCCAATCACGCCTAACAGGAACAAGGCAGCGCCCAGGACCAGGTAGTGCAGAGTCGAGATGTCGAGCATGGCATGCATTTTAGTCTGGAGCTATGAGCTATGAGCTGCGAGCAACCCTCGCTCAGGGGAACGCTCATTGCTCATAGCTCGCTGCTCATCACTCATCTTCAAATTCTCTTCTTCGCCATCACGACCGACCCGATGATGGCGACCAACAATAGCAAGGATGCGATTTCGAAGGCGAACATGTACGTTCCGCCACGGCGGTCGAACAGCAGATTCGCGATTAATTGCGTGTTCTGGTTTTCCGAGTACGCCATGCGGCGTTCGACGAACAGCGTGATTCCTTTGCTCGTGGTGGTGTAGACGGTGATGAACAATCCACCCAAGGCGGCCGCGGCTACTACTCCGACCAGCCACTGCTTATTGAATTGCCGCTCTTTCTGCGAGCGTTCGATCGAGATCAGCATGATCACGAACAGGAACAGCACCATGATGCCGCCGGCATAGAGCATGATCTGCACGCCAGCGACAAACGGGGCGTACAGCATCAGGTAAAGAGCAGCCTGCGCCAGCAAGGTGGTGATCAGCGCCATCGCGGAGTGAATAGCATTCTTCCGCGTGATGACCAGGATTCCCCCGACGATCATGATCGCGGCCAATAGATAGAAGAAGAACGGAGTTGCGACCGGAGGATTCATAGATGCAGCGTCTCCTGAATGTCCGCCCACAATTCGGTCCGCATACCGACTAATGCGGTCAGAATCAACAGCGCGAGTCCTGTCGGCAACAGCACCTTCCACCCTACTTTCATCAGTTGATCAAAGCGATAACGCGGGAACGTGCCACGATACCAGATATAGAGGTACATAAATCCGGCAACCTTGGCCGAGAACCAGTAAATGTCGACCACTCGCACGCGGACCTGGGGAAGAAACAGGATCAGCCCGATCACGGCCAGAGCCGCACCGAATCCGGCGAGACCCATGGTCTGAATCTTGAAGAGCGGGTGCTTGGGCATGCGCGCCGTGCTGTAGAAGCACATGCCCGCGAGGAAGAGGAATGTGATGCCGGGGAAGAGCGAGAAAACGAGATCCCACGTCGCACCGGACAGACTGTTAGGAAAGGGCCGGAGCCATCCTCCCAGCCAGAGCGTGACAGCGATCGATGACACGGCGATCATCGCCGAGTATTCCGCCAGGAAGAATAAAGACCAGCGGAATCCGCTGTATTCGGTATGAAAGCCGGCCGTCAGTTCGGATTCAGCTTCCGGCAGATCGAACGGTGCACGGTTGGTCTCCGCAACCATGGCAATCGCGAACACGCCGAATGCGATGATCCCCAGCGGGAAGAACTTAAAGACGAACCATTCTCCCTGCGCTTTTTGCGCCTCAACGATGCCGATCATGCTGAGGGTTCCTGTGCCGTCGATGTTCATACTGCTCATCATGATGGCCGAGACCACGGCAAGGCCCATTGCCACTTCATACGAAACCATCTGCGCGCTCGAGCGCAGGGCTCCCATGAGTGGATAGTGCGAGTTCGAGGCCCATCCTGCGGTGACGATGCCGAGCACGCTGAGCGATGAGACGCCGAGCATGAAGAGGATGCCGATGTTCATGTCGGTGATGGCGTGCGTGGGTCCGAAGGGAACGACAACGAATACTGTGAACGCCGCCAGCACTACGATGAATGGCGCGACCCAGAAGACGACGGCATCGGCTTCGGCCGGGATGATGTCCTCTTTCAGCAGAAGCTTGATGGCATCGGCGATGGGCTGAAGCAGGCCGTGAGGGCCGACGCGCATCGGCCCGAGACGCACTTGCATGTGCGCGAGAATCTTGCGCTCGAGCCAATTCATCGCGATCACCGCAACGGAGAGGCCCGCGAACACGAGCAAGATATAAACCGTAGCCCAGAAGATGTTTCCGGCGGCGCCGGGGGTGCGGTCGCTGTCTAGGTACGACTGAATGTAGAGGATCAGATCGTGCATCAGCGGTCTACCTCGCCGAGAACGATGTCGAGGGTTCCAATCACAGCGATGACGTCGGCGACAAGCTGGCCGCGGCACATCACATCCAGAGCCTGCAGGTTTACAAAGCTGGGCGGGCGAACGCGGATGCGGTAGGGCTGCGTCGATCCATCGCTGACAATGAAATATCCCAATTCGCCCTTGGGAGCTTCGATCGAGTGATAGATCTCACCGACCGGCGGTTTCATAACCTTGGGAACCTTCGCCATGATCGGGCCTTCGGGAATGCCTTCGACTGCCTGCTCGATGATGCGTAACGACTGCCGCATCTCAACCATGCGGACAATGTACCGGTCGTAGGTGTCGCCGTTCGCGCCGGTCGGAATCTCAAAATCGAAATTCTTGTAATTGGCGTAGGGCAGAGCTTTGCGGATGTCCCATTTCACTCCACTGGCGCGCAGGACCGGGCCAGTTACGCCGAGAGCGATGGCGTCTTTGCCCGAAATCACGCCCACACCCTTGGTACGCTCAAGCCATATGCGATTCGTCGTCAGCAGCTCTTCGTATTCGTCGATCTTCGGCTTCACGAACGAAACGAAATTCCGGACATCTTTTTCGAAGCCATCGTAGGCCTCGTATTGCAAGCCGCCGATGCGAAACGCGTGCGTGGTAAGGCGTGCGCCGCAATATTTTTCGAAAATCTTGAGAATCTCTTCGCGGTCGCGGAATGTATAGAACAGCGGCGTAATGGCGCCGATGTCGAGCGCATGTGTACCGAGCCAGAGCTGGTGGCTGGCCATGCGGTTGAGCTCCGTAAGAATCACGCGAATGTATTGCGCGCGGGGCGGAGCCTCGACGTTCAGTAGCTTTTCAACCGCTTCGCAATATCCCAGACCGTTCGAGACCGCAGCGACGTAATCCATGCGGTCAACGTAGGGATTGAACATAGTGTAGGTGCGGTTCTCGGCGATCTTCTCGACGCCGCGGTGCAAGTATCCGATGACGCACTCGAGCCCTAGAACCTTTTCGCCGTCGAGTCGCAAAATGACGCGGAGCACGCCATGGGTCGCGGGATGCTGCGGGCCCATGTTAATGACGAGCTCGTTCGCATCGAGAAACGTCTTGTCCGGCGTATCGAGATCGAGCGGCGAGAGTGTGTTCGGATCGGTCATTAATTATTGCCCACTCTCGATTCCAAGGTTGATCTGTACCCACTCGTTATCCTGCTGCAGGATTCCATAGTCCTTCCGGAGTGGGAATCCCTTCCAGCCATCGGGCAGGAGAATCCGCTTCAAGTCTGGGTGGCCGTCGAACTTGATGCCGAACATATCGAAGACTTCGCGCTCCAGCCAGTTGGCGGTCGCCCAGATCGGCACGGAACTCGGCAGGCTTTCGCTCTCACCGATGAGCGTCTTAACGCGAATACGCTCGTTGCGCGGAAATGAATAAAGGATCCAGATGACATCGAACTGCTTCTCGCGCTTGGGATAGTGCACTGCGGTGATATCCACGCAGTAGTCGAACTGCTCCTCGTCGCGGAGAATCCGGAGCAAGTCCGGGATGAGCGAGCGGTCGACGACCATGTAGTTCTGGCCGAGATACGTCAGAGGCTCGATGCCTGAGCCATATGCGCTCCGCAATTTCGCGATCATGGGCGAAGCCCAGGGAGTGGGGACTGGAGCTGCCGGCTTCGGCGGAGCAGCTGCAGGTTTAGCGGCCGGAGCTGCGGGCGCTGCTGCCGCAGGTTTCGGCGGAGTGGAGGTCTCTGAAGGTGGGGAAGGCTTGGTGGGAGTGGTTTTTGTTTCTGATTGAACCGATCCGGAGGGTGTAGATTTCACCCCGCCCGCAGTTGCGGGCTGATCCGCCGTCGGCTTCGGTTCATTTCCCGACGGCGGTGTCGAGGGGGATTTGGTTTCGTCCGGCATAAGGCGACGGGACAAGGCTCCGGCGCAGGTTGCGTTCGAAAGAACGTTAACTTTTATCAGCTTGAGCTAGCGAAGTCAACGAGGGCTTGGCAGTGAGTCCGACTCGAACCAGTGCACAAAGATATCAATCGCTTCCGAAAGGTTGGTCGGGCCGCAGGCGATGTGAAAAACCTGGCTGTCAATCCAATAATGAATCCAATTCTTCTCGTCGCGATCGATTCTGACTTTCCGCAACTGGGCCATTTGCCTTCTGGTATCTCGCAAGCTGATGTGCGCCTGCCATCCAGGATTATCCAGCGATTCGATACGGATCCCGGAACCGAGTTCCCATTCGCCGTTGCACTGGTCGGCATACCAACGCTCTAGTTCCGAAAGACTCATTGGCAGAAGTGTCATCCGCGCGATTGTGCCTGGTAGGTTTCGATCAGATCGCGAATGCGTTGCGCCTCGGCTTTGCGGTGACCGTGGCTGGTGATGGGATCGGACCCGCCCGTCGATTCGATCACGATCTCAGACCAAAAAACGCCGGTCGAAATGTGGACCGAGGCGACTTTTGAGATCGGGATGCTCTCTTCGTTGCTGCCAAACAGCCGCGACTTTGTGCGAATCACGCGCTGCGGGCTGACGACGACTTTGGTCGGGAAAAAGAAGTTACCTTTCGTGAAACGTGATGCGCTGAACGTTTCGGCGGGAGAGGAATCCATTGGGTTGTCGGGCATGGCGGTAGATCCGTTTGGCATTAGGCGACTCGCTGCAGTCCCTGGTTAATGGCATCCTTCACGGTTGTTCCGTATGAATCCTCGGAAAGGATACTGGCAGCTACCTTGGACACATAGCCAAACAATTGGGTTATTCGGATCCATCTGGGGAACTGTGCTCTCGCGGTGAAACTACACCCATTCCAAGGCGCCTTTTTTCCAGACCCAGATGTATCCAACAATCAGGATGGCCAGAAAAATTACGATCTCGAACAAACCGAACAGGCCGAAGGCTTTGAACTTGACGGCCCAGGGGAAGAGGAAAATCGTTTCTACGTCGAAGACTACGAACAAGATTGCGATGATGTAGTAACGAACCGTATAGCGACCGCGCGCGCTATCGATCGGATCGATGCCGCATTCGTAGGGCATCAGTTTCGTCTTGCTGGGATTCGACGGCCGCACCAGCTTGGCCAACAGCAGCGTGATCGGAAGCAGCGAGCCGACGATAGCGATGAAGATAAAAATCGGAACGTAGTTTTGCGGCATAAAAGTCCCAAGCGCGGAACACGCACATACTAGCGCCGACGGCCGCCTACTTCAAGAGAGAATCCGAAAATCGGTAACGAAAAGAGGGCGGGAGTTCGTTGAAATCCCGGCCTTCTTCTGGAAATCCTCGCCCTCCTAGAGTCTAAGAGAAGCCGTTTCGCGAGAGCGGCAGTTCCCGGACTCGTTTCCCAGTCGCGGCATAGATCGCATTGCAAAGCGCCGGTACATACGGCGGAACACCGGGCTCACCGACTCCTGCCGGCGGAGCGATGCTCTCGACGATTTGCACGTCGACGTGAACCGGGGCGTCGTTCATACGCGCCACAGGATAGTCCGAGAAATTAGACTGATCGATCACGCCGTTGGTCGCCGTTATCTCCCCAGTTCGAGCGATGCTGGTTCCGAATACAGCTGCGCCTTCGAATTGGGACCGCACCATCTCTGGGTTGGCAACGATCCCGGCATCGACAGCTGTGTAGACATTCGGAATACGAATCGAGCCGCTCCCATCGACCTCGACTTCCACCACCGTAGCGACATAAGTCAGAAAACTGCGATGAACAGCAATACCCATGCCCCATCCGTTGCCTGACTTCCTCTTGCCCCAGTTCGCTTTCGTGGCGGCCAGTTCGGCTACGTGGCGCAGACGCTTTGTGTCATACGGATACTTCTCCGCCACCTCCGGCGGTTGCTTGGGACCAGCGATCGTCTGTCCGGGGCCGATCAATGCCAGCAGGTAGTCATACGGATCACGGTTGGCGTTGTAGGCCAGTTCATTCGCGAACGATTGCACAGCGAAGGCATGATAAATGTTCGCGACCGACCGCAGCCATCCGATGCGGACGTGCGCAACGGCTTGACCGTTCTCGCTCCGAAAGTTCGGAACGTCGAAGGGGATGACATCCCATCCCAATGACATTTCTCCTGCGCTTCCGTATGTCGCAGTCTTATCAAACGTGGATCCGATCGGTGGAAACACGGAGCGTTGAAGCCACGCTTGCGGCATGCTTTTGTCGTCGAGCGCCGTCTTGATATACATGGCAGCGACCGAGTGATAGTAATCGAATTTGATGTCGTCCTCGCGGCTCCAAACGACTTTCACTGGCTTGCCAGTTTTCTTCGAGAGCACTGCGGCTTCGACGGCGTAATCTGGCTTGGATTTGCGCCCGAAGCCTCCGCCTAGGAAAGTTACGTGGCAAGTGACGTCTTCTTTCTTCAGGCCGAGAGCTTTGGCCACTTCTTCTCGCACCCCGACGGGATTTTGGGTCGGCGACCAAACTGTCACCTTGTCGCCCTGCACATCCGCGACGGCGACAGGGGGCTCCATCGACGCGTGCGCCAGGTGCGGAGCAAAGTATTCCGCTTCAAATATCTTGCCCTTCGTAAATGCGGCGTCAGGATCGCCGGACGAGAAGACCGCTTTGCCCGGCTGCCGCGCAGTTTCCTGCAACTGCTTCTTATAGTCGGCTGATGTGTAACTGGCGTTCGCGCCGTTGTCCCAGTCGATCTTGAGCTGCTTGCGCCCTTTGAACGCCGACCACGTATTGTCGGCGATGACGGCGACACCGCCGAGTGGTTGAAACGCATGCGGAGGAGTAAAGGGATCGATCGGCAGTGTCCTCTTTACTCCCGCTACTTTCAACGTTGCCGAATCGTCGACCGACTTTACTTTTCCTCCGAGCACAGGAGGATGTGCAATGGCCGCATAAAGCATGCCATCGACACGAACGTCCATGCCGAAGAGCGGCTTGCCTGCGCAGACCTCTGTGACGTCGTATCCGGGCGCGGGCTTGCCGATATATCGCCATTCTTGCGGAGATTTGAGCTTGATCTCTTCTTTCTTCGGAATTGGCTGCTTGGCTGCGAGAGCAGCGAGTTCTCCGTAGCCCAGTTTGCGACCGGAGGCCTTGTCGGAGACGATGTGCACAGGATCGGCGACGCACTGCGACTCGGGAACGCCCCACTGCTCGGCAGCGGCCCGGATCAGCATCAGGCGCGCGGTCGCTCCGGCTTCGCGCATCGTGTCAAAAAATTCGCGTACCGAGTGCGAGCCGTCGGTATCTTGTGATCCGTATTTTTCGTCGCCATCGCCCTGGATGACTTTCACCCGGCTCCAGTCGGCATCGAGTTCATCTGCAAGAATACGCGGGAGGCTGGTGCGAACGCCGTTGCCCATCTCGGTGCGGTGGGCCACAATCCACACGACGCCGTCAGGTTGAATGCCGAGGAAAACGCCGGGATGGAACACCGCGGCATCCACCGAGACGACCGTACCGCTTACGTTCGAAAGGGATGTGACGGTTGCTCCTTCTCCCACTGCTTTTGCGAGAAGGGAAGATTTTCCCACACACAATACGAATGCCCCGGCGGACAACATGCCTTGCAGGAAATTTCGGCGCGAAGCATTTTCGACCGAGACCTCTCCGATATCAGGCTTTTCTACGGTGATCATGCGGTCTCCTTCGCGGCTTGATGAATCGCCGCCCGGATTCGCTGGTATGTACCGCAGCGGCAAATATTTCCCGACATCCCGTCATCAATATCTTCGTCGGTCGGCTTGGGCTTCGACGAAAGCAGCGACACGGCCTGCATGATCTGCCCCGGCTGGCAGTAGCCGCATTGCGGGACGTTCACCTCGGCCCACGCTTTCTGCACGCCGATTGGTCCATGCGCTGAGATACCTTCGATCGTCATGATCTCGAGGCCTGCAACGCTTCCCATCTGCTTCTGGCACGATCGAATCGCTTTGCCGTTCTGTAGCACCGTGCACGCTCCGCACAGTCCCATGCCGCAGCCGAATTTTGTTCCTGTGAGCCCCAGAATGTCGCGCAGATACCACAGCAGCGGCATTTCGGGGTCGCCGTCGAAGGTTCGCGATTGCCCGTTTACCTTGAACTGAGCCATAGAGAATCCCCCAGTGTGTTGCGTTGGAAAGATTGGGATAATTCTACTGCGAGAAGGGAGTTCCGATGCAAATGGTCGCTCGTAGCGTCGTCCCGGCGGCGTACCGTGGGCGGTCGCGCGCACGGAGCACGGTAAGTTCCTCAGCTGACCGTTATTTTTCCCAATGTGTCGTGCTGAATTGTTGCGGATCGAAAACTCCGGGGGCAAGCTTTACGTTCGCCTGAATATCCGTGTAATCCTCGGTGAATACTTTCTTCCCCTCGGAATACACTTCCACTCCGGCGGCAATCCACGCACCTGCCAGTGGACGATAGTTCACGAATCGGATGTCGTTGAGCTTCGAAGGGTCCTGACGTGTCGGTTCGATCACGCGGACAAACAGCAGAGTATCCTTCGCCACCCAGAATTGTTTGGACTTCAGGTCGCCTTTGTCCGCGCCCACCACGTAGGCCGGTTTCCCGTCCCAAGTGTCCTCGTGGAGTTTCGACAGATCGTAGCCTTCGTCTTTGACCACTTTGGCCGTCGTCGCCGGATCCTGCCCATTCACGTCGAATCCAAGCACGAGAAGTATGTTGACGGAGTGCCGGGTTCCAGCGACTTTATTCTCTTTAACGATGGTGATATTCCCGTTATCGAAGATATAACCATTGCCGTCGCTCGCCGGACCAATATCGATACGCAATTTTCCGGGGACTGACAACGCCTCGTACCAAGTTTCAGCCGAACTGGTTCCGTCGGGTTTATAGGTCGTGCTCTTTTGGGTGAAGGTGACGGTCTGATACCACGATGCTTGATAGTGGTCGTGCATGGCGCGTAGCACATCGTCGCCGGTGCGAATATCCGCCGCGTGCGTCGCAAGCGGAGTCATCAAAAGCACGAAAAGAATATTTCGGATCAATCTCATCAGTTGTCCTCGTGAGGTGAGCGCATAACATCCTACGCCTTCTCTGTCTTGGACGACGAAGCCACAGAAAGGTCCCGCTCCACCCTTGGCACAACCGCTAGCTGGTCTTATCGGGGAAGAGAAACACTTCGCGGGCTAGATCGGATCCGAGCGTCGCCTCGTCGTAATAGCGGCTCAGCACACCGCCCTTCCATTGCAGAAGATCTGGGTTACGCGTAGCGAAGTCTTCCCAGCTCTCAGGCGTTGTGCGCGCCATCCGATCCCTAATCAAAAAGAAGTACGCGTGGGTGATGGTCTCGTGATAAAGCCTCGATTTGCCGCGGGCAGTTGCGAACTGTTTCAGTGCGGCAGTGAATTTCTCCAGCGCCTGCAACGGCGGATTCTCCGACAGATATGCAAACGCCAGCCGAACGTGGTCGGCGTGATGGAAGGAGTCCGAGGGAACTGCGTCAGATTCGAAACGCTCGATGAGTTCTGCGTTGGTCATTGTCTGTCGATCCAGAACGCTTTTGCCCGATCGCAAAGAGATTCGATTGAGGCATCGTTATTTAACGCGACCTTGGGCATGGCAGAAGCCGAAAATAAGCTCGCCAGCGTTTGCTGCTCCCGCACGAAATAGGTGTGCTTCTCTTCGTTCGTGGAACCGAACTTCTTCGCGTATTCGAGAATGAACTGATCGTTGATTCTTGGCTGAATACCGCGCTCCCAAATGTTGCCAGGCGAGGCTTCTAAGAAGAGCAATCCGCATTCCAGCGCAGCCAGACGGCGATCGATGTCGGCGACGTCCTGCCAGCCCACAAGTCCGGGCCGCACACAATGCGTCAGATGAAGGGTATCGATCAGGACGAAGCACCAGGGACGCGAGTGTTCCTGCACACCGGCGTGCAGCCATTCGAGAGTGCCGACAATTCGCTCCAGATGGCGCACATTATCATCGACGGTCAACGTTCCTTTGTCTTCAGGAACGGCGAGAGGTCCGTACGTGTGGGACTGCGCGAGATGAACGAGAGTTCTTATCTTTCTCGGCTTCGAATTACTGGCATGACTGCGAATAAGCGCGTCGATCAGGGTCGACTTGCCGACGCCCGAAGTTCCTTCGACTAACAGCGCTTTGAATGGCTTGTCCATGGCTGGCCATCAGGCCTTTCCGACGGCAAGCGCGAAAGCCGCAGCCGCATAGATGACCAGGTTCCCGATTCCATACAACCCATGCATCAGATGGATGAGGATGGCGAACACGAACACTGCGAGGAGCAGCCACGCCCCGCGGATCGCAGTCCGCGGAATGAGCAGAAGAATGCATCCCGCGATCTCCCCGACGCCCAGCACCATCCGCACGAACCCGGGCATGTGGGTAGTCGCGAAATCGTCCGCCGCGCTCGGCATCACGAACAGCACCGCTTCGATCAGGATGACAACGCCCAAGGCCCATTGCAGAACGGTCAACCCAAGTTTGGTTTGTGAGGCGCTCATCGATCTATCACTCTGCCTTTCGCTTGCGTGGAGATTTGGCTTTGATCTCTTTCAAACGGTGGCTGGCGCTCGAATCCAGGTCGAGCTCGTAAAACTTCTTCAAGTCGCGAATGCGTTCCAGAGATGCGGGACTGAAGGGAGTCTTGCCGTCAAAGGCGTGCAGCACAATCCCCTCAAGCACATCACCCAGCGTCATGTCGTGATATTCCGCGAATGCTTTCAATACTTTCAGAATTCGCTTCTCAATGCGCACTCCGGTCTGTACTCGCTCGATTTCCAGTCTTGGATCGTCGGCCATGTGTACCAATGTACCACGGTACCAAATACCTTTGCAACCTGGGCGTCCGAATAGAAGAGGCGAGTTGCGCTGAGGTGTGTATACTTGCGCCGCCTCGAAGCGACGTCTTGGGGACCCGCCTGAAAAATTGCAATCCGCTTGCAGAGGCAAGGAGAACACTTATGCGAACACCGTTTTCGCTATCACGTCACCTGTTGACTGCGGTTGTGTTGACCGCTTTCTGTCTGCCGTGCTGGGCCCAGCAAGCAAATCTCCGCACCGTTTTGTTCGTCAAACTCAAGCTGGATCAGGAAGAAAACTGGAAGACTACCGTGAAGGACTACACCGCGATCTTGAAGAAGGCAGGCTCCGAGCAGCAGGCCACCGTTTGGGAATCCCAGACCGGTCCCAGGGAGTATGCAGTGGTTTGGTATTCAGCGAAATGGAAAGACATCGGGGAGGATGATCCAAAATTGAAGAATTCAGCCTCGGAAATCGGTGCGGTACTCGCGCGTTTGAACACTGAGACGGACAGCCTCGACTATTGGATCGACGAAATGCAGCCCGATCTCGGGATTCCATCGAAAGAGGTTCCCACGATGGTCCGGACCAGTCGGACTCGGGTTATTCAAGGCAAGATGGATGACGTGAAAACGATGTTTCGCGAACAGATTGTGCCGGCGGTTAAGAAGGCAGGCGTTACCTCGTACGGATTCGCGGTCGCCCGGTACGGCACGCCCAGCAACGAGATTCACACTTACATGGGGCTGAGTGGATGGGGAGATCTCGACTCTCCGTTCGGCACGGAGAAAGGAATGACTCCTGCCGAGTGGAAAGCATTTCAGGCCAAACTGCCGTCGGTCATCGAGAGCACGGAGTGGACAATCTGGAAATTCCACCCCGAACTAAGCTACCTGGTGCCAACGAAGTGAATTAATAGAGCCAATTGACGATTTGGAAGGCACCCCATCCTTGTCGCGCAGTTTGCGACGGGATGGGGTTTTGACTTTCGTCCACAATCGCGAGTGCGCCTACTCCCCGTTCTTCGCCACTTCCGTCTTGGCGCTTTGCAACTCCGGACGATCCGAATGCTTCCCGCCGTCGCAATTCTTCAGCAGTTGCGCGTAATACGAATTCGCCTTCGCCGATTGATGTGCCATCTCCGCCGCCCGCGCCGCACCTGCCAATCCGTTGAAGCGGTTCGGATCGATCTTCATCGACTTCTCGTACTCGGACAGCGCGTTCTCCGGTTGCTTGAGATCGATCAACATCTCGGCCAGCATTTCGCGGGCGGGAATGTCGACCTCCGCCTTTCCACCTTGGTCCTGCGTGTCCGCGACCTCGCGCATCTGCCGCACGGCCTCGTCATTCTTCTTTTCCACGAAGGCCAGCCAAGCGTGTACCTCGTTGTGCGCATATCCGGAACGCTTCCCCTCGAGTGTGTACGCGTACTTCGATTTGCGGGTGGCGGCTTCCGCGTCGTCGAACATTTGGGCATTGCGCCGGGTTGCAGCTACATCGCCCGTGTGCGCGGAGCCGATCGTCCGCGCCCAATACGTGATCATCTGCAAATACGCCGGGGTGTTGGCTGCAGGTTCCAGCGCAGCCGCCTCGGTCCAGTGATGCATTTCGAGATTGTAAAGCGCCGGGAAATGCGCCGCTGCGAAGCCGTAGTACTCGAGCATGCCGGTGTCGTCATTGGTGGGGGCCGACGCTAGAACTTGCCTTGACTTCACCAAAATCTGCTTGGCCGCTTCGTCCTGTCCAGTCTGGAGGTACGCGTACATAAGGAAGTGCATGGCGTGCAGTTCGTGTCCATGCATGTACATTGCGTCCGACTTCTCGGTCAGTTCCACTGACTTCAAGTTCGCCTGAATGTCCTCCTGCCACAATCCGAGCCGGGCAAAGATGTGTGAGGGCATGTGGACCGCGTGCGCCGATGACGGAGCGATAGCCGCATAACTGCGAGCCGCTTCCAGCCCCATCGGCGCCAAGTCGGGAGAATCGCAGGCGTGGATGATGTAGTGCGCCAGCCCTGGATGATCGGGCTGCTTCCGGAATAACGGCATCAGCACCGCGACCGCTTTCTTGTTTGCCGTGTGGGAAGTGTCGTCCGGCGAGTCCGCCGCCAGCAACGACAATGCATAGAACGCTCCCGCTTCGAGATCGTCGGGATATTTCTGGTAGAGCTTCGCCATCGCGTCTGAGTACGCGGTTGCCTGCTTCAGGTAATGATCCTTTGACGGGTCGCTGTAGAACACGCCGAGCGCGGAGATATAACCGCGCTCACGATCCGTCTTCGCCCCGATCTTCTGCGCCTGTTCAATCTGTTCGTGTCCTCGCTTCAAAACAGAGTCTTCCGGACGTTCCCAAATCTGATGGAACAGGCTCATCGCGACGCCCCAATGCGCCATCGCGCAACCGGGATCCTGTTTCGAGAGCTCCGTGAACTGCTCTTCGGCCTCCTCGTACCCGAACGAATGCAGCAGAGCGACCCCGCGCTCGAAGGCCGCCTGCGAACCCGGCGCACGCGAAATCGGAAACGAAACCTTGCCGAGCTTTTCATTGGCATCGTGATGATGGCCGTGCATGTCATCGTCGATGGCAAACGCTGAAAGGGCAAACAGAGCGCATAGCAGCAGGCAGGCAAGCGATCTCATTCGAGTCATCGTTCAGTCTCCATAAACGCAAACGCCTTACTTTAACAAAAGTAGATCAAGGAACTAAGGAATTAAAGACGATTGCCTTTGTTCTCGCGCCCTCTCTGCGGGACGTGAGGATCTTGGGATGCTCGCAACGCAT
>Ga0209624_10002066_pt1 | contig 15098 bp, 12 predicted proteins | sample JacPinW_OM2H0_O1_FD_188565 | JGI IMG/M metagenome (GOLD analysis project Ga0209624, IMG submission 188565) | Forest soil microbial communities from Algoma, Ontario, Canada - Jack Pine, Ontario site 1_JW_OM2H0_O1 (SPAdes) (version 2) | ecosystem: Environmental > Terrestrial > Soil > Boreal...
CGTCATAGGCGGGCGTCGTCTTGAGCGGCCGGCCGGCCGGCAATTGCTCGTTGGGATAAGTCATGACAAAGCGGCGGGCGTAGAACTCGCCGGTCGTCTGCTTTATATATTCGCGATTGGAGGCGAAGGCCCCGTACCTGGCGATGTCGAGGCCGTAGATGTCAGTCGACGCCTCGCCATGGATCATCAGTTCCGCAAGCGACTTTCCGACTCCGCCGCCTTGCAGAAATCCCGCCATGACGCCGCAGGCGAGCCAATAGCCGCGCTTGCCCGCGACCGGGCCGATGAGCGGGTTGCCGTCTGGGGAGAAGGTGAAGGCGCCGTTCACCCATTGGCGGATGCCTGCCTTCTGCAAAACCGGATAGCGGCGGTGAACAAGCTCGAGTTCGTCGGCGATGCGATCGATACTCTCCGGCAGGAGTTCGGCCCCGTAATCCCATGGCGCCCCGTCCATCGACCAGTGCTGAGGACGGGTCTCGTAGATGCCGATCAGCATCCCCTTCTGATCCTGGCGCATGTAGGTGAACCCCTCGAGGTCCACGACCATGGGCAACTCCGTCTTGAGCGCAGTGATTTCGGGGATTGTCTCGGTCAGGAGGTAATGATGCTCCAATGGCGACAGCGGAAGGTCGAGCCCGACCATCCGCCCGACCTGCTTCGCCCATAGGCCTGCAGCGTTCACCACATGCTCGGCGTTGATGACGCCCGTTTCAGTGACAAGGTCCCACGACGAGTCGGGGCGCTGCTTCAGCTCCATCACCCGATTGTGCTCGATCACCGTCGCGCCGCGTTTCTTGGCCGCGCCAGCATAAGCCCAGACCGTGCCTGTGGTGTCGACGTAACCCTCGCGGTCGGCCCACATGCCTCCGAGCACGCCGTCCACGTTGATGATCGGGCAACGGACCTCGATTTCCTCCGGCGTCACGAGGCGGACGTCATCGATCCCGATGGCCTGGAAGCGGCGATACGACGACTGCAGCCACTCCCAGCGCTCCGGCGCGGACGCGACGGAAATGCCGCCGGTCATGTGCATGCCGATCGATTGGCCTGACTCGACTTCGACCTCCTTCAGAAGGTCGATCGTATAGGCTTGGAGGATCGCCATGTTGGGATTGGCGTTGAGAGCATGGAAGCCGCCAGCGGCGTGCCACGACGAGCCCGCGGTCAAGACCGAGCGCTCGACCAGCGCCACATCGGTCCAGCCGTATTTCGTCAGATGGTAAATTACGGAAGCCCCGACGACGCCCCCGCCGATAACGACAACGCGGTAGTGCGCTTTCATCCCCGGCCCCGTTTGACTGAAGCGCTGGTCCGCGTGTGCTAAAGAATTGTTCGGCGCGCGTCTAGACAATTATGTCCAGTAGGGCCCGACCGGAGCTATTTTGTCCGCAAGTGTGGCTTTTGTCGCCTTGTCGGGTGAGGCCGAATATGCGTATGCATGGCTATTCTGTGTCGTCCGCAACGCTGGGAGTCGCGCGCCCGAAGGTTGCCGTCTCTGCAGTCAGCGAGGGCGTAGGGCTGTAGGATCAAGACGGTTCTGGAGGTAGGCGTTGGCAAGCTCCTCAATCTGAGGCCGCGAACGACAGCAGGGGAATTGCCTGTATAGTTGAGACTTATAGAGACTAGCGAGTGTGGCGCACGATATCGGCAGAGACTAGGCGTTGTTCGTACGCGTGCATGCGTTTTGAGGCAAAGGGTTGGTATGAGGCGGAGCGGGGCCTTGACGCTCGGGGTGGTCCTGACGCTTGGCGCGGTAACCGGCGGCCAGGGGCAGGAGCTATCGGGCTCCGTGACCTCCGGCAATGGGTCAGCATTCGTGTTGCCTTCGGTCCCAGAGAATTGGGCTGATTTGCCGTTTAAGCTGACCGCGTCCCAAACCGTGTCCTATAACTCAAACGTCAATGGTATTCCGATCGGCCTGGCTCTGCCGGGCCAGATCCTCGGCGATTTTACGACGACATCCAATTTTGGCTTCTCAACCAGGGCGAACGTGTCCGGTCAACAGCTGTTTTTGGACGCGACGTTCGGCGTCATCCGGTATCTTCATGACGTCGCCTTTGATTCAACTGTGTACTCGTTGAACGCTGGTGTTGACTGGACCTTGACGTCGCGATGCTCAGGAGCTCTCAGTGTGAGCCTCTCCAAGTCGCCCGCCTCGCTCTCGGACCTGATTGGGGTCGGCGTCAACTACACGACGACGACCGCGCTCAACGAAACCGGAAAATGCGGCGTCGGCAACGGATATTCGTTGCTATTCAACACCGGTCTAACAACCACGACGAATTCAAATCCTATCGACGCGGTGAATAACGCTCGAACCGAACTTCTCGCCGCGGGCATAGAATATGCGAAAGGCTACGACACTCTGACGGCGCTGGCCAGCATTTCCGTAGCAGACTTCACCGGCCGAACCGCGGCGCAGGCCGCTCTCGGGTTGGCCGCCCAGACCGACTTTCATAGCTTCACTTTAAACTATACTCGACAAATCAATGCCAACCTCTCCGTAACCGGGCTAATCGGACTGGTCGGGACCACGGACGCATTCACCTTGGGTCTCCCCAAGTCGCTCCTGCCGATCTATACCCTGTCGACAACTTGGGCGTTTACGCCAAAGTTGTCCCTGAACTCATCCGTGTCGCGAACGATCGCTCCTCCGACGACGGTCATCGCCAATGCGCAGACCAGCTATGACGCTTCGGTGACTTTGGGCTATCAGATGACGCCCAAGGTCAGCGTCAACGCCGGCGGTTCGATCGACTATTCCATCTCAACATCCACGTCAGGACTGGCGCAGGTGGGTATTTCACCTATTTTTACTGGCACCCAGAGATCTTACTCCCTGACCGCCGGCGTGTCCTACTCTATGACGCCCTTCCTGACGGCCGCGCTGAACGCCTCATATACCGAGCGGGTCGGAAATGGTTTCATTACCCCGCAGGATTTAGTGACAGTAAGCCTGAACTATAGACCGTACTAGCAGGTGGGAGCGGAAGCAATGCTGACAACGATGCGAATGGCCCGGCTGTGGACGCTGTGGCTGGCCGTCTTGACCATCGGCGCGGTCGTCCCGACGTGGGCGCTCGCCGCTGGCGGCCGAGTCCTTACGCCGCAAGATACGATCACCATCAAGGTCGTCAACCAACCCGATATGGACACCACGACCCGCGTCGAAACAGATGGAACAATTAGCTTTCCCTATGTTGGCCGGATCAGGGCCGCGGGGTTGACTGAAGACCAAGTGGCGCGCGCAATCGAAAAACAGTTGGCGGCGCGCCAGATTGTCACCGAGCCCCATGTGCTGATCGAAACCACCACCTTCGGCACGCAAGCAAGCGTGCAAGGCCAGGTGGGGGCGCCCGGCGTGTATACGCTCGATCGGCCGACGAATCTCACTCAACTGCTGTCTCGGGCAGGCGGACTACGGGACGCCGCCGTGGGCGGGACGGTCACTGTGCGCCGCGCCGGCGGCGCGATCCAAAAGTTCGATTCCAAGGACGTCCAGGCCGGGCACGGCCCTGGCGCTGCTCTACGGATCGCCAACAACGACGAGGTTTTTGTCGACCTGGCGCCGTTCTTCTACATATACGGTTATGTCGGTCATCCGGGCGAATTTCCTTTGCTTCGTCCTCTCACGGTCCAGCAGGCGATTTCGGTTGGCGGCGGATTGGCGGTCCTCGGATCGGAATGGCGGATCCGGATCAAGCGTAAGGCGGGCGACGGGCAAAGCTACGAACTCCCAGCTTCACTTGACGATCAAGTGGAAGCAGGCGATACGATTATCGTAAGCGAGCGCATATTCTAGTCATTAAGCTCTGCTAGGTCCTCATTCTGAGTTGGCCTGGAGCGCAGGAGTCGGATCGTGTCGGTAAGCCAAATTCTGGTGATCCTCTTACGTCGGTCGTGGATCGTGCTGCTGGCGCTCCTCACCACCGTGATCGTGGCGGGTGGGGTGTTGCTGTTTGTGCCGGGTCGCTACGACGCCACCGCGACCGCGAGCATCGACCCCGGCAACCTTGATCCGCTTGCCGACGTGGGGGGCGGCCTTGGCGCAATCGGGCTCATACAAGGCAACATCCTTTCGCTGGTCGCCAGCGAGCGGGTCGCGGTCGACGTCGTTAAGCGATTGAACTTGACCGACAATCCGGCAGTGCAGGAGAATTTCCGCAAGTCACCATCCTTCGGCCGCGAAAGCATCGAGGAATGGATGGCCGCTGGCCTAGTGAGAAATGTCGATCCGAAGTTCACTCTGGGAACGAACGTCCTGGCGATAAAATATAAGTCGGGCGATCCGAACCAGGCGGCGTTGATCGCCAATGCGTTTCTCGCGGCGACGATCGACGGCTCCGTGGCCATGAAAGCCGCCGAGGCCGACCAGACCGCGCAGTGGTTCGCTCCGCAACTCGACGAATTGCGCAAGGAACTGGAGGATGCGCGCACGGCGCTTCAAACCTTCCAAACCAAAACGAATATGGTTGCGCCCAACGCCACGGGCGGCGATAGGGAGACCAGCCAATACATGGCGATCGCCGATCAGTTGTCGGCCGCCAGAGCGGGGCTGACTGCCCTTCAGAGCCGCTTGAGCAGCGGCTCCACCGACCTGTCGAACGACCCGTCGGATCCCGACCTGCAAATTCTCTCCGGTTTGAAAGAGAAGTTGTCGACCGCCGAAACCGACATTGTGGCCTCCAAGGGCGTCTTCGGCGCCAACAATCCAAAGATGGTGGCCCAACAGACGAATCTCGTCACCCTTCGCAAGCAGATTGGCGACGCGACCGAGAAAATGCGCATGCATCTGAAAGAGCGCATCGCCTTGTCGCAGGCCCAGATCGCTTCGCTCGAGGCCGATCAAGAGAAGGCGCAGAAATCGTTGATCGCGGTTCAAGCGCAGCGCGACCGGCTCACCCAATTGCAGCGCGAGGTCGGCTTTCGCGCCGACGAGCTTAGCGCCCGCCAGAGGACGGCCGAGCAGGCGAAGTTGAAGAGCAAGCTGACATTTTCGGATATGACGGTCCTCGACAAGGCGTCCCCGCCCGTCGATCCGGCGTTTCCAAAACCGTTTGTCGTGATGCCGGTCGGGATCGCCGCCGGCCTCGCGCTCGGCTTGGTCCTTGCGCTTCTCGCCGAAGCGGCGGACAGGCGCGTTCGCTTTCCGATCGATCTGGAGCATGCGGCTCCGGCGCCGTTCTTGGGCGCTCTCAGCAACGCGGGACGTTTGAAGCCGCGAATTGGCTCATCACGTCGCAGCCTTCGTCCTGCCTGAGTCAATACGACTCCGTATTAACGGCCGGTTTTGGGCGGCGGCCTCAAGCGCCCCAAGGACCTGGAACGGTTCAGAAAACAATCGCGGGTAACGTCTTTTGCGGGTCCGCTGGTCGAGCGGGTCACAGTCGAATGGTTGAGAGCTTGAGTCCATGGCGATTAAACCAATTTATCACAAAGACTCTGAAAACGTTGTCGCGGTCCAGACGTCGAAGGATCCGATTGAGCAGCAGATTCTCGCCGCCGGCAATCTGAGCGAGGCGCAGGTCGAGGCGATCCGCGGATTTCAACGGCGCAAAGGGCTTACGTTTGGAGAGGCGGCGATTGCGCTGGGGTTGGTCCGGCGCGACAGTTTGTTTCTGGCGCTATCGAAACGCTACAATTATCCGGTTCTGAATTTCGGCGTCGACGAGGGTCGCTTTTCGCGCGAGTTGGTCGTCGGCTACCAGCCTTTCAGCACCGCCGCGGAAGCCTTCCGCTCCGTGAGGTCTGCCCTCGCAACTGGACCCTTGTCGCAGGGCAAAAACGCCTTCGCCGTGATCGGGCCCCATCGCAAGGTCGGAGTCACGCATTTCGCCGCCAATCTTGCGTTGTCTTTCGCTCAGATGGCTGTTCCCACGCTCCTCATCGATGCAAACTTGAGGAAGCCGAGGCTCGCCGCGCTGTTTGGCGTGGATCCGAAGGCGGAAGGCCTGGTTGAGGCCTTGACCCATGGCGAAGCCGAATTGCCGCCTGTCACTATCGACATTGTGCCCGGTCTGTCGCTGCTCGTCGCAGGCGCAACGGCGCCCCACCCGCAGGAATTGCTGAGCTCGAAGGAATTTCTGACCCTGTCGCAGAACGCTCAGCGAAACTATGGCGTGGTCATCTACGACACGCCGTCGGCGTTAGAGAGTGCGGATGCGTACGTTGTCGCCTCCCGCGTCGGCGCCGCGATCATCGCGTCTCGGCGGCACCGGACGAAGGTGCGGGACATCGCCAAAATCTCGCGAGCGCTGGAAGGCTTCCAGTGCGACATCGCGGGCACGGTTCTCTCGCGCTTCTGAGTGCTGTCGCTCCGCCGCGACCGCCCATAGCTGGTTAACTCGCCAGCTTGCGCAGATAGTCCCAGCTATAGAGGCCGGTGTCGTGTCCGTCGTCGAACACGATCTTGATCGCGTAATTGCCAACCGGCTCGATCGCGACGATGGCGACATTCTCCTTGCCCGTCACAATCTTTTTCTGGCTCGGCGAATGCCCCTGCACTTCGGCGCTCGGGCTCTCGACGCGTAGCCGCTCGGCGGTCAGTCGGATCGTCTGGCCGTCATCGAAGGCGACTTCCAGAACGCGCCCCTTGTCCATCGCCGTAATATCGGTCGGCCAGGACATCGCGGTTTCTTTCACTCCAGGATGCGGATGCGCGGCGCTGGCTTCGCGCCCGGCGCGCCCGCGGCCAGCGTATCCGCCACCCGTCGCGCGATCTCGAGCAAGGCGTTGGCTTGCGAACTTTCCGCCATGCTGGCGATGACCGGGCGCCCGTCGTCGGAATTAGCCCGGATAGCGATGTCGAGCGGCACTTCGCCGAGGAAAGGAACGCCGAGCTTTTCCGCCTCCTTGCGCGCCCCGCCGTGCGAGAAGACGTCCGTCCGGCCGCCGCAATGCGGACAGACGAAGTAGCTCATGTTCTCCACCACGCCGAGCAGCGGAATTTTGACCTGGTTGAACATCGCGATGCCGCGCCGGGCGTCGATCAGAGCCAGATCCTGCGGCGTGGAAACGATAACCGCGCCGGCGAGCGGCACGTTCTGAGCCATGGTCAGCTGGGTGTCGCCGGTGCCCGGCGGCATATCGACGACCAGCACATCGAGTTCGCCCCACACGACCTCACGCAAGAGCTGGTTCAGCGCCGACACCACCATGGGGCCGCGCCACACCACCGGCGCGCCCTCGTCGATCAGGAATCCAATCGACATCACCTTGACGCCGAAGCTTTCGAGCGGAATGAGCCGCTTGCCGTCCGGCGCTATGCTCGGTTTGGAATGGAGGCCAAACAGCTTGGGCATCGAGGGTCCGAACAGGTCGGCGTCGAGAACCCCGACGGCCAGTCCGAGCTTCGCAAGCCCGACGGCGAGATTGCACGCGACAGTCGACTTGCCCACTCCGCCCTTGCCGGAGGCGACCGCGATGATGTTCTTGACACCGGGCAGCGGCTCGCTTGGCCGGCCATGCCGTACCGGCGGCGCTTTGCTCTCATGGGCGTGACCGGCCGAAGCGCCGGAGGCGCCGCGCGCGGATTCGGCGGTCAGCGTCACTACAGCGCCCGCGACGCCAGGAATCGCTCTGATCGCCGCCTCGGCTTCAGCCCGCATCGGCTCCATCGCCTTGGCCCGAGCTGGGTCGATGGCGATCGCGGCGAACACCTTGCCGTCGCGAATGGTGACGCCGGAAACCGCGCCAGATTCTGGCAAAGACGCGCGCCCGTCCGGGCCGGGGATCGCCCCCAGCGCCGCCATGACCTCGTCGCGAGAAACCATTTCAGTCCTTCCCGCTCGCCGCGGCCGAGCGGCCGTTCTCGGCCGACGGCGCCTCGGCGCCCAGGCGCCAATCAAGCGTATTCCGTAACGTCACAACTGTCCCGACGATAATGATCGCGGGACCGCTCAGTTCGGCTGCACGCGCCTTCGCGGCCAGGGTTCCGAGCGTGCCGACAACCACCCGCTGATTGGGGCGGGTGGCGTTGTCGACGATCGCTGCGGGCAAATTCGGGTCAGCGCCGCGCGCCACGAACTCGTGCGCGAGCGCTTCGACGTTGCGCAGCCCCATATAGATCGCAACCGTCTGGCGCGGTTGCAAGAGCGCCGTCCAGTCGAGATCGATTTTGCCGTCCTTCCCGTGGCCGGTCACGAACACGCAGGCCTGCGCGTGGTCGCGATGGGTAAGGGGAATGCCGGCATAGGCCGCGGCGCCGATCGCCGCCGTGATCCCGGGACAGACCTGAAAAGGGATCCCTTCCGCGGCGAGAGCTTCAATCTCCTCGCCGCCACGGCCGAACATGAAGGGATCGCCGCCCTTGAGACGCAGCACCCGCTTGCCTTGCTTGGCGAGCTTGACGAGCAGCGCGCTGATCTCGCCTTGCGGCAATTCATGGTCCTCCGGCTGCTTGCCGACATAAATGCGCTCGGCCTCACGGCGCACCAGGTTCATTACGTGCTGGTCGGTGAGCCGGTCGTAAAGCACGACATCGGCCTTTTGCATGAGCCGAAGGGCGCGGAAGGTCAGAAGATCGGGATCGCCGGGTCCGGCGCCGACGAGATAGACTTCACCGCGCGGCGCCTCGGCGTTCTCCGTCGCCGCGCGCTCGATGGCGCGTGAAAGTTCGACGCCGGCGGCGCGTTCGTCGCCCGAAAGCGCTCGTTCGGCGATAGGTCCCTCGAGCACCGTCTCCCAGAATCGCCGACGCATCACCGGCGAGGCAATCGCCTTAGCCACCGCGTTGCGGAATCCGCCCATGAGGTCTGCCAGGCGGCCGTAAGCGGCGGGAATAACGGTTTCCAGGCGGGCCTTCAGCATGCGGCCCAGAATCGGTGAAGCTCCGCCGGTCGAAATCGCAATGACAAGGGGATCGCGATCGACGATCGAGGGCATGATGAAGTCGCAAAAGCGCGGCCGGTCGGCGACGTTGACCCATGCGCCGGCGCCCTTCGCCGCCGCCCAGGCTTCGGCTGACAAGCGCTCATCCTCGACCGCTACGAAGCAGAGCGAGGAGTTCTCGAAATCTTGAGGCTTGGGATCGCGCGCCTCATGGCGAAAGTTCGGTTGTTCGAGAAGCTCGCGAAAATCGTCAGTAAGCGCAGGTGCGAATGTCATCACCCGCGCGCCGGCCTTGACGAGGTGTTCCGCCCGTCGCGCCGCTACCGCGCCGCCGCCGACGACGACTGCAGTCTTTCCGCGGAGCTCGAGAAAAACCGGCAGATGGCGCATGGCTAAAGGACGCCGAGCCGGATCGCCGGCCGCAAAGCCCCAGCGCCGGCCAAGGAGACCATCAAATTCACCGGCGGGTTCTAAACCGTTCAGACTCGAGATTAAAGGAAAACCACAGGCGGAATCTAAAACCAGCCATCGGTCGCGCTGGCGCGAGACTACGTGCTGGTTTTGAGGTTAGAAGCCGAAGGTGGTTGCAAGTTTGGAATTTCCAAAGGCAGCCGATAAATTTCGCGAGAATCGCGCGTTTTGGGCGCTACTCCGCTGGCTGGATGGAACGGGGTTGAACGCTCGCCGTCGACAGCTTCGACCGGCGCCGAGCCATCGCCAGGGGTACTCTGATCGCATATCTTTCCCGCACCGCGCCAAGCCAAGCAAAAGCAAACATCGAGAGGCAAAGAGCGAGCAAGACCTCGCCAATGACGAACACAGAACTCTGATTTAATAAAAAGTTAAGCATCTTACTCTCACTGGGCTCTATCGAAGTCCGTAGCTTACAACGTGCGAATAAAGACCGGGTTCCAACCGTCGGCAAAAACGGCCGCTTTTTGCTACCTTTCGCTAAGGGGGTACCTGCCGGGCCCCCGATCCGGGTCCTCGGTTCTCACCACCGCAAGCGAACTCCCACCGCAAGCGCTCCCGGAACTCGTGAATTGCACTCTTATCATTTATTAACAGCGTCGGCGTGTTTCAAGGTTAGAATTTTGAGAAGTGACGTAATCCATGCGATCAGTTTCGCCCAATTCCTCGGCAGGGCGACTATGAGTTCACAGAGCCAGGTTTCCGAACGCGTTGCGGCGCCACAGGCGGATCTGCTCTCCGACATGATCTTCGTGCCCGGCGGCGAATTCCGGATGGGTTCGGACGGGCATTATCCCGAAGAAGCGCCAGCGCACCGGGTTCGCGTCGGCGCATTTTGGATCGACCCCGCGCCTGTGACGAACCGCCAGTTCCGTAGGTTCGTCAACGCGACGAAGCATGTCACCTTCGCCGAGATCGCGCCAAAGGCGGACGATTATCCCGGCGCGCTGCCGCACATGCTGAAGGCGGGCTCGCTCGTCTTTTCGCCTCCTAAGGAGCCGGTCGATCTCAAGGATTGGTCCCAGTGGTGGCGGTTCAAGTTCGGCGCCGATTGGCGAAGGCCATACGGTCCGCGCAGCTCGATCAGTGGGCTCGACGACCACCCTGTCGTGCACGTCGCCTATCGCGACGCCGAAGCTTACGCCCGCTGGGCGGGCAAGGAATTGCCGACCGAGGCCGAATGGGAGTTTGCGGCGCGCGGCGGACTTGATGGTGCGGAATATGCCTGGGGCGATGAGTTCACGCCCAGCGGCAAACAGATGGCCAATACCTGGCAAGGCGCGTTTCCGCAGCAAAACCTGAAGCAGGACGGCTATGAGCGCACGTCGCCGGTGAGGTCGTTTCCGCCCAACGGCTACGGAATCTACGACATGATCGGCAATGTGTGGGAGTGGACGACCGACTTCTGGTCGACCCGTCACCCGGCCGACGCCCCCAAAGCGTGCTGTGTCCCGCAGAACCCGCGCGGCGGCCCGGAAGCCCAGAGCTACGACGCGTGCCAGCCTGAGATACGTATTCCCCGCAAGGTGCTGAAAGGCGGCTCGCACCTATGCGCGCCGAATTATTGCCGCCGCTACCGGCCCGCGGCGCGTCACGCCGAGCCGGTCGACACATCCACAAGCCACGTTGGCTTTCGCTGCGTGGTGCGCGCCGGGCGGGCCTGAGATGTGCCGCTAGCCGGGCGCCTGCGGCGAGCCCTTTAGCGCGGCCGCTTCGTGTCGAACACGACGAGATCGTGCTCCCAGAGCCGGTTGAAAAACTGGCGGCCCTTCTCTTCCTCGATTCTTCCCGCGCTTTGCAGGATCTCGCCAGCAGAGCGCCCGCCGTCGATCGCCGCAAGCAGCCGCTCCTGCGCCGCGTCGATGAAAAGCGCGAGATCCGGATATGTGTGGCTCGGATTGATAAGCACGGCCGCAACGCCAGCAGGCGCCCGGTCCTTGATCGTGAGCGTCCACGGCAACCGCACCGGAACGAAGCTGCGGCAGGCGTCGCCTTCGAATGTGATCGGCTGAGCCGCGCGCTCGCAATCGTCGCGGTAAGCGACAAAGCTGTGCCTGTCCATCGTTCCCCGCAGGAGCTCGATCGCTGCATGTTGGGCGCGCGACGGAAGCGCGGCAAGGCGAGCGCCATGCGGCGCGTCCTCGATCGCTCCGCACTGGGGAAGGTAGGCCGCCTGCTCGTACCAGCGGCCAAATTTGAGGCCGCACCGCTCGAGCCAGTCGTAAAGCTGCGGCACAGAATAGGCGCGATCCTGGGGGTTCAGCAACGCATCGGCGAGCGCGTCGGGCTGCGCGAAGTCCTTCGCTCGTTTCACGACGCCAGCGATCGGATGGTCGATGGGCAGCGCCTGAACCGTCTCACCCAGGTCACGCAGTTCGTTGTCCCGCACGCCGATCCCCAGCAACCGGCAATAATCCTGCATCATATAAATGCCTGCGCGCCCGTAAGGCGCATAGACCATGATGTGCATCGCGCCATCGCGCGCAAGGACATCATGCAACGCGCGGAGGCCAATGTCCGGATCGCTCAAATGGTGAAGCACCCCTGTGCAAACGATCTGGTCGAACGTCTTGCCAAGCTCCCCGATGCGCTCGATCGCAAGCCGGTGGAGCTGCAAATTTCGTATCTCGTGTTTGCGTTGAAGATCACGCGTGTGGCGCAAGCTTGTTTCGCTGGTGTCGATCGCGGTCACGCGCGCTTCTGGCTCCATAAGCGCGTGCCTCGCGGCCTGAGACGTTCCGCATCCAGCGACAAGGATCGATCGATCTGACCGCGGCTTCTCCAAAGGCCATAACAACAGAGATCGCGCGCGCCGCCGCTGCGGATCCCTATAGCGATCGAGAAGGCGATCGAGGCTGGCGACGGGCGCTGGATAGGGATGCGACTCGTAGAAGGCGCGAATGGCTTCGACGCTTCTCGCCGACAATTCAGAAACCCCGTGCGCCGGCGGCATCTTGTGGTCCTCAAGCTCCAGAGAAATCTTCGTCTGCATGAAAGCGCGCTTTGACAGGCGATTTGACAGCGATTATCGAAATAACCCGAATCGATTGGGTTAACACCATCGCGAGCTGTGTTGCAAAGATGCTGAACGCCTCGCGTGTTGTCTATCGCAGCGTGCAACAAGGGTCGGCGCTTTGACCGACTCCCCGTCGAAAAGTGCGATTTTACTGGCGCGCGTCGCGCTCTTGCTCGTGGTTGGCATGCTCGCTCTCGGGGTGGCTTGGTATGGGGTTACCGCCGAAAGTCTTGGCCGCCTTTGGAGCGACATTCTTGCTCGGCCCGGCGGGCCAATGACCTTTCGCTTCATCTTGCAACCGGCGATGGCGATCATCGCCGCGCTTCGCGACGGGTTTCATGACGCGCGGCTAGGACGCAGGCCCTATGTTTGGGCGTTGATCCACGGAGTTCGGGACTCCCAAGGGCGGGGCGGCCGTCTTTGGGAAGGAATCGTCTCGACGTCGCGCATCCTGATTCTTGGCGTCGTCATGGATATCATCTACCAATGGAAGGTGCTGGACACGTTCTACCCAGGCCAGTCCGCGGTTATTGCGATTCTCCTGGCGTTTATCCCTTATTTGCTTTTGCGTGGCCCCTTTGAGCGCATCGCCCATTTTTGGGTCGCCCGGCAAGCAGCCGGTTGAGCCTTTAGGTCGCGGAGAAGACGATGGCGAGCCCCGATCTCAAGTTCGACGTGAACACCGAACTCGCGGCGCGTCGCACCGGCATGTCGTTTCAGCGCACGCGCCTCAGCGCCGATCGCACGCTGATGTCGGTGATCCGCACTTCTTTGTCGCTCATCGGCTTCGGGTTCACCATCGCGCAAGTGTTTCAGAAGCTGCGCGATCAGGATATCATCACCAAGGCTGCCGCGCCGCGTAACTTCGGCCTCGCTCTGGTTGGGCTCGGCATCGTGATGCTCGTTATCGGCATCGTCTACCACGTGCAGTTCATGCTGGGGCTGCGCCATTTGCGAGAGTCGATGCGGGAGGAAGGGCTCATCCACGGCGAGACTATCTTTCCGTTGTCGTTCACTCTGGTTACGGCGCTCGTTCTTCTCTTGATCGGCCTCGCAGCAATCATGAGCATGGTGTTTCACGTCGGACCATTCGAGTAAGGAAGCGCCTGGCACAGACTTGAATGGTCGTTTTGCATTTTTGTTGAAGGCGCCGAGATCAAACCGTCCGGTGGAATTTCAGTTCAAGAGTAGGAGAGGGAAATGCCTAAGTCACCGAAGCCTAAGTCAGACAAGCCGAATATCCTCGTCATCTGGGGCGACGACATCGGCATCGCGAACTTAAGCTGCTATACCCATGGCCTCATGGGCTACCAGACGCCCAACATCGACCGGATCGCCAAGGAAGGCATGCTGTTCACCGACTCGTACGGCGAACAATCCTGTACCGCGGGCCGCTCGTCCTTCATCACCGGGCAGAGCGTCTATCGCACCGGCCTCTCGAAGGTCGGCATACCCGGCGCGCCCATCGGCATGAACGAGAAGATCATCACGATCGCCGCGGCGCTCAAGAATCAGGGCTATGCGACCGGCCAGTTCGGCAAAAACCATCTCGGCGATCTGAACTCGATGCTGCCCACCAATCACGGCTTCGATGAGTTTTACGGCAACCTCTACCACCTTAACGCCGAAGAAGAGCCGGAAGCGGACGACTATCCCGATGAGAAGGAGTTTCCGAACTTCCACAAGACGTTCGGCCCGCGCGGCGTCATGCACTCCTTCGCGACGGACACCGACGATCCGACCGTGCAGCCCCGCTGGGGCAGGGTCGGAAAGCAGAAGATCGAGGATACCGGCCCTCTCACGAGGAAGCGCATGGAGACCTGCGACGACGACTTCGTCGCGCGGGCCAAGGAATTCATGAAAAAGGCGAACGACGCGGGCAAGCCGTTCTTCGTCTGGCTCAACACCACCCACATGCACGCCTTCACCCACACCAAGCCAAAAAGCTTGGGTCAGGCGGGACGCTGGCAATCACCCTATCACGACACGATGATCGACCATGACAAGAACGTCGGCCAAGCGCTCGACTTTCTCGATGAAGCCGGCATCGCCGACAACACCTTCGTCATGTATTCGACCGACAACGGCCCGCACATGAACTCGTGGCCGGACGGGGCGATGACGCCGTTCCGCAGCGAGAAGAACACCAATTGGGAAGGCGCCTTCCGCGTCCCGATGCTGGTGCGCTGGCCAGGCAAGATCAAACCAGGTCAGATTTCGAACGAGATTATCCAGCACCACGATTGGTTCCCGACCTTCCTCGCCATGGCGGGAGATCCCGACGTGGCGGAGAAGCTCAAGGCCGGCTATCAGGCGATCGGGCGTACCTACAAAAACCACCTCGACGCGTACAATCTGGTGCCCTACCTCACGGGGCAGGAGAAGAAGAGTCCGCGCAATTTCTTCATGTATCTGAGCGACGACGGCGACGTGCTCGGCTTGCGCTACGACAATTGGAAGGTTGTGTTCATGGAGCAGCGCTGCCCCGGTACACTGCAGGTCTGGGCGGAGCCGTTCACCAAGCTCAGGGTGCCGAAGCTCTTCAACCTTCGCACCGACCCTTTCGAGCGGGCGGATATCACTTCGAACAGCTATTACGACTGGTTCCTGCGACGCGTCTTCATGATCTACGGCGCGCAAGCTGCGGCGTCGCAATGGGCGGCGACCTTCAAGGACTTCCCGCCGATTCAGAAGCCCAACACCTTCACACTCGACGACGCCTTGAAAGCAATGCACGAGACAGCCGCCGGCATGCACTGAGCGGACTTCAGATAAGTCGGGG
>Ga0209624_10002067_pt1 | contig 15095 bp, 13 predicted proteins | sample JacPinW_OM2H0_O1_FD_188565 | JGI IMG/M metagenome (GOLD analysis project Ga0209624, IMG submission 188565) | Forest soil microbial communities from Algoma, Ontario, Canada - Jack Pine, Ontario site 1_JW_OM2H0_O1 (SPAdes) (version 2) | ecosystem: Environmental > Terrestrial > Soil > Boreal...
AAGCCGATGCGAGCGCTGGCGGCGCGCGGAGGACGGCGCGCGCTCCTCGGCCTCGCCCAAGGCCTGAATGACGCCGAGCTGGAGCGACGCTTCGCGGAGCCGCGGCGGCAGCGGGCTCTCCTGAGGGCGATGGCGCGGGGCTTTCAGCCCGCTTATGCGAGGGGCTTCAGCGGTGTGATCGCCTACGAGCTCGAACCCTTCGCGATCGATCCCCCGCCCGACGCCCCCTGGCGCTGGGCGCTCGAGGTGGACTCGAAGGCCGGCCGCACGCGGCTGCTCGAGTCGGCCCCGCTCGACGCGGCGCTGACGATCCACATCGGCCTCGCCCAGTGGGTCCGTATCAGTGCCGGCCTCGAAAGTCCCCTCGCCGCGATGTTCGCCGGCCTCTGCAGCGTCGAGGGCGACGTGATGGTCGCCGCCCGGCTGGAGGCGATGTTCGGGGGGTAGCGCGGGCAGCCTCCTAGGAGACGATCCCGAGCCCGGTCACGTCGAAGAGCCCGCTGTCGTTCGCTTCGAGCTCGTGGAGCTGGATCACCTCGTCGGTGCCGGGAGCGAAGACCCAGAAGCGGGCCGTCCGCGTGCGGACCAGAGCGAGCATGCGGTGGCTCACATGGACCCGGGTCAGCACCGCCGATCCCTCAGCCATCTCGCCCCGGTCTTCGGCCACCCGGTCCCACCGGGCCGTGGTCCGATCTCGCAGTTGCCGGCAGGCAATGCCGCTGAGGTAGACCCTGTCCTTGCGAACCCAGCAGGGGAGCGCCGGCGACTCGGCGCCGTCCGCGGCGTCGGGCAGAGCGAGCGCCAGCTCCCGCTCGGCGACCCTGTAGCCGGCGACCGAGAGCCGCACGAACCGGCGCTGCGCATTGCTGCGCTCCCAACGACTGTCGAGCCGATCGCCACCCCAGGCAAGCAGAGCGGTGACCCCGCCGATGCCGAGGATCAGGGCGGCCATCAGGATCGTTTCCCCGGGCTCGAACGACCAGGCCGAGCTGGCGAGCCAGGCGGCCGTGAGCGCGGCGACGACGATCAGGGGCAGGACGCTGAAGATCCGCATCGCCGAGCCCGGGAGGCGCCCCAAGACGCTGACCAGGACCAGGAGGAAGACGGCGAAGATCAGCGGCGTCGCCGTCTGAGTCAACTCGCGGTCGCTGATCGCTTCGTTGGCGTGCAACAGGGCGATCGCGAAATAAGCCGTCGTCCCCACCGAAACCAACACCGCCACGATCGCGAACAGTTCGAAGACCGCGATCCCCGACCCCCGTCGCCGGCCGCTGAAGAACAGGGCGAAGATCGTCCCCGCTCCCAGCGCGCCGGCGAGCGGGATCAGCCCTTGCAGGGCCGCCCGATCGCTCGGATTCAGCACGTGCTCTTTCACGGCCCTCAGTTTGGCCGGGCACGAGGACGACGGGACTCGAACCCGCGACCTCCGGCGTGACAGCGGGTTGTATAAGCCAAGATTTGGCTCTTTTAAGCCAAAAATAGGGACGTAAAGCTTGGTCTCGATGTGCCTGGATCGCCTTCGGTTGGTACCCAAAGTGGTACCCACGGCGCTTCCCTCTCGTCTAGTGGAAGAGAACAAACGAAGGGAGCTCGCGGTGATCGCAAACCAGGACCCGGTCGGATCGCTGTTGATCCGGACCAGCGGAGGGCGCGTCTTCTACGAGGCGAAGTGGCGCGACTCGCGCCGCGCCCAGCGCAAGCGCCGCCTCGGACCGGCCTGGCTCGAAGCCCGGCCGGACGGCGGCTGGGTGACCCGGGCGGGAAGGGTGAAGCCCGGCCACCTCGACGAGCGCCGCGCCCACATCGAGATGGCGCGGACGATCGCCGAGCACGAGGCCGAGCTCGAGCGCGAGCCGCTGGAGCCGGAGGCGACCTTCGACGACGCCGTCGAGCGCTGGCTCGACTTCCTCGAAAACGAGAAGCGAGCCAAGCCCTCGACGATGCGCGGCTACCGGACGATGCTCTGCGAGCCGATGCCTTCGCTGAAGCGCGGCCAGCCGCGCAAGGCGCGGCTGATGAATACCTTCGGCGGCAAGCGGCTGGCCGATATCGAGACAGCCGACGTCAGCCGCTTCCTCGCCGAATTGGACCGCGGAGGGATGACCGCGCGCAGCGTCAACAAGCACCGCCAGGTGCTGCACTCGATCTTCGAGTACTCCAAGCGCAGGGACACCTTCGGCCTGCGGGAAAATCCCGCCGCCGACACCACTCGCCGGCCCGAAGGCGGCGCCCAGCCGATCGAGATCTTCGAGCCGGCGGAGGTGATGGCGATCGCCGCGGTCGCTCGCCAGGGCCTGCATCGCCCGCGGCCAGCCTGGCGCTACTCGAAGACGACGCTGGCCGAGTGGCGGCGAATGAACGAGCAGGACGCGGCGCTCTTCGTCGTCGCCGCCTTCACCGGCCTGCGCCTCGGAGAGCTGCGGGCGCTGCGCTTCTCAGACGTCGACTTCGCCGGTGCGCGGGTGACCGTATCCCGGGCGATGTCCTGGGAAACGGAGTCGAGCACCAAGTCGCGCCAAATGCGCACGGTACCGCTGGCCGAGCAGGCGATCGTGGAGCTGCGGAGGCTGGCGGAACGTGAGCGCTTTACGGGCCGTGGCGATTTCATCTTCTGCCGTCCCGACGGCGGTTGCCTGGATCGCTCTGCCGCCAGGCAACGCTTCGTCGCCGCGCAGAAGGCCGCCGGCATGCGGGTGCGCAGATTCCACGATCTGCGACACACCTTCGGCAGCTTGGCGATCCGCAAATTCGACCTCGTCTCGGTGCAGTCGATGATGGGTCACTCGAAAATCACGACGACCCAGCGTTACCTGCACTCGAAGCCACGCGCGGATGACGGCGCCAAGCTGACGGCCCTCTTCAACGATGGAGTCGTGGATGTCGCTTAGCGCAACGGCCGGTCCGCGGCCGCGGCAAGGTACGCGTTGAGCCGCGGGCGCAGCGCGTACCAGCTGCGGCCGATCTTGAAGGCGGGGATAACCCCGCGGCGCATGTAATCGAGAGCGGTGGCTCGCTTCAACCGCAGCACGGCGGCGACTTCGGTCGGCGTCAGCAGGTCCTCGCGGTTGAAGGAGGGTGGATCGACGTCAGAGGCAGCAGTCGGTGCGCTCATGCCGACAAGACGGCGCCCCGCCCGGTTTCGGTCCGCCTACACGTACTTTCCGCCTAAGGCAAAACTCAGCCCAAAAGCGGGCCGTTCTCACCCTTATCGTCGGACTCATCACCGGCATCGGATAGCGGGGGCTCTGTGGACCCATCATCGACGCTTTTCGCGTCCCCGGTCTCTTCGCTTCTCGCCAAGGCCATTTCCGCACGAGCCGTCTGAAACCCGCCGAAGGCTATGCCAACGGCGGCGGCCAGGCTCAGGAAAACCCCCAGTTGGGGAATGGTGGCGATTTCGGTTCCCGAGAAGTCGGTCAACTTGGGAGAGAGCACAATGCAACCCAAGATCTGTATCGCAGCGACGGTTCCAGCGATGACCACCATGACGCTCTTGGGCTCCCGCTCGCCAAAAAGCTCGAAGCTGCCGCCAAACACTCCCCCTATGACGAGAAATGTAGCCAGGACGGCCAGGACGAGAATCGTCGGGAATATGTGAAGCGTCTGCCAAGCGTTACCGACGAAGTGCGACTTCGAAGTGGCGGAGCCAAACCAGTCGAAAAACATAAAGACGAAGAGAAGGATGGCCGAAGCCACGGAAATCTTCTCGCCCCAGTGCAGCTCCTTTTCGTCCCCCGGCCGCTCATCCGTCCCCATAGCCATCGTCCTTCCCCATGCCTTTAGGCGTAGAACCCAAGCCGGATTATAAGCCGCTGGCCTAGCGTCAGCGCCATCAGTCTCGCGCCTGCCACATGGCGCGACCTTTCAGCTAGTCGGCCGCGATCACGCCAAGTCGCCTGGTCACCGTTTGGGTGGTGCCGCCGTCGGGGGTGAAGCGGACGGTGAGGGTGAGCCTGGCGCCACCGATCGCCCTCAGCTCCCGCAGCTTGCCCGCGGCCCCTCTCACTTCGAGCCGCAGCTCGCCGGGGCCGGTGATCCGCCTCGAGAGGGGCGAGGACACGAGCTGCCGCGAGGGCAGGAGCCGGAGCCTCAGGCCGCGGCCAGAGACCTTCAGCTCGCCGGCCCCGGTGACGGCAATCGGCAGGATCACCCCACCCGGGTGTGCACTCGGGCCCGAGGCGCCGAGGACGATCGGGGCGGCGGGCGGCGCCGTGACCGACGGCGGCTGTCCGCCCTGGGCGGATGCGGGCGCGGAGGATGACGAGGAGCCTCGGTCTTCGGGCTGTTCGGGCGGGCTCGGTTCCGCCGGCGGTGGCGGCGGCCAGGCGGGCATCGGCACTTTCGCGAGCGGCGTCAACGGCGGCAGGTCCGAGAGGAAGGTGTCGCTCTGGATCCCTTCCCGGAAGGCCGTTTGGGAATCGAGTGAAGACTCGATCGGCCAGTCCCACTTGCCCTCGCCACTGCCGTAGCCGCCCTGTTCGACATTCCAGTTGAACCAGAGGTAGGCCTTGATCGCCGGATGCGAGGGCAGATATTCGTCGAGCATTTCGTGGATCCAAAGGGGCTTGCTTTCGCCTGGTTCGCCTTCACCGATCTCGGTCGAAGCGCTCTCGCAGATGCACACCGGCTTGCCGGGTGCGATTTCTTCGAGCACTTCGAGCGTCGGCTCGATCGACTCTTCGGCACTCACCCAACGATCGGGCTGCAGCGGGTTGCGACCCCAGTTGTAGGCGTCAACCCCGACCCAGTCGACGTATTTGGAGCCCGGGTAGTACGGCTGCGGGGGATCCGGAATCTGTCCCCCTTCTTCATAGATCGTGTTCACCACCCAGGCCCAGGTGACGTTGGTCGCGCCCGCACCGACAACCACGTCGTGGAAGTGCTGCCAGGCGCGGACGAAATAGGAATCCTGGCCCCACGAGTACCAGCCTCCGTTCATCTCCCACCAGGGCCTGAACAGGAACGGATAGCCGAAGGCCTTCGCGGCCTGCGCCCAGGCGACGATTTCACCGTCCCGGTCTCCATCGGCGACTTCTTTCAGGGTGATGCCTCCGCCCAGTGGCATCGTCACCAGGGGGATCGCACCCGCCCCGATCGCCGCATCCATCGTCGTCGAGTCGAAGCTGACCCAGCTCTGACCTGTGTTGACGATCGTGATCTGCTTGCCAGCGTCGCTCTCGAACCTGTCCAGCACCGCAGCGCTGGTCGGCGCTTCGCCGGGCAGGCCATAGGCGTCGCCCTTGACCAGCGCCCCCCAGTACATGACCCCAGCGTGAGCGGCCGCGGGCACAGCGAGCAGAAGCACCGCAAGCAGCGCCAGGACGATTTGACGGCAAGGTCGCATGAGTCTCTAAATGGAACGCCCCGGGTTTCACTTTGTTTCCGTCGACGAGAGCTTCTCCACGACGAAGGTGTCGAAGAAATCCGCTATTCGAGGATGCGTGGGCCGTGGCGCGAGAAACCCGACGGGATCGAGTCGATAAGACCGCTCAGGCACCGCCCGCGAGGGCCGCATCTCCGGATGAGGCGGATGCTGTGGGCTCGAGATCAAGCTGGCGACGGTAGTCGCGCAAGCGCTGATCGAAGAGCTCCGAATAAGTCTTCACCTTGAATGAATCGTCGCGGAGTTGCAGCGCCTTGCGCAGATCCTCGGAGACAGTTTTGCCCACCAGCGTCGCCTCGAAGGCCGTAAACGATCTGACCTCGAAGCAGGTGGCGACTTGACGCTCCAGTTGGTCGAGCTCGGCAATGCCCAACTCTTTAGCTGGAGGTTGGATCGATGCCACGATCAAGCGATCGTCCAGAACGCCACAGGCGAAATCGGGAGGCTTTTTCGCGTAGGGACGATCGCGCTCGGCTACGGCACGATCGAGGGCGGAGCGCAGCGCGTCGATCCCCTCGCCAAACCAGTAGCGCTCGTCGAGGATCCATATCCAACGCTCCAGCAAGCGGTGAATCGGCGTGCGGTAGTCGACGACCTTGTAGCTGCGCTCATCCTCTACGCGCTCGACGAAAAGCTCCAGCAAACCAACACGACGATGGAGCTCGGCCCTGGCAGCGCGGGCGTCGCTGCGCAGCAGCTCCTCGATCAACGCGCCCAGCCGGCGAGGACCGGCTTCCTTGGCCCCAGGGGCGTTCTCGAGGAAACGGCGGACCGACGCCGCATAGGCTGACTCGGCATGGTCGACGACAGTGACAAGACGCTCGCAGACGTCCTCCAAGCGAGCGAGGTCTTCAGGGTCGACCACGCGCCTCGATAAGGCCCTGGCGAGATCGACGACCAATCCAGGGTTGCGCTCGAGGATCGCGCAAGAGCGCTCGTCGAAGTCGGACGCATGCGCGCGATCGGCAAGCTCGGCCAGGGCCTCCTCCTTGGAGGACCAACCGAGGATCGGAGCGAGATCCGTATCGACGATCTCCTTCAACCGCTCCCACTGGCCTTGGTCGCGAATCTTGAAGTTCGCGCGACCTCCCAACCACCACTTGTAGAAACTCAGAACCGGCTCGTCGCTCTCGCTTTTCTCATGCGAATCGTCGACCTGCACGGCGAAGTTGGAATCGGCCCTGCGGAGGGCCCGCACCCACGGCGGCGCAAAGCGCTCCGAGCCGCAGTCCGCACAGCTCTCCGCCGTGGCGGGATTGACAGCGCCGCAGGCGTTGCACAGGCGATGCGGCGCAAGGGGCAGAGACAAAGTGGATTGAGCTTCGGTCGCCATACCGCCAAGACGTATGCCGGAAGGCATTTCGTCCCACCCCGGCCGCAATACGCCATCCCGAAAGCCCCTCCTAACGGGCCTGGATTAGGGGGCGAGACGGGACTAATCAAACGGCTATTCGAGGATCTGCGACCCGTGACGGGGGAAGCCAGGGGAGATCGCGCCAACGAACCTGTAGGAGGCGTGGAGGTAAACGCGGTAGTCCCCCTGCTGGGTCAGTTCGTTCAGGTAGATGACGACCTTGGGGCGCCTGACCACCTTGCCGCGGCAGCGGCGGCAGCCCGATCGCAAAAAGGCTTTACCGACCCCGCGGGCGACCCCCTCGCCGAAGTTCTGCCACTCGAGCCGGTAAAACCGGAGCGAGCCGTCGCGCTTCAGGGTCATCCCCGCCGGTTCCGGCACCAGCCGTCGCGTGACCACGTCGGCGCGGACGACGGCTTCCGCCCGTTCGAACGTCGCCGCACCCGGTTCGGCGGTGAAGGTGGCGTGGGTTTCCGGGCAGCCGGGAAGCATGCGGCTGACCGCCGTCACCTTCCCTTCGACCCGGTCGGGCGCGACGAAGGCGGCTTCGATGATCTGCCCGCGGGTGTCTTCGCCTTTCCAGCTGCCGTCCGCACCGATCGGTGAGGGGCCGCTCGGCGTCGCTTCGTAGGTCCCGCAGAAGCCCCACTTGAAGCGGAAGCGGATGTCGACGACCTGGCCGGCGCGGACTTCGAAGGCGACCGGCAGCCCGGCGGAAGTGGTGCCGTGCCACGGCCCTTCGGCCGGGACGACGACGTCGGCGCGGGCTGCGGTGACACCGCAGCCCAGCACCAACGCGCAGGTCAGGGCGACGATCCCTCGCATCTCCTGACCCTAACCGACCTAGGTCGCATGAACTAGGCGAAGCCAACCGGCGTAGATGGCACGGCAGCCTCGAAGCTGCCGGCCAGCATCGCGTGCAGCTCGGCGATCGTCGCCGGCGAATGGAGCCTGCGCTCGAGCCCTCGCTCCGCAAGCCAGGCACCCGCCTCGGCGGCACCCAGCGGCGCGAACTCCACCGTTGCCATCGCCCGGCCGGGGCGCAGAGCCGCTGGGTGCAGCTTGCCGAGCGGCTCGTTAGTGGTGACCAGGATCATCGCCCGGCTGCCCTGGCCGAGCAGACCGTCGGCGATGTTGAGCAGGCGGGCAAAGCCCCGGCCGACCTCGGCCGGGGCGGCGATGCCGAGCAGCTCACCGGCGTCCTCGAGCACCAGGAGGCGCCAGCGCTCGTCTCGCTCGCGCTCGCCCTCCTCGTCCTCATCGCCGTCGAGCTCGGGATCGGAGCGTCCCGCCAAGACCTTCAGCATGTAAGCGGTATCGCCACCGAGCAGGCGCTCGGGGTCGGTGATGTAGTGCAGGTCGCACCACTCACTCCACTCGCGCCCTAGGGCCCGCAGCGCCCAGGTCTTACCGGTCCCGGGCTCGCCATGCCAGAGCGCCAACCGACCGGGCAGGGAATCACCGGAGGACTGAGAGAAAAGCTCGGCAAGGCGCTCGCGCACCGCAGCGGGATAGTTGGCCTCCACCTCGTCGAAGCGCGGCAGGGCGAGGCGCCGCCAGCGCGCTTCGGGCCCACCGAACATGCCATCGCCCGAGCCGCCCGACCAGAAGGCGAGCGCCACGCGCGTATCGCGCGGGCGACGCTTGACGCGGATCTCCTCGGCAAAAGCCTCCGCCAGCTCGTGGGCACGGGCGGATGGCACCGCGGCGACCGAAACTTCGAAAGCTCCTCCGAGGCGGCGCAACAGAACCGACTCCTCGTCGGCAGTGTGCAGCAGCGCCTCACGAACCCCGTGACGATCGATGCTCACCTGCACCGGTTCGCCAAGGGCTTCCGCGTCCTCGATAGGCAGGGCATCGCCCTCGCGCTCGGCATGGGCACTCGCTACCACCCGACACTCGGCATCCAACACCTCGCGAACGAACAACGCCCTGGGCAACTCGGAAGCCCCTTCGAGGCCTTCGATCGACAACGACGCCTCGCGCGAGCGAAACCCGGGCACTACCTCTTCTGTGTGGTGCTCCTCCATGTGATCCAACTCCAGTTCCTTTCTCTGCACAACACGGGCGTGGCCGCCGTCAGCGGCCTCGCATGCTGTGGGCAATTTCGTCTGGGTTGAATCACGGGAGACACTTTAGCGCATATAAAAGTCACCCGCCATAAGGCTACAATGGAGGTGTGGAGAAGCTGCTTCGCATAACGCTCAATGGTGACCTGGAAGGCGACTACGTCGTCGTGCTCGAGCGTGCAGGCGGACGGTTGACGATCGTGCCCGAGCAACCCGGCGGGTTGCCGCAGCTCGTTGCCCTGAAGCGCACGACCTGGGCCTGCCCGACCCAATGGGAGGGCGAGCTCGAGGACGGCCGCACCCTCTACGCCCGCTGCCGTCACGGCGAACTGAGCGTCGGCATCGGCGCGGGACTCGACGCCGCCGTTGCCAACGGCATGTCGAAGGATGCTCTCTGCCGTGACTTGGTCGAGGAGGCGCCGATGAGCTTCGAAGAGCTGCGGGAGCACCTATATGGGTTGCTGGAGCTTCCCGAGGGCCTGGAGGCTGAAGGCCAGGGCGAACCCAGCTGGGACCTCGAGGCACTCGAGAAGATATTCGCCTCCGAAGAGAGCGCGGATCCGGAACCAGCCCCTGAGGGCGCCAAGGGCGAAGGAGTCCTTGGAACGCCCGAGCGCGTCGGCGTAGGGCTCCGCGAGGCAGAGATCCAAGACTGGACCTGCTTCTCATGCGGCGACGCGCTCAGCCAGGCCCACGAGGGCGACTACTTCCACACCGATCCCGACTCCACGTGCTTCGACCCGATCCCCGTACCAACGTCCCTCGTCGAGGCATCCTCTGCAGAGATGACGGGGACCAAGGCCAAATCACGCGGCGCACGGGAGGCGTGACTGAGCGCGAACACGCTCAGCGGCTGCTGGCGCGGCTGCCCGATACGGAGTTGGAGATCGTGGGTGGGTTCCTCGCCTGGCGCGATTGCCTCGCCGACATCGACGAATGGGGTGACCTGCGGGCGCTGAACGGCGAGGGCGGCGTACTTCGCCACCTCGACCAAGCCGAGCGTGAGGAGTTCGGCGAGACGCTGTGGGAGAGCTGGCAGCGGCTCGAGCGCGAAGGCAAGATCGACCCCCAGCCCCCGCCACCGCCCGCGCAGCCTCCCGACGCCGGCGAGGAAACCCGCAGGCGGCGCAAGTACGCCGAAGGGCTGTTGGAGCGACTGCCCGACGACGATCTGGCGGTGGTCGTCGCCTTCCTCGCCTGGCGCGGACGCCAATCACTGCACCCCAAAGGCGGACCGGCAGCACGGATGGCCGCGGCGGGCGCGGAGGCGATGCGACTGCTTGGAGAAGCCGAGCGGCGGCTGCTCGGAAAGAAGAGCGGCAAAGCTAAGAGCTGAGCAGGCGCCGGCGAAGCGGCCAACCGACGCTATTCGAACCGACCAGCGGCCAACCGCCACCCTACGCCGCTGAGCCGCCAGACCGCGAATTGTCGCGCCGGCGGCGATCCCTGCAAGCCCTCTGCACGCAGAGGGCTCCTTACGGCCCTTGCCTGCAGCTGCGGGTTCCGGGATCGCCTAGCCGGCGCATCGCGGCCTTCGTCAACTCAGCGACGAAGGGAGGCAGGCGATGGCCAGCGCAGTTCCGGCCACATGGCAAACGCAAGACTCGCGCACCGCGGCGATCGCCGAGCGGCTCTACACGAACCACCGTGCTCGCCTGCTCGCAACCGCCAAGCGCAACAGCATCTGTGCCGAGGACGCCGAAGAGGCACTGCAGGACGCTTTCATCCTCTTCATCGACCACTACGAGCCCGACAGCGAAGCACCGCCGCTCGCCTGGCTAACCCTGACCCTGAAGCGACGCTGCTGGGCCATCTACCACCACCAACGGCTGCGGGCTGCGGTCCGACGAGTGGGCGGCGCCGAGGGGCTTCCCGACCGCAATCGGCTGCCCGACGAGATGGCCGAGGTGAACGAGACCGTCGCCGGGATGCGCCACCAATTCGAGGCGCTGAAGCCAGCCGAGCGCGAGGCGCTAGGCCTGCTTGCCTTCGGTTACACCTACAAGGAAATCTGCCAGCTGACCGGCTGGACCTACACCAAGGTCAACAGGTGCATCGCCGAGGGCCGGGCGGCACTCCGGAGCACTCAGAGCCCAGCTGGATGACTGGCGACAAAACCCACCGTCGACTGCGGCCCGAAACCCGGTCCGTGAGCGAAGTTGGAGGTAGCGGTACCCCAATCGCGCCCGTCGATTTCAAGCCACACGTGATCGACGTTGGACCAGATCGTCACTGCCTTTCCGGGTCCAGCGGGATAGTGCGCACCGAGTTCGTTCGAGACCAAAGCGCCTGGATCGGGATAACCGGAAAGGACGAGCAGCCAGCGGACCGCACCGGAGCAATCCAAGCCCTTTTCTGGAGTGCCGAAGACCTGTTGGTCGTCGGCGCTCCAGCAGTAGGTACCGGTAGAGGGACCAGGCTGGGCGGCGTGGCCGCCGCCCCAGCAGTAATGGAGCCGCTTCGATTCGATCCACTTGGCGACGGTTTCGACCCCGGCCAAGGTTTCGCTGGCAACTTCGCCCAAACCTTCCGGGGAGGCAGTACAAACCTCACTCAGCTGAACGCCGAAGCTGGCGGCTTTTTCGAGTACCTCTTCGACGTACCACTCGGCGTGGTTGTAGTCGAAGATCGCCCCGCGCCAATCCTTCGGAGCCCCATCGGCATGAAGAAGATTGGCCGTGGCGAAAATCGAATCGGGAATCGAGTAGGCGTCCTTCACGCCGTCGCCGTCGGCATCGACTCCATAGGCTTCCCAGCTGGGCACCAGGAACTGGCCGGGGCCCTCCGCGCCGGCGAAGTTCTGAGTACCGGGGGCGACGCCGGGCAGCGGTGAAGTGCCGAAATCGGACTCCACGTAGTGGATCGCGGCGACGATCGAGAACCCCTTCGGCCCAAGCTTGTACTTCTCCGCCGCTTTCTCCAACCAGGGCACGTAGTTGGCGGGAATCCCTTTGCCGCCGCTGCCGCTGAAGCTGCATTCGCCGCTGGCCGGACTCTGCGAAGAAGCGAAGAAAAGGCCGGCGAAGCTGAGCAGGCAGAAGAGCAGCACGCCAGCAAAGGCAGCGAACTTCAAGCCGAGGCCGCGGGAAAGCAGGCGGACGGCAACGCCGATCACCTGGCGCTCGCGCCAGGCGCCTGACTGGCCCGGCAGCCGGCTCATTCGCCGGCGCCGCTGGCCAGCCAGGCGCCGTGATCGGCTTCGAAGAGGAAGGAAAACTGCTCGGCGGCGGGGCCACCCCGCGACGCCGAGCCGCTCACCAACGCTCGCGGCGGCGAAACCGAAGCGAGGGTGATCGTGAGACGGTCGGGGCGAGCCGGGGCCAGAGGGCGCGATGGCAAGGGGGGAGGCGAGCCCAACAGCTCAGCGGCAAAAGCCGGCGTGGCCGTGGCCCTCACCGCCGAACGCAGGGCGCGACCGCGAGCGCCAACCTCGTAGCGAAAGAAGACGCCGAGAAAGCGGCGTGCTTCGCGACCGAGACTCGCGCGCAAGGCCGCCACCGGCGGCGGGGAAGCGCTCGAGGACAAGACAACCGGCGCCCGCGCGGCAGCTGGCGGCGGAACCGTCGTTGAAGTTGGAGTCGACCCGGCGCCGGCGAAGGCAACGCCCGCCGTCGCCAGTGCCGCGACAGCGCAGCAAAAAAGCACCAGACGCGTGCGCTCGGCGGCGGCAGGCACCTAGCCTCCCCTGCTCAGGTTGCGGCGCGAGGCCAGCTTTGCGGCGCGGTGCTCGCGGCGCAGGCGCAACAGCTGTTCGGAGCGCGCACTGGAATCACCGATGTCTTCGACGCCCTGGCGCACTCGCTCCGCCCCCTGGCGGCCGCGACCGACGATCCGTCCCGGCACTTCGGAGCTGACCGCGACCCGCTTGACGTCGCGCTTGCGCGCTTTCTCGATCTCCCGCTCGGCCCGCTGGCGCTCGGGGCCCTCGAGGACTTCGAACTGAGTGCGCTCATAGCCAGCGCGATGCGCGTGGTCGGCGGGATCGCGGGACTTCTCCAAAAGCTCGCGGTCTTCGGCTTCGAAGCGATCCAAGTCGCGCTTGCTCCAGCGCTCGCCGGAATCACTTTCGTTACGGTCGACGCGGGCAACCAGCTCCTTGGCACGCCGGTAGCGCTCGGGGCTGGGCCGCTCGCCCTCCTGGCTTGCCGCCGACCCCGCTTGGGTCGACCCCGCCGGCGCTTCGTCGCCCGCCTTCCCAGCGCCCGCAGAGCTGGACTCGGTAGTAGCGGGGCGTGCAACGCCCTTGCCCTCGACTTTGCCTTTGTCTTTGCTCTTGCCTTCGTCTTTCCTCTTGCCTTCGTCTTTCCTCTTGCCTTCGCCTTTGCCCGGCGCTGCGACAGAGTCGCGCCGCCGGCCGGCTGCGGAGGGCGCCGAATCGGCACTCTCCGCGGCGGCAAGAGTCTGGCGAGCGTCGAGGTAACGCTGATCGGCGAGGGCGCGGGCGGAGCCCTGCAGAGAGCTCTTGGCGGTCTCACGGGTGGCTTCGCCAGAAAGGGCACTGCGGGAGCGGCGCAGGTCGCCGGCGCGACGGGCGACGCCGCGCACCGCTCCACTCGGCACCCCCGCAACCCGACCGCCCATTCTCATCGCCGCGAACTGACCCAAGCCGAAACCGCGACCGGCCGTGCGCTCGGCCTCGCCGATGCTCATCCAGCCCACCAACTCGGCGCGCTTGAGGAAAATCGCCCAGGTAAAGGCGCAGGAAAGAAGGAAACCGGTGGCGCTGCCCGCTGGCCCGTCGACGGAACCGAGTACCTCGATCCCCAACAAGACGATCGAAAGAAAAGCGGCATAGACGACCTTGGCGACGATCGCCCCCAGCAGCGTCAACCCCCAGGTCTTGAACGCACGCCGCCCGGAGTCGCCGAGCATCGGAAAGAAAAGCGCGAAGGGGGCGGCGAGGAGGAGGACGAAGGCGATCGCCGCCTGGGTGAAGAGACGAATCGACAGCCAGGCCAGCAACAGGATCGCGCCGGAGAGGCCGAGCGCAAACAGCGCCAGCATCGAGAGCCGGGTAAGGACACCGTCGCCGCCCTGGGCGGCGACTTTGGCCTTGTAGGTGTCGTCGCCGTCGAAGTAATCCCAGAGCGCCTCGCGGGCCGAGCTGCCCGGCGAGGAACGCAAGTAGAGATCGATGATCCGCTTCGGCTTGCCGTAGCGCTTTTCGGCGAACTTGGCGCATTCTTCCTTGGCCCCGTTCAACCCCAGATTCGAAAGCTGAGCGAGCAGGGTCAGGGCCCCAAAGTCGTCGCAGAACTTTTCGTTCGCCTTTTCGACGGCTTCGGGAGGCGGTGGGCCGAGCGCCCATTTGACTTCGGAGAAGTCGAGGCCGGCGAAGGGGACCTCGACCAGATGGCTCCAGGTTCGCGACATCGCTTCGGCGTAGCTGCCGACCGGCCGCGCCAGCGAGCCCGACTGCGGGGCGCTGATCGTGCCCAGCGCGACTTCGTCGGAGAAGCTGGCCAGCTGACCGACCGACTGGCGCGGGGAGTGGACCACCCACAGACCCAAGACCAGCATCGCGATCGCCGCCAGGGTCCCAGCGACACCGGCGGCGACCTCGCGCTTGATCAGGCCCTTGTAGGCGAACCAGATCCCGCCGCAGACGATCAGGGTCGCCAGCCAGGGATCGGTGATGCGGTTGTATAGCCGTCCCACCGCGCCGGAGATCTGGCTCATCGTCTGCCCGTCGCCAAACGGGTTCAGGCCGAAGGCCAAGCCGAGGAGGGAGAGGATCAACTTCAAGACGAACAGCAGCCCCAGCCAGATCCCGTTGAGGACGGTCGCGAAGCCGTAGGTGATGTCCCCGACCGGGTGCGTGACCCCGGTCGAGATGAAGATGTCGAAGCCGTAATTGGAGACGGGGTAGTTGCTCTCCGGGGTACCGTCGGATTCGCAAGCCAGGCGCGTCGTCCTCGACTGGATCTGCGCCGGCTGATCGCACACCGGGTTGCGGATACCGAGGCCGGCCAGCGGATCGACCTGCCCGCTCGAGCCAAGTTCGGAAGCGAGCCCGTTGGGGCTGACTTCGGTGGGAGAAGTCAGCTGCTTCTGTTCTTCTTCTTCCTTCGCTTGGGTGCCAAGCGGTTTCGGGGGCCGCCCTTTGCCGGCGCCGCGGAGGCCGCCGTCGCCGTGGGGCGCAGCGCGCGCTGGGACACAAACCAGCGCGCAGAGCGCGAGGGCGGCCCAGCACAGGGCCTTGTGGAGAGATGAGGTCTTCATGACTTGCTCCTGGAGCGTTGACGTGACTGGGGGCCGACGGGCCGCTCGACGCCGAGCAGCGCGAGCA
>Ga0209624_10002068_pt1 | contig 15087 bp, 11 predicted proteins | sample JacPinW_OM2H0_O1_FD_188565 | JGI IMG/M metagenome (GOLD analysis project Ga0209624, IMG submission 188565) | Forest soil microbial communities from Algoma, Ontario, Canada - Jack Pine, Ontario site 1_JW_OM2H0_O1 (SPAdes) (version 2) | ecosystem: Environmental > Terrestrial > Soil > Boreal...
GGAGCCCTTCTGTATGACCTATGGCGACGGTGTTGCCGACGTTGACATCACCGCCTCGATCGCCTTCCACAAGACCCACGGCAAACTCGCCACCCTCACCAGTGTTCAGCCCCTCGCCCGCTTCGGCGCTTTAGGCCTCAAAGACACCCGGATCTACTCTTTCCAGGAAAAACCGTCCGATGAAGGCGGATGGATCAACGGCGGCTTCTTCGTTCTTGACCCCAAAGTCATCGACACCGTCACCGACGACAGCCAGATGTTCGAGCGTGAGCCCATCGAAGCTCTAGTGGCTCGCGGCGAGGTCCACGCTTTCTTCCATCACGGCTTTTGGCAAGCCATGGACACACTGCGTGACAAACAACATCTCGAGGATCTCTGGAGCAACGGAAAGGCCCCATGGAAAATTTGGTAGATCCGTCTGCATTCTGGCGCGACCGCCGCGTCTTCCTCACGGGGCACACCGGTTTCAAGGGCGGTTGGATGGCTCTTTGCCTCTCATGGCTCGGTGCCACGGTGCGAGGCTACGCTCTTGACCCCCCTACTACCCCCAATCTCTTCAACGCTGCCGGCGTTGGAACACTGCTCGATGACATCCGTGGCGATATCCGCGACGCCGTTAGCCTGGATCGAGCTATGCAGGAATTCGCGCCCGAGGTCATCTTTCATATGGCTGCCCAGCCACTGGTCCGCTTCTCCTATCAAGACCCCATCGGCACCTATGAAACAAATGTCATCGGCACTGCGCGCGTGCTCGATGCCGTTCGCCGCACTCCTTCTGTACGCGCCATCATCTCTGTGACCACTGACAAGTGCTACGAAAACAGGGAATGGATATGGCCTTACCGCGAGACCGATCCGTTAGGTGGCTACGATCCGTATTCCGCCTCGAAGGCCTGCGCCGAAATTGTCTCGTCCAGCTTTCGCCAATCGTTCTTCCCGGTCCAGCAACTCCGCCAGCCCGGCGGCCACCAGGTTGCCGTCGCCACCGCCCGCGCAGGTAATGTCATCGGCGGCGGCGACTGGTCAACAGACCGTCTTATTCCCGACCTCATTCGCGGGTTCCTGGCAGGCGAGCCGGTGCGTATCCGCCGGCCACACGCTATCCGCCCCTGGCAGCATGTGCTTGAGCCGATCCACGGTTATCTCGCTCTGGCTGAAAGGCTCCTGAGCGCGGGGCCTGAAGCCGCACGATTTGCTACCGCCTATAACTTCGGTCCAGCAGAAGACGATGCCCGCTCAGTCGCCTGGATCGCGGACCGCATGACCCGCTTCTGGGGCAACGAGGCCTCTTGGATGCTCGACGAAGACCCCGCCAGCCCGCACGAAGCCACTTATCTCAAACTTGATACCTCCCGGGCTCGCCATGACCTGCTGTGGACGCCAAGGCTACGTCTCGAAACTGCCTTGGAATGGCTCGTCGCGTGGTATCGTCAATGGCAATCCTCCCCCGACTCCATCCGTCATCTCACCCTCTCCCAGATCGCGCAATACCATACCCTGATCCAGGTCAACAGCAACCAGATTTGAGGCCGTTCTTCCATAAAGGTGTAACGGCACCGCATCTGCAATAATTTGGTCTGGGCCTCGATCCGGAGTGTGGGTTCACTAAGGGAGATTTCGCATTAAACTTTCCGACTATGTTCTAACTCAACTTCGCACCTGGGGCGCACGGCATATCTTTCTCGTCACCGGTGGAGGTGCTATGCACCTCAACGATTCCATCGGTACATCAGGACTCCATTACGTATGCACCCACCACGAGCAGGCAGCTGCCATGGCCGCCGAAGGATACGCTCGCATCACCAACTCTCCCGCCCTGCTTAACGTCACGACCGGCCCTGGCAGCATCAACGCCCTCAACGGCGTGTTTGGCGCATGGACCGATTCCATCCCCATGCTCATCCTCTCCGGTCAGGTGAAGCGAGAGACATCCATGGCGACCTACGGCCTCACCAACATGCGACAGCTTGGCGATCAGGAAGTCGACATTATCCGCATGGTGCGCGGCATCACAAAGTACTCGGTCTGGGTGGACGACCCAGCCACCATCGCCTACCACCTCGAGCGCGCCTGGCATCTCGCCCAGACAGGCCGCCCCGGCCCATGCTGGATCGACATTCCTGTCGACGTCCAGTCGGCTCAAATTGACCCCGACACACTGCATCACTATGACCCATCCGAAGACGCCCTCATCTTTCCATCTGAGCAGGTTGCGCGGCAGGTTGCCGACACGCTCGAACGCATTCGCCGTGCTAAACGTCCCGTTCTCTTCGCCGGAACAGGCATCCGCCTCGCCGATGCTCTGCCTGAGTTCACCGCTGTCGCGCGCCGTCTTCGCATCCCCGTCGTCACCGCCTGGACCCACGACCTCATTGCCTCTGACGACGAGTTATTCTGCGGGCGTCCTGGAACGATTGGCGAACGCGCCGGCAACTTCACCGTCCAGAACTCAGATGTACTTCTTGTCCTTGGCTCCCGTCTGAACATCCGCCAGACCAGCTATAACTGGCCGTCGTTTGCACGCTTCGCAACGAAGATTCAAGTCGATATAGACGCTGCCGAACTCACCAAACCAACGATGAAGCCGGACATCGGCATTCACTGCGATGTCAAACTCTTTCTCGCCGAGATGCTCCTCCAGCTTGAACGCACCTCTACCCCGGATCCCGATCCAACCCACGAAGAATGGCTCCGCTGGTGCAAAGAACGACAGGCAAAGTTCCCGGTCGTCCTTGAAAAACAGAAGCAGCCCGGGCCGCCACTAAATCCTTACTATTTCATTGACCGCTTGTTCGACATTCTCGGTCCTGATGACGCGGTGGTCTGCGGCAACGCCACCGCCTGCATCATTCCCTACCAGGCCGGAAAGCTCAAGCTGGGACAGCGCCTCATCTCCAACTCCGGTTCGGCCTCCATGGGCTACGACTTGCCTGCCGCCATTGGAGTCGCCTTCGCCAAAGGCAGCCGTGTGGTATGCCTGGCGGGCGATGGCAGCATCCAAATGAATATCCAGGAACTCCAAACCGTCGTCCAGAACAACCTCCCCGTTAAAATCTTTGTCCTCAACAATGGCGGCTATCTTTCGATACGCCAGACCCAGACTGGCTTTTTTCAGGGGCGTCTGATCGGCACGGGCGACACGAGCGGGGTCAGCTTCCCCGACATGGTCGCGATCGGCACTGCCTACGGTATTCCGTCCTTTCCTATCACCCATCTTGACGATCTTGCTCTCATCCAGCGCGAACTGGACAAGCCCGGCCCAACCCTTTTCAACGTCTTCCTTGATGTGACGCAGGAGTTCGAACCACGTCTCCGCTCCCGTATTTTGCCCGACGGAAAGATTCAGACGCCAAATCTCGAAGACATGTATCCCTTTTTGACCGCCGAGGATCTTGCCGACAACATGCTCGTCACGGACGACGTCTAGAGCTGTTCACGATGCCCGACTTAACCTCCCATCTCCCGCAAGCCATCTTTTTCGATCTCGACGGAACCCTGCTCGATTCCCTGCCCGGAATTGCGTTCTCCATCGAGCAGGCGTTCGCCGCCTGCGCTTTGCCCATGCAGCCGATTGATCTCCGAAACACCATTGGCCCTCCGATCCGCACAATCCTTGAACTCGCGGCCACACAGGCAACCTCCTCTGATCTCGACCTGCTCGAACGCGCCTTTCGCAGCAGCTACGATTCAGAGGGCTGGCAAAAGACCCTGCTCTTCCCCGACTCGAACCTCATGCTGAGTGAAGCCCATGCGCTCGGCATCCAACTCTTTGTCGTCTCGAATAAACCCCGCCACATTTCGGTCAAGATACTCGAACGAGAGGGCATGACTCCGCTCTTCACGGCCATTCTTACCCGCGATACCAGCAATCCGCCTTACACTGGTAAGGCGCAGATGATCGAGCATCTTCTCCATACCTTCCAACTCGGTGCCTCCCACTGCATCATGGTTGGCGATACCGAGGAGGATGCACGCGCCGCCGCAGCCATGCGGGTACCATTTGCATGGATGACCCACGGTTACGGAAAGATACAGCCTTCCCTGACCGTCGCATTTCGCATCAATTCGTTTTCGGAACTTTTACCAACACTAGTCAAGGAGTTTGCTCAGTGATTGACAATGACATATTTGAAGACCTCTTCGTGTTGGAGTTGGCCAACAACCATCTCGGCAGTGTCGAGCGCGGACTCAAAATCATCCAGGAGTTCTCCCAGGTCGTCCGTTTCAACAACGTCCGTGCCATGATCAAGCTGCAATTCCGCGACGTCGCCCACTTCGTCCATAAAGACTTTGTCAGCCGCTCCGATCTTCGATACGTCAAGAAGACGCTTGATACTCGCCTCTCCGACGACCAGTACGCAACGCTCATCAAAGCCATCCGCAACGCCGGGTGCATCCCTTCAGCGACTCCCTTCGATGAACGCTCCGTCGATCTCTGTGTCGAGCTTGGCATCCCCATGATCAAGATCGCGAGCTCCGACCTGAACGACTGGATGCTGATCGAAAAAATCGCCAAAACGAAGAAGCCTGTTATCGTGTCCACCGGTGGCTCCTCTCTCAAAGACATGGACGACATCGTTACCTTCTTCGCCAATCGCAACATCCCGCTCGCGATCAACCACTGCGTCTCGATCTATCCCGCCGAAGACTCCGAGCTAGAGATCAATCAGATCGATTTTCTTCGCAATCGCTACCCGAACAACACCATTGGTTACTCCACTCACGAATTCAATGACTGGTCTAACTCCATGTTGGTCGCCTACGCAAAAGGCGCACGCACCTTTGAGCGTCATATCGACATCGACTCGGACGGCACCAAGGTCAGCCCTTATTGCAGTCTGCCCCACCAGGTCGATCAGTGGTTCCGTGCGTTCAAAAAAGCGAAGGAGATGTGCGGTGCACCGGGCACGCAAAAGCGCCAGCCACCCAAAAAAGAGATTGAATATCTCGACGCTCTCGTGCGTGGCGTCTATGCCCGGACCGATCTGCCTGTCGGTCATTCCCTCGCCGACGCCGATGTCTATTTAGCAATTCCCCTGCAGAAGGGCCAACTCTCCTGCAGAGAACTTATGCGCGGCGAGGTCCTGATAAAACCCATCCAGAAAGACTCCGCCGTCTACATCGACGACATCGACAGCCCCTACTCACAGATACCATCACTGCGTGAAACAATCTACAACCGCGGCCTGGACGTCAGACCCAAGACATAGGCGTCTCCGCATTGCACACTCGTCAGCTCACTTCGGAAGAATTGCCGTTCCGGCAAAATCAGGCAACTGCACCAAAGGTACTCCAGCGGCGTCGGTGAATTCTTCAACAGCACTCCGCACACCCTTGTACCTGCGATTGTTGTAGTCGTGTATGAAGATGCATCCGCCTTTCGCAAGGCGCGGATAGAAGTAGTTCAGGCCTGCAATCGTCGGCTTGTATAGATCGACATCAAGACTCACCAGGGCGAAGCTCTCTTCCAGCCCTTCAGCCGTAGCTGGAAAATATCCCTTCCGCACCACCACCTTTTCCGGGTGAGCCATGCGCGAAAGAACCAAATCGAGATTCGTATCCTTGAAATCTCCAACAGCGGCTTGTGAATGTTGTCCCTCGACACCATCCGAAAGATCGTTGCCTGAAAATCCCTCGAAGGTATCGAAGAGATAGAGCGTTCGATCGGAAAATAGCTGGTTCAGGACGGCAGCTAACTCTCCCCGGTAGACTCCAAGCTCAGCGATCGCACCAGGGACGTTCTTTTGGACGATGCGTTCAGCCGCGAGTCTCATCGACATCATTCGACAAAAATCATCCTCCGACGGCATGACCTCTAACTTGCTCTGAGGCCAGACCGGCATCGTACAAAGCGAAATAGGATGCAGATCGAGTTTCAAATGTCGATTGAGAGCCTCCATATCTTCGTTTACCTTCGTCCGCAAATCGGCATCGAAGTTGGAACAGTACAGAAGAATACGTTCCCGCTCTATTCCCATATTCACCAGTTGGGTTCGAATCGCCTCCCCCGCTCGCGCAGTAACGACCACGAAATCGAAGTTCTGGTTTGCGATTGAATCAGGCGCATAGACAGAATGTCCCAGGATCGTCTTTCCCTGTTTGCGGACGTCGTTGTCAGACAGCCCCACAATCTCGACATCTTCCGGCACAACACTCAAAAAATCACTTAGTCCGCTTCCCGTGCCGAAAAGCAAAATTCGCATCAATACACTCTCCAAAACGTTGCTTTCCCTGGCCACCCAGTCAAACTCTATCCACATCTGCCATAATAATCCCGAACTCAATCCATGGCACAGAAGCCTTTACCCATCATCGATCTCGATCACATCCTCAACCAGACGAGGCCTCTTTGGGACGAGATGCGGAACCAGCAAATTTTCATCACCGGCGGCACTGGCTTCTTCGGCTGTTGGTTGCTCGAATCGTTTTGTCATATCAATCGCCGTCTTGACCTCAATGCTCGGGCCACTGTGCTCACGCGCTCCCCCAAAGCCTTCGCAGACAAGGCCCCCCATCTCACATCTGATCCCAACGTCGCTCTTATCTCAGGTGACGTCCGCGACTTCTCCTTCCCGAAGGGCGATTTTCGTTTCGTCATCCACGCAGCTACGGAAGCCAGCGCTCGCCAGGCTGCCGAAGCTCCCCTCGACATGTTGACGACTATTCTGACAGGCACCCAACGAACTCTTGAGTTCGCCGCCAGCCATAGAACCTCGCGCTTTCTGCTAACAAGCTCCGGAGCAGTCTACGGCAAGCAACCGTCTGCCATAACGCACCTCCCCGAGTCGTACTCCGGAGCTCCGGACCAGCTCGATCCCGCCAGCGTCTACTCAGAAGGCAAGCGCACCTCTGAACTCATGTGCGCTCTCTTCCACAACACCACAGGTATCGAATGTGCCATCGCACGGTGCTGGGCTTTTTGTGGGCCGCACCTTCCACTCAACGCTCACTTTGCTATCGGTAACTTCATCGGAGACGTGCTTGCCGGTCGGCCTATCCACATTGGTGGCGACGGCACACCACGACGCTCTTATCTCTATGGCTCCGATCTTGCAATTTGGTTATGGACGATGCTCTTTCGCGCACCGTCGCTGGTTCCTATCAATGTCGGCTCCGCACACGACGTGTCGATCAATGAACTTGCGCATACCGTCGCCGCGACCCTTGATCCTGGGGTTGCGATTCATACGGCACGTCAGGCCTCGCCGGGCATTGCTGCCTCACGCTACGTTCCTTCGGTCGATCGTGCGAAGCAACTCCTTGGTCTGGAAGAGACGGTAAACTTGCAGGAATCCATTCGTCGTACCGCAGCCTGGTATCGCAATTCACCGGAGGAATGATGAAGCTGATAAGCGTGGTGAGTCCGTGTTACAACGAAGAAGGCAATGTGGAAGAGTTGACCGACCGGGTCCGCGCTCTTTTTTCCGAGATGCCCCAGTACCGCTACGAGCACATCATCATCGACAATCACTCCTCGGATAACACCGTTGAGATTCTTCGCAGCATCGCGGCGCGGGATCCCAACGTCAAGGTGATCGTCAATGCTCGCAACTTCGGGCATCTGCGTTCTCCACAGCACGCTCTGCTAGAGGCCAAGGGTGACGCGGTAGCCGTCCTGCTGTCCGATATGCAGGATCCGCCGGAACTCCTCGTTGAGTTCATTCGTGGGTGGGAGGCCGGCTATCCCATCGTCATCGCGGTGAAGAGCACCAGCGACGAGAGCAGCTTGATGTACAGGGTGCGCTCAGCCTATTACAAGACCGTTGCGCGACTCACGGATGTAAAGGTGCTCGAGCATTTCACTGGATTCGGTCTTTACGATCGCAAGGTAGTAGACATCCTCCGCAACGACTTTCAGGATCCGTACCCTTACTTCCGCGGTCAGATTGCCGAGATAGGGTTTCCTCAGAAAATCATTCACTACAACCAGAAGCGGCGCATGCGTGGCATCACCAAGAATAATTTCTACACCCTGTATGACATGGCCATGCTCGGCATCACGAACCTCTCCAAGGTTCCCCTCCGTCTCGTGGTCTTCGGTGGATTCGTCTGCGCGGCTCTCAGCTTCCTAACAGGCTTCGCTTACCTGTTCTACAAGCTTCTCTTCTGGAAATCCTTCCAGCTCGGCCTCGCGCCGACGATGATTGGGCTTTTCTTTCTGGGCTCCGTCCAGCTCATCGCCTTGGGCATCATCGGAGAATATGTCGGTTCTATCCATACCATTGTGCAGAACCGTCCACTTGTCACCGAGAAGGAACGCATCAACTTCTAACGTGTTACGGGAGCTACGTCGCTTGATAAAACGCATCGCGCAGCACATCCCGTCCGATCAGCTAATACGGTACCTTGTCGTCGGCGCTTGGAACACTCTATTTGGCTATGGTTGCTTCTTCGTGTTCGTGCGGCTGTTCCTGCATCTAATGCCATCTCAGCCTTTGCTTGCTGCAAGCGCCGCGTCGGTCGTCTCGACAGTCGTCAATATTACAGTGTCCTTCGTCGGTTACAAATTATTCGTCTTCAAAAGTAAAGGGAAGTTTCTGCACGAGTATGCCCGTAGCTTCCTCGTCTACCTTCCCAGTCTTCTCCTCAATGCAATGGCTATAGCTCCGCTTACGGCTCTCATGCGCCGCACCATTCCCTCGCATTTCCAGCAGTCTCCTTACATCGCGGGGGCCATCCTCACCTTCGTCACGGTGATAATCAGCTTCTTCGGCCACAAGCACATCTCGTTTCGAAATCAGGACGCTGCTCCATCCGCTTGACTTCTTAGCTTGATGTCCCATGCTCAACCGGTGGCAGTATCAGTCCTGCGCGTTGCCCTCGCAACCGCGGATGGACAAAGCTCGACTCACGGGTTCGTCTTCCGCGGGGACGCCGGACGGTCGCGGTTAGCACGCGTATGCGCGGTCGATCTTGGCTTCTTGCTGCGCTACAATCAGCCGCAGGGGAAACTCACTTTGGAGCAATCGGATATCGGTAATCGGGTGCGCGCACTATGCATTGTCGCGTCGATGCTGATTCTTGTGTATGCCTGTCTTCTGGCGGGAAAATCCGAAACCGGATTCCCCATCTCTCATACCCCTCACACGCGGTGGCCCTGGCTAGGCGACAAGCCAGTCGGCGAGGACGGTTTCTACATGCTCATCGTCGCCGACAACTTGGCCGTCACGCATCACCTCGTCTACAACTACGACATGCCGGCCACCGGAATTCAACCGTTGGCCACACTGCTCTTCGCCGGCATCGCGGTCGTCGTCCACCGTCTCGGTGGGGACCGCTGGACATTGATCCGCGCCATCATCGTCTTCGGCTCTATCCTATTGGTTGTTTTTAGTTGGATGATGGCCTTCTTGGCTGCAAGCCTCGCCCCTGAATCGCGTCGTCAACTGGTCTTTGGTCTCGCGTTCTTTTTAATCCTGTTTGATTTCACCGCATTTCGCCTCTTCACCTTCGGACTTGAAACCGGTGTTTATCTCTGCTCCCTGGCGGTCTGCATGCTCATCTGGCGCAGGCTCGTGGCTACACCTCGCGCTCGCTGGCGTGACATCTTCTTGTTGGGTGTCGCCGCCGGCATCGCCGGTCTTTCGCGCATCGACTTCGGCCTACTCTTCGTCGTTCTGCTCGGCTTCCTCCTTATCAAGCGAATCGCGGGCCTGCTGCAGGTGCTGACCGCAGGCCTGATCGCGCTGGTTATAGTGAGCCCATGGTTCGCTTTTGTTCACAAGGTAAGCGGAGACTGGCTCCCCAGCTCCGGTAAGGCAGAGAGCAGGCTCTTTACTCTGTCCGACTCCGGTCGCATACCAAGCATGATCGTGTCATTCGTAGCCCACATTGTTCCGTGGTCATTCGCTAGTGCCGGAACATTGCCGACCACGGTGATTGGCCTTGTCAGCGTTGCCATTCTCGTGTTTCTCTTCCTGCGCGCTCGGGAAACCCGGATCGCTATTCAGTCGTCAAGCCAGTTCCGTGCAATTTTTATTCCGTGGATGACGGGCATCGCCGCACTCGCCTTCATCTACGTCGCCTTCTTCTGGTCGATGCACTTCTATCCACGTTATCTCTCCCCTCTCCTCATCCTTTCCATCCCTCTTCTTGCGCTGGTCCTGGCGGAGTGGAGTTTCGCGCAGCGCCACACTGCCACTGTCTGCGCGGTGTTTGTTTTCTTTTTCTGCGCCTGGGACGTCGCTTCGCTTCATACTGGGCACATAGCGAACAGCAACCTGATCGCCGCCGGCTACATCCACGCCAACTACCCAGACACGCGTGTGGGGACCTTCCAGAGCGGGGTGATCGGATATTTTAACCCTGGCGTCGAGAACCTCGACGGCAAGCTCAACCAGGGAGCACTTCGCGCCTTGCAAGCCCATCAGCTCCCCGCTTTTATCGACAGCGAAAACATCAACGTTCTCGTCGACTGGCCGGGATACATCGAGTGGCTGCCAGGCGATTACCGCGATCGTGACTGGCAGACCTGCCCCCAACCAATGCCTGTGCCGGAGAGTCTCTGTCTCATCCGCAAGACACCGCGCTAGACACTGTTATGAACCTTGCACGAGGATGAATCACTCGCGCGCCTCTGCATCCCCTGGCTAAGCGGCATGAGACAATCGAAGTCATCCGCGTGCTTCATCCAAAAAAATCAGTGTGAACTCTGCTCCCCGCTCCCCATGAACAAGACCTACCGGATCGTTGTGCTCCTCATGGCAGTCTGGCTCGTCGCCTGCATCGTTTTCTCCTGGGCCTCCATCCTCGATGATGCGTTGATCCACCTTCGCTACGCCGACAATCTCCTCCTCACCCACCACATCACCTACGATGGCATCCACCCCAACTACGGTGTGTCCAGTCTCCTCTACGTCTCTCTCCTTGCTCTCCTCAGCAGTGTCATCACTTCACCGAATTTGCCTCGCGGCGTCTCGAGCGTCGTTCATATCGTGCTTTTTTCAGGCATGGCGATCGTTCTTGCCCGGTCGATCCCGCGGCAGTCGTCCCGCGTGCGTTTGCTCAGTTTCATTCTGCTTCTGCTCCTCATCGTCCCCTCCGCCATCCGCTGGCTGGACGACGGAATGGAGACCGGCCTGGTCCTCTGCTTCACCTCCCTTATCTGCTGGCTCACCTTCCGCGAATCGCATCGAACCGCAACTCCTGCACAAAGCTACGTGGGCCTGGTCGCCCTCGGCTTCTTCACCGTCCTTCTGCGCACCGAGCTGGCAATGCTCTGCGCCATCGCCTTTGCGATCCTCACCCTCAAGAGGGCGGCCTCCCACGGCCAGCCGAAGAGCCTCCGCACCTGGTTCAACGCAGCACTCAGCTCCAGCCATCTCCTGGTCGGCAACCTGCTTGCCATGGTGGCGATCGTTCTCAGGATGCATGTTCTCCTGCCCGACACCGCGGTCGCCAAGTCTCACGGCGTCGCTTCGATCCGTGGCACTCTGCAGCCCGTCGCCCATGCCATCGTAGGCGGCTTCAGCTTCGGTGTCGGCATGCTGTTCCTCTGGCTACTCACATTCTTTATCCTGCTCCGTGCCCGGCGAATCTCGCTTCCACTCCTGTTTGCGAACGCGGCCTTTCCCCTCACACTCTTCCTCGCCGGCCTCCGTGGCCAGGAGATGCAGGGCATCCGCTATCTCGTGTGGACCCTCCTGTTCTCCGCCCTTTGGAACATCCTCGAACTCGGCGCCGCCATCCCGGACAACCCGCGCATCGAGCAGGATGCGCCCGCCCGCGCCCTCACCTACGCGCTCCTTGCTTTGATCCTGCTCGCGCAACCCTTGGAGATCTCGCTGCTCTACCCCATCCAGCACGACCGCGCGAAGCTGATGGCCATGATTCCGGGCAGGCATCTGGACGTGCTGCAAGGCAAACTAGGCGTTGCGGCCGATGTCGGCATCATCGGCTACTTCACGAAGGCCAACATCTGCGACCTCAACGGCCTGATCAACGGCAGGGAGTTCGCAGGCTTGACCCCGCAACAACGCCTTACAGCCTGTGCCGCCCAGAAGCCCGACTTCGTCTATCTCGACCGCAGCGAACTCAGCACCTTCAGCCAGTTCCTGCCCCTTGGCAACTGGCAGATCTGCGGTGAATACGAGATGACCGGCCTACGCTACAAGGACATCCACTACCTCATCGTGCCCCCGTCCACCGCCGAGCGCATCTGCCGCGAAACCCTATTCTCTCGCCCCTATTCTGTCAGCGAGTTGTTCACCCGCCCGGACCCCGGCGCCGGCCCTCGACTCTTTTTCTAGCCCAGGCCTCTCCCACGCCTCACGTAAATCCAGGCGCCTCCCGCAGACGACGCCAAAACCGCCGCCTGCCAGCTTTTCCTCCCTCATCCCCTACACTGTTAAAAGATATGAACAAGCTTGTCGTCGGTAACCTCGTCCATCGCCCTCTGCGCTCTCTCATCAGCGCCTTTGCCGTCGCCATTGAAGTTGTCATGATCCTCTCCATCTCGGCGATTATGCTCGGCATGCTCAACGGCCAGCGCACCCGCACCAGCGGCATCGGCATGGACATGATCACCCACCCCGGCGCCGTTACCAACCTCATCGGCATGTCCGGTGCCGCCGCTTCCATCCAGGTTGCCGACGTCCTCCGCACCCTCCCCCACGTCGCCGTCGCCGCGCCCGTCAACATCCAGCTCACCTCCGGCAAGAGCCTCGAAAACATCTACGGCATCGAATACACCAGCTACAACGCCCTCCGTCCCTTCGTCTTCCTCTCCGGCGGTCCCTTCACCGGTCCCAACGACGTCATCATCGACGACTTCCAGGCCGCGCGCGGCTTCAAAGTCGGCGACACCATGGACATCCTCCACCACCCCTTCCGCATCTGCGGCATCGTCGAGAACGGCAAGGGCGGTCGCAAGTTCATTCCCATCGAGACCATGAACGGCATCGGAGGAACCCCTGGCAAGGCCAGTGTCTTCTACCTCAAGCTCGACGACCTCAAATACCAGGAGACCGTCCGCAAGGAGATTCTCGCCACTCCCGGCATGAGCCAGTACGACGTCCAGACCCTCGACGAACTCCTCTCCAGCCTCACCCCCGACAAGCTTCCCGGCTTCAACATCGGTCTCCGCATCGTCATCGGCACGGCGGTCATCATCGGTTTTCTGGTCATCTTCCAGTCCATGTATACCGCCGTCATGGAGCGCACCCGCGAGATCGGCATCCTCAAGTCCCTCGGCGCCTCCCGCATCTACATCGTCGCCGTGGTCCTGCGCGAGACCGGCCTGCTCGCCCTCGCCGGAATCACCCTGGGCGTCGGCACTACCTTCCTCATGCGCCTGATCTTCCACTACAAGTTCCCCACGCTGGACTTCGCCGTCACCCCCCACTGGGTCTTTTCCGCGATTGTCATCGCCTTCACCGGAGCAATCTTCGGTGCACTCTACCCAGCCCTCAAGGCCGCCACCAAAGATCCTATCGACGCTCTCTCCTACGAGTAGGCAATCGGTCTTTTGTTTGCGATCCCGCAGGATCGGCTTTTGCCGTTCCTTTTTCTCGCCACCACGGACAAAAATGTCATCTTAACCGAAGCTGCCTATGGTCGTATCGGGACAGCGCGTAGAAGGGAAATCCTGGTTTCGTCCCTGCGATTACTCTTGTCTGCCGCCTATTCGTCATAATTCTGTAATATTCTGAACTCTCAATGAAAAACTGTGTTTAACTCTTTGGAGACATGAGCCAGGTATCCCCCAACCCGTTACGATTCAGCAAGATCATCACGGCCACGGAGACCATTCTTCTCCTCGTCGCAGCGATCTTTTTGGCCCTCCACGCCCTCCATCTCAATGCCGACTTCCCCAACCACTCCCCCTGGATGGACTGGGCCAAGTACACCGACGAGGGTTGGTACGGCGACGCTGCCATCCGCCACTTCCAGCGCGGCCAATGGAACGTCCCCGGAGACTTTAACCCCGCCGCCGCCCTGCCCATCTGGCCCCTGCTGGAAGCGGCCCTCTTCCGGTTCACCGGCGTTAGCCTGGTCGCCGCCCGCGCCCTCACCGTAGCGATCTTTGGCCTGATCCTCTCCTCCTCGTATCTCCTTCTACGTCGCTGGCACAATCTCACCGTGCCTGCTGAAGAAAATTCCGCAGCCTCCCTGGCTCCGGCCATCGCCGTTCTCCTCCTGGCGGTCAGCCCATTCTGTTACGTCTTCACCCGCATGGCCATCCTCGAACCCCTGCTGATCCTCTTCGCCCTGCTCGCCCTCCTCGCCGCCTCCTACGCCGAACCGCCACCACAGCAGGGAACTGACACGGCGCCATGGAAAGACCGTCTGCGTCGCGCCCTACCACTCCTCGCCCTCGGCCTTCTTCTCCCCCTAATGGTCCTCACCAAGACCACCGCTGTCTTCCTCCTCCCCGCCATCGCTTGGCTCCTATGGGCCCGGGCCGGATACAGTCTGGGCCCCTTCCTGCGTCTCAGCCTTCCTCCGGTCATCGTCGCGGCTGCCCTCTGGGTCGGCTACTACGGCCTGCTTGTCCGTCCCCACTTCCTCCTCGACTACCGTTACCTCTTCAACGCCAACGCCTACACCGGCATCACCCTTGCCACCACGTTCTCCGTCCTCAGCGATACCTTCCGCGACGGCCTTTGGATCGGCAAGCTGCTTTACCCATTAGCCCTTCTCGCCGCAGCTTCGGCGCTTCTCCTCCGTCCCCGTCTCCTGCGCAACCCCCTCATCCCAGCGCTTCTCCTCTGGGCCGGTGGCTACGCAGCCTTCCTCGCCTATCACAACAACCTGCAACCCCGTTACTATCTGGTTATCGCGGTTCCCCTCACCCTACTGGTTCCCGCCGTATTTGAAACTCTCTGGACCCGCATCGGATCCCCCGACACAGCCCCGATCCGCCGCGTGGCCGTAGCTACAGTCGCCGCAGCCTTGGCCGTCATCGCCGTCACCGACGCGCGCCAGACCCTCCGCTACGTCCACGCCCCCGACTTGGACACCCTCTACGAGCGGCTGGTCGGCGGCTTCGGCGGGATCCGGCCGATCCAGGCGCAGCAGAACCGGGTCAACCGCCTGATGTTCCGCCAGGCCGAGCACGTCGCCCGCGGGGCGGGCTGCAGCGCCACC
>Ga0209624_10002069_pt1 | contig 15086 bp, 12 predicted proteins | sample JacPinW_OM2H0_O1_FD_188565 | JGI IMG/M metagenome (GOLD analysis project Ga0209624, IMG submission 188565) | Forest soil microbial communities from Algoma, Ontario, Canada - Jack Pine, Ontario site 1_JW_OM2H0_O1 (SPAdes) (version 2) | ecosystem: Environmental > Terrestrial > Soil > Boreal...
CCGGTGGTCGGCGTGCGCGCCGGCGCGGTACCCGAGCTGGTCGATGAAAGCGTCGGGGAACTGGCCGAACCCGAGAGCGCCGCCAGCATGGCGCAGGCCATTCGCCGGCTCTACGAGCGCGATCTGGATGCCTTGGGCGCGGCCGCGCGTGCGCGCACGCTGCAGCGCTTCACCTGGTCGCAGGTGCTGCAGACGCAGCTCGCAAGCTACGCCGGCGTCTTCGGCTGGTCGCACGTCGCCAGCGCCGCGCGTCCCATCATGCAGGCGGACCGCTACGGCGTGCAGTCGTAGAGGGTCAGGCCGCCGCGCGCATCGCCCACCGCCAGGCGCGCGCCGTCGCGTGAGAATCGCAGCAGCGTACAGTCATCGCTCAGCAGATGCGCATCCTGCGGCTCGCTCGCGGCGCCGACGCGCCATAGCAGCAGCCGCCGATCGCGCGCTGCCGACACCAGCCAGTTGCCGCTGGGGCGAAAAGCCAGACCCGTGATGCGCTCGGAATGCGCCTGCAGCTCGAGCGGGCGCGCGGCATCGCCGCCCTTGCCACTGAAATCCCACACCACGAGCGCGTTGCCGGCCGCGGCCGCAAGAAACCGCCCATTGGCGCTCCACCCGGTCGCGAACACCTTGGCGCCGAGCCCCGGCAGTTCCGACTCCGTGCCGCTCGCAACATTCCACAGATGCACACTGCCGTCCTGCATGCCCGCCGCGAGCACGCGGCCGTCGGCATTCCAGCTCGCCGTGAGGCAGGCGCCACGCCACGGATAGTCGCGCGACTCGAGACGTGGCTCGAGCAGATGCAGGCGCACGCCGCCGTTGCCCGCCGCCGCGATCTGTACGCTCCTGGGTCGCCACGCCAGCGCCGCTATCGCGCCGTTGTGGTCGGCAAAACGGTGGCGCAGCGCACCCTGCTGATCGAACAGCTGCAGCGCACGGCCCGTGCCCACTGCGAGCAGCCGGCCGTTGTCGGCGAATGCAAGCTGCTCGCTCCATTCCTTGCCGCGGTGGATCGCAGTCGCTTCGAGCGAGCGTGCGTCCCACAGCAACACAGTGCCATCCTGCCCGGACGATGCAAATAAACGTCCCGCGCTCTGCCACGCCGCCGCCAGCACGCCTCCCTCGTGGCGGCCGATGGGCCGCGGCGGCTCGCGCGCCGTGGCCGACAGCAGCAGCACGCCACCCTCACCGCCGGCCACGACGAGACTCTTGCCGTCGGCCGACCAGGCCGCATCGACCGGGTAATCGCCCAGCTCGATGCGCTCGCCTGGCCGCAGGCGTGCCGGCGCTGCGCTCATGCGACGCAGGATTCGAAGCCGGCCTCGAGCTCCTGGCGATCGAGATTGCGGCCGATGAACACCAGCCGGCTGCGGCGCGGCGCATCGGCACTCCACGGCCGCTCGAGCCGGCCATCGAACACCATGTGCACCCCGTGAAATACGTAGCGGCGGCTCTCGCCCCGCAGATTGAGCACGCCCTTCATCCGCAGGATATCCGCACCGCGGCTCTGCAACAGGTACGAGAGCCAGTCGTTGACCTTGTTGGCATCGAGCGCGCGCGGGTCGGTCAGTCCGATGGAGCCGACGGCGAGGTCGTGATGATGCGAGCCGAACTCGCGCTGCTGCAACGGCGTGGCAGCGTGCAGACGCAGCCCGAATTCGACCGGCGCATGCTCGGTAAACAGCACCCACGGACCGGCCGCGCTGCTCTCGAGCTGGAACTGCGCGCCGGTGCCAAGCTGCAGCCGGTAACGCCGCTGCGGTCCGAGGACCGCGTCAGGCAGCGCCTGCTGCGCCTCGCTCTCGAACAGCGCGGTGGCGGTCTCGAGCAAGGCATCGATGGCGCCGGCAGTCGTGTCCGTGGCGGGCAGCATCACCAGATCGACCTGCGAGAGCGCGTGCGCGTGATCGTGGTGGTCGTGGCCGTTGTCGTGGTCGTCGTGCTGATCGTGACCTTGCGAGTGCGACCCGGTGTGCAGCGCATGGCGCCCCGGCGATAGCGAGTAGAGCCCGGCCCATTCGAACGGGCGCGCCGGTTCCAGAAACGCATTGTCGAGCGCGAGCGCCCGTTCGAGGTCGAATGCCCCGAGGCTCAGCACACGCTCGAGCGGCACGTCGGCGTTGCGGCTGTGAATGACCGCGGCTGTGGCGCTGATGCCGCGCACGCGCCGCTCGATGCGCTCGAGCGCGGCCGCATCCACCAGGTCGATCTTGTTGAGCAGGATGACATCGGCAAAGGCAATCTGTTCGAGCGCGATCGGGTTGTTCGAGAGCTCCTGCTCGATGTGCCGGGCATCCACCAGCGTCACGATCGCGTCGAGCGAAAAGTGCTCCTTCAGTTCCTCATCGATAAAAAACGTCTGCGCCACGGGCCCCGGATCGGCCAGCCCGGTGGTCTCGATCAGGATTGAATCAAAGCGATCGCGCCGCTTCCGCAGCTGGCTCAGAATCCGGATCAGGTCCCCGCGTACCGTGCAGCAGATGCAGCCATTGCTGGTCTCGAAGATCTCCTCGTCGGCACCGATGACCAGTTCGTGGTCGACGCCGACTTCGCCGAATTCGTTTTCGATCACGGCGATACGTTTGCCGTGATTCTCTGACAGGATGCGATTGACGAGGGTGGTCTTGCCCGCGCCCAGAAAGCCCGTGAGCACGGTCACCGGTATGCGCGCCGTCATGCCGAACCCCGGATTTTTCTGACCAGGGCTGCCGTCCCCGGAATGCGCAGTGCAGTCAGCAGCAGCCACCAGCCCAGGTGCAGGCGCAGCGGCACGCGCGGTGGCGGCACCGCGCCAAAGAAGGCCATCGCGGCATCGCGATGCAGCTGCGCGCTGCGTGCCTGCAGTTCCAGCCGCAGCTCCGGGCTCTCGATACGAAAGCGCCGCGGCGCGCCATCGGCTCCGCCGGCGAGCGCGATCACCCTGGCGTCGCGCAGATCAGCCGGCACCACCACGGAGCTCGCGCCGCTGAACAGCACTTCCGACGCGGTGCTGCGCCGCCCCGGCGTCGCGCGAGCGAGCCCACGCAGCACCAGGTTGATGGCGCCGGGCGCGCGCTCGCACTGCACCGGGCCCGCGAATGCGACCAACTCGCGCATGCTCGAATCGGGCACCGTCAAGCCGCGGCGTCCAGGTTCCACAGTGTCAGAGGCAGATCGCGCTTGAGCCACATGCCGCAGCCGAGCGGCCGGAATGCCGACGACAGTTCGCGCCGGTACCAGCTGCCGGCGCGCAGCCCCGGGATACGGTGCGTACGTGTTTTATCGCAGTTGTCGCGCCAGTCCTCGCGCGTGAGGGCACCGAAGTACAGCGCCCCACGACACAGCCGGGCAAGATTGGCGATCGCCCGTCGCGCCGCCGCCGCCGACAGGTATTGCAGCACGTCGTAGCAGATCACCAGGTCGAAGCGCTCGCGGGTGCGGAAGGTTTCGATCGAGCCCTGCCGCCAGCCATAGCGCTGGCACAGATACTCGCTGAACTCCAGGCCCGTGTAGCTGGCGCGCTTCAGTCCGTGCAGCAAGGGGGCGCGCAGCAAACCCAATCCACAACCGGCGTCCAGGATCTTGGCTACCGGCAGGCCGACATAATCCACGCAGCCGGCGATCAGGCGCGCACGGGCATGCATCTCCGCTCTGGAGGTCACAGCGGTGCGTCGATTGAAGTAGAACCGCTGGTAATACTCACGGTCGAAAGCCATGCATCGATACGGCGCTGCCGCTCATGTACTATACGAGCCCATATTGTACCGGCCGGATGGCGCCCCGACAGGCTTGTAAGATCAGGCCTGCCACCCCAATTCCCATGCCTACACCGCAAGCAAAATCCACGGTGCGTGGCCGCGCGCCTGCGGTCGGCTTCGTCAGCCTCGGCTGCCCGAAGGCGCTGGTCGACTCCGAGCGGCTGATCACCGAGCTCAAGACCCGCGGCTATGCGATTGCCGCCGGCTACGACGATGCGGATCTGGTGGTGGTCAATACCTGCGGCTTCATAGACGCGGCCATCGATGAGTCGCTGCAGGCGATCGGCGAGGCGATGCAGAAGAATGGCCGCGTGCTCGTGACCGGCTGTCTCGGAGCCAATCCGCAGCGCATCCTCGATCGTCACCCCAAAGTCCTGGGGGTCACGGGCCCGCACGCATACGAGCGCGTGATCGCCGCCGTCAATGAGCATTTGCCGCAGCCGCACGATCCGTTCGTGGACCTGGTGCCCCCACAGGGCATCCGGCTCACGCCACGCCACTATGCGTACCTCAAGATTTCCGAGGGCTGCAACAATCGCTGCAGCTTCTGCATCATTCCATCGCTGCGCGGCCGGCTGGTAAGCCGCCCGCTCGATGACGTGATGCGCGAAGCCGACGCCCTGGTGCGCGCCGGCGTCAGAGAACTGCTGGTCATCTCGCAGGACACCAGTGCCTACGGCAGCGACCTGCGCTATCGCGGCGTGAACTGGCGCGGCGAGGCCTATGAGAGCCGTTTCCTCGATCTGGTGCGCGCGCTCGGCACACTTGGTGTCTGGGCACGCCTGCATTACGTCTACCCATACCCGCACGTCGATGCCGTCATTCCGCTGCTGCACGAGCACGGCGTGCTGCCGTATCTGGACATCCCGTTCCAGCACGCCAGTCCCGCGGTGCTCAAGCGCATGCGCCGGCCGGCGCACGCCGAGGACACGCTGCGCCGGATCGAATCCTGGCGGGCCCAGCGCCCGGACCTGACGCTGCGCAGCACCTTCATCGTCGGCTTTCCCGGCGAAACCGCGGCCGAGTTCGAGGAGCTGCTGGCCTGGCTCGACGCCGCCAAGCTCGATCGCGTCGGCTGCTTCAAGTACTCGCCGGTAGAAGGCGCCGCTGCCAACGCGATCGCGCCAGCCGTGCCCGATGAGATCAAGGAGGAGCGCTACCAGCGCTTCATGCACAAGGCCGGACGGATCAGCGGCGCTCGCCTGGCGGCCCGCGTCGGACAGAAGTGCCGCGTGCTGGTCGATGCGGTCGAGGACGGCGTCGCTATCGCGCGCAGCGCGGGCGATGCGCCGGAAATCGACGGCGTGGTGCGCATTCGCGGCGGCGGCAGATTGAAGGTAGGGGAATTCGCCGCGGTCGAAATTACCGCGGCCGGCACCTACGATCTGGAAGGCCGCCGCAGCGCCGCCTAACGGCTGCGCGGCGCCGCGCAGATCGTTGACTGAGTCAACTACATTGGCGACACTGGCGGCATCGCTCGCCAGCAGGATTTCGCCATGAGCGTCTCAGCCGCCGAAATTGGCCTGGTCCGGGCTTTCAACCGCGACTACACACGCCGTATCGGCGTGCTGCGCGACGGCTTGCTCGATAGCCCCTACTCGCTGACCGAAGTGCGGGTCATGTACGAGCTCGCCCACCGTCGCGGCGTCGGGGCCGCGGAACTGGCCACCGATCTGGACCTCGATCGTGGTTACCTCAGCCGCCTGCTCAAGCGCTTCGAGCGCGCCGGCGTACTTCGGCGCACGCTGTCGGTGAACGACGCCAGGCGCTGGCACCTGGCGCTCACGGCGCGCGGGCGCAAGGCGTTTGCGCCGCTCGAGCGGCGCTCACAGCAGCAAATGAGGCGGATGCTCTCGGCGCTCGACCCACCGCGGCGGCGGACCGTGCTTAATGCCATGCGCTCGATTCAAACGAGCTTTGCCGCCCCGTCCTCGCAGCAACGCCAGCAGCAACCAATCCGATTTCGCAGCCACCGCCCGGGCGACATGGGTTGGGTCATCGCGCGCCATGGCGAACTGTATGCGGCGCAGTTCGGCTGGAACGTGCAATTCGAGGCGCTGGTGGCCCGGATTGCAGGGCAATTCCTGCATAAGCTCGATTCCAGCCGCGAGCGCTGCTGGATCGCCGAACGCGCCGGCCAAAGGCTCGGTTGCGTCTTTCTCGTGGCGGCGGGCCGCCGCACCGCCAGGCTGCGATTGCTGCTGGTGGAGCCGGAGGCGCGCGGCGCGGGTCTGGGCCGCGAACTCATCTCCCGCTGTATCGAGTTTGCACGTGTAGCCGGCTATCGGCGCTTGGGACTCTGGACGCAGCACAGCCTGTCGGCAGCGCGGCACCTGTACATCGAGGCCGGCTTCGTCAAGACATCGGAACGGCCGCACCACAGCTTCGGAAATGACCTGGTGGGCGAAACCTGGGAACTGGCGCTCTAGCCCCGCGGCGCGACCGACGCGCAAGTTCGCGCTCAGCTGCGTGCGTCTTTGACGGCCTCGCTGGCCGCCCCGGACGGCGTTGCGCTCGCGGGGCTCGAACTGCTTGATGCGCTCGCAGCTTTTTGCTGCTGCTCCTGGACACCCGGACGCTCGACGGTGATCCACACCGCAAGATCCCAGACGTTGTGGATGCCAATAAACAATAGGGCCAACGCGCTGGCGCCGATCACATAGAGCGCCGCTGAGGCTTGCCGCAGGAGGTACACGCCGGCTGCCAGCAGCGCCAGATAGCACAGCATGGGCAGCGTGGCGTTCCAGATCCAGTCCTCGATCGCCGGCCGGTATTCCTTTCGACCGCGGTACATACGATAGGTCGTTGCACCGCCATAGGTCCCCAGGATCACGCCGCTGACGATCATGCAGGCCGAAAGAGTGGCGGCGGTCTGTCCCGGAACGCACAGCAGCGCGGAGAGCCACAGTGCCGACCCGAAATGCATCACCACCGGCGTGACGAAGGTGCGCAGGCCCCACATTCGCAGCGGCATGGCATCGGATGCCAGTGCGATCACGACAAAGGTGAGGCCCGTCAGGCCGGCCGCGGAGGAGCCGATGATGACGTAGAAATTGTCCCAGGCATCGATCGGCAGAAGCGCGCTTCGCATCCCTGGATTCTAGCGCGTCGCGGTTATAATCGTCCGGTTCCCGGCGAGCCTGCCCCTGATCCTCGCAGCCACCGCGGGCCGTTCGCTCAAGGCAAACCACGCCCATGACGATGAAGCCACCGTCTCGCGCCACAGTCACAGTCACGCCACGCCATGGCGTCGCACGGGTGATTTCCAAGCTCGGCCTGGGATCGCGCAGCCAGGCGACGCAATGGGTGCGCGACGGCCGCGTGCGGGTGAATGAGCGCGTGGTGCGAAACGCCGAGTTTCCGGTCCGCCAGGGCATCGACCGGATCGACATCGAAGGCCAGCAGCCCGTGCCCGCGGCACCACTGGTGCTGATGTTGAACAAACCGCGCGGCCTGGTCACCACGACCCGGGACGAGCAGGGCCGGGATACGGTGTATGCGTGTTTCGCCGGTGCGGGGTTACCGTGGCTGGCGCCGGTCGGACGGCTCGACAAGGCGAGCGAAGGGCTGCTGCTGTTCAGCAACGACCCGGCGTGGGCCGCCCGCATCACCGATCCCGGATCCGGGCCGGACAAGACCTACCATGTGCAGATCGACCGCCTGCCGGGGCCAGACCTGCCGCGGCAACTCGAGCACGGCGTGTCGCTCGACGGCCAACGGCTGCGCGCGAAATCCGTGCGCTGCCTGCGCACCGGCCACAAGCACGCGTGGTTGGAAGTCGTGCTCGATGAGGGCCGCAATCGGCATATCAGGCGATTGCTCGCGGCCTTCGATATCGCCGTGCTGCGCCTCGTGCGCGTGGCGGTCGGTCCGCTGTTGCTGGGCGAACTGCCGAAAGGCCAGTGGCGGGCCTTAAGCGAGCAGGAGATCGATTCGCTGTGAGCGGGCGAGTCGGCCCGCTGCTGACCCTGCGCGTGCCCGATGCATTGCTCGCCGCTCGCAGCGCCGGCGCGCGAACGCTGAGCTGCTCGCTGGATCTAGATCGCTCCAGCACCACGGTCGAGCTGTGCGCGGACGGCTGGCTCTGGGACGGCCACCTGTTCCCGTTTCTACCGGTGTGCAAGGAGCGGACGATCTACCACTGGGATGACGGTGATTTTCGCCCGGTGGCGCGCTTTGCCACCTCGCTGATCAAGCTCGTGCCTACCGAATGGGGACCGCCGACGTTTGAGATCGATGGCATAAAAATGCTGCCCACGGCGCGTATCTCTCCCTATGCGGACGCCGAACGCAAAGTCAGTTTGATTGCGCCGCGCGGCAAAGTGATCCTGGACACTTGCGGCGGGCTCGGCTACTTCGCCGCCTGGTGCCTGCGCGGCCAGGCCGCGCACGTGTACTCATACGAAAACAATCCCGATGTGCTCTGGCTGCGCAGCCTTAATCCCTGGTCGCCGGACAATCGCTGGTCGCTCGAGAGCCGCGCGGCATTGACGCTGATCACAGGAGACATCGCCGAACAGATCGAGAGCACGGCGGGCGAGTCGGTCGATGCGATCCTGCACGACCCGCCGCGCTTCGGCATCGCGGGCGAACTGTACTCACAGGTGTTCTATAACCAAATGGCCCGCGTTCTCAAGCCTCGAGGCAAGCTGTTTCACTACACCGGCATGCCAAACAAGCTCGGCAGCGGACGCCATCTGCCCAACGAGGTCGCGAGCCGATTACGCACTGCCGGTTTTGCCGCGAAGCCAAACGGTGATGGAATCCTGGCGGTCAAGATGGAAAGGGAGCTGCCAACCGGCTTTTGACCGAGTAAAAAGTGCAATTTCCCGCCGCCGCATACAACTAGGGCCACGGCCTCTAAAGGCTTGCGATATAAGCTTAGAAGTTACATCGTCAGCGCACGATCCGATGAAACGGCAATGGACAATGCGGCTCGAGAAATAGTCGGCTACCGGCGCTATTGGCAGAGCGTGACGGCCGCCATTGCTTTGAGCTGCGTGCTGGACTCGTTGCTGCTTGCCGGCTTCGTGCTGGTCGGCACGATCTCCAAGGCGGTGCCGATCGCCTACGCCGCGGTCTCGCTCAGCAGCTGTGCGCTTTTCTATGTCTACGCCGCGCGGGTTGCGCCCGAACGCTTGCGCGATTCGCACCTCACGCTGCCGATGGTAATCGCCTCCAGCGCGACTGAGTTGCTGTTCGTGGGGCTCGCGCCCGAGATGACCTTCTATTTCCTGATGGTGCTATTCATCGTCTTCACCTTCGGAACCACCAGCCTGTCGATCCGACAGTCCGCTCTGACGTGGCTCGCCGTGGCGATTGCAACCGCGGTGCTGTTGTATGGCAGCCGCCGGTCGAGCTGGATACCACAGGCCAGCACTGCGGACCACGTACTGGTGTGGCTGTGTTTCGTGGCGACGTTGGGCCGCTGCACGCTGCTCGGTCTGTTCGGCCGCTCGCTTCGAATGCGGCTGCAGGATCGGCGCCGTGAGCTCAGCGAATCGGTCGAGACACGCGACAAATCCCTCGAGCTCGTCAAAGCCGAATTGCAGCACCAGGCCATCCATGACGCGCTCACCGGTCTGCCAAACCGCACGCAGTTCGCCGACCGCCTGGCCATTGCCGTACGCGAACACCGTCCGTTCGCGGTTGCCGTGCTGGATCTGGATCGCTTCAAGGTGATCAACGACTCGCTGGGGCAGGACGCCGGGGATGCGCTGCTCAAACTGGTTGCCCAGCGTCTGGGGTCGACCATGCGCTCGGAGGATGCGGTCGCCAGAGCCGGCGGCGACGAATTCCTGCTGCTGCTGCAGGATGTTGGTGCACGCGAGGAGATTTCGAAGTTCGCTACGCTTTGGATGGAAGTGTTGTCGGACCCCTATCGCATCCACGGCACTGAACTGCACGTCTCCCCGAGTATCGGCATTGCCCGCTACCCGGTCGACGCGGCGAATGGGCACGCGCTTCTGGCGCGCGCCGAGGAGGCGATGTACCACGCCAAGCAGTGTGGCCGGAACATGTTCTGCTTCTTCGATTCGGAGGTGACGAGCTTTTCGCGCGAACGCCTCGTCATCGAGTCCGAGCTGCGCCGGGCGGTCACGGCATCGCAGTTTCACCTGCATTACCAGCCCCGGGTCGATGTCGCTACCGGCGAAGTACGCAGCGTGGAGGCATTGCTGCGCTGGCAGCATCCCACGCGCGGCTGGTTCATGCCGGGTGAGTTCATTGCCATCGCTGAGGAGACCGGCCTGATCCTGCCTATTGGTGACTGGGTGATTCGCGAGGCCTGCCGGCAAGCCCGCCTCTGGCAGCTGCAGGGCCTGCGCTCGCTGCGAGTGGCGGTGAACGTCTCGCCCATGCAATTCCGCCAGCCGAACTTTGTCGACGACGTACGCAAGGCGCTCGAGACGAATTCGCTGGACGCCGCCTATCTGGAGATCGAGCTGACCGAGGCAACGCTGATGACCAACGCGCAGAAGTCGGTCGTGATGCTGGAGCAACTGAGCCGGCTTGGCATCGTAGTCGCCATGGACGATTTCGGTACAGGCTACTCGAGCATGAGCTACCTGCAGCGCTTTCCAATCGACAAACTCAAGATCGACATCAGCTTCATACGCAACCTCAGTTCCAATCCCGCTGACGTATCGATCGTCGGCGCGATCATATCCCTGGCGCACGGGCTGCGCCTCAAGGTGGTCGCCGAGGGTGTGGAGACGGCCGAGCAACTCGGCCTGCTCAAGCAGATGGGATGCGATCAGTACCAGGGCTTCCTATACAGCGCCGCCGTGGCGCCGGCGGCTCTTGAATTATTGCTGGCGACGGGCGGCCCACATTCGGTGGAGACGGACACGCAAAGCGCGGCGCGCACTTGCAGCAAGCTGACTCTGCCCGGTCCAAACTGACAAGCGCCATCAACCGGGCTGGGGCGCGAGCACTTCGATCGACGCGCCTGGACTTTGCGCATTCCAACTCCGCTCTTTATCATTCGCCACCCAATGATATGGAGGCGACGACGATGGTGCATCGAATGAGAATCGGACTGAGCCTGACGGCGGCTTTTATCCTGGTTGGTGGGGTCATGGCGGCCGAGCCGATGCCTCACGGCGCCGGTGCGCGCGCAGTGCGCCCTGCGGCCGAGCCGCACCCTGGCCCGCAGGGCTATCAGCGCGTCACCGAGCCGCACGGCTGGAATGCCCGACCGGCCACCGTGGATCGCGGCGCCTATCAGCACAACTTCCAGGCAGCGCGCAGCTTCAAGATCGGCCCCTACCACCGTCCGGCCGGCTGGACCGCGCACCGCTGGGGCTACGGTGAAATCCTGCCGCGCGCCTATTGGGCTGCGCCTTACATTCTGGCGGATTACTGGCTGTTTGCCCTGGAAGTCCCGCCGGCCGGATACGAGTGGGTGCGCGACGGCAGCGACGCACTGCTCATAGATACGAGCTCAGGTGAGATCCTGCAGGTCGAGTACGGAGTCTTTGCCTAAAGCGATTTCGGCTCTCGAGGCCGTGGCCGGCAGCGAGCGCAGATGTTGCGCTCGCTGCCGAGGCGTGGCTTTCAGTGTGCGCCCTGCTGTGCGGCTTCAGTCGAGGCCGGCGTCGCCTCTTGCTTTTCGACCTTGAGGTTGGCCGGAGCGTCAGTCACCTCGAATGCGACGCGGCGGTTCTTGGCGCGATTCTCGGCGGTGTCATTGCTGACCAAGGGATTGGCTTTACCGTAGCCGCGCGCGGTCAATGCCGAACCATTCACGCCCTTGCTGACCAGGTAGAACTTGACCGCGTCGGCGCGTCGCTGGGATAACTTCAGGTTATAGGCGTCCGCGCCCACTGAATCGGTGTAGCCCTGGATCTCAACTCTGAGTTCAGACTGCGCCGCCAGAGCACTGGCGACCTCGTCCAGTGTCTGCTGCGCAGGTGCGGTCAATCGCACCGAATTGAACTCGAAGTCCACGGCCCGAACGACCACCGTCTGCTGAATGATGCGGCAGTTGGCGTCGACCTGGAAGCCGGCCGGCGCAGTGCACGGGGGCGGGGTGACCGCGACCGGCGGGGGTGGCGGTGGTGGTGGCGGCGGGGATGGCGGGGGCGGCGGGGGCGGCGGCGGCAGGACCGCGGGCGCTTCGACCGGCGCCGACCCGAATGCGTAGCGCACGCTGAGCATGGCCGTGTCGGCCAGATAACGCTGCTCGATCGGATACGCCGTTTCCAGCGGCGCGCCGACCTGCGGCCGGAATGCGCCGCGGTTGCTCCAGACGTGGCGGTAGTCGAGCGAGAACGTGAGGTGACGAGTCACGTCATAGCCAATGCCGGCGCCCGCCTGATAGCCCAACTCCGTAGCGTAGTCGTCGTTGATGGGGAAGCCGCCAAGATTGGCATTGTGATAGTACGAACGCACGCCGCCGACGCCGATACCGAGGTAGGGATGAACGAGGCTGAAAAGCCCGGTGGGGGCCTTGACGTCGTACCACAGGTTAGCGAACGCGCTGTCGGCACGATCCAGGCCGTAGGCGGTCCCGAGGAAATTGTGATTCAGGTCATTGGAACGATGGTCCAGCTCCAATTCCGGGCGCAACCCGTTAGCGAAGGAATAGCCGCCTATAAGGCCCGCCGCCCAGCCCTTGTCGAAATTGATCTTGTCGGTGACCACGCGGTCCTGCCTGAGGTCCTGGGATTCTTCCCAGTTGAACCCGCCTTCGACGCCTATATAAGGGCCGTCACCTGCCTCGGCGATCAGCGGCTCAGACCCGAGCAACATTGCCGGCAATGCCCAGCGTAATGTTTTCCGCAACATTCGATTCATGACTGTTCCTGAGTGGGGACGGGAGGGCATTAAGCCTATTAAATCCGTGGTTGCCGCTCAGGCGGAGGCTCACATTGATGTAGGCTAATCCTGACCGGAGTGCTAAAAACAAACATCGAACTTATGACAGCTGAAAGTGTCGAAAGCGCTCGCCGCGAGCGCGGCGTACTTGCCTTCGAGCCAGGTGTGAAAACCGGTGGTGCCGATCCGAGCAGAACTTGAATGTGGTGCGTCGCGGCGGTATACACGCTTCAAACAACCGCGCATCCGAAGCGCCGTGACCCGCGTTGACGATAAGGCCGGCTGCCGGATCGTGTAGCCGGGAGAGCGCATCGAATAGTAAAGGGAGACCGGCGCATCGGGTCGCCTTCATCCATGCCGAATTTATCGACCTGCACCTTGTGGCCGCTGCTGTGGATTCTCGGCACATCGACGGTCATCGCCTCGCCCACAGCTGGGGCTGACTGGCAGCAGGACATCCGCGACGGCGTCCGTGCGCGCGAGCTCGGCAACCTGAACGATTCCATTGCCGCGCTCCAGCGCGCAGCGCTCGAGACACCCGACCCGGTCAGTCGCATGTACGCCCGCACCGAGCTCGGGGTAAGCCTGGCGCAAACCGGGCGTCTGGCAGAGGCGCAAGCCGCACTTCAACTGGCTTACCGGGACGCGGATAGCGGCGCGCGCTACCAGGTGGCACTGGCGCTCGGGAATCTCGCGGTCCGATCGCGCGACAATCCGCTGGCTGGACGCTATTACCAGGAGGCCATTGCCTCGGCACCCGCGGACGCAGCGGGCGAGGATGCCAGGGTGGGCGCTGAACTCGACCTCACCTGGCTGCAGCCGCCGCTACAGCGACTCGCCGACCTGGAACGTCTGTCGAGTCGGATTGATTCGATGAGCAATCTATCCGCCCGCGCCCGGGCGCAGTTTGGCCTGGGGGTACAGGCCAGCGAAGCACTCGAGCAGGCGCAGTTGACGCGCTCACCCGAAAGCGATCGGGCACTGCGCCTGAGCTATCGCGGGCTGCAGGCTGCACAGCAATGGGCCTTGCAGTCGGGCGACATCGCGCTCGCGGTTGATGCGGGCGACGCGATCGCGCAGCTGTACGAATCGCAAAGCCGTCTTGCGGACGCCGAGGAGATCAATCGCGGCGCCATCGTCGCGGCCGGCGGCCTGCCACAGGGTAAGGCACAGCTGCGGCTGGTGCGACTGGAATGGCGCGCGGCACGCCTGGCGCAACGGCGCGGTGAGAGTGCGTGGGCGATCGCGCACTATATGCGTGCTGCTCAGCGTCTAGAGGCCATTCATCAGGACTTGCCAATCGAGGATGCGCGCGGCCGCTCGACTTTCCAGACTTTGCAACGACCGGTCATTGCCGGACTGACGGACCTGCTGCTGCAGGGCATTGACGCTCTGGCGCCCGATGCGCAGCAGACACGCATGGCGAGCGCGCTGCGATTGACCGAGCAGGCGCATCAGGCCGAGCTGCAGGACTACCTCGGCGATCGATGCTCGGTGGAATCCGTGCGTCCAGGAGGCACCGAGGCGGTCGCTCCCGGAGTAGCGCTGGTCTATCCGATCATCCTGAAGGATCGACTGGAAGTCATCGTGCGCACCCAGGACCGGCTGCTGCACCATGTCGCACCGGTCTCCGCGGCGGCGCTCGCGGCCGAGATTCAAAGCTTCCGGTCCGCCCTGCTCGATGTCGGATCGAGCGACTATCTGCAGTCCGCGCAGCATCTGCATGCATTGCTGATCGCACCGTTCGCCACCGCCCTGGCGCAGGCCGACGTGCACGCGCTGGTCATCGTCCCGGATGGCTACCTGCGCCTGGTCCCGTTTGCCGCTCTGCACGACGGGCAGGAGTTCCTGGCGCAGCGGTACTGGATCTCAACCGTGACCGGCATGAGCATGACGGAACCGGCTGTAGCTCACCGCAAACGGGCGGAATCGCTGTTCGTCGGCCTGTCGATACCCGGACCGGTGGTGGATCGCCTGCTGGCCTTAGGGTTCAACGGCGGCGCGCCTTCCGGCACTGAGGAGCGGCGCGCGTTGCCGGACTCGCAGGGCGAGTCCCCGCCCGCAGCGTCGCTGGCAACGCGCGAGCTCACATTGCGCAGTCAACTGGCGCTGCCCGGCGTGCAGACCGAGATCCAGGACCTGGTGCCCCTGACGCACAGCGTCTGGCTGCTCAACGATCAATTTACCGTCGGGCGCTTTGAGCACGAGGTGCAAAGCGGCAACTACAACGTGGTGCACATTGCCTCCCACAGCTTCTTTGGCGGCAATGCCGGCGAATCGTTTCTGCTGGCGTACGACAATGTGATCCGGATCGACCAGCTGCAGCAGCTGATCGCCGCGAATGACTCATCGGCGGCCGGCATCGATCTGCTGACTCTGTCCGCATGCGATACCGCGACCGGCGACGAGCGCGCGCCACTGGGATTCGCGGGCGCCGCGATCAAGGCCCGCGCCCGAAGCGTTCTGGGCAGTTTGTGGCCGGTGAACGATACGGCGACTCAGCAGTTCATGGAGCTGTTCTACCGCGGGCTCGCG
>Ga0209624_10002070_pt1 | contig 15086 bp, 18 predicted proteins | sample JacPinW_OM2H0_O1_FD_188565 | JGI IMG/M metagenome (GOLD analysis project Ga0209624, IMG submission 188565) | Forest soil microbial communities from Algoma, Ontario, Canada - Jack Pine, Ontario site 1_JW_OM2H0_O1 (SPAdes) (version 2) | ecosystem: Environmental > Terrestrial > Soil > Boreal...
AAACATCTCGTCGGGTCGTTGAAACATCCCTGTTCACAAAGGTGGTCCGCTTGCAAAAAGGCTGCCATCCCGACACGATTTGTAAACTACGAAAAGAATTGTCGGCAGGTCTCGTTCTCCCAATTACTCCCCCGTCGAGAGACTGACCGACGGAGCTATGCCGGAGATGTGCAGAATTAGGCGCATTGGTAAAATTCGGCGATGCCGCGAAGAGTGCTTATTCCCGCCGGATTGTTCCTAATGCCTGCTGGCTGCTTCTTTGAAGGTCCCAGGCCAAAGTAATGTCTCCCCAAAAAACCCTACGCCCCCCTCGGCGCCTGCACCGCTTCTTTCGCCGGAAGGAAACACCGACGAAAACGGATGGACGTGGCCGGGCACGGAATGGAAGCAGGTGTCGCCAGAGTCCGAGGGTTTCTCAGCAGAACGACTCGAGGCTTTGCGGAGTTTTTTGAAAACGCATCACGGCAGGAACAACCCATTTCTGGTGACCCAGCTCTGTCAACGATTCTGCAATCGCCCGATCGCGGTCGCGGTGGAACAAGGGAAGGAATCATTGGTGTTCACGCTCCGCAACTACGAGCCTTTGCATTTGTACCCGGTGCCGCCGGCATACTCGGCGAGTTTTCAACGCATCAAACATTAGGGCTTCTGGGAGGGTTTACAAGGTTCTGGGCGGCTTTTATGCGACCAGCAGCAGGAACGGCTCATTTGCCGGAGAGTGTTCCCCTCTCTGCTCGGGCCCAGAGTAAATAGCAGGCGCGGGAAATTTACGCCGTTCGTTCAAGCCCTCTTCGGAGGCGCTCGCACAACCGATGGCATTGCCCAATCCACAGGGACCGAAAATAGTTTCGCCATTGACGATGAGCGTAAAGGTCTGATTGGAAAAGTTCCCGAGTCGGCGCATAATTCTGCCGGCTTTTGAAGCAGTCCAAAACGATGAGTAGTCTTTCTATGGGTTGACGTCGGTGAGAGGCTGGCCGCCAGGCTCGTGGCAGCCCAAGACAAGGAGGCAAGTGACGAGGATTTGGGAACGGCTCTACCTGGGCAGCCTCAAAGATGCAGAGCAACTGGCGCGGTCCAATCCGCAGCGCATCACAACCGTCGTTTCGCTCAGCCGGGAACAGGCCGTTCACCGAGCTCCGAAAATCACCTACATCCACATCCCAATCCCAGATTCGCGCCCGATCTCTGCGCAAAAGTTTGAGGACATTATGTTCGCGATGGCGATAGGCGTCCGGCGAGGAAACCTGCTGGTGCATTGCCTTGCGGGCATGAGTCGGTCGCCAATCCTGGTTGCTGCATGGCTTCATCGTTGTGGCTATGCGGGAATCGACAAAGCATTATCCGAGATCGCGGAGCTACGGCAACTCGCTCCCTCTCACACCTTGCTGAGAAGCGTAAAGGACCTACTGGGCAAATGAAAAAAGGGCTGTGGCGGAATTACGGGGTGAAGAAGTCGCCTCTCTAACCGGCGAAAATTGTCATTACGGTCAGAGCCCCGGGGGCGAGGGTTTGAGCGCTTGGCCTGTTAGCTACAGTTGCTCAGGCACAAGGCTCATAATTTACCAACCCGGTCCTGCGAACGGCCGGCGGAACAGAGGAGAAAGCAGCGTGAGAAAATCGGCGGTTCTGCCCCATCATCCCACTTCTATCCTACGGCTCGAGGATTCATTTGGGAGCGCCGAGTTGCCTGCACCCACTCATTCGCAAGGGAAGCGAACGAGTGGGCGCCCGGCTGGTACAAATTAGTGTTTGCCTACTGCGTGGCCACGTCCATCGCGCACTTCGTTTCCTTTGAAGTGGGCAATCTTATCGACCCGCTTTCCCGGCTCCGGTTTGTCGCCGCGGTTTGGCCGAGGGCCGGTATAGCCGTGCTCAGGATGGAAATGGTTATTTACGTGTCCATGAAAGCCTTCGGGGCCATGAAACCAAGGGCCTGCGCCAATGAATACGCCTCCGGTAAACCATTCTGGCCCGTAGTAACCATAGGGGGCGCAGTCGTACGGTGGAACGTCATAATAGCCGTAGGGGCATTCAGGGGCAACTCCGACGCTGACGCTCACCTGAGCCTGTGTTTTGGGAGTACTCAATGCGAAGCAGATTCCGGCAACCGCGGTGAGTGCAAAGATTTTAAACACTTTCATTAAATTTCCTCCATGTTGTTTTATTCTTCTTGGACGACACACGTCGAATCTTGCCGCACCATAAAGTAAAACAGTTCGCTGGCGCAACATTGCCGGTAACTGTCTTTGACTCAGACGCTTTCGTGCCGCTTCCACCTTATATCTGTTGCTGAATCCTCTGCAATGGTCGCCTTTTGTTCGGGCAATCTTCCCCAAATCTCGTGGTGCTGCATGCTGCCAGGACTTGCAATCCAAAGGACGGGTCTCCGTGACCAGCTCGACGGGCGTGTCGATTGACTTGAAAGCATCAGAGAAGAACACAAGGCAACTCGGCCGCGAACCGAACTCGAACCCGATATGCAAACACCGGTTTCAAGTTGTTCGCTTCCGGACAGGGAAGTTCGGTAACGGACATGAGGAGGCGCTTCCGGACGATATCTTCCGGGCTCATTGCCGCTTTTCAATGACTTACAGCTTCGCTCTTTCGGCATGAAAACTGCGCTTGCTGTGGGATCGCGAGAGTATTTGGACCGCAGACGCCCGAACATTGAAGGAACAGCGTATGAACTCTTTGCTTCAGGATGTTCGCTACGCCCTGCGCATGCTGCGCAAGTCGCCAGCCTTTACCGCTGTCGTCGCACTGTCGCTCGCTCTCGGCATCGGCGTAAATACCACGATTTTCAGTTTTGTGAACGCCGTGTTGTTTCGCCCGCCAGCAGTTGAAAAGCCTGGGCAACTGGTTGAGGTCTGGCACCATATGCGAACCAGGAGCGGATTCAACAGTTACCCGCCCCTCCCTTTTCCCGACTTCGAATACTACCGCAAGAACAACCATGTTTTTTCCGGAATGATTGGTTTTGAATCTGAGTTTGGTTCCGTCGGTTGGAACCGGGGCGAGCAGAGCGAGAACCTGCAGGGACAACTGGTCTCAGGAAATTTCTTTTCCGTGCTCGGAGTGAATGCCGCTCTGGGCCGCACGATCGCGCCGGAAGACGACCGAGTGCCGGGAGCCGGCCCCGTGGTTGTACTGAGACACGCGACCTGGCGGCAGAGATTTGCTTCCGATCCCAATATCGTTGGCAAAGAGCTAACGCTCAATGGACACAGCTTCACCGTCATCGGAGTCGCAGCGCGGAAATTTGATGGCATGTTGGTTGGGTTTGCGCCTGACTTCTGGACTCCGATTTCCATGTATCGTCAAATCAAGCCCGCTCAAACCGATCTCCTGGAAACGCGGAACACTTCCTGGCTGATGGCGGCAGGAAGACTGCGGGAGGGAATCACTGCCACGCAAGCTAACTCGGAATTGGCGCTGCTGGCCGAACAGCTTGCGGTCGAACATCCCGAGACCAATAAAGATCTGACCGCGGTTGTGGTTCCCGCCGACTTTACCCCAGCTCCACTGCGCGGCTTGCTGAGAGGAATCTCGGCACTCTTGATGGCAATCGTGGGACTGGTGTTGCTGATCGCGTGTGCCAACGTGGCCAACCTTTCTCTGGCGCAGGCGGTAAGACGGCAAGGGGAACTGGCGGTCCGTTCGGCGCTGGGTGCGCCACGGTGGCGGGTAATGCGGCAGATGCTGACCGAATCGATTCTGCTGGCGTCTATGGGAGGCGCTATCGGCGTGCTGATTGCCATTTGGGGGGCTAAGCTGTTGATGGCCCTGAAGCCTTCATTTCTTCCCATCTCCCTGGATGCTGCCCCGGATTGGCGCGTGCTCATGTTCACCCTGGGACTCTCCCTCGCCACCGGCGTGATCGTGGGCATTGCACCGGCGCTGCGCAGCACGAACAAGCAGCTGGTTACGCGAATCAATCAGGGGACCAATCCCACCAGTTACTCGAAGTCGCGTTTGCGCAACTTCCTGGTGGTGTCGCAAGTTGCTTTCGGTTTGTTACTGCTGATCGTCGCCGGTCTGTGCGTGCGCAGTCTCGTGAACGCTCGTGCAGTTGATCCCGGCTTTGAGACTGATCATGCTCTCACCGCCTCGTTCGATCTCACCACCGCCGGGTACGACCAGCAGCGTGGAGAAGCGCTGGAAAAGCAACTCATGGATCGGCTGAGTTCCCTGCCGGGGGTCGGTTCGGTGGGTTTAGCCGATCATTTGCCTTTGGGAACGCAGACGAGTCAGAGCGAATCCGAAATAAATGGCCGGAAGATCACTTTCGATTTCGCGTCGGTCGGTCCGGGCTATTTTCAGAGTATGGGAATCACGCTCAAGGGTCGTGATTTCAGCCCCCAGGACAATCGATCTGCTCCCGCGGTGGTGGTCGTGAATCAAGCATTCGCCAAGAAGGCCTGGCTCGGTGAAGATCCCGTGGGAAAGATGATTCCCATGCCGGGAGTCGCGGGCAAGGCTCAGGTCATCGGTGCAGTTGGGACGGGGAAGTACCGAAGTTTGGGAGAAGACCCGAGGCCCTTCGTTTTTATGAGTCTTCTCGAGAACTACCAACCACGAATGGCCATTGTGGTTCGTACTGGCAGTTCGCCTGAACCGATGGTTGAGACGGTTCGGCGCGAAATGGCCAGTGTCGACCCGGCCCTGGCCGTGCAGGCGCAGACGTTAAAAGAATACATAACGTTCGCTCTGTTTCCCGCGCAAGCAACCGGCGCCTTGTTAGGGATATTTGGCCTTCTGGCACTGGCACTTTCCGTTGTCGGCGTTTACGGAATGCTCGCCCACGCAGTCAATCAGCGGACGCGCGAAATTGGAATCCGCACAGCGATGGGCGCCCAAACCAACGATGTGCTCAGGCTGGTGATGATGCAGGGAATAAAGTTGGCAAGCATCGGCATGGCGATCGGACTCACAGCGGCATTGCTTTCCACCCGATTGCTGGCTTTCCTGCTCTATGGCGTAAGCGCCACCGATCCACTCACTTTCGCCGGTGTGTCGGCGGTGTTTTTCGGCATCGTTTTGCTGGCGAGTTACATTCCGGCTCGGCACGCGACCGCAGTGGATCCCATGGTTGCCCTCAGATACGAATAGCAGTTCTCGGCAAAGTCCTCTCCGCGCTCGCCATTATCTGTGAGTCATCTTCAAAACCGCTCCTACCTCTTCTACCTCTGGGCGATCCTCCCAACGTTTGATATCGTGCTGCATGCCGCCAGCACCTGCCATTCACGAGGAAGGCCTCCGCCCCCAACTCTCCGCCGGACAAATGGCCATGGTGGCCGTCGGAGGGTCCATCGGCACCGGCCTGCTACTCGGTTCGGGCGCAGCCATGGAAATCGCCGGCCCCGCCGCCATTCTCAGCTTCTTGGTCGCAGCCTTGATCAACTGGACTGTCGCCATGGCCCTTGGCGAACTCGCCTGCGCTCATCCCGCCGCCGGCAGTTTCGGTGTCTACGGCGACCTCTACCTCAACTCCTTCGCCGGATTCATCGCTCGCACCGGCTACTGGATCGGCATCGCCCTTAACATCGGCGCCGAGATGGTCGCCGCCGCCACCTACATGTCCTACTGGCTTCCCGGCGTGCGTTCTTATATTTGGATTGTGATCTTTACCGCGCTGCTGCTGGCCATCAACCTGCGCAGTGTCGGCTCCTACGGTCGAGCCGAGTTCTGGCTCTCCATGATCAAGCTCGCCACGATTGCGGCTTTCATCGTGGTCGGCACAACCTTGCTGCTGAGCGGCCGCGTCACTCCGCAGTACAACTCACAAGGCGGATTCTTTCCCCAAGGCCTGTGGTCGCCGCTGGTCGCCATGACCTTCGCCATCTACAGTTTCGGCGGAGTCGAGATGGTCGCAGTCACTACCGGCGAATCCCGCTCTCCCAAAGAAACGCCCCGCGCCGTCTGGCTCACGTTTCTCACTCTCACCTTCGTATACGTCGGGGCCATCGTCGTCCTGCTTGGCGTCATGCCCTGGAATCACGCGGGCGTCACCGAAAGTCCCTTCGTCACCACCTTCCGCACCGTAAAAATTCCCCACGCCTCCGCCGTCATGAACTTCGTCGTTCTCACCGCCGCACTCTCCGGCGCCAACGCCGCCCTCTACGTCGGATCGCGCATGCTGTTCTCCCTCGCCCGCACCGGATGGGCCCCCGCCCGCCTGGGCCGCCTCAATCCCCAAGGCTCGCCACAGTACGCCCTCCTGCTCTCATCCTTCGGAGCGCTCTTCGCCCTTGCGCTAGTCCTCTGGGCCCCGCAGAACGCCTTCCGCTATATCGTCGGTGCCGCTTTTACCGGAATGATCCTTTCGTGGTTAGTCTCCCTGGCCGCCCACATAAGCTTCCGGCACCGTCGCTCGCGGGAAGAACTCGCCGCGCTCTCCCTGCGCTCGCCACTCGGAAAATGGGGATCCATCATAGGTTTCGCCCTGGTCACGATAGCCTTAATCCAAACCTGGCTCTCCCCCATCGTGAACCTGTGGAGTGGCCTCACCTGCCTGGCAGTGTTGACTCTGTCCTACGCACTCTTAAAACCGCGTCGTCAATCAGGCCCATAGCCCCTATCCATCCACCTCTGGGGACAGTCGTCGTCCGCGGCGGTCCGGCTGGGCAAAGCCGGGCAGCGCATTTTCGCCGCCCGCCGCAGCAGAAGCAGAATCGAAGAGCTCCAGACCAGACCGGACCAAGCCTACCCTCATGGCCGGCACTGTGCCGGCTGCTCTCCCAAATGAGCCAGCAACTGTTTCGCCTTCAAATAATCAGGATTAAACTCCTGCACCCGTAACACATACCTCCGCGCGTCCTCGTTCTGCCCCGCCGCGCAAAACACCATCGCCAGATTCATCCCTATCGCACTGCGATACGGCACTCTCGCGAACGCTCCCTGCCACAACTCCACCGCCCGCCGCAGATTCCCCGACCGCGCCTCCAATATCCCCAGGTTCGTAGCCGCGTCATTGTCCAGCGGGTCGAGCTGCAGGGCCCGCTCATAAAGTTCCCGCGCCTCTTTTTCGTGCTCATGTTTCTGTTCCACGAAGCCCAGCGCCGATAGCAGCACTGGATCATCCCTCCGCTCGGTCACCGCCTTGCGCAGATACTGCTCCGCTTCCTGCCCAGCGCCCTCCACATTCCGTTGCGCTAAAGTCTCCCAAGCCAGCGCGAAGTCCCGCGCAGTCGCAAGCGATTCTTCGCTCTTGGGAAAGAACACCAGAGGCGCCCCCGGCGTCCCTCGCACCTGCAGCTGCGGCACCGGCGCGACCTGGGGATACTTCAAAATCCGGTGGTCGGTGCCCTCCGTATGCGCCACATCCTTGCTCGGCAGCGCCGGCATGTGGCATTTCGTACAATCCGGTTTGTCGGGATGATGCTTCGCCGCAAATGCCTCGCCATGACAATTCAGACATTTGCCGCGGTAGTACGCCGCCTTCTGCTCCGCGTCCGGCTCGGCATGGGGATCGTGACAGCTTCCGCACCACATCTTGTCCCCCGACTTCCGCTGGCACGCGCTCCGCGACAGCGCTTCGAACTGGCTCAGCGCCTCCGGCTTCTGCGGCTGATTTCCGCTGAGCAAGAAATAATGAATGTAGTCCGCCAGCCGCTCGCCCGGCTGAAACCGGTAAAGTTCCCTCCCCGGTTGCTGCGCCGCCACCGTTCCCTCGAAGTGACACTCCATGCAAATCGCGTCCCGCCGTTCCGGCGGCAACTTCGCGGGATTGATCATCCTTGAACTCACGCTCGAAGACTCTGGGCTCGGCGAATTTTCCCCATGCCCTTCGCCCCATCCATGACAGCGTTGGCACGTGATCCCGCCATGCAGAAAGGGCGGTCCTGAAAACTTGTTGTCGGTCCCGGCAACGGGTGCTTGCACGCCACTGCTGTGACAATTCATGCAATCCGTTAACGCCGGCAGATTCATGGGAATTTCTCGTGCAGCGGAGTATGCCGGCGTCATTCCCCATCGCCCTTCCTGCGTATACCAGTTAATCGGAGTCTCGAAAAGAAATCCCTGCACCGAAAATAAGTAGCTCCGTCCCTTTCTTCCCGACCCAATGAAATACAGAAGTTCGCGCTGCCCGCGAAATTTCTCACTCTCGCGCTCATAGCTCATCCACACGGTTTGGGTCTGAGTCTCCGACCCGGTTGTGAGGGTACGGGCCGGAGTCTGCCCGGAGGGAAGTTGAAGGGACCCGGTCGGGCCGAGCGAAGCTCGGCCCTGCTTGTCCTCGCTGTACACGCGATAGTGCACCCCGGAGGTCTTGTCACTAAACTCCCCGGTAATCACCCCATCGACCGCCAGCCCACTGGCATTCGCCATCACCGTCTTGCTATACGATTTATAAATGTCCGAGTGGCAACTGGAACACGCCTCGCTTCCCGCTTGAGCCTTTGCGGTCTTCGGCTGGACGTCGTTGGCGGGCGCGTCCTTGGTCTGCGCAGCACCCATGACGCCCAGGACGGCCGTCAGCAACAGCTCCGCCACTCGCCTGCTGGTGCGCATATTCGATGAGATTCTATTCGATGCGTATGGGGTCGGCCACGGGGCCGTGGCGGAGTGAAATGATCTGTAGTAGCAAACGAGAAGGTCGCCCGAAAGTTTAACTCAAGATTGCGGTCGCAGCGGGCGTCGAGTAATGCCGGGCAGCGGAGGCGTTTTCGCGCGATCCTTATCCGCCGGCTCCCCGCGCTGGGGGGGCGGTTCTGCATTGTTCTTGATAGCGACGGGTCGGTTCTTGGCGACCCCAGTCGCGGCCGACCCGTCCTCATCATGAAGAAGCACGTTCAACAGTGAACTGTGGACATGCAGGTTGTCCCCAACGTCGTAATTGATAAAGCCCAGCTTCCGGAACCGGTTCATGAAGAAGCTGACCCGCGAGCGCGTCGTGCCTACCATCTCGGCCAAGGTCTCTTGGCTCAATCTGGGCACCGACATTTCCGACACTCCTACCTTGCCGAACTGCGCCATCAGCAGAAGAACTCGCGCCAGCCGCTTCTCGCTGGAATTAAAAAGTTGATCGACCAGATCATCCTGATATCGGATGTTCCGCTTCAGCAGGTATTTGACAAACATCGCCGACAATTTCGGTTCGTGGCCCATGGCCAGCATCATCGCCTTCTTCTCCACATGCAGAAGAACGCAGTCGGTCATGGCGATTGCCGACGACATGCGTACCAGCTGACCCGCAAGCCCACCTTCTCCAAAGAAATCGCCTTCGCTCAAAATACCCAGCGTTGCTTCTTTCCCCGCTTCCGACACAACACTGAGCTGAACCTTTCCCGCCTGGACAAAGAACAGACCGTCGGTAGAATCGCCCTGCGCGAAGATCGTCTGCCTTTTCTGAAAGGACTGCATATCGCGGCCCTTCCCAATCGTCGAAAGAAAGGCGTGAGGACTGAAAAGAGTTTTTTTCTTCGCGCTCGTGATTTGCTTTACCAGAAGACTGTCCTGACCGGGCCATCCCAACGGGATGCCCCCACAGTCAATTATGGGCAGCGCCAAGAAGTTCCGCTGGTCAATTGTGCTCACAATGAACCAGGCGGCGCACCGTCAAGACGGGTCGCCAGCACGCCATCTACCGGCGGTGTCTTGTTCGGTGTGACGGTTCGGTGTGGATCGCCGACTTGAGCCACGGCGGCCAAGCAATGGACAAACGCTTCCCGCCTTCGGCGGCGGGTCTCAAACGTCCTTCAACATCCGTTTGGCGTCGCTCGGCGCGACGCCCGCCATCTTCCAGAAATACCATCCCGAAGGCGGTCCCGCCATCTTGCCCATTGCGATCAGGCAGTCGGCGGGCGGCTTCTGCAACCCGCGTTCCCAGCGAGAAATTACCATCGAGGAGCACTTAAGGCGCTTGCCGAACTCGAACTGATTGAGCCCTACCTTCTCTCGCAACGCTCGAATCCGCCGCGCCCAGTCTGGCAGGGGCGCAGCCACGAATTGTCGGGGCCGGGCCATTCCTGCTTGCAGGATACCAAATCGCTCCATATATTACGACGCGCACACTACGACGATCGCTCCATGGGCTGGAGCTGAGGCGTCGCGTTTCAGATTAGAGCTCTCGACAGAGTGATGGCCAAGAGGCTCGACGCCCTTGGGAATCAGTCCAGCCCCAGTTTACCATTTGGGGTAAACAAGTCAACAAGGCGCAACGCGGCAGTCCGGCTCCCACCAGTCTCGGCCCGCCCCTTCAACCCCGATCCAACAAGACCCTTGATTCCGATTTATGATTTGTGGTAAATGTCATTCGCCGACGGTCGCAGAGCTCTCTGTGCAAAAGAAACAACGAGAACGCTTGTTGGCATTGGCCGCCCAGGTCGCAGTCGAGAGCGAGCCCGTGAAATTTCACGCTCTTCTGCTTAAACTTAACAAAATGCTGAATAACACGGGGGCTCCCAGGCAGGGAAACGGAAAACAGTCGGCGAACCCACCCTCGGTCCATTGATGCGTTCTCAGGTGAAACTCTTAGGGCCTGTCCCGCAGAACCTACCAGAAACACTGTACATCCTCAATCCGAGATTTCTGTTTAAGCTTTATTTGGGATGCCGTCGCCTTTAGAGGAGCGGGTGAGAGAACTCTGCGCCTTGGTCTCTAGCACGACCGGGCCAGAACAAGACGCGGCCTTCGTGGAGCTTCAGTCCGCGCTGACGGCCCTGATCCGCGAAGTTCAGAACATCTCGAAATACAATCTCATTCATTTCCCCGCCGCCATTGAAAAACGAAGGCGTATCCAGTAATCCGCCTTCCGCTCTACTCCCTTATTTACTGCCGGCAATGTCACTCCGGCGCTGATTTTTGTATTGCTGCCCATTACTAGGTCGGCCTGACGGCGTTGATGATTGTGCAGTTTAAACACCTGCATGAATAGCCAGGGCTTTCCGGCATGGTTACGTGGCTGCAACGCGCACACTGGAACTTTTCTCCGTCCGCAGTCCCCATCATGGCTTTGAAGTTGCCGCCTTCAACGCAGTACGGGCAGCGGACAATATCGCTCATCAAGGAAAAGGTGTTCCTTCGCTTCATTTACCGCAAGTGTTAAATGGGGTACAACCGGTGCTCGGCACAGGAAAAAAGGCGCCGGAAAGCTCCGGCGCCATGGAGTGCTGCACAACCTCGCGAGATGCGTTCCAGCGAGAGCTTCCAACAAAAACCACGAATTCAAAACCCCTATTTGCTCTCCGCCACCGACGGACTCGTGCCAAAGTCCCGGCGATTGTTCACGGCGGTCCGCGCTGCACGTACATTTGGCTGGTTGGCCGCTACGGCCCCATAACGCTCCAGCAAGACCGGCGCCATCGAGTTTTCGGCTTCCTTCACGAAGATCATCTTGTTCTCCGAAGCCATGTCAACGCGAACGAAATCCCCCAGCTTCACCTGTCCGGTCGCGACCAGATTGGCCAGCGGAAACACCAGATTGCGCTCAATCGCCCGCTTCAGGTGACGCGCCCCATACCGCGGATCGGTCCCTTCCTTCAGCAGATACCCCTTCACCGCCGCGGTGCAGTTGAATACGAACTGGTTCGTTCCCGCTGCCATCAGCACGCGTTGCTGCACCATGCCGAGTTCTATGTCCAGAATCTGCGCCAGATGTTCATCGCGCAGCGTCTTGAACACCACCGTCTTATCGATCCGGTTCATGAACTCCGGCGTGAACTTGCGCCGCGCCGCTTCGGTCGCGGTCCGCTGAATCTTGTCATCGAACGATTGATCGACTTCCACCGCCTTCGGCGCAAATCCGAAGCCGCCGTCCACCAGGCTCGTCATCTCACTGGCACCCAGATTTGACGTCATAATGATGATGCACTGCGACAGATCCACCCGCCGGTTGTCGCCCAAAGTCAAAGTCGCCTTGTCCAGAATCCCCAGCAACAGCTGCCACAGCGAATCCGACGCCTTCTCGATTTCGTCAAACAACAGAATCGACAGTTTCAGCTTCTCGGTATACCACTGGTTCAAAGCTTCCTGCGTGAGCAGGGGATGCGTCTCCCGATGCCCCAAATATCCCGGAGGCGATCCGATCAGCTTGGCAATCTCATGCGAATGCTGAAACTCGGCGCAATCAATCTTGATGCAAGCCCGGGCGTCCCCAAACAACGCCTCGGCCATGGCCTCGACCACCCGCGTCTTCCCCGATCCGGTCGGCCCCAGAAACAAAAGATTCCCCACCGGACGCCCCGGCGCGTTCAATCCCGCCAGAAACATCTGATAGATCTCAACGACCTTTTCGACCGCCTGTTCCTGCCCCACAATCCGGCGGCGCAAGGCGCCGTCAAACTCTCCAGCATCGTTGCTGCGACGGTTTGGATCGAGCACTGTTGCGAGGTTCGTTCTCATAAAGTCGTTGCCCGGCGTTCCGGACGTTTTCCCTTTCGAGGCCGTTTTCTTCGGCTCTTCTCTGGTTATTCCCGACAGCTGTAGGCCTATCTTTAGCCTATGTCTTAATCCCTGGCCCATTTCCCGGAATCGCCTTCATCTGTGTCCCGGCCGGAGCGTCCGGTTGCCAAGAGAATAAGCAACCCGCTGGCCACGCCCGAGCCGAATTCCACCCGCTCAGGAACCCCTGCATCCGCCACGGCTTACCGCCATCCTACCCTCGATTGACTGCCGAGAATCCTCAACCTCTCGGACCCGAAGAGAAATACTTTGCACCATCGCGGAAAGGAACCCGCACCGCACTGCCAGCCCGATTCTTATAGCGCCAAGAAGGTTCCTGTGGGATAGCCCCCTCGGCTGTCCCGCGACGAACCAGTCGAGCAACCGGAGCAAGGTCCGGGCCCGTTTTTCAGGCAGAGACCGACCTGGCCAGGTCTTTTATTAGATACTCGGAACTCGGAACCGGCTACCCGGTACTTCACTACAACTCAGCCCGCCAACCGTGTTACTCCCCACGTAACTAGCAACCCTCACTACTCCCATCTACTATCATCACGAAGTTTTTCGGGGAGGAACGCTTGCGCCTTTCGACGGTTCATATCATCACCGGGATTTCGTGCGTCTTCTTCGCCACCGCCGGATGGCGGGTCGCCTCTCACTCTTCTTCCGACTTCGTCGCCGAGGCCCAAACCGCCAAGTCCTCCGCCGCCCCCGCAGCGCAACTGCACGCCGTCAGCGCATCAACACCTCTCAGCACCAAGCCCGCGCCCGTTGCCCTCGCCGCCCCCGGCACGGAAATATACACCGCCAAGCGCGGCGAAGCCATCCCTACCATCGCTCGGCGTTATCTGGGCCGCACTTCTTATCTGACATCCTCCGAACTAGCCGACGCCATCCGCCACAGCAACGGAGATCGCACCGCCAACATTCTGAAAGCCAACGAAAACCTCCTCATCCCCGGGATCCTTTCTGCGCCCGTCACCGAGAAGACCATTCCCGTCCCCAACGACTTTGAAGTCCGCGCCATTTACCTGACCGGCATCATGGCCGCCAGCGATCACGGACTCCGCATCATCCGCCACTGGCGCGAGGTCGGTGGCAACGCCGTGGTCTTCGACATCAAAGACTCCGACGGCAGCGTCAACATTCCCTTCGAGCACCCTCTGCTCGGCCAACATCAGGTCTACATTCACGACGTCCCCAAGCTAGTCCGATTCCTGCACCAGCAGAACATGCACGCCATCGCCCGCATCGCCATATTTCGCGACGAGCGCCTGGTCAAGGAGCACCCCGAACTCGCGGTCCAGTCCAGAAGGAACCACCAAGCCTGGCGCGAAAACGGCAAGCTAGTCTGGACCGATCCCTCCCAGCCCAAAGTGCAGGACTACAACATCGCCCTGGCCAAGCACGTCGCCCAACTCGGCGCCGACGAAATCCAATTCGACTACGTCCGCTTCCCCGCCGAAGGGGAGCAGAAAGACGCCGCCTTCGCCTACCAATCAGGACAAACCGAAGCCATGCAAGCGGCGGACAAGCCAGGCTCAAGTGGAAACGGAGAGTGTGGTGATGGCGGAACCCCCATAGGTGTCGAAACAACCGATACCCAGCCCGCCGCAGCCGCGAAGCGGCACAAGAATGCAGCCCACGGCGCAAGCCCTCGGATAGACGGCCAGACACAACCAGCCCCAGGGGGACGAAAGACAAACAGTGGATGTAACGTCGCCGCCAAACAAGCTTCCAGAGGCCCGCAACGCTCCGACGTAATCACCGCCTTCCTTAAGAAGGCCTACGCCGAACTCCATCCCACCGGCGTCCTGCTCTCGCTCGACGTCTTCGGCGTGATGGCCTGGCAGCGCCGGGTCGACCTCGCCCACACCGGACAGGATATCGTCGGTATGGCCCATTACTGCGACGTGCTCAGCCCCATGATCTATCCCTCACACTTCTTCGGCATGGACAACATCGCTCACCCCGGCGACGAGCCCGCCCACTTCATTGGCGAATCCATGGATCGCTTTGAACTCATAACCAAAGGCAGCGGAGTTGTGATTCGTCCCTGGCTGCAAGCCTTCCACTGGCGCACCAAGACCTACTCGCCCGAATACATAGAAATTCAGGTGGAGACCGCTAGAACTAAGGGTGGAGTTGGATTCTTATTCTGGAACGCAGCGAACGACTACTCGAAGCCCTACGAAGCCATGCCCGAAATGAAGTCGGCGAATGCCGCTTCGAAGAGCAATCCTAAATACTTCCGCGGCGACGAACTCCCGACGGTGACCACACAGGCAGCGCTAGCTCCAGCGAACTGAACAGATCATGATCTACAGGCGTCGGGCATGCTCGTGTGGGGATGGGTAATCTGACCCGTCCAGGCGGCAAGAAGTCCCGGGCCACAGCTGTCCGATGCGACCAAGCCCATGAGAGCATCGTGGAAGCGCGGCGTTTCAGCGCGAGAGGGGCCAGCCCCGAAAGCCTGCTGAGAGCCGAAATCCGCCCAGCTCAGTACTAATCGCAAGGAACATTCATCTGCAGAATTCCCCGGCTCGCGGAGGCGCGCCGAACCCGAGGTTCGAAAGATAGAATTTCCCGTCTGGCCCAAGCGTTATGGCCGGCGGGAAGCTGAGACCCGTCGCGCTGGTCGTCACTATTCCCCCGGGCCCAACCGGACGAAGGTAGCCGTTGCCATCCAGGCATGAACGAGA
>Ga0209624_10002072_pt1 | contig 15080 bp, 14 predicted proteins | sample JacPinW_OM2H0_O1_FD_188565 | JGI IMG/M metagenome (GOLD analysis project Ga0209624, IMG submission 188565) | Forest soil microbial communities from Algoma, Ontario, Canada - Jack Pine, Ontario site 1_JW_OM2H0_O1 (SPAdes) (version 2) | ecosystem: Environmental > Terrestrial > Soil > Boreal...
TCCGGATGAACTCGGAAGCCGCCACTTCGTGTTCTTGGGGACCATCGTGGAGGCGTTCGTATCGAAGCTGTTCGACGGCATGCGCATGCGCGGCTGCTACCAGTTCCGCGTCACCCGCAACAGCGACTTGTTCGTCGAGCAGGAGGAGGTCGATGATTTGCTGCGGGCCGTCGAGGGCGAACTCGCCTCGCGCCGCTACGGCGATGCCGTGCGCCTCGAGACCGCGCACGATTGCCCCGATGAAATTCTCGCCTATCTATTGGAGCAGTTCGCACTCACGGCCGATGATCTGTACAAGGTCTCCGGCCCGGTGAACTTGAACCGTTTGATGGCTCTTTACGACCTGGTGGATCGCTCGGAACTGAAATATTCGCCGTTTACGCCCAGCGTTCCGGACCGGTTGAAAGTGGGCGGCGACGTATTCGCAACGTTGCGCGCCGGCGATGTGCTGCTGCATCACCCTTTTCAGGGTTTTGGGCCGGTCACCGATTTCGTCAAGCAAGCGGCAAGCGATCCGCAAGTGCTGGCGATCAAGCAAACCCTGTATCGCGTCGGCAGCGATTCGGCCATCGTGGCCGCGCTGGTAGAGGCCGCGGCCGCCGGAAAAGACGTGACGGTGATCATCGAGCTGCGCGCGCGCTTCGATGAAGAAGCGAATATTGAGCTTGCAACCAAGCTGCAGGAAGCCGGCGCGCACGTCATGTACGGCGTTTTCGGTTTCAAAACACACGCCAAGCTGGTGATGGTGGTTCGACGCGAGGAGAAAGGCCTGCGGCGTTACTGCCACTTGGGCACCGGCAATTACCACACCAAGACGGCGCGGCTGTACACCGATTACGGTCTGCTCACCGCCGATGAGTCCATCGGCGAGGACATCCACGAAATATTTCTCCAGCTCACCGGGCTCACACGGGTGCCGAAGCTGCGCAAACTGCTGCATGCGCCCTTCAGCCTGCATCAGGCGCTGCTGGCGAAGATCGAACGCGAAGCCGAGCACGCGCGCGCACACAAGCCCGCCCGCATCATCGCCAAGCTCAATGCGCTCACCGAACCCACCGTCATACAAGCGCTGTACAAGGCTTCGCGCGCCGGTGTGGACATCGAATTGATCATCCGTGGAGTGTGCTGTCTGCGGCCCGGTGTTCGCGGCGTTTCCGAGCGCATCAAGGTGCGTTCCATCGTCGGCCGCTTCCTCGAGCATTCGCGCGTCTATTATTTTGAGAACGCCGGGGCGCGGGAGATCTACTGCGGCAGCGCCGACTGGATGGACCGCAATTTATTCCGCCGCATCGAAATTGCGTTTCCGATCGAGGGTGAGGAACTCAAGGAACGTGTCGCAGACGATCTGAAGCTGTACTTGCAGGATGACATGCAGGCGTGGATCCTCGACACGGACGGCCGCTATTCGCGCGTCGTGGTCGAGCGACAGATATCGGCGCAGATGCGTTTGATGAGTCTATACGACGAGCGTGTGGCGCTCACCGAAGGCTAGACGCCTCAACGATCGTCAGGCGAAAGCCGGCCTCTTTAAGATATGCGCGCTCCTGCTCCAGATCCTCGAGGGTGAGCGGATGTTCCTTCATCCATCGCTGCGGCAACTCCAACGTGATATTGCGGCTTTTGACGGTCAAACGAACCGCCGCCAGCGGTTGCGGACTGCGTCCTCGATGCAGCAATACCGCCAGGCGCAACAGCACGACCAGAAACTCCGCGAGGCGATCCCAGGGCGGCAGCAGGTCCTCGAGGGACTCGAAGGACAATTGACGGCGATGGCCGCCGACCAGCGCGGCAAGCAGCAACTGCTCTTCGCGGGGAAATCCCGGCATATCGGCATGCTCGAGCAGATACGCGCTGTGGCGCTGATATTTCGAGTGTGCAATATCGAGACCGGTTTCGTGCAACCGCGCCGCCCAGCGCAGCACTGACTCGGCCAGCGGATCTTCCAGCCCCCATTCGGATTCGACCTGTTCGAGCAGGCCGACAACCGTGGCCTCGACACGATCCGCCTGGGTCGCATCGACGTGATAGCGCTTTTCCATGGCGCGCACGCTGCGCACACGCGCGTCCTCATCGGTGAAGCGGCCCATCAGGTCGTACAACAACCCTTCGCGCATGGCCCCTTCGGCCACCCGGACACGATCGATGCCGAAGTTCTCCACCACTTCCAGCAGAATCGCGAGGCCGGCGGGAAACACCGGCGCGCGCTCCGCATCCACCTCGGGCAAATCCAATTCATCCACATGGCCGGCGGCGACCACGCGCTCCACCAGCATATTCAAATTCTCAACCGTGATGTGCGGCGATTCGGGATTGATGGCGCGCAAGGTATCGCCGATGACGCGCACCGTGCCGGAACTGCCGAAGGCGTTCAGCCAACCCATCTTACGGTACGCTTCTTGTATGGGCTCGAGTTCCAGCCTGACTGCGGTGCGCGCGCGCTCGACGCGCTTGGCAGAAATTCTGCCGTCATCGAAATAGCTTGCGCTCAAGCCCACGCAGCCCACCGACAGGCTCTCGAGCAGCAGCGGATTGAATCCCTCACCGATTACCGCTTCGGTGGATCCACCGCCGATGTCGATCACCAAGCGCTTGTCCGGGCTCATGGGGCTGGTGTGCGCGACTCCCGAGTAGATCAGGCGCGCCTCCTCCAGACCTGAAATGATTTCGATGGGGTGGCCCAGCGCTGCGCGTGCACGCTCCAAGAACCAGCGTTTGCGCTTGGCGCGCCGCAGGGCATTCGTGCCGACGACACGCACGCTGTCCGCGCGCACGGCGCGCAGACGCTGGCCGAATCGCTCGAGGCAGCGCAAGGCGCGTTCGGTTGCGGCGTCATCCAGCCGGCCGCTATCGCCCAAGCCGGCGGCGAGGCGCACCATTTCGCGCAGTCGATCTAAAATGACGAGTTGGCCGTGCGAGTAGCGCGCGACGACCATGTGAAAACTGTTGCTTCCCAAATCGACGGCGGCGAGCACGTCGGGCACGACCACCCTGCTGCCGCTCATTCGATCAACATTTTTTTAGGCCGAGAAAGAAGACCCGCAGCCGCAGGTGGTTTTCGCGTTTGGGTTGCGAATCACGAACTGAGCGCCCTGTAGATCCTCTTTGTAGTCGATTTCCGCGCCCATCAGATATTGCGCGCTCATCGGATCGACCAGCAATTGGACGCCGTGATTCTCGACGCAAAAATCACCGTCTTCGATTTTCTCGTCGAACGTAAATCCGTATTGAAAACCCGAACAGCCGCCGCCGGAGACGAATACGCGCAATTTCAAATTTGGGTTTGCTTCCTCACGGATCAGCTCGCCCACCTTGCCCGCCGCGGCATCGGTGAAAACCAGCACATTCGGTGCGGGAGGCGGCATCTCGGCGATGCCCATCGATTCGGAAGTCGTATTCATATGCTCATTCTACCCGGCGCACCGTGACCAATCAAAGTTATGAACCGTCTTTGGGACTTGCGTTCGCCCCTGCGGTTGCCGATTTGCCCGACCCGGGCCCCCCTTTCGGCCGATGAATCAATTTCCCATTGATTTGGGCGCCCACGGCGGTTTCAATGGTGGTGTAGTGAACACTGCCGAGAACCCGCGCTTTTGGCCCGAGTTCGACGCGGTCGCTTGCCTCGATATCGCCCTTCACGAGGCCGTTCAATGAGATGTTGGTAACGATCACGGAGCCCTCGATGCAGCCCTGCTCGCTCACCGACAGGCTCGAGCCGCTCCCCAATTCGCTTTTGACGTTGCCGTTGATGTGGCCATCGAGATGAAAGCCGCCGACGAATTCGACATCGCCGTTGATGCGAGTTTTCGCACCGATGAGCGTGTCGATTTCTGCTTTCTTACTCGGTTTCGGTTTGAACATCTGCTTCACCTTTGCCGGGAATATCGCCGTTGGCGTCGGTTTCCGCCGCAATGCCCTGTGCCTTCCACACGAAGGCCTGCCGGACGCTATGAATGGCGTCTCTGCCGCTACGAATCTCGACACCCACGCGCGTCGGCTCAAAGCCTGCCGGCAATTCTATGGGTTCGTTGTAATTCTGAAAGTACTTCAATGAGTATGCCAGGCTGACCCGGTGGCCAGGCGATACTTGCGCGTAGTTCATGCTTAAGGGTTTGCCCCCAAGCAGCCCATCAATGGTGACGGCCGCATTGCCCACCAACTCTTTGTCCTGCTTCCCGGTCTGCACCAACACGAACTTAAGATGATATAGACCGGGGGGGCCGTCCGGAATGATTTGCATCTGCTGCGCCTTGACGTGGATCAGCGATTCCGGTTGCACCAGGCCGCGGTAAAAGGACAGATCTTGGTTCAAGCGGGCAATCTGGCTCTGCATGTCGCCGAGACTTTTTTCGACTTGGGCGTAGCCTTCACGGTCGACACGCCGCGCGGTTTCCGCTGACTCGAGCTGGCGGCGTTGATTTTGATTCTCCGTCTCGAGCGAGCGAATGCGCCGGCTTGCCGACAATGCGCCGCGCACCGAATCAACGACGCGAAATCCCGCATCGTAGCGGCCCAGTTCGAACGCCGTGTATAGGATGCCGGCGATGAGCAGCGCCGCAAGCGTCCACAGCACCGCGCGGCGCTTCGGCGCATACGCCCGCACGACCAATTTGCTGAAAGAATCAGCCATATCGCTGCTATGCCGCTCCTTATGAGCCTGTCTGAAGGCTCATATGCAAAGAGTCATTATACAAGCCGTGCCCCGTAAGACAGGGGCTCAAGTTATCATCCATGTCTAGCACAATGGAACGCCCATGCTCTGGTTGAAGGCATTACACGTCATCGCGGTGGTTACCTGGTTCGCCGGACTGTTCTATCTGCCGCGCCTGTATGTTTATCACGTGGACGCGAAGGATCTGATCAGCACGCAGCGTTTCGAAATCATGGAGCGCCGCCTATACGCCATCATGAGCATCGGTGCCGCGGCCAGCATTGCCTTTGGCCTCGCGATGCTGATCGAATCTCCGGCGTACCTTGCGATGACGTGGCTGAAGGTCAAGTTGCTGTTCGTGGCGTTGCTCATTGCCTATCACGCCTACTGCTACAAGCTACTGCGCGATTTTGCCGCGCAACGCAACAAGCGTAGCGCCAAGTGGCTGCGCGCCTTCAACGAGGTGCCGTCGCTGCTGCTGATCGCCATCGTGATCCTCGCCGTGGTCAAGCCTAGTTAAGCGCTTAACCAGAGACCTCTGGCCACCATGCTGGATACGGCGGCAGCCCGTTGGGAAACATGTGCTTGCCGAGAGCCTGCAGCGCGCGCACGTAGACGCGCCGCTTGAAATACACCACCTCGCGCACAGGCGTCCAATAGTCGGTCCAGCGCCAGCGATCGAACTCCGGCTGATTGGTGAAATCGAAGTGCAGCTTTGATTCGTCGCTGACGAGCTTCAATAGAAACCAGCGCTGCTTCTGGCCGATGCAGCGATCGCGCACGTATTGCCGCGGCAGGCGATAGCGCAGCCAGCCCTCGGTCGACCCCAGCATCTCGACATCCTCCACACCTAAGCCGATTTCTTCCTTGAGCTCCCGATACAGCGCGTCCTCGACCCGCTCACCGCGATTGACGCCGCCTTGCGGGAACTGCCAACCCCGCCCACCGACGCGCCCGCCCAAGAAGACTTCGCCCGAGCCGTGCGTCAGAACGATGCCCACATTGGCGCGAAATCCGTCTTTGTCGATGTAGTCGGTGGGTGGTTGGATAGACAAGGACTACCCCGCCCCCATCTGCACCCGGTTTCGGCCCAATGCCTTGGCGCGATACAGCGCCGCATCGGCATCGGCAACCAAGCGGTCAGCGAGCGCCTTCAGATCCTGCTCGTCTCTTCCGGGCGCGACGGCGGCGACGCCCACGGACACCGTCAGGTTGCGCGAGATCTGCGAATTGAGCGCGAACGGCTGCGCTGCAATCACTTCTCGAATGCGTTCCGCCAGCTTCGCCGCTTCCGGAGCGGTGGCTTCGGGCAACAAGATGGCCAGCTCATCACCGCCGAAGCGCGCGGCGGTGTCCATGCTGCGAATCTGCGCCTCGATGCGGTGCGCAACCTCTTTTAGCGCGCTATCGCCCGCCAGATGCCCATATCCGTCGTTGATGTTCTTGAATCGATCGATGTCGATCATCAGGCAGGCGATGCTGGCGCCGCGGCGCTGCGCGCGCGCCAGCTCCTCTTTTAGGCGCTGCTGCAAGTAGCGCCGATTGTGCCAGCCGGTCAGAAAGTCGGTAATGCCGGCACGCAACAGACGCGCGCGGTTGACGGCGTTTTCGATACACACCGCGGCAACCGCCCCTAAATGCGAGAGAAAATCCGTACCGTGATGGCGGGTAAAGCGCGCTAGTTCACGGCTGCCGAAACACAGCGCACCGGTGGCGCGGTCCTTGCGCGGCAGCGGCACCAGGGCAGCGCTCTTCAGATTCGGGATCCCGGGAAAGAGCAGGTGGTGATCCGCGCCGACGAAGGGCCCGAGCCACGGTTTGTGCAGCACGGCGAGCTGCGGGGCCAAGCCGACCAGCGAGTCGACAAAAAAGATCTGTTTGAATTCCTCCGGACGATCACCACCGGCAACCAGCAAATGCCGAACCTCATGCTGCGGATCGAGCAGCACCACACTCACCGCATCGAGCGAGTACGACTCGCGCAAGCCGTCGACCATGGCATGCAGCAGCTGCGACAGTGTGTCGGCGCGCAGCAGCGTCAATTCGCGTGCCTGCGTGCGCTTCATGATGGTCTCGTTGTTCGCGGCTTCCGCCGTCATTTCCGCAAGACGCTTCCGGAGTTCGTCGTTCTCGCGGCCCACATCACGCACTTCATCCACCTGAGGCATTTCCATTTCCCTTCAACCCGCGCGAGCAGCCGCGCGAACCTCCAAGTAGGCCCTGCCTCGATTCATGATCGCCGTGAACTCCGTCGCATTCTTGGTCTTCACGGTCGCTACCAATCGCTCCACTGCCTTCTGCAGCGCCAGCAGCGATTCGTTACCGTAAGTATTTGAGCTCTGGATTTCGAAATACAGGTCGGGGCTCTCAGCCGCGACCCGGCTGGCCACTTCCAGCTGCGAGTCAAACGTCGTGCTCGACAGCTTCGCCAGCCGCGGCGCCGCTTCGCCGCTGTCGGCCAGCGCCGTGAAAAAGGCGATATTGAGTGCGTGCGACAACCCCAGCACATAGGCGATCAGGCGGTCATGTTCATCCAGATCCATGACCACCCGCTCGGCCATGGTGGGCGCGAACAGTTCCTGCGCCTCCGCCAGCGCCTCCTTGTGCCCTAAGTCGATGAAGATCACGTGCCGCCCCGACAGCAGTTCGGTATCGGGCCCGAACATGGGATGCACCGAGGTCACGCGGCACCCGGCCTTGACCAGGGCATCCAAACCCGCCCGCAGCGGTGTTTTCAGTGAACCTAAGTCGAAAATCAGGCCCCGGGGCTTACGAAGCGCCAAAACCTGAAGCAGGTCGGCCGTCGCCGAAAGCGGCGTCGCGAGCACAATCAGATCGAAATCCAACGCATCGGTCTGCCAGTCCGTGACGACGTCAAATCCCGCCGGGCCGCCCTTAGGGTCGGCAATGGCCACCCGAAAACCTTGAGAGGCGAGAAATTCGGCAAACCATCCGCCCATTTTGCCGTGGCCCCCGATGACCAAGGCGCGCTTGCCGCTGCCTTGCGCTTGCGCCGCCACGCGGGCCTGCTCCTGCGTGGCCAAGGAGGATTGAATGAGTTGCCGCAGCAGCGATTCGGCCAGGTCGGGCGAAATACCCAGCCGTTCGGCGGTGGTGCGGCCCCGCAAAATCACTTCCCGCTCCCGGCCGAAGTCGCGGGTCGCGCGTCCGGTGGCCCGCTTGACGGCCGCCACCTGCTCACTCAAGGCCTGGCGGTGCGCAACCAACTCCAGAAATTGCCCGTCGAGGGTCGTCAGGGCCGTGCGCAATTCATCCAGATTCATAGTAAACAAAGCCCCATATTTCCTATCGGCACCGCTAACATTCTCATTCTCTTATGAGCAGCAACAAAAAGACATTTTGGACTGAAACCCTACCGGATCCCCTGCCGGCGAATCCGCTCGAAATCGCCGCACAGTGGTTGGCCCAGGCACAGCGCGATGCTAAGCAGCCCAATCCCAACTCCATGGTGCTGGCAACCGTCGACGGCCACGGCCACCCTTCCGCACGCGTGGTGCTCTGCAAGGAAATTGCAGCGCAGCAGGGTTACCTACTCTTCTATACCAATTATCGGTCGCGCAAGGGTGGCGAGCTGCAAGACAACCCACGGGCGGCGATCGTATTTCACTGGGATCACCTGCACCGACAGGTGCGCGCCGAAGGCCTGGTCGAGCCGCTGTCGGATCTCGAGAATGACGCTTACTTCAAAACCCGCACCTGGCAGAAGCAGGTCGGGGCCTGGGCCAGCCAGCAAAGCCAACCGGTGGCGTCGCGCGCCGCACTCGCGGCAGCCGTGGCTCGTGAAGCACAGCGCTTCGGCATCCCGTACGGCGGTCCCGGTTCAGCGGAACCCGACACCATCGCCGTGGATGTGCCGCGGCCGCCCAATTGGGGTGGCTATCGCCTGTATGTCGACGCCGTGGAGTTGTGGGTCGAGGGTGAATATCGCATCCACGATCGTGCGCGTTGGACGCGTTCGCTGCCCGAGTCTCGCAAAACCGGTGCGATCAGTTGGTCGGCGACCCGATTGCAGCCCTAAAACTCGAATGGAATATACTCACCCGCATGGCTGAACGCTCATTCGCAAAAGAAGTGCAGTCGCTGCGCCTAGCCGAGGGCGCCGTGTTCGAAGGCGAAGGGATCTTGGCCGTCACCAAGGCGCTGCTGCAGTCGGGCGTGGGCTACGTGGGCGGCTATCAGGGCGCGCCGATCTCTCACTTGATGGATGTGCTGGCCGATGCCAGCGTCATATTGAGCGAACTGGGCGTCCGGTTCGAATCCTCGGCCAGCGAAGCGACCGCAGCGGCGATGCTGGCCGCCTCGGTCAACTATCCGATTCGCGGCGCCGTGACCTGGAAGTCCACCGTCGGCACGAATGTCGCTTCCGACGCATTATCCAACTTAGCCTCCGCGGGCGTCATCGGCGGCGCGCTGATCGTGCTGGGCGAGGACTACGGCGAAGGCGCCAGCATCATGCAAGAACGCACACACGCGTTCGCCATGAAATCCCAAATGTGGCTGCTCGATCCGCGGCCGAACCTGCCTTCCATCGTGCAAGCCGTTGAGCAGGGCTTCGAGCTGTCCGAGGCGAGCAACTCGCCGGTCATGCTCATGCTACGCATCCGCGCCTGTCATGTGGTGGGTCGGTTTCGGACCAAAGACAATCGCCGACCGCCCTTTACGCTGCAACAGGCGATGGACAATCCCAGCCGAACGTTCGACAAGATCATTCTGCCGCCATCGACCTACGCCCAGGAGCGCGCGAAGATTGAACAGCGCTGGCCGGCGGCCGTCAAATTCATCCGTGAACGCCAGCTGAACGAGTACTTCGGCGCGCAGAATCCTTGCGACGTGGGCATTGTGCTGCAAGGCGGTTTGTACAACACCGTGCTGCGCGCACTCGAGCGGCTTGGGCTGGCCGACGTGTTCGGTGAATCGAAGATTCCGCTCTATGTCTTGAATGTCACCTATCCGCTCGTGCCGGAAGAATTCACCGCCTTTGCGGCAGGCAAGCAAGCCATTTTGATCATCGAAGAAGGCCAGCCCGAATTCATCGAACAGGCGGCGAGCCTGTTCTTCCGGCAGGCGGATGTGCAAACCCGCATCGTCGGTAAAGGGCCGCTGCCGATGGCGGGCGAATATACCGGCGCCGTCGTCATCGCCGGCATCCGAAAATTCTTGTCCGAGTTCGGCCGATTGCCGGTCGCGGATGTTCCGCTGCTGCCGGCAGCCCTGTTGGCGCGCAACGTGCCCACGCGCCCGTCGGGCCTGTGCACGGGTTGCCCCGAGCGGCCGCTGTTCGCGTCCATGAAACTCTTGGCGCGGGAAATGGGGCCGATGCAAGTCAGTGCCGATATCGGCTGCCACTCATTTTCAACACTGCCGCCCTTTGATCTCGGCGGTACCATCATGGGCTATGGCTTGGGCGCAGCGGGCGGCGCTTCGTTCAACGTGCCCAACCCGCGCCGCGCGCTATCGATGATGGGTGACGGCGGCTTCTGGCACAACGGTCTGACCAGCGGCATCGGCAACGCCGTGTTCAATCGGCATGACGGCGTGACCATCATTGTCGATAACGGATACTCAGCCGCCACCGGCGGGCAATACATCCCTTCCTCTTCAGCCGAGATCAAAGGGCGCCGCGCGAGGAATCGCATCGAGACCGCCGTGCGCGGCGTCGGCGTCGAATGGGTGCGTACGATTCGCACCTACGACATGAAGCAGACCATGGGAGTTTTGAGAGAAGCGCTGCTCACGAAATTCACCGGCCCTAAGATCGTGATCGCGGAAGGCGAATGCCAGCTGAATCGCACGCGCCGCGAGGCGCCGGCGATCAAGAAAATGGTCAGCGACGGTGAACGCGTGGTGCGCAAGCGCTTCGGCATCGATGCGGACGTCTGCACCGGTGATCACTCCTGTATCCGCCTGTCCGGCTGCCCCTCGCTCACCGTCAAGAGCAATCCCGACCCGCTGCGGCGCGACCCGGTCGCTTATGTTGACAATACTTGCGTCGGTTGCGGCGTGTGCGGAGAAGTTGCGCACGCTGCGGTTCTTTGCCCCTCCTTTTATCGCGCCGATATCATCGTGAACCCAACCTCTTGGGACCGGCTCAAGGCGCGGGTGCGATCGGCCGTAATCAGCTTGCTGGCCCGTTGAGGCAATCCCGTCCCATCACGCTGACGATCGCGGCTTTGGGCGGGCAAGGCGGCGGCGTCGTGACCGACTGGCTCGTCATGGCAGCCCGAAGCGCGGGCTATTTCGTGCAGGCAACCTCGGTTCCGGGCGTCGCGCAGCGCACCGGCGCAACCATCTATTACCTGGAGTTCTTTCGCCGCAGCGATTCACCGGAAGGACGCGAACCGGTCATGGCGCTGATGCCGAATCCCGGCGACGTGGACATCGTCGTAGCCTCGGAGTGGATGGAGGCCGGCAGAGCGATCAATCGAGGCCTGGTCACCAAGGATCGCACCACCCTCATCGCCTCGACGCATCGCGACTACACCATCAGCGAGAAGATGGCGCTTGGCGAGGGCCGGGTCAGCTCGCGCGAATTGCTTGAAATCGCCTCGGTCACGGCGGCGAAGTTGATTGGCTTTGACATGCTCAAGGTGGCCGACGCCGCGGGGGGCAGAATCAGCGCCGTCATCTTGGGCAGCATCGCAGGCGCCGGCGTGCTGCCCTTCGGGCTCGAGGAATATCATCGCGCGATCAAGGAATCCGGCGTCGGCGTCGAGGCGAGTCTGTCGGCGTTCGAAGCCGGCCGACAAGCCGTGATGGCCGCGCAAGCAAAGCCGCTGACCGCGGCCGCATGGCCCGGGAATCACGGCACCATCGATTCCTCCGACTACACGCTCGGGGCGGTTTCGGAGCGGCTTCGCGGGCTGATCGTGGATCGATTTCCCGCCGCACTGCACGCTTTGCTGGGAATGGGTGCCGCGCGCCTATCCGACTATCAAAATGATGCCTATGCCGTATCTTTTTTGAATCGGCTCGGGCAAGTCTTTGTGTTCGATGCGGCCAGAGTAGCTGATCCCAAGCTCACCGCCGCGACCGCGCGCGCGCTGGCACTGTGGATGAGCTTCGAGGATGTGATGCGCGTGGCGCAGGTGAAAACACGGCGCGGCCGCGCCGCACGCATTCGCCGTGAGGTGCGGGCCGATCCCAAAGATCTGGTGGAGGTGCGCGAATACGTCAAGCCGCGGGTCGAGGAGATTTGCGGCACGCTGCCGGCGGGTCTCGGCCGGTGGCTCTTAGCTTCGCCGCGCGCGCACCGAATCCTCGCGCGATTCACCGCCGGGCGCCGCATATCGACCTCGACCATCAGCGGTTTCCTGCTGCTTCGCAGCCTCGCCGCGCTGCGCCGCCTGCGCCGCACCACGCTGCGCTTTCAGATCGAGAATCGGCGCATCGAGGCATGGCTCAGGCAAATCGCCGAAATCGCGCCGCGAGACTATGAGTTGGCTGTCGAAGTTGCCGAATGCCAAACCCTGGTGAAGGGATACGGCGATACCCACGAGCGCGGTTGGGCCAGCTTCAGCCAAATCAGCGCGCTGGCGCCCAAACTCGTTGGCCCGCAAGCCGCGTCTCGCCTGCGCGCGCTGCGCGAAGCAGCGCTGGCGGACGAGAGCGGTTCGCAGCTCGCGAGTGCCATTGCCCAATTGCCGGTCGCGCCCGCGGCCCGTTAGGCTGCGGCATCGCGGCCGGCTTGAAGGAGCGCACCAATGCAATCGGAGAAATCTGTCCTGCTTAATTCGGCGTTTGCGTCGCCTATTTGGTAGTTACGTCGTTCAATCACCGGAGTACACATGGAAGCCCGTACGAAAATGGATTTGGCCTTGGACCACCAGCTCTCACAAAGACGGGAGAGTGCGCTTGCTGCAATTGCAAGGAACCGGACGCCTACTGGAGCCGCGGTTATTCCGGCCTGGTTCGCTCTGCTTGTGGCGCTGCTTATAGCGTGTGTTCCGAGTTCAAGAGTGAACCCGATCCCTTATGTTGTTGCGATGTTAGCGTTCGCGGTCGTTTGGGTCACAATCACCATGATCAGAAACAACCGGCGATTGGATGCAATAGTGCAATTGATAAGTCAGAACGACACGCATGGAGTCGCCGACTGAGCGCCACGAAGTGCGTGGCTACTAAGCTCGCAATTTGGTTCCTTCGAAGCGGTCGGTCGCATCAGGCAGCCAGGGGTCGACACGAGTCGATCGGCGGCCATGGTGTCCGCGTCGGGCTGTAGCCGGCCACAACCTGACATTCCGATGCCTAATCTGCCTGCTCTAAACCCGCCGTTCACGGCATCGCATGTTTGGCAGTAGAATGCTCGTAATTGTCGTGCAGCACTCCAAGGCGCGAAATTGGAGTGCCGATGTCACCAGATAGAAAGTCAGCTTGGATTATCCGTGGAACGTTATTGATCATTGTGGCATCGACCGTTGCCGGTTGTGCCTCCATGCCGTTGGCCAATTCAAGCAGCGCCGAAAAAGCCACGACCTCCCAAGAAATTGATGGTTCGATAAATCCGAGTCCGCCGGAGCTCAATGTGTGGCACGTCCTGCGGAACACAATGGCAGACCTTCATGACGCGGGTATTCCTATCGACTACTTCTTTTTGTTCCGGCTGCCCGTGTACATCCGGACTGCACCATGACCACGGGGGCGGAAACCTGCGTCGTCTAGCGATGCACACAGCACATCCGCAACATCTCCGGGCGCAATACCGACGTCAATGATGCGATCTGGATCGCCGAATCGATTGCTTCTGGCCGATGTTTGCCGAGTACCCGAACATGGTCGTGGTCCGGGGACGTAGACAATGAATATGTGGTTGCCTCCAAGACATCGCGTGGTATCGCCTCTAGTCGCTTTTGTAGCGATATGCCCGACCGCTTGCGTTCACATCGAACACCCTCCCGCATCATGGGGAAACCTCACGCCCCAAACACTCACTGATAATTGCGCGTCCTTTTCTGCTTCCTACAGCAATAAAGGAAGCAGGGCGGACGGTGCAGTCGGTACCTTGAGCACGTGGTTGTTTCCAAGGAGCTCGACCACACGAGGAATCGACAAGGATTTATTTGGGGCACAGACTGTTACGCTCGAATTCGATGGCGCGCTACTCACGGTGAAAACTTTCGGCGCCATGGGTGCTTATCATCAATGGTCATTCGACTAGTCGAAACATGAATTCGCCTGCCTGAACGGAGTTTTGCATATCTCCCAGGGCGGAGACAAAAGCGGACAAAACATTGCCGCGGTAGGCACGGATGCCATCGATCTTTACCGAACGCCGGGCGACTTAATCGTCAATGGCCATGGCGGCTCCGCGGGTGTCGCCCTGATGATACCGATCGCTGATTACAATAGTACTTGGGCGCGCTTCCCGGTTCAGGCGAGCAGTACTACGCAGACAGAGCCAGCACAGTAATCAGACGCGTCCGATGTTCGGGACTTTCAGGTCTCGCCGAAGGATAACCGAGGGATGGGAGCGTCCTGATTCGGCCACTTTGAGTCATTCGACCACCAGAAATGCGCGCTTGTAAGCCGTCATTCACGGAGCACGGTAGACTGACGGATACAGGGCCAACACAGGTGCCTGAACTTTCCCAAAATAGAATTGTTGGCGGTCGCCGAGCGCAAGCAAATGTGGAGAGTGAACCGATGGTGGTCAGATTTCGGAAGGCAGCCGCGTCAGACGGGACGAGAGTGATGGAAGTATGGCGACGGGCGGTAGATGCAACGCATGATTTCCTCAAGCCCGATGATCGCCGCAATATCGAATCGGAAGTGGCCGCGTTCCTGCCGAGCGCCCAATAAAATATGCCTCTCACACATTTGAGAAAAGTTAGATATGAATGCACGGGTTTCAAGCGATATCGGTGGATGCGGTCAAATATTCTGATCGCGGCACTATGCATCGCATTTGGCGTCGCCCTGACGACGTTTGCACAGGTAATACGGCGTACTCTTCCACAGAGTGAATCATCGGAAATTCAAGCCTTGATGGCTCGCGTCGGGCCACCATCTGACTTGGCTCTCGATGAATTCAAGAAAGCTGGAATGGAAAATGTTACACAACATACCTTGACAGCCCCAGAACGAGCGAAGGTGCAGGCTCTTTTGGCCTCGCTACCGGCCTTGCACCGGCATGTGCTTGGGAGAAAACTGCACAACCTCGCTTTCGTCGACGGAATTCCGGGCGAAGGCACCGGTCTTACCTCGGTAAATGCAAAGACAGGCCTTTACGACATCACGCTGCGCGCCAGCATTGTAGACGAGTCGCTCTCCCAATTCCTGACGACCAAAGAGCACAGGGTTTTTACCACTGATGGGTCCGGCATTACTGTCGAGGTCAAAGGGACAGGCACGGATGCTGTTACGTACGTGCTGCTACACGAGTCCACCCACGTCGTGGATCAGAGTTGCAACATCA
>Ga0209624_10002073_pt1 | contig 15077 bp, 13 predicted proteins | sample JacPinW_OM2H0_O1_FD_188565 | JGI IMG/M metagenome (GOLD analysis project Ga0209624, IMG submission 188565) | Forest soil microbial communities from Algoma, Ontario, Canada - Jack Pine, Ontario site 1_JW_OM2H0_O1 (SPAdes) (version 2) | ecosystem: Environmental > Terrestrial > Soil > Boreal...
GCTGATTGCGGCGGGCACCGCCATGCCGACGAGGCCGCGGGTTTGCGCTGGCGCACCGCCTTCATCCGCATGCCCTATGCGCGCGAGCTGACCGTGCCGATGGGAATCATCAACGACACGTTCGAGACCGCCATCACCTGGGAGCGCTTCGAGCCGTTCCACGAGGCCGTGCGCAAGGCGACGGAAGACGCTCTGGTCGAGGCGACCGGGCGCAAGGGAAGCGTCTCGATGCGTTTCACGCACGTTTATCCGGACGGGCCGGCCGTCTATTACACCTTCAACGTGCGCGGCGATCCCGGCCGCCTTATCGAGCAATGGCGGCATATCAAGACCCGCGCCTCCGACGCGCTGATCGCGGCCGGCGGGACGATTACCCATCATCACGCGGTCGGGCGCGACCATATGCCCTGGTATCGCGCGCAGCGCCCGGACCTGTTTGGCAAAGCGTTCGCCGCGGCGAAGAGCGCGCTCGATCCGGCCGGGATCATGAACCCCGGCGTGCTGGTCCCGTGAGCGACGGCGGCGCCGCCACCCTAAACCTTCTCTTCGCCGGGATGATAACCGCCTCGGAAAGCCGCCGCGCGCCTGGCCAGACCTTCGTAGTCCGCGGCGGTTCTGAGCATCATAGAGTCGTCAGACGACCTGCCGTCGGCGTGCTTGGCAAGTCGATCGTAATCAGCCGCGATCCGGAGCATCATCGCTCTTGCCGTCGGATCGAGACAATCGTCAGCCAGCGTCCGCATCTCTTCGGCTCGCATACGCCAATGCGCGCCGCTCTTGAACACGTCGCTCGCATCAAGGATCCGCTCCCGCTTCACTCGCGTTCCTCCTGCCCCCAATAGAGCCAGTATCACGCGAATGCCCGCTGGGTCATGCAACAAAAGTTGACGCGCGCTCTAGGGCCGCTCTCCGCCGCGGATTTCGGCCAGCGCCTGCTCGATCGAAGGCGCCTTCATGACCAGCGGTCGGCGGGCGCCTTGCGCGGCCAGTTCCCTCCTCACCCCCTCCGACATCCCCGTGAGAATGACGCCGACGCCGCGCTGCGCGGCCTTGTGCGCGAGGCCTTCGATGGTCTTGGCGGCCGTCGAGTCGACGAAGGGCACCGCGGCGAAATCGATAATGAGATTGCGATGCGCGTCGCCGATGCGCTCGAGCACCGTGCCGATGGATGCGGCGGCGCCGAAAAAGAACGCGCCGGAGATCCGGTAGACGACCACGGTCGGATCCTGTTGGGCTGCTTCGTCGTAAGGCTCGCGCGAGTCATTATCGGGAACATCCTCGGCCACCAAGGGCACATGCGTTTCGAGCGCCGTCGTCTGTGACATGCGATGGATGAACAAGACCGATCCCAGCGCGAAGCCGACCACGATCGCCTCGGTCAGTCCCCTGAACAAGGTGATGCCGAACGTCGCCAGGAGCACGGCGGCATCGCCCCGCGAGGCCCTCAACAGCGTTGCGAAAGCGTCGCGCTCGAACATGTTCCAGCACACGACCGCGAGCACGGCGGCGAGGACGGCCAGAGGGATGTAGCTGGCGAGCGGCGCCGCCACCAGGATGAAGAGCAGCAGGAACAGCGAATGCGCGATGCCCGAGACGGGACTGCGGGCCCCTGCCCTGACATTCGTCGCCGTTCGGGCTATGGTCCCGGTCACGCAAATGCCGCCGAACAGTCCCGAAGCGATATTGGCGACCCCCTGCCCGACCAGTTCGCAATTTGAGCGATGACGCCTTCCGGTCATGCCGTCGGCGACGACGGCGGAGAGGAGCGATTCAATCGCGCCGAGCAGTGCGAACGAGATCGCGTTCGGCAGCACGGCCTGAATCTTCTCCAGGCTGAGATGCGGCAGCGCCGGCAGCGGAAGGTCACGCGGAATGCCGCCGAACTGAGATCCGATCGTCTCGACGGGCAGTTTCAGCGCGACGGTCGCGAGCGCAGCCAACGCGACAACGATCAACATCGCCGGCCAGCGCGGTCGCCAGATTCGCAAGCCCGCCAAGAGCGCAATGCTCACGACCGAAAGGCCGAGCGCGGCGAGCGAGAGCGTAGAGATTTTCGACCACAGGAACGGGATCTTCTCGAGAAGCGGCCCCGGTTCGGCGGCGCTGAAGGAAAGACCCAGCAGCGGCTTGATCTCGCTAGAAAAGATCGTGACCGCGATGCCCGCGGTGAAGCCAACCGTGACCGGATAGGGGATGAACTTGATGTACGTGCCGAGTCGCAGGTAGCCGATGGCCATCAACATGATGCCCGACAGGATCGTCGCCAGGATCAGGCCGTCCATGCCATGCTGCTGGACTGTTGCCGCGACAAGCACGATGAACGCGCCCGCCGGTCCGCCGATCTGGAAGCGGCTGCCGCTGAGCAGCGACACGACAAAGCCGCCAACGATCGAGGTGTAAAGGCCCTGCGCCGGTGTCGCGTGCGAGCCGATGGCGATCGCCATCGACAGCGGCAGCGCGACGATTGCGACGGTGAGACCCGCCATCAGGTCGGACTGGAAATTGGCGAAGCTGTAACCCTCGCGAAACACCGTCACCAGCTTAGGGGTGAAGAGCTCCGCGAAACTCGGTTGGGCCAGTGGAGAAGTCAGGGTCTGCGTCGACATGTCTCACTGCGTATTCAACGCGGTAACGCCGCCGGGACGGCAAGAAGAATAGGAGCTTGATTGTTAAGGATGGCTGCCGATCAATCAGGCAAACGCCAGCAAGCCTCGACGCCGCCGAGGCAGCAAGCCGACATTTCCCGGATGGACGGCGTTCCCCCAGACTCAGAGTAGCTCGATTCCCCGCGACCCGAAAGGGCTCTCTGAAAAGAGCCTCGATCTAAAAGGTCTTCATATATTCGATGATCGCCCAGCGCTCGTCGTCGGTGAGGCCAGCGCCGAATTCATGTCCCCCATTGCCGTTGCCGTTCGCGTTCGCCGGATCGGCCATGAAGGCGCCAGTCTTGAACGGCGACTCGTCGGTGGCGTAGCCGACGTTTTTCGGATCGAAGATGCGGCTGCCAACCATGAAGCTCGACTTACGATCCTTGGCGAGCTTCATCAATTCCCACAGGTTCGGCACGGAACCGTTGTGAAGATAGGGAGCGACCGCCCAGACGCCGTTCAATACGCGCGACTCGTAAGCAGCTCCGGCGACGGCGGGTGGAGGGCTGAACATGTTGCTCAGCCTCGCGTCGATGAACGCCTTGAGCTCAACCAATGCGTCCAGCTTGGCCTTTGGGGGCAACCTTGGATCGATCAGCGTGTCGAGGTTCTCCCCTGGAAAATGCTCGGCAAGATCCTTGCGGAGAGCGCGAAAGACGCCGCTCTGCGCGAGCTTCGTCGGCGCGGGGACCGGGGGAACGAAAGCCTCCGCGAGCAAGGTTCCAACGACTGCCGTGGCGAGGAGATCGCCGGCCTTGGCCGGGTCGCCAATCCGGGCGCCAATGGCCGGCGGCGGCATCAGGGCCCCCAGGAGCAACCCAGGCTCCGCGGCGCGCTGCGAATTGACGAGCATCTTCGGGTCCGTGCCAACCGCGAGGATGGGGGTGCGCCAGAGGCCGGGCAAATCGAGCGACGCCTGCACTGCGTGGCAGCTGCCGCAATTGGCGTCGAACAAAGGTTTGCCCTTCGCCGCCAGTCCCTCATTAAGTCCGAATATCTCGCGCGGCCACGGTGGGGGACGCAGCACCGCGATCTTTTCCTCGAGTGTCTGCAGCCCGGCAAAACTCACGGAATTGTTCCTAAAATCGATGATCGCGGCCGCAAGCGGCGTCGGCGGAAGAATGCGATGAGGGGCGAAATCGGCGAAGACTCCGAGCACTTCGCCGGTATTGCGTCCGAGCGCCTGGATGTAGAGCCCGTTCTGAACGCCGCCGTTCCATTGCGTGCGATCCTGCCGCGACGCGTTCCAAAGAAACGGATAGCGGACCGGCGCGTCGGCGACCTTGTAATTGTCGAGAACTCCGAGATCGCGCGCAGCGATGCGGTTGAAGATCATCCCGAACGCGTCGAGCCGGCCGGGTCCCCACGGGCTCGCTGCGGGCAGGCTTATGTCCATGAACTCGCCGAATTGCGCGACCCATTTGCTTAAGCCGTCTTTGACCTGCGCCGCCTTCGCCGCATTGTAGCCAGGGCCGAGAACCACTTTCGCAAACGCGTCGAACCGGGCAGGCTCGTTCAGAGTCGCCCGCGAGGCGGAAAGAAGATCGGCGAGAAATTGTTGCGCGTCTGTTTTGGCGGGCGCGCCGTCGATGCGCAGCGCGTGGACGACGCCGCCTTGCGAATATTCAAGCTGGCCCGTGTGGCACGCGGCGCAGGTCAATCCGAGCTCGCCCGATGCCACGGGACCATCAATGACGAAGCCGACCGGCAGGCCCTCCGAATTTGTCGCGGAGACGTCATGGGCGAGAAAGCCGTAGCGCAGTAATTTGTCGCCAGCGAAGGGCTCATCTACGTCGGTACGTCTGAGCGCCTTGAACCAGGAATAGGGTATCAGGTGCGAGCCCTGGCTGGTCGTATAGAATGTTTCGCGATCCGCCGCCGACCAGCCCTGCGCAGCGTAGGTGAGCGTGGCTACCGGATCGGTTTGCTGCGTTCGCCCCTCGACGGCCCCCAATGCCAAAGTCAATCCGAGAGCCAGCGCGACGCGCCGCACAATGCTTTTTCCGCCCATGTCTCGCCCCTCTTTGTTAGCTGCGATAACGGATCTGCTCAAGAAATGTTTGAGCTCGCCCCGCGATGGGCCGTCCATTTGGCTTCGCTGCGGACCAGAATGAAGTCCGCTCATCGGAATATAAATCAGCGTGTAACGATGTGGAACGCCCCACTTATGTTGTGGCGCGTCTATTTCCTGGGCGCCGTCTCCGGCAAAGTCACCAGGATCGGCAGAGCCAGGACGGCCACTACCGCGATCATGGCGCCTGGGACCATGATCCAGCCGGTGCGCTCCGTCAGCACCTGCGCGACATAGGGGGTGAGGCCGCCGAAGATGGCGGTGGCCGTGGTTGCTCCGAGCGCCAAGCCGCTGATGCGTCCTTCGCCCGGGAATTGTTCGGCGGTCGCGACGGCGCCGACGGCGCTGACCGCGCCGGCGACACAAGCGAGGATCACAGCGGCCCAAAGCGCGTATGACGGCGAGCCGCCGGCCATCAGATGAAAGAGCGTGATCGGCAGGATCGCGCTCAATAGGCTGAGAACGATCAGGACAGGCTTCCGGCCGATCCAGTCGGACAAGATGCCTGCAAGGGGCGTGACGAGGATGACGGCGACCGCCGCGGCCGTTGAAAGCCAAAGCGAGTCGCTCTCGCTGAGCTTTCCGGCGGACGTCAGGAATGTCGGAACATAGGTGATCCCGACATAATATGTGATCGAGCCCAGGGCGGAAATGGCGAACGTCCGCAGGACGGCCGCGCCATGGTGGGTAAGCGCGTAGAGCAGCGGGTTCGCGGGCGCCGTCCCGCTTGCCTGCTGCCGTTCGAAGTCCGGTGATTCCTCCATTGTCGTACGGGCGATTCCGACGCTTCCCGCGAGCACCGCGCCGACGAGAAAAGGGATCCGCCATCCCCACGAGTCTAAACTCGCCGAGCTCATCGAATTGACGGTCAACAAGGAAACGCCGACCGCGAGCAGCCCCCCGATCTCGCTGGACGCGGAGGCCAGCGAGGTGATCAAGCCGCGCCTGTTGCGGGGCGCGCCTTCAAGCAGATAGGCGACGACCGCGATGTACTCGCCGCCGACCGAAAACCCCATGACGCAGCGGAGGAGAAAAAGAAGCCAGCCCGCCAAGGCCCCCACTTGAGCGTGCGTGGGCAGAAGCGCGGTGCCAAGCATCGTCACCGTCATCAGCGCCACGGACAAGAGCATCGTTCGCCGTCGCCCGAACCGATCGCCGATATGGCCGAAGACGAAGCCGCCGAGCGGGCGCAACAGATAGGCGACTGCGAATGTGGCCAGAGTGATGCTCAGCGCGGCTTCGCCGGCGCCAAAGAAAACCCGCGAAAGCACGGTGGCGAAGTAGAGGTAGAGGGTGAAGTCGTACCATTCGACCACCGTCGAGAAGGCCGCGACGGCGATCGAGGCGCGCGACATGGTCTTCTGCGGCGGCTGAGAGTTGGTCATTCGTGGCGGCAACTCTCAGTCAATCTCGCGCTATTCGCCCGCAGAACGCGTCGCCTCCATTCGGACGGAAGGCGGGTCGCATCACCAGGCCGCCGCGGCGCCCATCGCCACCACGGTCATAACCCGTCGATCGAATATGCGAGCAAGACGTTGCCGGGCGCGGTTCCGACGAAGCCCGACCCCGACCCGACATAGACCATGCCATCGACGACGACGGCTCCTCCGCCGTCAATCGAGCCGCCCTTGGCCGCAACCCCATTAACTGCCTGATAGTCGCCCTTCGTGTCCATGTCCCAGGCGATCTTGCCGTTTTCGGCGAAATAGGCGCGCAAATGTCCGTCGAGTCCGCCCGAGAACGCCAGCCCTGGAATGGCGGAAACGGCGGCGGACTGGGCGGGACTGCATCCCGGCACGTCGCCGCAACCGGGATGCGGGGTCCGCCACACCTCTTCCCCGGTTTCGAGCTTAAGGGCCCAAAGCCCTCCGCCCGCTTTGCTATCGACCAGCAACGAGACGCCTGAACCAAGAGGTTGCGCGCCGGGAGTCGTGGGCGCCACGGGGTGGAATTTAGGGTCGGACACCGCGACATAGAGGTTGTTTTCATCCGCTGCGACGCCCCATTGCACGCCGCCCAGCGTGCTGCCATTGCCGACCCTCTTCTGCCAGACGATTTCGCCGCCATGGTCGGGATCAAGGGCCGTCACCACGCCTGATTTTTGCCCGGCGACCAGAACGCGTCTGCCATTGGAAAGACTGGCGAGAACGGCGGACGATCCGAAATCGAAATCCGGTCCGTTGGATTTGGGGCAGTTGGCCCCCTTCGGGCAGGCTACAGTGAAAGCGTCTCCCGAGGTGATCTGTCGCGTCCACGCCAACTCGCCGGAGCCGACGCCAAGGGCGAGGAAAGCGTCCGACGTCTCTGTGGTCGGGTCCGAGTAATTGTCGCCGGTCGTCACATAGAGTCTCTGGCTCGCGGAATCATAGGTCGGCGCGGACCAGATCGGGGCCCCCGAAGGTCCCAGCAGCTGAACGCCCGCCGCATTGACCGGGCCAGGCTTGGCCTCCTGCGCGATCGTGTATGTCTTCCACAAGATTTTTCCCGATGCGGCCTCCAAGGCGACCACGCTGCCCCGGAAAGTGCAACAGCCGTAAGATGGGGCCTTGGCTTTCGCCTCCTCATAGGACGAGACCGGCACGAACAGAATCGTCCCAACCAGCGTCGGCGAGCCGGTGATGACCGCCGTTGGGTGTTGATCGACTTTGGTGGTCCACAGCGCGTTGCCGGTCAGCGCGTCGATCGCGTAGGCATTTGCGCCGGCATCGCCGAAATACGCCGCCCAGCCGTCGCCGCGCGGGCCGATGACGATTGCCGATCGAACGGGCTTGCCTGCTTCGAACTGCCAGTACCTGCACCCGCTTTTCGCGTCGAGCGAATAGACTTTTCCATTCTGGCTCCCGACAAACACGCGCCCACCGAAAATCGTCGGCTGCGCGACCGATCGGACAGCGCCCCGGAAGCCGAAGGCCCTTTTCAGTTTGAGGCGCGCAACATCGGAGGGCGCGAGCCGCGCCATGTCCGCCGGTTGGAAACGATGTTGCGAGGCATCGACCCCCCACCCGTTCCAATGCGGCTTGCTCAGGGGAACAGCGAAGGCGCCGGCGCCATTGTTCGCACACGCGCCGCCCGTTGCCGCGCCTTCGCCGATCTCTTGCGCTCTCGCATCGATCGAGCCCCACAAGACAACGATCAGCGAAAATCCAACAGTGGCGCGGGCCAGTCGGCTGCAAAAAGAGGTCATGGCGAACCGTTTCAAATGGACTCGCGCTTGCGATCGAGCAGCTTCGCGAGAGGGTCTCTTATCATGATCGTTAGCGGATGCTCGGAGTCGGTTTCCACCCGCGAACCGCCAGCGCGTTCCACGACCGGCGATACGGTGACTCACCTCGCCCTTCAGCGGCCCGTGATTTTATTCGAGAGCCGTGACCAAAATCCTCTTGGGAAGCGGCAGCCTGCAAGATTGTACCGTACGAGCACTGTCGCTGGATGCTTTGGGCCGAGCGCGCCTTCTCTCGGATCGCAAGAGCGCGCTCGAAAAGGGGCCGCGCCCCCGATCGGCGTGGTCCATGGCGCGTCCGCACCACAAAATCCGGGACCCTCGATGAGGCCCGCGTTGTCAGCAAAGCTCGTGCTGATATCCGTGAAGGTGAAACTCGCGGCCCTCGCCGGTCCGCTGAGCGACAGGATCGCTGCCGCTGCAGTTGTTGGTGGTAACGCTTTCATTTTTCGTCCCTCAAGTGTGCTGATGCCGATGGCGTATCTCGACGCCGGCCTTGACTGGCGTGAAGATGAGTCAGCCGAGCGTGTCTGTCGGCGGGTCGGAAGGTCCGAGCCAACGCAGATAGGCGAAGACGGCGAGGCCGACGACGACCCCTGCGCCGATCAAAACGAGTAGAAATGTTATCACGCTGAAATCCCCCTTGTTCCGGCGAACGACTCCTCGACGAGCGGCCAAAACCGCTTGCGCTCGCCGACCGTCATGGTTCGGAATGTCCTGATCGGATCGCGCATCATCCGCGCCGCCGTGTCGGGGCAAATGCCGGCGCAGCGCTCGCGCCAGAAACAGCAGACCTCGGCCCCCGCGCCCCCTTCAACCCGCGCACAGGAATGCCTCTCGATACTGTCGATCGTCATTCCGACCTCGCCAAGGCCATGCTCGCCGCCTGACCGAACAACGCATCGCAGAGCCATCAGCCCCGACGTTCGCAGCGCCGTGGCTTTGTTTGCCGTCAATGGGTCGTCATTAGATTGCCACCCTCGCCCTTCGCCAGCCTGAGAATGACGTCGCTGTAGCTCTCGCCTGGACCGGGCAGCGCCTTGAGCTTCGTTAGGAGCGCGAGGATCGAGACAGACGTAGATGTCGCCATTCTCGGCGCGCTCCGGCTCAACAGCGACCGTTCCGAGCACCAGCATCGCGGCGATGGCGTCGAAGGCGGCCGGCGTGATGTTGATGCGGATCATGCCGTCAAACGTCGGCGCGCCCCAGCGTCCGGAGGTCCCGTGCGACCCCGTCTTGTCGACGCGCCTCCGTCCTTCAGCGATATGTCTTGATCACGATTGCCATATCGCCAGCGCTACGGCCGCCACCGTCCATGCTGCGGTGCAGGCAACGGCGAGCGCGAGCCAAATCGCGGCGGCACTGCGACGTGGCAGCAGCGGATCGTCATCGGCCGGCGTCGGACCCAGCGGCAGGACTTCGCCGTCCAGCGGCGGTTGCACATGTTTCATCTCGCGTTCTCCACGGGTGGGGAACACGCGTCGGCGGCGTTTCACTCAATCGCGCGGGCACAATCACGCGGATTTGAGCCGCGCTGGCCTCAAGTGAAGACGAGGTTGAGCCGTTGCTCAGCGATCGAGCAGGCCCTCGCCGCCATCGCCTGACAGCGCGCCCCTGGCCCCGACGTTCGCGCGCCGGGCCTTTTGTTTGGCGGCCAGGGAGACGTGTCTCGGCAAGGCGTAGGTAGTAATATCAATTGCCGCCCTGGATTGGCCGTCTAACGTGATGGCGCTGTCAGCTCCCATGACCGCACGGGCGCGCTCGGCCAACAATTCTCGTGAGGGTGCTTCAAAGCCTTTCCGGGCTGAGCGCGCCCTATTTCCTATCCGGTCCTACTGCTTCGTGCTCTGGGGTATGATGTCCGAGCCAACCGTCGATGAGATCATGGAGAAGGCAAAACAGCTCTGCCGCCTCGACGGCATGCTATGGAGCAAATTAGATTTCCAAAATCCGATGGCGCAACAGATCCGTACAACGGCACGGCTGGCCGGCGAGGCCGTTCGGAGGAGGTATCTGAAGCGGGCGCAGACGTTGCTTGACACGGAAACCCGACGTCAGCTCCCTGGAAGCTAGAAGCCTCTCGTTCCCCGCCTTGCACCGGTTGCAATTGCATTAGGCGGCAAAGCTGTCACGAGCCCGATATGTTGACGGCGTAGGGACATCTGCTCTCATCAACCGCCTGGGGGCATGGCCTCCGCTCGGTCGTTTCTCCCGTGTACGGGCGAGGCCGCTTACCATTCGCGAGGCGTGCGCGGGCCTGGCGCACCGAGGGCGATTACGGGATCATCGATGGGGTCATCCCGCGTTCCGCCAGGCGGGTGGTCGCGATCCGCCAATACGGCACGCCTGCCCTCCCCAGCCTCATGCTCGCTATCAATCAAGCCAGTTAATACATTGATTTATTTGCAAAATCACATCATTCCCATGGCGATTTTGATTGTCAAAATCGGAACAGTTTGCTAATATCACCGATGGATCGAGCCCAAGCGACGGAATCGCAGCGATATCGATCTCGCGTGTTCGCTTGAGGCTGGGTGAGCCAGGATCGAAAGGGAGTTTGGACCAATACATAGCAGAGCCGAGATATCGGTCACATGGGACCGTCGCTGGCTCGGAAAACTTTATTTGAATCGCCTGTAACGCATTGAAAAGCCCCGATTCGAAAAAATAAACGTTAGTAAACGCTAGCTATTTTACTAGCGTTTACTCTCATTTATCGGCGCTTAAGAGCGTTTATTGACGTTTACGGTGAGCGCCAGGGAAGGCCGATGAGCCGCGCCTACCCCTTCGGAAACTCGAGCCCCATCGCCCGGTAGCGCTCGGGGTCGTCGAGCCAGCGCTCGCGCACTTTCACGTGCAGGAAGAGATGTACGGGAGAGCCATGGGCTTCCGAGATGTCCTTGCGCGCGGCCGTGCCGATCGCCTTGATCGTGCGCCCGCCCTCGCCGAGCACGATCTTGCGGTGGCTCTCGCGGGTGACGAAGATCGTCTGCTCGATGCGGGCGGAGCCGTCGGGCTGGTCCTTCCACTCATCGGTCTCGACCGTCGCCTGATAGGGCAGTTCGTCGTGCAGCCGCTCGATCAGCTTCTCGCGGGTGATCTCGGCGGCGAGCGAGCGGATCGGCGCCTCCGCGATCTGGTCCTCCGGGTAGAGCCATGGACTGGCTGGGATCATCGCGGCGAGGCGATCGAGGAGTTGCGTGAGCCCGTCGCCCGTCGCAGCGCTGACCATGAAGGTTTCGTCGAAGGCGAGCGCCGCATTGAGCCTGGCCGTGAGGTCAAGCAGCTTCGGCCGTTCGACAAGGTCGATCTTGTTGAGGACGGCGAGCCGTGGCTTGCCGGTCTCGCCGACCGCGCTCAGGATCGATTGTGTCTCCTCGGTCAGGCTCGCCTCATCGACCTCCTTGCGGGCGTCGATCAGGAGCATGAGAAGGTCAGCGTCGCCCGCGGCGCTCCAGGCGGAAGCGACCATCGCCCGGTCGAGGCGGCGCTTGGGGGCGAACAGGCCGGGCGTGTCGACGAATACGATCTGCGCCTCGCCCCGGGTCAGAACCCCGCGCACGGTCGAGCGGGTGGTCTGCGCCTTGCGGGTGACGATCGAGACTTTCTCGCCGACCAGCGCGTTGATCAGGGTCGACTTGCCGGCGTTGGGGGCGCCGATGATGGCGACGAACCCGCATCGGGTCTCGCTCATGTCGCGCCCCAGCGGTCGAGAAAAGCCTGGGCCGCCGCCTGTTCCGCGGCCCGCTTAGAGCTGGCGGCGCCGACTTCAGGCTCGAATCCCTCGAGCGCGACCCGCATGATGAAATGGGGGGCGTGGGCCGGGCCGCTGCGCTCGACCTCCTCGTAGCGAGGGGGAGCCAGCGCGCGCGACTGCGCCCATTCCTGGACCGCGGTCTTGGCGTCGCGGGCCGGCTCGGCGTCGGCGGTGATGCGGTCGCCCCAGCCGCTGAGGATGAGCGTCTCGGCCGCGTCGAAGCCGCCATCGACGAACACCGCGCCGATCAAGGATTCGCACACGTCGGCCAGGATCGCCTGCTTCTTGCGGCCGCCACCCCGCGCCTCGCCGAGACCCAGCGCGACATGCGGGCCGACGTCCCACTGAGAGGCGATCTCGGCGCAGGTTTCGCGCCGCACGAGCTTGGCGAAGCGCATCGACAGTTCGCCCTCGCTCGCCTTCGGAAAGGCCTGGTAAAGCCGGCTGGCGATCACGACGCCCAGCACCCGGTCGCCTAGGAATTCAAGCCGCTGGTAGGATTGCACCCTGCCCTGACCGCCCGAATTTTGCGCCGAAAGATGCGTGAGTGCGAGGACCGCGAGCCCCGAATCGCGAAAGCTATAACCGAGCCGGGACTCCAACGCGGACAATTCGGCGCGCGGTTGCTTGTTCATTGTCCAACCGATCGAGGAGCCGTCGTGCTTTGGCCGCCGCCATCTGACAGGCAGAAAGAAAGGGAAGACGGCCCGCGCGACACGACCCCCTTCGGGTCGCCCGCAGGAGCCCGTTGGCTGGCGTCTAACGCACGCGTTGGAAGATGCGGTCCCAGCGCACAGTCCATGGCCAACGCCACACCTCCCACGCCGGCGTCCCCTCATCGATCGAGAAGAAGATGACTTCGGCCCTGCCGATCAGGTTCTCGAATGGCACGTAGCCGACCCCGCCCTGATCGCCCGAAAGGCGAGAATCGCTCGAATTGTCCCGATTGTCGCCCATCATGAAATAGTGGCCCGGGGGCACTTCATAGACCTTCGTGTTGTCGAAGGTTCCGTCATCGCCGTCGATTTGGATGATCTTGTGCTGAACCCCGTTCGGAAGCGTCTCGAGGTATTGCGGAGCCTCCATCGGCTTGTTGAAGTGATTGACGGTCAGAAAAGGCGCAATCGGCTCGCGCTGGACCATCTCGCCGTTGATGATCAGCCGACCGTGGGTGACCTGGATCTTGTCGCCGGGGAGACCGATCAGCCGCTTGATATAGTCGGTCTGGCCATCGCTCGGCAGTTTGAACACGATGATGTCGCCGCGCTTGGGATCGGAGGCGAAAATGCGCCCGGGCATCGCCTGGGGGTCAAGGTCGAGAAAGCTCGGCAGCGAGAAATGCGAATAGCCGTAGGCGTATTTGGAGACGAACAGGTAGTCGCCGACAAGCAGGGTCGGCACCAGCGAACCCGAGGGGATATTGAACGGCTGGAACAGAACCGTGCGCACCACGAGCGCAATCAAGAGCGCCTCGACGATGACCTTGACGGTTTCCCACCAGCCCTCCTCCTTCTTGACGGACGGGACGGCGTCGGCGGATTTCACGGTCGGTTCGATCATTCGGGTCAATACGCCCTTCCTCGTCTCATCCACGCAGCACTCGGCGGCTCGCCGCACGCGCCTCCTATACAAAGGCGGGCGGCTTGCGCCAAGCTCCGGCTGGTGACGCGTAAACTTGGCGCAACAATGGCCATGGCCTTGCTTTACGGTACGAGAAGCAGGGAGCCAGTCGTTTCGCGTTTCTCAAGCGCAATGTGGGCCTGCGGCGCCTCCGCCAGCGGCCAGCGCTGGCCGATCCGGATCTTGACGTCGCCGCTGGCCACCACGCGGAAAAGGTCGCGCGCCATTTTCTCCCCCAGCGTTCGATCCGCCATGAACGTGGTCAAGGTCGGCCGGGTCGCAAAGAGCGAGCCTTTCTGCGCCAAGAGGCTGATGTTGAACGCTTCGACAGCTCCGGACGCCGAGCCGAAGCTGGCGAACACGCCGAACGGCCGCAGGCAGTCGAGCGACGCCGGGAAGGTTGCTTTGCCGACCCCGTCATAGACCACGTGGCATTTGGCGCCCTTGGTGATCTCGGCAACCCGCTTGGCGAAATCCTCGTCGCGATAGAGGATCGTGTGCTTGGCGCCCGACTTTTTGGCCAGCGCCGCCTTTTCCGCGGTGCCGACACAGCCGATCACCGTCGCGCCGAGCGCCTTTCCCCATTGGCAGAGGATCTGGCCCACGCCGCCGGCGGCCGCATGGACCAGGATCGTGTCGCCCTCTTTGACGCGATAGGTCTGGCGCACCAGATATTGCGCCGTGAGGCCCTTGAGCATCATTGCCGCGGCCGTGTCGTACGAAATCGCCTTGGGCAGCTTGAACAGGAACCTCGCCTCGATATTGCGCTCCTGCGCATAGGCGCCTGAGGAGCCTGCGTAAGCGACGCGGTCGCCTACCTTCAATCCCGCGACCGACGGGCCGACCTCGACCACTTCGCCGGCGCCCTCGGATCCTGGCGTGAACGGCGTATGCGCGGGGGGATAGAAACCGCTGCGATGATAGATGTCGATGAAGTTGATCCCGATCGCATGCTGGCGCAGTCTGACCTCGCCCTTCCCCGGCGGCGGCAACTCGACCTCCTCGAGGCGCATGACTTCTGGACCGCCGGGCTGTTCTATGCGAATGGCGCGCATCGTTTCCTCTGGTTCCCTGGCTCGTGTCCGATACGCCGGCTCTAGGCTTGCCAGCGCGGACAGCCGACCTTATAGCATCGCGCCGGTCCGGCAGAACCGGATTCCTCTGCGAACCCGCGCCCATCGTCTAGCGGTCCAGGACGTCGCCCTTTCACGGCGAAAACACGGGTTCGATTCCCGTTGGGCGCGCCAATGAATTCAACAAGTTAGTTAGCATTGTTATTTGTCTGTCCAACTCCTGTCCAAAGCGTCCGCCAGTCAGCCCAATCGTTTAAGCATCGCCCTTCGCCAGACCAGCGGCAATGCGATGACCACGATGAGCATGGCTCCGACGATAATCGACATGACAGCGCTGGGTACGTTGAGAAGGCCGAGACCGAAGGTCACCAGCCCCATGATGCATGCCGCGAGCACGACGCCCGGAATGGACCCTGCCCCGCCCTGGATGCTGACCCCGCCCAACACCACCATGGTGATTGTGTCAAGCTCGTACCCTTGCGCGATCGATGGCCGTGTTGAACCCAGGCGCGAGGTAATGAGCACCGCCGCGACGCCCGACATGAGACCGGTCAGGCAAAAAAGCTGAAACTTGATCCGTTCGACTCGAACGCCCGAGTAACGAGCGGCCTCGGAATTTGCGCCGATGACAAAGATTCTTCGCCCGAAGCTCGTGCCATGCAGCACGAAACCATAGACAATCGCCGCT
>Ga0209624_10002075_pt1 | contig 15071 bp, 16 predicted proteins | sample JacPinW_OM2H0_O1_FD_188565 | JGI IMG/M metagenome (GOLD analysis project Ga0209624, IMG submission 188565) | Forest soil microbial communities from Algoma, Ontario, Canada - Jack Pine, Ontario site 1_JW_OM2H0_O1 (SPAdes) (version 2) | ecosystem: Environmental > Terrestrial > Soil > Boreal...
CGCGTCCTGGCAGAAAACGAGTTCTATCGTGTCGGCGGGCAGACGCCGGTGAGGGTCGATGTACGCGTCATTGCCGCGACACACCAAGACCTCGAGATGCGCGTGAAGTCCGGGCACTTTCGCGAGGACCTCCTGCACCGGCTCAATGTAATTCGCATCGAGATTCCGCCGCTGCGCGAGCGCCGCGAGGACATCCCGGAGCTGTTGAAGCACTATTTGGCGGTCGCCGGGCATGAGCTCGGGGTTGAACCCAAGCTTCTGACGACGCCCGCTGAGAGCGCGCTCGTGACTTTCGATTGGCCCGGCAATGTGCGCCAGCTGGTGAATGCCTGCCGCCGGCTCACGGTCACCGCGCCGGGACGCGAAGTGCGCGCCGAGGACATTCCTGCGGATCTCGGCGGCGCGGTGGTCGGTCAGGCCGCGAATCACGATTGGATGGCAAAACTTTCGCACTGGGCCGAGCAAGAATTGGACGCCGGCACCAAGCGCCTGCTGGACACGGCGGTGCCGGAAGTGGAACGAATCCTCATCCGCGTGGCGCTGCGCAAGGCCGAGGGGCTCAAGCAAGACGCGGCCAAACTCTTGGGCTGGGGCCGCAACACACTGACGCGCAAGATGAAAGAACTCGGGATGGAAGACGTCAGCTAGGCTCTTGAGGATCAGTTTCGCCGCGGCGCGGCTTATAATTCGCCCATGCGTGAATTTCTTTTGAAAAAACTCGGCGCCGTGCAAGCGTTGCTGCTCGGCATTCCTGCTGCGGAGTGGTTGATCGCCGTCGTCATCGGCGCGGTCGTCTGGACAAGCTTGTGGATCTTGCGCGATCTCATCGCCTCGCGATACCAGAAATATTCCAGCGCCAAAAATCCCAGGCTGATCCAGCTCATCGCCTATCTGATCGGCAACACCAAGCAGATTCTGTTCTTTGCCATCGCCCTCGATGTTGCCCGAGAGAGCATTGCTCTGCCGGACAATATACAACGCGTCGCGTCCAACACGGCGATGATACTGATCTTGATTCAAGTCGGCCTTTGGGCCGGCCGCGCGGTGCGATTCTATCTGGAAATGAAGGAAGTGGAGCGCGGCGCCGACCGCGTTTTCGCCGGCTCTCTCGACATCGTCAGTTTTGTATCGCGCATGCTGATCTGGTCATTGCTGATCCTCGTGATGCTCAGCAATATCGGCGTCAATATCACCGCATTGCTTGCGGGACTGGGCGTAGGCGGCGTCGCCGTGGCGCTCGCCCTGCAAAATGTCCTGGGCGACTTATTCGCGTCGCTGTCGATCGCACTCGACAAGCCCTTTGTGATCGGCGACAGCCTGGTCATCGATACCTACATCGGGAAGGTCGAGCACATCGGCATCAAGACCACTCGCTTGCGCAGCGAGGGCGGCGAACAAATCATCTTGTCGAATGCCGACATCTTGAAGAGCCGCGTGCGCAATTTCGGCCGCTTGTCGCAGCTGCGGATATTGGCAACCATTCGCCTGACTTACGACACCCCGGCCGACAAGCTCAAGGAAATGCCCAAACTCTTGGAGAACATCGTTCGCGAACACGCGCAGGCGCGCTTCGAGCGCTGTCACTTGAAAACTCTGGGCGAAAGCTGTTTTCAATTCGAGCTGTCGTACTTCGTGCAGCAGCCCGCCGTCAACTCCATGCTGGACCTGCAGCAGGCCGTGAATTTTCGGATCATCGATGAGCTGCGGCGCTTAGGCGTAGAGTTTGCCTATCCGACGCAGCTCGTCGTCTTCGACAGGCATCGGCCCGCAATCGAGCAATAAGCCCGATGTTTCACGTCGTGCTGTTCGAGCCCGAGATTCCACCGAACACCGGCAACACCATTCGCTTGTGCGCGAACACCGGCGCGACGCTTCACTTGGTCAAGCCCTTAGGCTTCAAGCTCGACGATAAAAGTCTGCAGCGCTCCGGACTCGATTATCACGACCTGGCGGAGGTGAAAGTGCATGCGAATCTGGAAGTTTGCTTAAGTAACCTTGACGGCTCGCGGCTGTTTGCCGTGGAGACCGGCGGCAAACGTTGCTACAGCGATGTGCGATACCAAGCAGGCGACGCGTTCCTGTTCGGACCGGAAACGCGCGGCCTGCCGCCCTCAGCGTTGCGGCAAGCGGGGCCGGATCATTGCCTGTTCATTCCGATGCGCGCGCCAAGCCGCAGCATCAATCTGTCCAACGCCGTGGCGCTGGTGGTGTTCGAGGCCTGGCGTCAGATCGGCTTTGAGCGCGGGCTTTAAGAAAACCTCCGGCGCGGGGTGGTGCGGCCGCACGCGTCCACCCCGCAAAAAACTGCCAAACCTTTCGCGTTACGCAGCTTTGCTCGCGAGTGGCGACGTCGGGATCAATTGCTGCCCGGTATCGGATAGACCAAGGCGGAATATTTTGTTGCTTGTCTTCCAGAACACCATTTCGCGCTCAGCCGGATTCGGAAGCACGTCATCGACGATCTGCACCTGCTCTTTGATCCCGTATGGCACTGGACCGAAATCGGAGCCGAACACTACGCGGTCCACACCGCATAGCTCAATCGCGGCGCGCACCGCAATTGCATTGAATCCCATGGTATCGACCAGGATGTTGGTCTTGAAATAGTCGAAAGGCGACCGCTTGTTCACATAGGGCCTGCCGGCCGGCGGGTTCTTGATCCCGTTGTAATTAAGGTGCCAATTGAATTCGAGACGCCCAACAATCGACGGGAGTCCGCCGCCCGTGTGAACGATCAGCACCTGCAGCTTCGGGTGGCGATCGAACACACCGGAGGCGATCATCCGCGCGCCGTTAACTGTTGAGTCGAAGGGACGGCCTACCGCCTCGTTGAGGCGGTATTGCATCAGCGATTCGTGCCCGATGGACTGCATCGGCGGATGGATATGCACCACGATGTCATTCGCTTCCGCAAACTCCCACAGCCATTCTGCCTTGGGACTATCGAGGAAAACGCGATCCGTGCCGTCTCCGTAGCTGGATGCCACTGAAATTGCCTTGGCGCCGCCTTGGCGGATCATCTCCTCAACAACAGGCCGACAGGCCTCTTCGAGTGCGTGAGCGTTGGCCGTCGGTACGAACTCGCGCGGATAGCGATCCATGATTTCCACATATTCGTCGTTCAAGTACTTGAGGCCCTCGACCGTGCTGACTCTGAGCAGATCATGTGCAAGCCAGGCTACCTCGCCGCCGTTGGTCATGAGGCTTAAGGTGATGCCGCCCTCGCGCTGGATAGGCATAGCGTAGTCCAGATCGAAAACCTCACGATAGCCCATCAAGTCCAGAGCGTTGGTCTGCGGGAATCCTTGTTTGGGGTCGAGCAAGCCTTGCTCCTCCATCTTGGCTTTCATTGTTTTCCCCCACGGGTGCCGGTGGGTATCAACGATGGCCCGGCGTTCAGTCTTGGTCGGTAGTGTCATGGTGGCTTCCTCAATAGTCCGTGGAGAAGAGCGCGCGCGCGGGTGTTATGGAGTGTTCCTCCAGCGCGGTTTGCTTGATCGTTTTGTGTGGTGGAATGACGGCGCCTTCAAAACTCATGAGGCGCTTCGGTGGGACGGGCAATCAAGAGATATGTATACACTGCCGACCGGCAGATCTTCGGTGCGCCGCCCCACTTAGCGCCAGTATTTATCGGGACGAGGGCTTCGACTTAGAGCGAAGCTGAACGCGCCTCAGGAATGGTGTCCGCGTACAAATTCCAGAGCCGCAGCACCCGGGGACTGATGTTCGGCAGCGCCCGCAGTTGTGCAAGGATTTTTTTGGCGTCCGTGGGATTCCTCTGCGCCATCCAGTCGCGGGCGAGATACACATAGGCCTCGTCTAGCTGCGTGATCTGCCCTTTCCCAAGGCCGCGGGTGATGGCCGTCGAAGCGCCCTGATAATCGCCCGTGCCGAAGTACACCTCGCCCAGCTTCACATCAAGTTGGCCCGCCGGATTCCTGCTCGCCTCGGCGTCCAGGGCGGGCAACCCCTTTTTCTCCGCGTCCGCGCGCATTTGCATCGCGTTCAACAAGCGGTTGGTGCGCTCCTTGTGATCATCTTTGACGATGCCGGAATTCATCGCCTTTTCCAGAACCATCGTCGCCTCGCCCGGCAGCGCTGCATCGCCCAGCAATTGCGCCATTTCGATGTAGTCGGTATCCGCTTGCATGGAATTCGTGTCGTACATGACCCGATAGATCATCAACAGATTGCGGTCATCACGCTCGTCCTGGCGCTCCAGGCGAATCAAGTTGTTCCAATAAGAGGCTTTGTTTGTGAGGCGCACCAGATCGGATAGCACTGCAATCATCGCGGCAGCATCGTTAGCGTCGCTGGCGCATTGCAATTTCAGCTGGTACAGCACTTCCTTGGGCGCTTCACGCTCTTTCTTGAATGCGGCAATGGCCCTGTCACCCCAAACCCCCGAATTCTTGCAGTCTTTTTCCTGGTAGTAGATCTGGCTCATGATCACCAGATCGTTGGACTTCAAGGCACCAAGATCGTTGGCTTTTTCGCCGTACTCAATGGCTTTCGCGGGCTGCTGGTTGGTCGCGGCCACTTGAAACAGTAGTCGGAAAATTTTTACCAGTTCCTCTTCCTTATAGGCCCCGGTCGCGAGGGCCGCTTCATAAGCTCTTTGCGCGGCCCTCAAATTGTTCAGCCGAACGTACGAGGTGCCTCTGAAGTCCTCGATTGTCTTCGTGTCGTAGGCTGATAGCGGGGCATTTTGTCCAGCTGCTTCCAGATCTCTCAATGCCTCCGACCACTGACCGGCCTGCATGGATTTCTGCGCGGCGGAAATCTCTTTGGCAATTGCGCGGCTGATGACAGGTTCGTGTGTATTGTCGCTGAACAGCGCGGGCGGTGCCGCGACCTCAGCTTTGGAACCGGCCTCTGAAGACTGTGAACTGGCCGAGAGGTCGTGCGAACGATACACAGAGAGCATTCGGTAGCTCACGGAAACCAAAGACAGGGACAATCCGATCGCGATCAGACCCCACATCCAGAAACCCATGGCCTTCAGCAGATTGCTCATTGGTGCGACCTCGCAGGCGGGTACGGTGAGTATAGCCCTACTCGCCCAACCCCCAACTTCCTCTAAGGATTCACCGGTTCCAAGGCCGCAAAACCCGCCGCACAGGGTCGCTGGTCGTCGCCAACACCGTCGGGTCCAGCAGCCGGCGACGGCGCAGGTGACGGATGGCCGCTTGGACGGTCGATTTCGACAGGCCGGTCTTGGTGGCGATGGTCTGCAGGCTGACCGACAAGGTGTCGCGCTTGGCCGTTGCTGCACAGCGCAATAGATACAGAAACACAATGAACGTGGCGGGGCGCCGATCGTGTCCAACCAGGTCCGGCATGAGGACATCGACCACGTACCGATCCAGAGAAAAGTTCTGCATTATTAATTACTATACCAATTATCACTACTGCGCGCCGCTTATCACTATTGAGCGTCGAATGAATCGTCGATAATCCGCCTCGAACAATGTCTTTGAAGGGAGAGGTTTCGATGATCACGCAAATCAAATTCGTCAGCATTCCGACCCGCGATCAGAATCGCGCACTGAAGTTCTATACCGAGAAACTTGGATTCGAAGTGGCGACGGATCAGGTGTTTGACGCGAAGCAGCGATAATTCGAGCTGCGCATCGCGAATTCGCCGACGCGCGTCGTGCTGTTCACCCCGGACGGGCATGAGGGTCGCATCGGAGGATTTTTCAACGGGTCATTCGCCTGCGATGACGTCAGCGCGACCTATCGACAACTCACCGCCCGTGGCGTCGAGTTCATGGGCGCCCCCGAAAAGCAGCCCTGGGGCGAGTTTGCGAAGTTCAAAGACCCGGACGGCAATCAGTTCGTATTGTCATCTTCCGGATAGCACGGCCCAGCCTTAAACGGCCCGGCCGTGCATTGCCGTTTCAATTTGCGGCGGTCTTAACCGCGGTTTTCTGCGCCTGTATCCAGCTGTTGGTGCGCGAATCCAAAAGATCGAGGGGCAGCACGCCGCCATTCAGCATCTCGTCGTGAAAACTGCGGATGTCGAACTTCGAACCCAATTGCTGCTTCGCGCGGCTGCGCAGCTCGCGAAACTTCAGCTGGCCGAGCTTGTATGACAGCGCCTGAGCAGGCCAGGCAATGTAGCGATCCGTCTCCGATTGGATGGTGGGTTCATCGACCGGCTGATATTTGCGGAAGAATTCGACCACTTGATCGCGGCTCCAGCCTTGCGCGTGAAGACCGGTGTCCACCACCAGCCGCACCGCGCGGAATAGCTCGCTGCTGAGCCTGCCGTAGTCGCTGACCGGATCTTGGTAGAATCCGACCTCCTTGCCGAGTTGCTCAGCATACAACGCCCATCCCTCCGTGTAGCCGGAGTTGCCGGAATGCTGGCGAAACTTCGGCAAACCCGTCATCTGCTGCGCCACCGACAATTGCATGTGATGCCCCGGAATACCCTCATGGTAAGCGGTGGCTTCATCATCGACGAGCCAGCGATGCTGGAAGTTGGACGTGGCGACGCTCACGCGTCCGGGGCGTTTCCCATCGGGAGTACCGGTTTGGTAATGCGTAGCCGCGGCTGCCTGAAACGCCGGTATCGCTTCGACCGTGACCGGCGAGCCGGGAATGTAGCCGAACAAATCGGTCAGTTTCGGCTGCATTTGCGCGATGTATTTGCGGAAGTCATCGAGAATCTGTTCGGACGAAGTCGGGATGTACTTGGAATTGGTTTTCAATGAATCGCGGAACGATGCCACATCCGCGAAGCCCTGCGACTTGGCGATAACCAGCATCTCGCCCTGGATGCGTTCGATCTCGTGCAAACCGATCGCATGAATCTTTTCGGGGCTTAACGTGCTGATCGTGGTGCGGCTGCGAATGTCGTTCAAATAGCGTTCTTTGCCGCCCGGCAGCGAGGTGACGCTTAAAGTAGAGCGGCCTTGGGGCGCGTACTCCGTCGCAACGAAGGCCGCAAAGCCTTTGTACGCGGGAATGACCTCATTGTTGACGGCGGCGGTAATCAACTGGGTCAAACGCTGCTGATCTTCGGCCGAGATGCCGGCGGGAAATTTCTTGGTCGGCAGCAAAAACGGATTCGCGGCGATGACGCCCTCGCACTGCGCCGGCACTTTCTCAATGAGAAATCGAACCGGCATCAGGTTGTCCTTCATTCCCGCACGCAGCACATCCTCGGTTTGCAGGAAAACGCGCGGGATCTGGTGCAGACGCGCGATGTAGTCCTCGTAGTGCTTGACCGAATCCAGCGGCACCGAGAGCGGCATGTCCGCCAGACGCGTCTGCGGGCCCTCCATATGATTCACCGGCATCTCGTATTCTTTGAACTTGAAGTTCGCCATTCGCTGCTTCAGCGCCCGCTGCATGACCTCATGGGACAGATGGTCCTGTTCCGGAAAGCCCGCCGTCGAGATTGCGTCCAAACGGGCGAGATAGTCTTCGTCAAGGGCGTGCTGCAGCTGGAATCCGGCCGGAGAGTAGTCATCGAGCTGATCGTTGTATCGATAGTCGCCGATCGCCGTTGCACGCTCCGGATGTCTTTTCAGATCCGATTGGAATTGCTCCTCGAAAAGCGCGTTTTGGGCGGCAATCCTCGAAGCGGCGGACTCCGGTGCCTTGGCGGCGGCACTGAAGGATCCTATGACCAAAAGGGCGAAAAGTATGGTTTTGCGCATATGTTGAAAGGTTAGCATGGGGGTGGTTACTTCGCGGAAGCAGGGAAAACCGGCAATTTATCGATATCACGCGCATCGTGCTGGATGATCACGGTGGCATGCAGATTAGCTGCCAGTTGTTTGAAGCGATCCAGCGATGCCAGCGTATCGGCGCGGTTCGTGTTGAACGTCGGCACGCCATTGCTATCGTAATTTTCACGGAAGTGCGCCAAGTCGCCGGTGATCAGAACATTGCCTTTGTCCTTGAGCTTGACTAAGAGGCTGTGATGCCCGGGCGTATGCCCCGGCGTGTTCAACATGATGACGCTGCCGTCGCCGAACACATCCTTGTCGCCGGACACCGGCTCGACTTTGCCTCCGCCGCTGATCCAGTGGGCGAAATTCGCCGGATTGGCCGCCGGATTGGGCTTGGTGTCGTTCAGCGCATCCCAATCACCCTTGCCGATCAGCAAGGTCGCCTGCGGAAACGACGCGACTTGGCCGACGTGATCTCCGTGGTAATGGCTGATGCCGACAAAGTTGATTTGCTCAGGTTTCAAGTGTAATTCCGCCAGTTGCTCTACCAGGCTTGTTTTCGGCGCGGTGGGCGCAGGCGTGGCACCCGAGGCCGCCGGATTGCCGGTGTCCCACACAAGATAATCGTTGCCGTGCTTCACCAGATAGCAGCTAAAGGTAAGCTCGATGTTCAGTCCTTTGAACGCGGCAACGTCCGAGAAGCGGCTCACATCGGCGAGCGTGGTGGTCTTGCCGCAATCGAAACGCGTCAAAGAAAGCTCGGCTGCCGCATCTACCGGCGGCGTTTTTGCCGGTGCTGCTTTGGCAGGAGCTGCCTTGGCCGGCGCTGCCTGTGCCGAGTACGCTGTGGCAGCCAGGCCTAAACTCACCAGCAATGCTGCGCCAATCCTCAATTTCGTCAGTTTCATATGCGCCCCGATTGTTCAAAAAAATAGCTGAATTGAAATTCCCAAAAGATTTCGGCAAAACTGAAAATTCATTCGGGGCTCAATCCGTCTCCGAACGCACTTCCCGCCCCATCAGTGCTTGCACCGCGGACCCCACGGGTTTGTTCTCGTACATGATCCCGTATATTTCGCGGCAAATCGGCATGTCGACTCCCAATCGCTGCGCCACATGGTGCACGGCGCGCGCCGCGGCTACGCCCTCGACCACCTGATGAATGGCGCTTTGCGCCACCGCCTTGGATTCGCCGCGGCCCAGCGCCATGCCGAAACGACGGTTGCGCGATTGATCATCGGTGCATGTGAGAACCAAGTCTCCAAGACCGGCGAGTCCCATAAACGTTTCGCGCTGTGCGCCGAGCTTGACTCCCAAGCGCATCATTTCGGCGAGACCGCGCGTAATCAGCGCCACGCGGGTATTGGCGCCGTATCCCATGCCGTCGGCAATGCCGGAACCGATGGCAATGACATTCTTCACCGCACCGCCAACCTCCACGCCCATGATGTCGGTTTGGGTGTACGCGCGGAAACTGGGTCCCGACAGGCTCTGTGCGAGCTCCTTGGCAAAGTCCTCATCGGGAGACGCAACGGTCATCGCGGTCGGCAATCCGGCGCCGACTTCCTTGGCAAAGGTCGGGCCGGACAATACGGCGCCGGGCGTAGTCCCCAAAACTTCACGCACAACCTGGTGGGGCAACAAGCCGCTCTCGATCTCGAATCCCTTGGTCGCCCAGGCAATCCGTGTGTGAGGCGCCAAGTGCGGCCGAATCCCTTCAAGGGTTGCGCGAAATGCGTGCGAAGGCACGGCGATCAGTGCGTCGCGGGCGCCTTCAAGCGCCCGCTCCAGATCAACCGCAACCTGCAGTGATTCCGGGAATGAGGCGTCCGGCAGATAGCGCACATTGCGGCGCGCGCCGCGCATCGCATCGAGCTGCGCAGCGTCACGGCTCCATAATTGGGTAATGCGTCCTTCTCGTGCCAACAGAATGGCAAGTGCCGTGCCCCAGGAGCCGGCGCCGATGACCGTCATCGGTTCCGCACGCCGGTTCATGCGAATCTAGTTCACCAGAGTCGGCTGCTGCGAAGACTGCTGCGCCTGGGAGAACAACGCTTCGAAATTGACCAGCGGCAGCAGGAAATTCGGGAATCCGCCTTTGATGATCAAATCGGAAATCACTTCTCGTGCATAGGGAAATAGTACGCTGGGGCAGAAGCTGCCGATCAGGCGTTTCAAATCCTCGCCGCTGGCGCCGGTAATGGAAAACACTCCCGCTTGCTTGACCTCGACCAGGTACAGCGTCGCGTCACCCTGCTTCGCTTCGACGGTAACGGTCAGCAATACTTCGCGGGCGTCGGGCGAGAGTTCTTCCGCCGAAGTATTCATATTCAGCTGAAACTTCGGCTCCCAGGCTTGGTTGGTGGGCAAGCGCGGACCATTCGGCGACTCGTAGGAACAATCCTTCAAGTAAACGGTCTGCAAGCTCAACTGCGGGCCTAAATTGGCCTCGGATTCCGCCGTTCTAACCTCGTTCATTCTGCCCCCCGAATTAACCGATCGAGCTCACCACTCCGATCCAGTGCGAAAAGGTCGTCACACCCACCGACATGCTTGTCACCGATAAAGATCTGCGGAACCGTATTGCGGTTGCTGCGCGCGGTCATTTCCTCGCGAAATTTCGCGTCGTCATCGATGTTGATTTCGCCGAAAATCACCTGTTTCTGAGTCAGCAGGCTCTTGGCCCGCTGACAGTACGGACACCAGTCCGACACGTATAGAGTGACGACCGGCTGCGTCATTTCGAACTACTCTTACCCCCGGCCGTTTTCGTCAGCGGCAAGTTGTCCTTCACCCAGGCGTTGAGCCCGCCTTGAAGATTGAACACCTTCGTGAACCCGAGTTTGATGAGCGCGCGCGCGGCGCTTGCGCCGTTGCTGCCGCTGTCGCAATAAGTAATGACGTTCTTATCCCGCCACTTCTTCAAGGAGTCGGCTTGCGATTCGAGCGTCGCAGCCGGCACATTGCGCGCATCAACGATATGCCCGGCATCAAACAAGTCCTTGCTGCGAAGATCGATGACGAGGGCGCCTTGATTCATGAGCCTGACGGCCTGCGAGGCGCTCAATGCCGCGAATGCCTGGACGCGCTCGCGCAGCTCGTAAACAACCACGACAATGGCGGCCAGCACCGCCGCGGCTACAAGGTACGGATGATGGCCAATGAACTCTAACAATCGCTGCATGCGGCTCGCACAATGGGGTTTTTGGGCGCGCAAGTATAGCAGCGGGCACAAGGCTTGTATGCTTGGGTCCAGGATGAATGCCCCGACATGAATCGACGCCGCCAATGGCTCCGCATAAGCGCGGTCCTGGCCTTCGTGCTGTGCGCAAGCGGCCAGGGCGCCGTCACCGAACCTGCGGATCCGGCGCACGCGGACGCCGCGAAGGCCAAACTTGCGGCCGTACGCGCGCGAATTACCGAACTCACAAATCGAATGGGCTCGCAGCTGGCGCAGCGCGACTCTCTAAGCGCGCGCGTGCGTGAGACGGAACTGGTCATTGCCGCGAAGCGTCAACGCGTCGATGAACTGCACGCATCTGAAGCGGTCGCGGAGCGGCGCCGCTCGGAGCTGCGCGCAGAACAAACGCGCAACCAAAACTCCCTGCAATCGGAGCGAACGTCGCTCGCGAACCAGGCGCTGGCCGCGTACATGATCGGCCGTCAGGAGGAACTGAAGCTGCTGTTGAACCAAAGCAATCCTGCGAGCCTTGGACGGACGCTTGCTTACTATAGTTACTTCGCCGAACAGCGCAGCCGCAAGATCAGGTCCATTCAGGACGACGAAACGCGATTGCAGCAATTGGTTGCGGAAATTGAGCAGCAAAGCCGAGAATTGCAGACGCTGGAAGATGACGCCACGAAAGAAATTGCCGGACTACAGCACGCGCGCGCGGAACGCGCGGTCGCTGTCGCCACGCTCACGAAGAAACTCGCGAGCAGCAACCAGGAACTCGGGAATTTGAGGCGCGAAGAGCAGGCGGTGGAAACGCTGGTCGCGGATCTGGCCCGCGTGCTGCAGGACTTTCCGGTCGATGCTTCGCAGAGCTTCGATCACATGCGCGGCAAACTGCCATGGCCGGTGCTGGGCCGCTTGAGCACGCGGTACCAGGCGCCGCGGGACAATTCAGCGGGCGGCGTGCGTTGGAATGGTGTGATGATCGACACGACGCGCGGGGCGAAGGTGCGGGCCGCTTTCTTCGGCCGCGTGGTCTATGCGGATTGGCTGCAGGGCTTGGGGTTGTTGATGATCATCGGTCACAGCGGCGGGTACATGACCCTGTATGGTCACGCCGAGGTGCTTTATAAATCCGTGGGAGAATGGGTCGCGCCTGGAGACGTGATTGCCGCCTTAAGCGACAGCGAGGGCGCCAATCCGCAGCTTTACTTCGAAATACGTGAAGGGCGTAAGACGGTCGATCCCAAGGCCTGGCTGAAGACAAACCCTTAGGCAGGCTTCGGATCGCGCCAATTTGACACTGTTTGTGGCGGGTGGCGGTGAATCGCCTCCGCACGTATGCTTCCGGTTCTAATGATCAAGAAATCCTCGAACGCTTTACTACTGGCCGCCGGCATCGCCATTGGCCTATCGCTGGGGCTGGCGCACGGCGTCCTGGCACAGAAACCGGCCGCCCTCGGCACCGATCTGCCCTGGCAAGACGCCCGCATGCTGGCCGCGGTGCTGGAGCGGGTGAAGCATGATTATGTGAATCCCGTGGACGACCATCAGCTGCTGCAGGCGGCGATTCGCGGGATGGTGGCATCGCTCGATCCCTATTCGGCCTACCTAGACGGCGACGAATACGACGAGGTCAAGATCAGTAGTTCGGGCCGCTACTCGGGCGTCGGCATCGAATTGTCGATCGAGGATGAACAGGTCGTTGTCATCGCGCCTTTCGAAGGCTCGCCCGCGGCGCTGGCAGGAATACGCTCCGGCGACATCATCGTGACGATCGACGGCGTCCCCGTGAATACCAGCACGCTGGCGGATACCATTGGCCGCATGCGCGGCGCCGAAGGGACATCGGTCAAGGTAGGCATCATGCGCGAGGGCAACCCGGAGCCGATGCTGTTCACGCTGAAACGTTCGCGCGTCGAATTGCATAGCGTCAGGGCGGAGATGCTGGAGTCCGGTTACGGGTACGTGCGAATTTCTCAGTTCAGCGAAACGACCGGCGATGACTTGAACGCGGCAATGAAGAATTTGCGCAAACACAATGGCGCGCCGCTGAAAGGGCTGGTGCTCGACATGCGCGACAATCCGGGCGGAGTGCTCGAAGCGGCGGTCTCGGTTGCCGATACGTTCCTCGATAGCGGCATCATTGTGACCGCCAAGGGGCGAACGCCCGACTCGAAATTCGAAATGAGTGCGACGCCCGGGGACGCTTTGAACGGCGCTCCCATCGTTGTGCTGGTCAATGGCGGTTCAGCGTCGGCGGCGGAGATTGTCGCGGGCGCACTGAAGGATCAGCATCGCGCGAAACTCATGGGGCGCACGACATTTGGCAAGGGCTCGGTACAGACGATCATCCCGCTGTCCGACGATCGCGCCGTCAAGTTAACCACTTCGCTCTATTACACACCGTCCGGTGTGTCCATCAATCATCGCGGCATTTCACCTGACATCGAGTTGGAACGCGATCCGAAACAGCCGGCGGTCCCGTCGCCCGCGGATGCGCCGCTGCTACAGCGCGATCCTGAGGTGAAACGAGCGCTCGAGGAACTGAAAGTAACGCCGACAACCCGCCCGGGCGCGCCGGCGACCACCGCCCAGCTCAAATGATGCGTAGCACACGTTCCATCGAGATACTGTGTTTGACGCTCGCTGCCCTGGTTCTCATTTGGTCCGGCGCGCTGACCGCCCAGACGTGGCCGGTGATCGGGCTGCTGGCGGCATTCGCGCTTGCCATCGTTGGATTTCGCGGCCGCCGCTTCCTGCCGGGCCGCAGCGGTACCAGGCTGCTGATCGAATCCTGGTCGATGGTGATATTCATCACCTGCGTACTGTGGTTTACGGGCAAGGGCGGCAGTCCGCTATTCAATCTGTACTTGCTGCCCATTATCTTGAGCGCGCTGACCTTGGGCCGCGTCGTAACGCTGCTGCAAGTCGCAGCCATCGCGATCTGCCACCTTCTGTTGGCGATGACGACGCCCGGTCTGGATGTGGTCTCGCTACTCTATGCCAGCCAAGTCGTCGGGCAGATTGCACCGTTTCTGCTGGTGGCCTATTTGACCACGACCTTGTCGGCCGACATCACCGAGGCGCGCGAGCGCATCGAGAATCTGGCGCAGAATGATTCCTTGACGGGCCTTTACAACGTACGCATGTTCAACGAACTGTGGCAGCGCGAGCACAATGAATGCGAGCGTAACCGCGGCGTCTATGCGCTGCTGATGATCGATATGGACAAGCTCAAGGAGATCAACGACGTCTTCGGTCATGATGCCGGGAACAGCGCCATCACGCTGGTGGCGCAGTGCTTGCAAAGAAGCATTCGCGCTACGGACCATGCCGCCCGATTCGGCGGCGACGAGTTCGCAGTCCTGCTGCCGGGCGCATCGCCCGAAATCGCCGACGCCGTGATCAAGCGCGTGCGGCACAACGTCTACAAAACGACGCTGGATCTGCGCTCACGCATGATTCGCTGCAGCGTCAGCATCGGCGTAGTGAATTACCCCAAGGACTCGAAGGACATGCGCGATCTGCGCAGCCTGGCCGATGACAGGATGTACCGCGACAAAGAGCTGCGGCGTAACCCCAGCGCCGAAGCAAATGCATGAATGTCCGGTAACAAACGCTTGAATGTGCTGGACTTTTATAGAAATACTGGCAAAGTTAGGGCTGCATCACGCCGGGCCGTGATTAACATATGGTCTAGTCTTTCTTTCATCATGTTGAGACGAAGGTTAATGCGGTCAATCAATCGGCTTCCCATCCGTGCGCTAGCCGGTCTTTTCCTCGGGTTTCTGGCATTTCAGGCGACTGCCAAGAACACCGGCGAGCCGAAACTGAAGTCCAGCTCCGTGCTCATCGTCGACCAAAGCGACTCAACCGTACTGTATTCCCGCAATTCCGACGTCGCCGCGCCCATCGCCTCCATCACCAAGCTGATGACCGCTTTGGTGGTTTTGGACGCGAAGCAACCGCTGGATGAACCCATCCAAATCACCGCAGCCGACCGCGATTTTTCGAAGTCTTCGTTTTCCCGCCTCACCGTGGGCACCACCTTGACGCGCGGCGATCTGATGCATCTCGCGCTGATGTCCTCCGAGAATCGTGCTGCGTACACCTTGGGGAACAACTATCCCGGCGGCATGCCTGCCATGGTGGCTGCGATGAACGCGAAGGCCAAGGCGTTGGGCATGATCAATGCGCATTTCGTG
>Ga0209624_10002076_pt1 | contig 15069 bp, 8 predicted proteins | sample JacPinW_OM2H0_O1_FD_188565 | JGI IMG/M metagenome (GOLD analysis project Ga0209624, IMG submission 188565) | Forest soil microbial communities from Algoma, Ontario, Canada - Jack Pine, Ontario site 1_JW_OM2H0_O1 (SPAdes) (version 2) | ecosystem: Environmental > Terrestrial > Soil > Boreal...
TGGCGGCGGTGGAGGACGCAAGCGCAGCCGCGTGCAGCGCGGCGCAGACTTGCGCGAAGATCTGACGCTGGAATTCGAAGAAGCATTTTTCGGTACCGAGACCACCGTGACGGTGCGGCGGCACGAAGCCTGCGAAACTTGTCACGGCTCTGGCGCGGCAGCAGGAAAAGGTCCATCCACGTGCAAATCCTGCGCGGGTCGCGGGCAGGTTCGCTACCAGCAGGGCTTTTTCAGTATCGCGCGCACCTGTCCCGCTTGCCAGGGGACGGGCAATGTCATCACCGATCCTTGCACCAAGTGCAAAGGCGAGGGCCGGGTGTTGAAGCAGAGAACGGTCGATGCCAAGGTTCCTGCCGGCGTCGAGGACGGAACGCGCATTCGCTTCTCCGGCGCAGGCGAGATCGGCCAGTTTGGCGGTCCGGCCGGCGATCTCTACGTGGTGCTTCACGTAAAAGAGCATCCTTTTTTTGAGCGCGAGGGAAACGATCTGCATTGCGTCGTTCCGCTTTCCGTTGCGCAAGCCGCCATGGGGGCCGAGATTCGCGTGCCCACCATGGAAGGTGACCAAGCCCTGAAAATTCCCGATGGCACCCAACCGGGTACGACATTTCGCCTTAAGAACAAAGGCGTGCCCGTACTCAACGGTCACGGCAAGGGCGACTTGTACGTGGAAGTGCGGGTGCAGATTCCAACCAAGCTGAACAAGCGTCAGAAGGAATTGCTGCAAGAACTTGAGACTACGGTGCAGGTGGATAATCAGCCATTGATGCGCTCGCTCATGGGCAAAGTAAAAGAAATCTTCGGATAGTTTGCTGCCCGCCGTCCGCCAACATCACTCCAAAAAATGACTCGCCGCCGATGGATTGCCGATGAAGTCTCCGGAGACCGGGCGGCGCTGACTGGAGAACATGCGGATCACCTCATTCGCGTTTTGCGCGTGCGTGCCGGAGAGGAATTCGATATCGCAGCCGGTGTGCTGGTGCGGCGCGGCAGGGTCGTGGAAATTTCCCCTGGCCGCGTGGAGTTCGAACTTGCAGAAGAAGTATCGGTGGCAGCTGCGGCTGAAGCTCCGAGTAAGGTTACTCTTCTTCTCGCTGTCTTCAAGTTCGACCGCATGGAGTGGGCGATCGAGAAATGCACGGAGCTGGGCGTCGCGCAGATTCTGCCGGTAATTTGCCGGCGCACCGACGCTCATCTTGCCGCGGCTTCCGTAAAGCGCACCGGGCGCTGGCGGCGCATCGCTCTGCAAGCCAGTGAGCAATCGCGGCGGGCAACTCCCCCGGAAATTTCTGATCCGCTGAACTTCGCCGATGCGGTGCGTCTTCCCGCACCTCTGCGAATTGCGTTGCTCGAATCGGAGCGGCAATCACTACTGCGCGATGTTCTTCCGGCTCAGTCCCCCAGCGAAGTCATGCTGGCGGTTGGCCCTGAGGGCGGCTGGACTGATAGCGAGATTCAGCTCTTTCAGACTGCCTGCTGGGTTGCTGCCTCGCTTGGCAACACGATCCTCCGCGCCGAGACTGCGGCCATCGCCGCCACAGCGATTGTGTTGTCAGAACTCGCCTAGCCGCCTTTTCCTCACCCGCCTTGGTGATATGCTGGGCCGCAGATGTCCCCTCAGAAGTCTCATTCCCGCACTCCTTTTCTGCCCGACGACCGCCAGCGCGAGGCCATCGAGCACTTGCACGGTCCCATGCTGGTCATAGCCGGAGCCGGTACTGGGAAAACTTCAGTCCTCACGAATCGAATTGAATGGCTGGTTCGCGAAGGCCACGCCAGGCCCGACGAAATCCTGGCGCTTACTTACACCAAAAATGCCGCCGCAGAAATGCGCCAGAGAGTTTGCCAATTGCTCGATGGCAGAAAAATCCATGCCGCGACCTTTCACGACTATTGCCTCGATCTGTTGAAGCAGGCCGGCAAAGATTTCGGCGTCCTCGACGACAAGGATCTCTGGATTTATCTGCGCCGCCGCATCCGCGACCTGCAACTGGAGCATTTCATTCGCGCCGCCAACGTCGGCCAGTTCCTGACCGACCTGCTCGATTTTGTCAGCCGCTGTCACGACGAACTGGTCACCCCCGAAAAGTACGCAGAGTACGTCGAACGCCTTAATCGCGGAGAGGTTCCCATCCAGCGGGTCGCGAAATCCAAAGAAGAACTTGAGGACTCCGAAATCCTGGGCCGTTGCCGCGAGATTGCCCGCGTATTCACCACAGTGGAACGCTGGCTGGAAGAAAAGAATCTGGGTACCTTCAGCCACATGATTACCCGCGCGCACTCTCTGTTGCGGAGTGACGAGGGTGTTCTCGCCTCGGCCCGTGGCCGCGCCAGGTTCATTCTCGTCGACGAGTTTCAGGACGCCAATTTCGCTCAAGTTAAAATTTTGGCCCAACTCGCGGGAATAGACGCCAACATCTTTGCCGTCGGCGACCCCGATCAGGCCATCTACCGGTTTCGTGGCGCTTCCAGTGCCGCGTTCGAAATCTATCGGCGTCACTTTCCCTCGACGCGTTTGGTCGTTCTGGAAAAGAACCGTCGTTCCACCACGCCGATTCTCCGCACCGCGTTCGCACTCATCGACAGGAATCCACCCGTCTTCGGAACTGCTGGAACCGGCACGCTTGCCTATCGTCGTGCCGCTCTGCTATCCGCTCGCGAGGAGCAGGCGGCAAAAGAAGGACGTCAGCTCCCGAGTCCCCTGGTCTGCGTGACGGTTCTCACCAAGAAAGAAACCGAAGGTCCGGATCTGATCGCCGGCATCCGCGACCAAAAAAAGAAACTCCGGGCGCGATGGTCCGATTTTGGCATTCTCTATCGCTCGCATTTGCATCGTGACGATATCGTCCGCGAGCTCGGCGAAGCCGGCATACCGTTTGTGATCGAAAACATGGACGTTTCCGATACGCCCGAGGCTCGCGACATGCTGGCCTGCCTGGTCGCCATTGTTTCGTCGGCGGAAGACGTCAGCCTTTTCCGCGTAGCCGCGCTTCCTTGCTTCAACCTCAATCCCGAGGAACTGCGAAACCTTACGCGATCCATCGCGGGCGATTCCCGCAAAGGCCCCATCGTTTCACTTGCCTCCGCCCTTGGCCGCATCCCAGGCGGCGCAGAAGTGCTGGCGGCATTGCAGCGCGTCAGAGATGAAATTCAACGGCTGGACTTGAAGAGCCACGCTGCCATGGAGCTCATCGTTCGCCATTTTGACTTCGACCGAGGCTCGCCAATCGTGCAAGCCGTTCTGAAATTCGTCGGCGATTGGGAGAAGAAGAAAATCAATCAGACCACGGCCTTGGCGGAGCTGGTCGAGTATCTTTCGTATTTTCGTGAAGCCTTCGGCGTCATTCCTCTCGAATCCGATAGCGATAAAGATGCCGTCCGTCTAATGACCGTGCACCTGGCCAAAGGCCTGGAATTTCCCCACGTCTTCATCATCCGCGCTAATGCGAATTCCTTTCCCGCATCGTTCAAAGAGTCGTTGGTTGGTTTTCCCGGCGAGCTCCGCGATCCCGATTCCGCCGCTGAAGGCGACGACCGAACCACGTTTCCTCAGGAAGAGCGGCGTTTATTTTATGTCGCGATGACGCGCGCTCGCGATTCGTTGACCATCTATTCCCGGGAAGGAAGAGGCAAGGTCAACAAGGCGCCAGACGGCTTGATGCGTGAACTCATTGAAAACCGCGGCCTCTCGCCCTGGTTTCGCTGGATGCCCGCCGCCGGGGCGCAGGCAATGTTGAGTCTCTCCGCTGCCGCTGAACCTTTGTCTCCGACCGATTCCCGCACAACGGAATGGCTGAATCTCCCCGTGCTTCATGGCCTGCACCGGCGGCTCAGCCCTTCCGCGGTCGATACCTACGAGCGTTGCGGGCTTCAGTTTAAGTTTGAAAGGGATTGGAGGATATCTGGCAAGCCGGGAGCGGCCCTGCAATATGGTGCTGCCATGCACCGGGTCTTGCGCACGTATTTCGATTCCGTCCGTTTTGGCCGGCCCAAAACGGAAGAGGAGCTTATCGAGCTTTTCCGCTGTGATCTGGCTGGCACTGGAATACAAGAGCAGTACCAGCACGAACTCTATGAGCAGCAGGGAGTCGTGCAGTTGCGCAAGCTTTTCGCCCTCGCGCAAACCATTCCCGGCAGCCAGGTGCTGCACACCGAGGAGCCGTTTGAAATTCGCATTGGAGAAACCGTGGTTGTCGGGCGAATCGATCGCATCGACGCCCGCCCCGATGGCACCGTCGCCATCCTCGATTACAAAACCGGCAAGGCGCGGGACCAGGACTCCGCCGATAAAAGTCTGCAACTCTCCCTTTACGCGATTGCTGCGCGGGAAAAGTGGAACTACAAAGTTGGCTCGCTGATGTTTTACAACCTGGAAGACAATCTTCCGGTGATCAGCACGCGCAGTGAGGCGGAACTGCTGGCGGCGAGAGTTAAGGTTGAAGCCGCGGCCGCGGATATCGCAGCGGGTAAATTTGACGCCAAGCCCGGTATGCACTGCGTATTTTGCGCGTTCCGCATTTTATGTCCGGCCAAGGAAAAAAGAATTCCAAATCTCGAACCTGTCGCCGCCGTGCAACCGAACTAATCGTTTCCGGCTCAGTTCACAAGCCCTGTATTCTTCCGCCCAAAAACTTAGGGGACGCATCTCGCGTCCCCTGTTTTACTTCGCACTGAAACAGCTTAGTGCTTCTTTTTCTTCTTTGCCTTTTTCTTGGTTGCCATTGGTTTCTATTCTCCCTTCCATTTTCATGGAAAAATTTGCAACGGTGTTTTGTTGCAACTACTTGATGTATAGAGTCATTGAAAAATGAAGTCAAGAAAAAAATCGCATCGCATGAGCATTCAGTGGTGGTACCAAAGTCACCGCGACGCGATGGCGCGCGCAGAAATTTGCTTCACGTCGCGAGTTGTAATCGTTAACCTGCGATTCGAGCATTCTTATCTTGTCTGCCACAAGTCACGCTGCGGTGCTCTTCAACTTTCTTGCAGCGATGAAATCCGCGAAGACGTACTGAGACTTCCGGGAGGCAGCGCGACCGTTTCTCTTCTCTCGCATCTATAATGAAAGCGGCGTACTCTTCGCCAGGAGCTTGATTCATGGCCTCTTTTGACGATGTGGTGATCATTTCCGGCTGTCGCACTCCGGTAGGAAAATTTCAGGGAAGCCTCTCCGATTTCAGCGCAACTCGACTTGGCGCGATCGCCGTTCGCGAAGCGGTGAAGCGCGCAGGCGTCGATCCCGCACAGGTGGATGAATGCATCATGGGCAATGTCGTCTCCGCGGGACTCGGACAGAATCCTGCGCGACAGGCTGCGATTTATGGCGGGCTTGCTGCGACCACAGGTGCCATGACAATCAACAAAGTGTGCGGCTCAGGATTGAAGGCAGTCGCACTCGCGGCGCAAGCGGTGCAAACGGAGAACGCATCCATCGTCGTCGCCGGTGGCATGGAGTCGATGACCAACGCTCCGTATCTTCTGCCGCAAGCGCGCAAAGGATATCGCCTGGGTAATGCTCAGATCGTCGATTCCATGGTGCACGACGGTCTCTGGGATATTTACAACGACTACCACATGGGAATCACCGGGGAGAACGTTGCCGAAAAATACGGCATCAGCCGCGAAGAGCAGGACGAGTTTGCCGTGAACTCTCACCGCAAGGCCGTGGCCGCGATCAAAGAATGCCGCATCAAGTCGCAGATCGTTCCCGTCGAGATTCCGTCAAAGAAAAAGGGCGCTGCCCCTACGATCTTCGATAAAGACGAATCTCCGCGCGAAGACACGACCATCGAGGTACTGCGCTCTCTAAAGCCTGCCTTTAAGAAGGATGGCACTGTGACCGCGGGCAATGCTCCCGGCGTGAATGACGGTGCCGCTGCTCTCGTGGTCACGAGTGCGAAGCGCGCAAAAGAACTCGGGGCGAAGCCGATGGCGCGAATCGTCGCGCAAGCAACCAGCGGTATCGATCCCGCCTGGGTGATGATGGCCCCAGTCGGCGCAGTGCGCAAGATTTGGGAAAAGACAGGATGGAAGAACGAAGACGTTGACCTCTACGAATTGAATGAAGCATTCTCGGTCCAAGCTCTTGGCGTGATGCGCGAACTCGGTCTCGATCCAAACAAAGTGAATGTCAACGGCGGAGCGGTGGCGATAGGGCATCCGATCGGCGCGAGCGGTGCGCGCGTGCTCGTGACTCTGATCTATGAAATGATTCGCCGCGACGTGAAGCGTGGAATCGCAGCTCTGTGTTTGGGTGGCGGGAATGCAGTCGCGATGGCAGTGGAGCGCTGAAATTATTGATTTGTCATTTCGAGCGGAGCGAATCCCGGCCCGTGACCGATAGCTAATTCTATTAGGCTCTCGCCTGCGCAGCAATTGGCACGCCGAGGAGTCATCCTTTTGCCATAGCCACTGGTAGCGCCACCGTAAACACCGCCCCGCCCCCCGGCGCATTCTCCGCTTCCACGGTCCCGCTGTGCTCCTTCATCACTGCTTTGCAGATACTCAACCCCAACCCCGTGCCGCGTCCCGGACGTTTCGTCGTATAGAAAGGATCGAAGATGCTAGGCAGCGTCTCGGGAGGAATGCCATGGCCATCGTCCTGAAAGCTCACCCACACGGTATTGCTGGTTTTGCCCAGGCGAATGCGAATCGTCCCGCGGTCGCGCGCTTCGCGAATGGCTTGTTCCGCATTCAGGATCAGATTTAAAAATACTTGCATCAACTGATGAGGGTCGCCAAGAGCATGAGGCAGATTCGGTTCGCGCAGAAAATCCACCGTGATGTTGTTCTTGCGTAGGGAGTACGCGTGAAGGTTCAATGTCCGTTCGACGACGTCCGCGAGGTTAATCGAACTCTTGCCGGGCGCGGGGGGCCGCGAAAAATAAGTCAGGTTCTGCACAATCTCTGCCGCCCGCCGCGCCTGCTGTTGCAGCATCACCAATTGCTTGCGCACCGATTCATTCGTCTCGTTATCCTGGAGGAGTTCACTAACTCCCAATATGCTGGTCAGAGGATTGTTCAGTTCATGCGCCACGCCGCCAATCATCTGTCCCATTGCCGCCAGGCGCTCGCTCTGTACCACCTGCTGTTCCAGCTTTTTCTCAACAGTAATGTCGCGCACGGAGATAATCACACCGCTGAGTTTCGCTTCGGCATCGAAAAGCTGGCTGGCTGAAGCGCGCATGGTCCGCCAGCTTCCATCGTGGTGACGCGCCCCGTATTCGGCCGAGGCGAATATCTGCGCGCTCGATGCCACGTCGTGATAAAGCGCCGCTAGCTCCGGGGAATGATCTTCCAGGTCCGAGATTTTCTTCTTCAGTAAATCTTCCGGCTGATAGCCCAGCAAGTCTTTGATTCGCGAACTCACGAAGGTGTAGCGTTCGTCGAGATCGACCACCAGAATCAAGTCGGGAAAACTTTCCAGCAGCCGCTGCCGGAATTCTTCCTGCTGCAATAGCTGCCTCTCCATCGCCCGTTGTTCCGTGATGTCAACCAGCGTGCCCTGATAACGGATGACTTTTCCTGAAGTATCCCACACGGCGCGGGACGAATCGAGAAAAGTGGCTGACGCGCCGTCCTTGCGCCGCAGCTTCACCTCGCGCGTGCGCACACCGCCACGGTCATCCGAGGCCCTTCCCAATACCGGCAACTGGCCTTCGTCCGTGTTCAAAGCTCCCGCATTTACCGCCAGCAGGTCTTCCTTCTTGGCATATCCCAGCATTGCCACCAGCGCGGGATTGGCATCCAGCAGTTGCCCTTCCGGAGTGCTGAAGTAAACGCCTTCCTGCAAGGTTTCAAACAGCTCGGTGAAGCGCAACTCCTTCTCGCGCTGCTCCGTCACATCCCGGCCCAGCACGCTCAGGCCGACCACCTCGTCTCCTTTGACGATGGCGTTGAGCACGCAGTCGAAGTAAAGCGGCCGGGTGGAGTTTTTCAAACGCACCTTGACCGTGCCGGACCAGTGCTTTCTGTTCAGAAAAGATCCCAGCCCTCGTTCCACGATTTCGCGAGCCGGCTCTTCGACAAAGTCGTAGATCTTGTGGCCCACTAAATCCGAATACGCCACACCCGTAAGTTCGGTCACGCGCTTGTTCACGGTGCGCAAGGTGCCATCGAGTGACACCGCGCACGCCGCATCTTCGAAAGAGTCAATCAACTCCTTGAAGCTGCGCTGCGAGCGCATGATGACCTGGCTCAACTGATCCAGTTGCTCTTCCGACGGAGCCGCGCCCACATGCTCCTGCAATCCCTGCAACAGCAACTTCAAGTCGGCAACTTCGCGGCGACGCCCGTATGCGTAGACTGCGAATAACAGCGAAAGCGCCAGCACGCCGATGGGAATCGCCCGCAGTTGGTACGGAATTCCTTCCAGCCGCTCCCAAAGCAATCCGGCCAAAGCGACCGCCAGCAAAATAAGGAAGCCCAGGGCCCATCGCCAAAGCTGCGATTCTTCCCGCTCAAAGCTGCTGGGAGGCCGGTGCGGATCGGATGGCATACGGGAGTTCGGGGTCATGGAGGAGGGCCGATGTTCGTTGCCGATATTCCTTAACGATGTTCCTTAAAGACGTTCTTTGATCCTATGACACGCGCACCACGCGAACAACCGGTCATGTGTTGGAGAACTTGGTACGTGAAAGCCATTCCTGTTCCGGGAAGCGCTTCCATCCGGCTATTTCCACAGCCGCCTCTGTGACATCCATCACAGCCGAATGCCAGTCCCATTTTCTAAAATCGGCGCTCGGATTCGTGTCCTTCGCCACTCATGCTCTATAAAACTCTCAGCGCCGCTGTCTACGGTATCGACGCCAACATTATCCAGGTGGAAGTCGACTGCTCCGGCATCAAAACCGATCAGGACCACTTCCACACCGTCGGCCTGCCCGACGCCGCCGTGCGCGAGAGCCGCGATCGTGTCCGCGCCGCGCTCAAGAATTGCGGGTACGACATTCCTCCCACTCATATCACGATCAACCTAGCCCCGGCCGACATAAAAAAAGAAGGCTCGGGCTTCGATCTTCCCATGGCTTTGGGCATCGTGGGGGCGTACGGCGGCCTGACGAAAAAAGAAGTCAACGACTGTCTTTTTGTGGGCGAGTTGTCACTCGATGGCGGCATTCGCGGCGTTCGCGGAGCCCTGCCGATTGCTCTCGAAGCCCGTGGCAGCAAGATTTCGCGCATGGTAGTTCCTGAAGCGAACGCCAAAGAGGCAGCCATGGTCGGCGGTGTCGAAGTTTTTCCCGTGAAATCGCTGCTCGATGTGATCCACTTCATCAACTCCGGCAACGGCATCATGCCCATGAAAGCCGATGGCGATTCTCTCTTGCGCGAATCACAGCAGTTCTTCGTCGATTTCAAAGACGTCCGCGGCCAGCAAACCGCCAAGCGCGCCATTGAGATCGCCTGCGCCGGGGGGCACAACATCCTGATGATCGGTCCGCCGGGTTCGGGCAAGACCATGCTGGCCAAGCGCATGCCGACGATCCTTCCGCCGCTCACGTTCGAAGAGGCGTTGGAAACCACAAAAATTCACAGCGTCGCCGGGGTGCTCGATCAAGGAACGGGGCTAGTAGGGAAGCGTCCATACCGCTCGCCGCACCACACGATTTCCGATGCCGGACTGATCGGCGGCGGCGTGATTCCGCGCCCCGGCGAAGTCTCGCTCGCCCACAACGGATTGCTCTTCCTCGACGAGTTGCCGGAATTCCCGCGCAACGTGCTCGAAGTTCTGCGCCAACCGCTCGAAGATGGCACGGTCGCGATCGCTCGCGCATCGATGTCGCTGACATTCCCGGCGCGATTCATGCTGGCCGCCGCCATGAATCCCTGCCCCTGCGGCTTCCACAACGACCGCTCCCGCGAATGCCACTGCACCACACCCATGATCCAGCGCTACATCTCGAAAATCTCCGGCCCGCTGATGGACCGCATCGACATCCACATCGACGTCCCCGCGGTGAACTACAAAGAAATGCGCTCGACCCACGAACCGGAAGACTCGGCAAAGATTCGCGAGCGCGTGATGCGCACCCGCCAGACCCAGCTCACTCGTTTCTCCGGATCGCGCGAGCGCCTCTACTGTAACGCGCAAATGTCCTCGCGCCACATCCGCGCCTACTGCGAACTCTCCGCCGATTGCGAGCGCCTGCTGGAGCGCGCCATGACCCAGCAAGGCCTAAGCGCCCGCGCCCACGACCGCATTCTGAAAGTGGCTAGAACGATTTCCGACCTGGATGGCACACCGCAAATCGAGCCTAAGCATATTGCCGAGGCGATTCAGTATCGGAGTTTGGATCGGACGTATTGGACGTAGGACCTAATGGCTCCCGCCGTGGAGCCCTTGCGAGAGGCTGCATTAATTTCCCTTATCAACTGCATAGAAATTTAGATTGTAGGTGCCTAGTATCGGGACGCAATCAGACGCATCTACGTATATATATGCGACTGTCCGAGGTCGGAAATTCTGTCAATTAACTGCCTACCTAGGAGGACGGTATGTTAGAGAGCGAGAAAGTTGAATCGTTCGGCGTAGAAACTTCCACAAGATCTAACACGCTCACCGCGGAGAAGATGCTGCGAAAAGAAATCCGCCATATGCATTCGAGCTCGCTGAGAATGTTACAGGTTGGCGTTGCGGTGCTCGGGAGCGCTATGACTGCCGTGTTCTTCATTCGAAGGGACGTAACGGCAGACATGCCTCCTGGATCGCAGGCTCCCTATTGGTACATCGGGACGTGCTTCCTGTTCATCCTTTCGATAATTTTTTACATGATCGGACGGTTTGTTTCCGTGCGATTAGGCCACTACAAGCGGCAATTAGGGAAACTCCCTCCATCAGGGATCGTGGAGTTAGGAACCTTCCCGTGGTTCAGGCCTTTCTCCACGTACATTTACTTCATTTTCCCGCTGTTCGATTTAGTCGTTCAACTAACCAAACGGCACTGGGTTCCGGGTCGATCTTTCTGCTACTTCATAGCCGGAGTAGTGGCGGGGAGCCTTGTTGCTCATTGGTATTCAAGAGTCCGTAGTTCACGTGCCGCTTTATCGCGGGTAGGAATTGAGATCGTCGCAGGCAGGTCCTAGGATTTCTCCCTCAGCACGGAATGCCCTTGCGGCTCGGATTAGTGAGCCATCTCCTGACGCTGGCAATAAATTCCCAAACGTCCCCCGGGCGAGGTTTTACATATTCGGTGCTTGCCGGGTCTTCTCCCATTTTCTCGAAAACGTCGATCAGCCAATTGGGTCCGTGGCCTCGGGCGCCAAGGGCAGGTAGCCAGGATTCGATCTCACCTTTTGGGACTACGAAAAGCCCATATTCTAAGAGTCTTTCGAGTAAATTGATTGCCGCCTCCCTTTCAGCGCCTGCCAATAGTTCTATTCCGCCTTCTTTTTTCATGTCCTTGGCAGTGGCATCGATCTTCGATTTAATGGCACCTCGCGACAGGGCCAGCGCCTGCCGCTCGATCTGAGGCACGAATCCGCCTTCCAAAAAGCCGGACCAGACGCCTCCGCCCTCCTTTAGAACGTCGATGTCGACTATCCCGGCGGCGGGGATGCCCAAGTCACGGAGAGGACGAATGATTGTCTGGACCGTTTGTTTGTTTTGTGCGTTCAGGAACAGACAGTTGGGAATACCATCATGGGGAGCGAACCGTAAAAGTCTTTCGTTTACCTCTTGGTAGAAAGCCCTGTCAGTGTCGGACTCTGTTACTACCACGGACTCGTAGAAAAGGCCGCGGAGCACCCCCGTCGAGCGCAATAGGGGATTTCGCATCAACTGCAGAATCTCGTCGCTACGCAGGACCCTGACAGTGGCTGCGCCGGATCGGTAAGTGAGCCTTATGATTGTGACCGGCGCGCCAGACTGAATACACCCCATAACAAAATCAGCGCTGTGTGTCGAGACTAACAAACTCTTACGTGTGGCCGAAGTGAGGCGAGCTACCTCGCTGCCCAACTTAAAGGCGAGAGCCGGGTGCAAGAATGCCTCCGGCTCATCAATAAGCAGCACTGTGGGGTCTCCCGCAATAACTTGGGTGATCATTCCGGTGAACGCCTTTACGCCGTCGCTAGTGGATTCGATCGGCAGCGCGGCCGCGTGAAATTTCACAGCACCTTCATGAATTCCGCATTCTTCGATGTCGTCGGCAGGCTCTCGCGGAGAAAGCCTGACGCGTAGCTGACCAAGATTCGTAGGATCCAGAACAAAATAAAGGCCGAATGCGTCGTGCACGATCCGACGGACCTCTGCGCGCTTTGCGCTATCGCTAAAAAGAACCTGAAAACTGGTGAAAAATGGGCCTTGGAGGTCCCCCGCACCCTGCTGGCTTATAAGATCGATTCTATTAGGTCCGCTAAGCATTAACGTGTTGAGATCCAAGTAATATGAAGAGAAATTGCGGCCAGTCGGATCAAGAAGGTGCCCCAGTAGTATCTCCCTGTCTAGACGATAAGGGTGCTGGGGACGACCGTATAGAATCTCACCCGCCTGCATCGGTTGATTTGACGGAACAGGGAGAGAGAAGCGACGAATCGTCTGTTCCGCCGCTTCCCGAGAAGGCGCCGCAAATCCTAAATGATCGATAATTACGTCTGTCGCGGGAGATTGTTCTTCGTTGCTGCAGCGGCGGCGAATTTCATCAAGGACTTTGCTCTTGCCAGAGAAGTTCGGCCCGACAAAAACTGTGACTGGAGTCAATTGGGCCTTCTCGGGTTTTGACCCGGGCCCCTTGCCGAATTTGAACGTGATATCAGTAATCATTTTTCACCCCAAGCCTCCAAAAGGCGAAGCGCTGAACTGGCCTGCATCACGAACGCGCCTTGCCATCTGCAAAGACATTCGGGTTCACTGGCTACATCCCCCGCGCCTTCAGCAGCGTATCCAAATCCTCCGCATGAATCGCCCGAATAATCGCATCCTCGCGGCTCAAATCTCCCTGCACCACCAACTGCGCCAAAGATTCCTCGAGCGTAAACGACCCCGCCTTCCGCGTAATGGTGATCTCCTGATGCAAATGCTGCAACGAATTCTTGCGAATATGTTGCCGCGCGCCATAGCTCACCATCAGCAACTCAGCTGCGGGAATTCTTCCACCGCTGCGGCGGGGCAGCAAAGTCTGCGTCACAATCGCAGCAAGAGCCATCGCCATCTCGGCGCGAATGGAATGCTGCCGCTCCGGCGGAAACGAATCGGCAATCCTGGAAATCGTCGAAACCGCGTCGGTCGTATGCAAAGTCGTAAATACCAGATGCCCGGTCTCAGCCGCCGACAAGGCAATCCGCGCCGTCTCCGGGTCGCGCATCTCACCCACCACAATCACATCTGGCGCCTGCCGCAGCGCCGCGCGCAACGCGGTAGGGAAGTCCGGAGCGTCCGAACCAATCTCCACCTGCTCGATGATGCTGTGATTGTGTACATGCTCGTACTCAATCGGATCTTCGATGGTAACGATGTGCCGCGCATCTTTCTCGTTGATCTCATTCACCAGTGCCGCTAAAGTCGTCGTCTTGCCCGACCCCGTGGCCCCGCCGATAATCACCAGCCCGCGCTGCAACTGCGCCAGCGCAGCCACTCCCGGCGGAAGGTGCAATTCCGCCAGCGCCGGCACCTTGGCTGGCAACGCACGCACAGCCGCCGCCGGACGTCCGCGCTCGTTGTGCAAGTTGATCCTAAATCTCCCCAGCCCCGGCACCCGGTAAGCAGCATCCGCAATCCGAAACTGCCGGTATTGCACTAAGGCATGCGGCGGAAGCGCCGGCAGCACCGCGGCCTCAATATCGGCTCCGGTCAACGCTTGTTCGCCAATGGCATGGAGCTTTCCTTCCACTCGGATGGCTGGCGCCGCATCCGGCACCAGCAGCAAATCGCTGCCACCGTCGGCCGCGAGCTTCAGCAGCCACAGCCGCAATTTGACCGCGGGCGACGACTCCATCTCTGCCGGCTTTGTCTCCTGCGATTGGTCCTTATTATCGGTTTCCATTGCTCTCACTTTCGGGTTGGCTTACCCGTCGTATACTCAATTCACTATAAGTATAAGGAACGACAGAACTTATTATGCTTGTATGACATTTCCCCGAGCCATGCAAGAGTTCGATTATTGCACTCCTTGGTTCCTGTTTTGGCCCCGGACCTCAGAATTACCTTGACCAAATTGCCGTCCAACAGCTAGATTAGCTCGGTTCCAAGGACATCCGGAAGCTCTCGGTCCTATTTTTGTGCCGTACCCAGCCGAGGCCAAATCCAGAAAATTGAGCATCTTAGATGTCCGCTGGCGCATCTATTCAAGTGTTACTTTTTAGCGCCATATCCTTACAACCTAATTGGAATCAGTTAGTTGAATAGGGCTCTTCGATTTTGGCGGCCTGCGGATTTTCTTTTAGGATGAAGGCGAACGCTACATTTATAAGGAAGGGGAAATAAGGCACATGCGCTCTGATCGTGTATTTGATGCTTTACAAACTCTGCGAAACCGGTATATGCTCTGTCAGCTTGCCTCCAAGGCCACGCGGAAGTTCCATCGGCCCAGCACCAGAATCCCGGAAACGATGAACGACGTTTTGTCACGGATTGCAGGCTCGGAGCGACAGGCGGTTTTGTCGGAACCAGAAAACTTTGCTGAGGCACAACGGCGGGCTGCATAAACAGCCCCGCCTTCCTGCCTGGTGTTGTCTTCCCTGTGTAACCCTCCTTTTAAAAATCTCCCGCGAACACTAACGAATACGTGAGTGCACGGGTTTAGGTGAATCATGACCATCGCTGAACTCAAAGAAAAGAACATTACCGAGCTGACCAAGATCGCAAGGACCTTGGACTTGCCCGGAGCTAGCGGACTGCGCAAGCAGGACCTCATCTTCAAAATCCTGCAAGCCCAGAGTGAAAAAGAAGGCCACATTTTTGCCGAAGGCGTCCTCGAAATCCTGCCCGATGGCTACGGTTTCCTGCGCTCGCCGGATTACAACTATCTTCCCGGCCCCGACGACATTTATGTCTCGCCTTCGCAAATCCGCAAATTCGATCTCAAAACCGGCGACACCATCAGCGGCCAGGTGCGCCCGCCGCATGAAGGCGAA
>Ga0209624_10002077_pt1 | contig 15065 bp, 6 predicted proteins | sample JacPinW_OM2H0_O1_FD_188565 | JGI IMG/M metagenome (GOLD analysis project Ga0209624, IMG submission 188565) | Forest soil microbial communities from Algoma, Ontario, Canada - Jack Pine, Ontario site 1_JW_OM2H0_O1 (SPAdes) (version 2) | ecosystem: Environmental > Terrestrial > Soil > Boreal...
AGCGCCGCGAGCAAGAGTGTAATCACGCGCACGATGGTGCGAGGCGCTCCAGTTCCTACGCAGATTGTATTCACCGTGCGTGTGCGGCCTGTGACTGGAGCGGCAGAGGACGCGCCTGCTGCCGGAAATGAGATCACGAAAGACAATTCGGAAGCGGGGGAACCCTTCATGCGCTATGCGGTGGACTTCGCTCTTGATTCGCGCGACATTTCCTTTTCACAATCGGAGGGGCTTTTCCATGGAGCTTGCGAGTTTGTCACCTTTGTCTACGATGCGGCGGGAACATTAGTGAATCGCGCGGGTTCAACGCTTCGTGCGGACTTTAAGCCAGAGGTCTACCAGGACTTTTTGCATCACGCGCTCTCTTATAACCAGGACATCAGCGTACCGAACAAAGGAGAGTATTTTTTGCGCATCGCGGTGCACGACCTGGGTAGCGATCGGGTCGGTGCTGTCGAGATTCCTGTGGGTTCGGTAAAAAATCTGCCTCCTCTTTCGGCGCCAAAGTGAGGGTCGAGACGGTGCTTTTCATTTCCTTTGTAGAATTCGTTCTTCTTTGCTTGACGAAGTCGCTCTCACTACATAATGTTGAGTGGCAAAATAAATCCTTCTGATTTGGGCCCCTATGACTTGGTTGCGCTCCACAGTCTTCGTCTTTGCTTTTGCTGTGTCTGGTCTGGTGGCAGGGTGCAGCAGTGGAGTTTCATCGAACACTTCTACGGCACCTTCTCTAGCGCCCAGCACGATTGCGCTAACAGCGTCGCCCAGTCCGGCGACTCCGGGTTCCACAATCACGTTGACGGCAACCGTATCGAGCAACAGCACCGCCGTGGGAACCGTGACTTTTTACGACTCCACGACTTCGCTGGGGTCGGGCCAGCTAAGCAGTGGCGTTGCAACCCTGGCAGTCACCACCTTCGCGGCAAACACGACGCATTCGCTTACGGCCAATTATGGCGGCGACGCCATCCATGCGACCAGCACGTCGGGGGCGGTTTCGCTGACGATCGGCGGGGCGGCTGGTGCTGCGGCGATCAATGCGCATGCGACATTCGGTCTTGCAACTGCGAATCAGATGATCAGCGGATTCGGTGCAGCCGAGGCATTCGATCTCAACTATCTCGATCAACATCCGTATGCCTCTGAGATGTATAAGGCGCTCTTCGATCCCACAGCCGGACTGGGTCTTACCTATCTGCGTTTGCAGAATCTATATCGTGGGAGTTCAAGTGGCTTCGACTCGGACACACCTTCGATTGTTACGGCGGCCAATGCGGCACACGGTAGCCCGCTCACACTGATGATGAGTTCGTGGTCGCCGCCGGCAAACTTGAAGAGCAACGGGACGGTGAATGGTTGTTCGGCTTCGACGAACGGGGTTTGCACGGGTGGAACGGGAACGCTGGTACAGATCAACGGAGCCTACGATTACGCGGACTTTGCGCAGTACTGGTATAACTCGCTCAACGCCTACGCTGCCCTCGGAGTAAACCCTAGCTACATCTCCATTCAGAACGAGCCTGACTTCACTCCTTCCTACACAGGGTGCCGGTTCAATCCGACGGAGGCGACCTACAACGGCGCCAACTATGCCGGTTATGGGCTTGCTTTCGATGCGGTCTACAAGAGGTTGCAGGGGTTGAGTACGCCACCGACGATGATTGGTCCGGAGACTCTGGGCGCTGCTCAGAGCTTTCTTGATATGGCGGCTCAGATTCCGGCCGGCGAGACGAATACGTATGCTCACCATCTCTACAATGTCAGCTCCGGCAGCGTATCTACGGGCGGCGTCGTCACGCCGGGAGGGAGCCCGGATACCGGCACAGCCGCACTAACGAAGCTGAATGCCACTTATCCCGCTGCCACGAAATTTGCCACGGAATATTACGATACTCCCGGTTTTTACAACGCATGGACCATCCATAACGCGCTTGTTTACGGCAACGATAATGCTTACGTGTTCTGGCAGGCGGTATGGCCCAGCACGTTGACCTCAGCACACGATCAGGCTGGCGACCAGGCGGGTCTTCTTTATACGGATAGCCCTTTCGGCAGCCAGGCTTCGTGGGTGTTTCCGCATGGATGGGCGTACAACGATGCGTATTACGCGCTTAAACACTACAGCTACTACGTGCGGCCCGGCTATGTGCGCTATAACGCGACGATCGACAACAGCGATGAGCGCGTCAGCGTCTTCCAAAGCCCGGATAAGAAGACCGCAGTCATCGTGGTGTTGAACGTGAGCACAACGGCCACAGACGGTCTCTCGCTGGACCTATCTGCATTCACCTACGCTCACTCCGCGATGTACCGCAGCACGTTCTCGCAGCCCATTGCATCGGGGGAGCGCTGGGCTTCGCTGGGGGCTTACATCGCTCCCAGCGGCAGTGGTAGCACGAACAACAGTGGAGGCGTAAATCTACCGCCGGAGAGCGCCGTCACCATCGTCCTGACGAATTGATGGGCCTGAAATGGCGGCATAAATTTTTTTGGGAAGGTCGCAAAATATGTTTGACAGTCGTCGATGAATACCCCTATATTTCGAGTCGCGATTTAATTGAATCATCTTCAGTCTCTTATTTGAATCCGGATTGGGGTTAAACCCGGGACGGTCTTGCCGTAGGTTTGTGCGTTCGACGGGAGCGCATGGATTGGGCGAAAGCTGTTTGCACCAAGTACTTAGGTAGCCACAAATTTTGGAGTCGATTATGGAACCCAGTCGTATGACAGGGAGCTGTCCTGTTCGCGGTGAGAAAAGAGCGTTTATCAACGGGCCTTCGGTATGCGCTTTTTTTGCGGCTACGCTCGCGTTGCTGGGTTCTGCCAGCGCGCAGACCATCCCAAACGCAGTTGTCTACCAATCACAGACGCTGGTCAACATCAATGGAAACGCGGGCCATATCGCAGCGAACAGCCTTGGTGATGCGTTTTACGTGAGCCAGACTGACAATGTGGCGTACCGTGTGGCTCGCGGCACGACGACACCGGTCCCACTTGTGACTGGCTTGAGCGGCGGTCGGTCGGTTTCGGTCGACGCGTTCAACAATGTCTATGTCTCCAGCAACTACAGCGGTCGCATCATCGAGGTGCCTTATGTGAATGGCACCTACGCTACGGGCACAGCGAACAGTAGCAGTTTGCCCACTTGCACGGCGACGCCTACAGGGCCATGCCTGGCGTTCGGCAACGGCGCAGGCGCCACTGGGTACTATCTGCAGGCAAGCGACATCGGTTTCGATCAGTCAACCACCGGGACCGGACCCAACGCCTACATCATCGATGAACGCGACAACGTCTGCAATCAAAGCAATGCGGCAACGACCTGCAACACAATTCTGAAGTTCACTCCTACGAGCGGCGGCGCCTATACGGCAACGGTCGTGGTGACCGGCCTGCCACAGACCAACAACGGACAGATTGCCGTTGGTCCAAAGGGGGACATTTATTACGCGGATGGCAGCAAGCTCTACTACATCGCTGCCGGAGGAACGACCGCCGTCAACATCGGCACGGGCCTCACCAATCCTGCCGGGGTGACGACGGACCAATACGGCAATCTCTACATCACTAATGCGTCCGCTCCTAACGCGATTTTGGAAATGCCGGCGGTCAACGGCGTCGCCCAGCCGACGGCGCAGTTCACATTCCTGGGTATCTATTCGGCGAACGGTATTGCGTTCGATGGCCTCGGCCACGTTTTCTACACAGGCTACTCGGGACAGACGAACCTGAATGTGGCCTCGGTTAACACATTCAATCTCGGTTCGGCTGCAATTGGGACTGCAGTCTCCGCGACGGCTGCGACGCTGACGGTGCAGTTCAACGCAAATGTCACCTTGGGCGCGATTACTCCTATCGGTACTGCATCGGGCTTCTCCTATACTGCGGGAACCTGTGCGCCGGGCGCTTACACCGCGGGGAATACCTGCAACTTCAGCGCGAACTACGCCCCCAGTGCGGTCGGCCTGCAAAAGGGAGCCGTTAGCTTTACTACTTCCGGCGGCGGAAATGTTGTTACGGCGTCTCTCTCGGGGGTTGGCCTCGGCGCCGTGCAGACCAGCGACCCCGGCACGATGAGCGCGATTGGAAGCGGCTTCTCGAATCCGCAGGGCATCGCCGTCGACGCAGCGCAGAATGTTTACATTGCCGACGCGGGAGCGAATGCTGTTCTGGTCTATCCCGCCGGATCAAGCACGGGAACGTCAATCGGAACGGGACTGCTCGGGCCAACGTCCGTCGCTCTGGATAACGCTGGGAATCTCTACATTGCGGACTCCGGGAATGGGCGGGTCGTACAGGTTCCCAATATCTCCGGAACTTTGACCAACAGCGCGCAGGCGGTCATTGCGAGTGGTCTGGGAACGGCGCTTGGCATCGCAACCGATTTCAACGGCAACCTTTATGTTGCAGACAGCACGAAGAATCAGGTGCTGCAACTCGGTACGGTAGCAGGTATTCCCAGCTCGAGCGCCACAGCTCATCTCGGGCTGGATTCTAAAGGCAACTCCACCTTCACTGCTCCTATCGCTGTGGCGACCGACGGCATTGGGAATGTATTTGTTGCGGATACGACGGCGAACACGGTCACTGAGTTCACCTTCTACGGCAAGCAGACTACGAGTATCGGGACGGGATACTCACATCCCTCCGGCCTGGCGACGGATGCCTCCGGCAGCCTCTATGTTGCTGACAGCGGAAACGGCCGTCTGATCAAGATTCCCTTTGAGTCGCCGATTTTCAATACCAACGATCAATACTCGGTTGGCGGTTCGATTGCCGCTCCCTATGGTGTTGCTCTGGACAGTCTTGCCAACCTCTACGTGGTGGACAGCGCCAATGTCGCTGCATATTCCATCAATCGCGCACAGGGCACCCTCTCGATGGGTCGAGCGAACATCGGCACGACAACCCCACAGTTGAATGGTTACATTGCCGATGCCGGCAACCGGCAGTTGACGCTCGGGAATCCTGCTTATGTGGCGACGGGAGATACCGGGGTGTTCACGCTTACTTTGCCATCAGCTTCGGGATGCACGAACTCGGGAGTTGTCGCGCCGGGCTTCTCTTGTGGATTGTCCGCTGCCTTTGCACCGACCGTGGTCGGCAACTACAGCGAGTTGCTGTCGTTCACGAGCAATGCCGTCAACACGAGCACGCCCAGCCTGACCCTGACTGGTTCCGGCTTGAATCAGTCGAGCACAAGCACGACGCTGGCGCAGACGAGTCCGTCCGGAACGATACCCTTCGGCCAACCCGCCACCATCACCGCGACGATTACTTCCACGAAGACGGGCACACCTACCGGATCGGTTGCATTCTCCGTCGATGGCGGACAGGCTAAAAACGTTTCGCTCAGTGGCAATACAGCAAAGATTGTACTGACCAATCTCACCGGTGGAAGTCACTCGATCTCTGCCGTCTATTCAGGAGATCTCCTCTTTGCTCCCAGCAACGCTACTCTTCCGATCGCTGTGGGTCAGGCGACCAGCACTGTAGCGATCACGACCAGCGGTGGCAATCAAAATCCAGCAAGCGCCACGCCAGGGACGTTGCTGCAACTGATCGCAACCATTACGCCGGGAGCAAGCACCGTGCCGACCGGGACCGTCACGTTCACCCTCAACGGGAAACAATTGGCTCCTCCCGCTGCCGTCTCGCCGACGACGACGAAGACAAACGGAGTGACGACGACGATTTACAGTGCCACCATTTCCACGTCTACCCTGCCTCCTGGGACAGATTCTGTTGTGGCTACTTACAACGGCGATGTTAACTACGCCTCGTCCTCCAGCACGCTGCCTGTGACCATCACGCCGATGACCTTTACGCTGTCGCCCTCGTCAGCGAGCATGACCGTGACTGCGGGGCAGAGCTCAACGACCAACTTCCAGGTGAGTTCGCTCGCCGGCTACAACGGATTTGTCGCTCTGACCTGCACCGGTCTTCCGGCAAACGTGACCTGCGGCTTCAGCCCGAACGGCTTCATCCTTCAGGCGAGCAATCTGATCACCGCTGCACAGACTGGCCTTGTCAATGGTGTCCCCGTCATCATCGTGCCGGCGACCTATGGCCCCATGAATGTGACTCTCAGTCTGCTCACTGGCACAACACCAGTCGTCACGCCTCCACCCGTTGGCGCACTCAATCTTCCTCTGTTTGGGAAGAAGGTTCCGGTCAGTCTTGCCTTTCTCGTCATCTCTCCTCTCACCCTGCTGGTGCGCCGCCGTACGGTGAGACGCCTGCGCGGCTCCCTTTCCCTCCTTTCTGTCCTGCTCGCGCTCCTCGGAAGCGTCGCGATGTTCAGCGGCTGCGGTTCGAACCTTGTGGGTGTAACACCACCGGGCGCTTATACGGTTACTGTCCACGCGGTGAGCACGGCCAGCAGCTATACAGGCACCTATGCCCCCGGATGCAGTAACGTTCCGGCCGGCACTGCAACGGTCACCTGCGAGCAGGACGCGCAGTTCAGCCTCACGGTGAAGTAATGATGACCCGGATGAAATTAGCGTTCACGAACTCTCTCAACTTCAACCTGCGCTCCGGGGGACGTCTCTCCGGAAAGCAGGAATCCTCAGCCTCGGCCCTACGAACACACGGTGATCACCCGATGAAGACCTTCTTTGGCAACTTATCTTTCTGCACGGCGCTTTTGGTAACCCTGTTCCTCTGCCAGCCAGCAACATCCCGGGCCCAGACGACGAGCGCGTCGCTCAGCGGTGTCGTCGCCGATTCAACGGGAGCGCTGATCCCGCAGGCAAGCGTGACCCTCCGCAATACGAGAAGCCATGAGACCCGTCATGCCACCACCAGCGGCACGGGTATCTTCCAGTTCAACGCAGTGCCCGCAGGTAGCTACACCATTTCGGTCACGATGAAGGGCTTCGAGACCTTGGTGACCAAAGAGATCGAACTCCACCCAAACGACACAATTAACTTGTCCGAACTGCACATGAAGATTGGCGCGGAGACGGAGAGCGTGACGGTGGAGGCGAACACCGACATCGCTACCAGCGGCGAACGCAGTTCACTGATTACAGCAAAGGATATTCAAAAGCTTTCGACGGTCGGCCGCGACGTCTCCGAACTACTGCGCACGCAGGCGGGCTTCGCCGCTCTGCAGTCCGGCCTGGACAACTCGACCGCGAGTTCCGCGGAAGTTGCCGGCGCCTACTCTGGTCTGGCGAACTATGTAGGCAACGGCGCTACTGCCAATGGCGCAAGCATCATCTCTGATGGCGCCAACGTCACCGATCCCGGCAACGGAGCCGGTCAGACCCAGACCGTCAACATGGACTTTGTGCAGGAGGTCAAGATCGAGACCTCTAACTTTGGGGCGGACACGGCCAAAGGCCCCACGGTCATCACGGCGGTCGGCAAGTCAGGCGGACAGGCATTTCATGGGAATCTGCGTGTTTATGCGCGCACCTACCAGCTCAACGCGCAGGACTGGTTTCAGAAGTTCAACGGCTTCGCCCAGATCAAGGATCACTATGTTTATCCTGGCGTCGAGATTGGTGGTCCAGTTATCTTTCCTCACTCCAATTTCAACAAGAACCGGAAGCTGACCTTCGAATTTGGTGCGGAAGACTATATCCAACGCAATGTCTATGCCTACGGCAGCTTGCCTAAGAGTCTGCTGGAGGGCCTGGTCCCAACAAAGGCCATGCTGAGTGGCGATTTCTCTCAGCTCTCTCTCGCAAACTATCTGGGTGTTACGCCCGACGACATCTCGGGTGCATCGGGCAAGTACGGCGCAGGCTGTGCCGCCAATGGCCTGCTGTCTACTTATCTTCATGTCTGCGCCTCGCCAGCAGACGGCGGACCCCTGGGTTCGATCGGTGGAAAGATTCCGATTAAGAACATCGATCCGGGATCGTCCGCGATTCTCAGGGCTTACTATGCGCCGGGCTGTAACGGGTCGGACCTGACTACCTGCCCCGGGCCGGGACCGACAAAGAACTTCTACAACACACAGACCCTGAACCTCGAGAACCCGGACAGCCACCAGTTCCGTGGCCGTCTGGACTTCAGCATCAATGATTCCAATAAAGTCTTCTTCGTCTATAACGGTCAATTCGGAACCACGTCGCATATACCTGAGTCGATTTACTATTCACCGGGAACCAGCGGCGCGGCTTATCTGGGCGGCGTGGACACTCCCGGAAAAATCAATTCCACGGCATCGTCGAACCTCGGCAGCCTCAATTACACTCACATCTTCAATTCGCGAATAACGAATGAGGTCTTCGCCGGGCTGTCGACGGTAAAGAATACCTACCAGTCAGGCAATCAGCAGCTGCTCTCCAAGTCTTACTGGGGGTACCCCTACAAGGGCATCTACCCGACCGCAACGACGCAACTGCCGCAGGTCGCAACTTACTCGGCCGGTGACGCAATTCTTCCCTTTGCCATCACACCGGACTTTAGCTACGGGCCCTATCGGTCGACGAAGCTTCTGCCTTCCGGCGGCGATAATTTTTCTTACGTCTTCCGGCGCCACACCTTCAAAGCCGGTGTCTACCTGGAACGTGATACGGCTAATCAGACGGACCTGAGCCCGATCACCAACGGGCAGATCTCGAACTATTACATGAACTACAACGCAGCCGCCGCAGGCAGCGAAAATTACCTGGCAGATTTCTTCGGCGGCCAGGTTGGCACTTTCACCCAGCAGAATTTCAACGCGAAGACCGACCTCTATTATTGGACCGCATCATGGTTTGCAACCGACAACTTCAAGCTGACCAGCAGACTGACGCTCGACTACGGAGTTCGTTTCGACCATCTTGGCCCGTGGCAGGATAAGGATGGACTGGGGATGGCGACGTTCTTCCCCAACCTGTATTACACCGATGCGAAGAATACAACCAATCCTGACGGCAGCTTGTTTGAACCAGGCGTTCGGTGGCACGGCGGAAATCATGCCACAAACGCGAATGCAGGTTACGCCGGCGTGCCGAATTCGGGCGTTCCTTCCGTATGGGCGTTTGTGTCGCCGCGTGCAGGTTTTGCTTTCGATGCGCGAGGTGACGGCACGATGATTGTTCGCGGCGGTTGGGGAATGTATCGCGCGCATGATTCCTGGAACGACTTCACAGGACCGGCCGCTACAGCACAGGGTCTGGTGACCTCGACGGCAGGTGGTAGCCCGACCGTCGGCTCTGTCAGCCTGGCCCAGGTGGACGCCACGGGTCCTGGCTTCCGCTGCGACTTCAGCCAGCAAAACGGCTGCCCCAGCATCATGCTGCTCGATCCGAGCGACAAACAACAGCCTCTGACTTATACCTACAGCTTCTCGGTTTCTCAGCGAATGCCGCTCAACTCTGTCTTCGACATCGCTTACGTTGGGAACCACAGTACGGATTTGCTCACTGATAATGCCTCGACCAATGTTGTCCAGTCTCAAGACCTGCGCGACGTCAATGCTGTTCCCATTGGATCTTTTTTCAAGCCAGATCCAAATCCTGCGTCTTCAACCTACGGCCAAATCCCGAACGCGTCTTCGATTTTGCAGGTCACTCAGAATGACTACCGCAAATATCCCGCTTACACTCACATCGGCATCCCACGGCATATTGCCTATGCGAACTACAACGCGTTGCAGACGACGTGGAACCGGCAGAGAGGCCGTTTGAATTACGGTCTGAATTACACCTTCAGCAAGGCGCTTGGTATCCGCGGCGCATACAACAACGGCATCGCTGGCGACCCGACGAATCTGCGCGCCAACTATGGTCCGTTGGCCTTCGATCGCACGAGCATCGTCGCAGCGAGCTATTCGTTTGATGAGGGTGAGCAGTTCCACAACGGCAATCGCTTCCTGCGGGGTCTGGGCAACTACTGGCTGATCTCAGGGATCACCAACTGGCAGAGCGGGCCGAACCTTCAGGCCGTCTACAACCCGAACTTCGCCTTGCAGGGTTATGCCACGAGTTCTTATGGCGGCAATACCTGTTCGCAAGGCGTACAGGCCGGTGTCGCGACCGCGTGCCAGATCAGCAGTCAGACGTTACTGGGTACCGCTGATGTACTGCTTCAGCCGATCGTTCGTCCTGGCGATGGCTGTGGGAGCGGCGACCCCAGGACGGGACTGCAGAAGAATCAGTACGTCAACGGCAACTGCTTCGCCCTGGGGCCGCAGGGAGTCAATGGCCCTACCAACCTGCCTTACCTTCATGCCCCAGCGTTCTTCAACAGCGATCTGACGCTGCAAAAGACCATTCCCATGGAAAAAGGGAGAAACTTCCAGTTCCGTCTCGCCGGCTTCAATTTCCTCAACCACCCTCTGGCCAGCTTCAGCTCGCGCTTCCCGCAGGAAGCGAACCTCCGCTTCTACGATCCAAATAACGTTGGGTTCTCGGGCGTGAAGTTGGTCAACAGCGTCAATCCCGGTGGAAGTTGCAGCGACGCCGGCTCGCAGTGTTTTGGCTATGCAGGATTCAAAACTGGTCGCCGCGTGTTGGAAGTGATGGTGCGATATAACTTCTGAAGACTGGAAGAGGCAAAAAGCTGAGGCACACTGCGCATCTGTCCTTGCTCGGAGGTTGAGAGATCGGAGGATTCAACACAGTTTGAGCGGCTACTCATTAGGGTGCGTATATCTATTGAATTTGTTCTGGATAGGGTAAAGCGTTATTTGCTTCGAGTCCAGAAGGTAGTGGTTTAGAGGTGCATGCTTTGCGTTGGTTAGCCCCGAATCTCGCTTTATCCAGACCAGTTTTATACGAAAGCTTCCGGTGCCGATTTCATGGGTTCGGATTCAATTTCAGTTCCAACAGGTTGAAACTTCTTCGAATTTGGTTATTTGGCTTAAAGTGCCCTCGCGGTGATGGAGTCAGATATAGTCGTCCACAGCCATAACACCCATCTGGTCTTCTGCGGATTCGGCGTCAATCTGGTAGACCGGAAACTGATCAAAAGTCTGATGCAGATCTGTAATTTATTTCGCGTCAAGAAGTAATTTGTCTATACTGTGAACGTCATGGGAACCAGAGAGGTTGCGTTGAAGAAGACGATTTTTGCGGAGTTTCCTACCGTCCGGTTCGGCGGGGCGGATAGCTGCGACGAGTTCGCCTATCGCTGGTATGACGCCGACCGCGTCGTTCTCGGTAAACCTTTGCGCGAGCATCTTCGGTTTGCGGTGGCCTATTGGCATAGCCTCGCGATGAACGGAAGCGATCCGTTTGGTGTGCCCACCATTCTTCGGCCCTGGATGAACGGAAGCGATCCAATGGCTGCCGCACGCGCCAAGGCGGATGCGGCGTTCGATCTGTTTCAGGTTCTCGATGTTCCATTCTTTACCTTCCACGACCGGGATATTGCGCCTGAGGGCGATTCGCTGCGCCAGTCTTTGAGGAATGTTCACGAGATGGCCGACTATCTCGGGACCAAGATGACGGGTTCCAAGACTCGCCTTCTGTGGGGAACTGCTAACCTCTTCAGTCATCCGCGATTTATGTCCGGAGCGGCCACGAATCCCGATCCCGATGTGTTTGCCTATAGTGCGGCGATCGTCAAGCACTGCATGGATATCACCAAGACCCTCGGCGGTGAAAACTATGTGCTTTGGGGCGGCCGCGAAGGCTACGAGACGTTATTGAATACTGATATGAAGCAGGAGTTGCGACAACTGGGGCGCTTCCTGACTTTGGTGGTTGAGTACAAGCACAAGATTGGATTCCAAGGGCAGATTCTGATTGAGCCAAAGCCGAAGGAGCCCACAGTTCACCAGTACGACTTCGATACTGCCACGGTCTTTGGGTTTTTGAAGCAATTCGGTCTAGAAGATGAGGTGAAGGTCAACCTGGAAGCGAATCATGCGCTGCTCGCCGGACATAGCTTTGAACATGAGATCTCGACTGCGGCGAACCTTGGAATCCTTGGTTCGCTCGACATCAATCGCGGCGACCCATTGCTTGGCTGGGATACGGACCAGTTTCCGAACGATCTGCAGTCGATGACGCTGGCGATGTACTACGTCATCAAGGCTGGTGGTCTCGGCAAGGGTGGCATGAACTTCGATGCAAAGATTCGCCGCCAGTCGATTGACCCGGACGATCTCATCCATGCTCACATCGGAGGGATGGATCTATGTGCCCGCGCATTCCTGACGGCAGTCCGCCTCTTCGAGGAAGGTCATCTTGCGAGAGAGGTCGCTGCGCGGTATGCAGGCTGGGACACTCCGCAGGGAAACGCCATGCTCAACGGAGAACTCTCGCTGGATGCGATTGCCGCCCGGGCGGAGGCCGAAGACCTCGCGATCACGCCCCGTTCCGGCCGCCAGGAGCGGTTGGAAAATTTGGTCAGCCGGTATTTTTAGAATTTGGTCTTTGCTCGGTCCGTGGGCGAAGTACGAGCCGCGCCCGAGAAGTCAAGAGCGTAACATGAATCGCAATGAGAACAAAGATGTTGACTCCTAAACAAAACGGTTCGCACTCCGCGGAGAGGGTGCAGGGAGTCAGAAGAATTGACCTCTCCTCGGCGCAACTCGCCTCCAGCGAGAACGCACGCGACATCAACCGGGATATCGTTCTGGAGCTGATTCGCTTCAGACAACCGGTGTCGCGCGTGGAACTGGCGCGTTTCTCAGGACTACAGCCAAGCACGATCTCAATCATTGTCGAACAGCTCATTGGTGAACGGTGGGTACGTGAGGGCGCGTTAGTCCGTCGTTCCCGCGGCCGTCCTTCGACAATGCTGGAAGTGAATGACCTGCTTGTAACGTTTGCCCTTGATATTCGCCCCGATCGCGCGATCCTTGCAGTCATTGACCTGACTGGCCGGTTTTTGTCACGCGAGACGGTCATGACCGTTTCCGATCCGGAACTCACGCTCAAGCACATTATCGAGAGAATGCGGCTACTGCAGCAGCACCATGTCGACAAAACCTTTGAGGGAATCGGCGTCAGCGTTCCGGGGCGCGTTCATCCAGAGACTCAGCGTCTTCTATTGGCCCCCAATCTTCATTGGCATGACTTCGACATCAGGGGGGCCTTGGAAGAAGGTCTGAATCTCCAGGTGGAGATCGATAACGACGCGAATGCCTGCCTGCTGTCCGAATCCTGGTCGGGCCGGCTTGCGGGCGTGCGAAGTGCGGTTCTTGTTGCGATCTCCGAGGGTATCGGCACGGCGATTCTCTCGGGCGGGCAGCTGCACTCGGGGTACAACGGTCTCGCCGGAGAGTTCGGTCACATCTCCGTAGACCCCGCCGGCCCGCTCTGTGGCTGCGGCCAACGCGGCTGCTGGGAGATGGCAGGATCATCGCGCGCAGCGCTGCAGTCGTATCACGAACTCGCGCCTGAAAGCCCCTCGACGGATATCTACGGCCTTCTGCGACTCGCCGAAGAGAACGACCCGCTTGCGGTTGAAGCCGTTACGCGGCAGGCCCACGCAATCGGCCGCGGACTCCGGCTCATTACTGCGGCCCTCTCGCCTGAACTTATTTTGATCACGGGCGAAATTACATCCGGATGGCCGCGGTTCGGGCCCATCATTCAACGTGAATTGGAGCTTGCGGTTCTCGCTGGCTCTCCGCCTCGATTGGAGACAGCCGGAGATGGAGAATCGGCCCGGCTCCGCGGGGCTGCCGCCGTCTTGTTGCAGCGGCATGTCAGCTACCATCGTTCAACGCACTACCCGCAAAATGAGCGTCGTCTGCCGTCGGATGCGGTTCCCGTCTTGCGCTAAAGTGCGCAGCCGACCAGTCGGTCCTGGCTTTTTCTCCCGAGATAGCTGAGGTCGTCTTTGCCCATATCTGGAGCGAAGAGCCGTGTGCTACCATCTCGGTCAAACTACTAAATGGAGCCTGGAGAACGACGGATGGCAGAGCAAGATTGGCTTAACGGAAGCACCCCGGGCGCGCTACCGCACTCCGGAGAGGCATACAGCAGGCAGCAGCCCGCTGTTCGCCATGAGCTTCGGCCATTGACTACTGGGGAAATCCTCGACCGCACCTTCTTTTTGTATCGGTCGAACTTCTGGTTATACGTTGGGCTTGCTTCGATTGCGGCAGGCGTTAATGTGCTTGTGTCGATCGCCAGGCTGGCCTTTGTGCATTTCGGACACCTGCCGGTTACGTCACCTGTAACCGCCTTTGTGGGAGGCGTATTTACCATCGTCGGATCGATTCTTTACTTTGCTGTTTATAGCGTCACTCATGCCGCAACGGTATCGGCGGTCGCTTCCGTTTATCTGGGACAGGAAACGTCAATGGGGAAGGCGCTCGATGCGGTGAAGGGTCATTGGGTGCGATATTGCCTGATCGCTCTCTGGCAGAGCTGGAGCGCGGGCTGGATCTTCGTCCTCTTGATCGTGCCTGTATTTGCGATGAGCGCACTCGGTATCAGGAACTGGACTTTCAGTGGCTTCATGGCTCTGTTGGCGGTTCTCGCGATCCCCAGCTTCGCGTACGGATTCATCGCTTATATTCGCAACTCGCTCGCGGTCCCGGCCGCTGTCATGGAGAACCTTACGGTTCGCCAGGCAATGAGGCGCAGCAAGCAACTGGCGGAGGGTACCAAGGGACGAATCTTTCTGCTCCTGCTCCTGCTATTCGCGCTCTACTGCGTCGCCGGTGCGCTCCAGTTTCCCTTTGCCGTGTTGCTATTGCGTTCGCGATCCGCCGAACACATTGTGGCGCAGGTAATCTCGCTGTTCGTTGCATTCCTGTCCAGCTCACTGATTGGCCCCGTGGCCTCGATTGGACTGTGCTTGTTTTATTTTGACCAGCGGGTGCGCAAAGAGGCCTTCGACATCGAGTTCCTCATGGAAAAATCCCTGCCGGACCCGGGTCCCACACCAGGCAGCGCAACGGTGGAACTGGCCTAGGGCGATGCCGCTCCAGCTTAGATTGTGCCTTACGGGCGTTTTGCTTATCCCGATATCAGCGGTTTCGCAGGTGCAGGCCGGTGCGGCGCAAGAGACGGCAGACCTGCATTCCGTCACTGCCGCAGAGTACAGCGGGCATCTTGAGAGCCTGAAGGCGCTTGTCGCCGCGTGCGAAAAAAAATCCACCGAGTGCGACTCGAAAAAGGTCGGCGCCGATGAGCGCATCGAGGGAGGTGGCT
>Ga0209624_10002078_pt1 | contig 15058 bp, 16 predicted proteins | sample JacPinW_OM2H0_O1_FD_188565 | JGI IMG/M metagenome (GOLD analysis project Ga0209624, IMG submission 188565) | Forest soil microbial communities from Algoma, Ontario, Canada - Jack Pine, Ontario site 1_JW_OM2H0_O1 (SPAdes) (version 2) | ecosystem: Environmental > Terrestrial > Soil > Boreal...
GCACGCGACCGATCTCGATCGGCCATTCCTTACCTACAATGCCGAGTTGCTTGACATGTTGAATCCGCAGCTCGAACGCGCGCTTGAAGAGCGCCGTGCGCAAAGTTCGATCAGTGAGCAGGTGAAATGGATTCTCAAACGCCTGCTCGCGGGAAGGCGGCCGGAGATATCGGCCGTGGCGCGCGAGCTCGGGTTGAGCGATCGGACCTTGCAGCGTCGAATCACCGATTACGGCGCAACCTTCCGGCAGTTGCTTCTTGAGGCGCGGCAGGAACTGGCGCACGAGTACCTCAGTCGGCCGGAGATGGATGTCACGGAAGTGGCATTTCTGCTCGGCTACGAGGATTCGAATTCTTTCTATCGAGCTTTCCGAACGTGGGAAGGGACGACACCCTCCCAGTTGAGGGCAGCGCTCCGACGATCTGAAACTAGGCAATAGGTGCAAGAAGAAAGGCAGGAATTTATGGACGAAGTATGGTTAGGCACCGGCAGCGCGAGCGGTTTGGGCCGAAACATTGCGGAGGCTGTACTCGAATCCGGCGACCGACTCGTCGCCACAGCACGCGACACGAGCGCGTTAAGAATGCGCGCGCTTAAGGCGGCGATACCAATGGATTCCAAGCCGGGCAGCTAAGATTGAGCCGCCTAAGATCGGTGTCAATGCGCCGAGCCTCGTTCAATTCCAGCTGAGCCACGGTTATTCGCAGTCATCCAACCTGCGATGCAATGTCTTGGCTTTCATAATCGCTACCGCTACCTTCCCGCGAGAAAGCCCAAATATCGGGACAATTCGCGTAGTCGTAGACGGGGGCGACGGGCGAGCATCAAGGGCGCGACTCTCGTCACGGACCCCCGGTTGCGAAGGTGTTCTTTATCACTACAACGCGGTCCGCCTCACTTCAGAATGCCGCTTCGACTTAAGAACAACCTCACCGGAGAGCCAAATTGGTTTTCTTTGCCACGCCACGCTCACACGCATTGTCTTATTCGCCGCTGGTTGGGCACACAACTTCAGTTAGTGGCGTTCCCCGCACCTGGCTTCAAAGCAATCGGGATCCGGCTACTTGGCAGTAATATTTTTTGTCCGTCTCATTTCTCAGGAATGACCTTCTATGCGTAAATCTTATTTAGTTGCAACGTTCTGCCTCAGCATTTGGAGCACTGGCGCTTTAGCACAAGTTGTCACAGTGCCCGGTAATGTTGCGGCGAAGGATGCGGTCACAGTTTCTACTCAGGTGAGCGCACGGGGACTCGATGTTAGTGAGCCTCGCGGAGCGCAGGAACTCTATTGGCGCCTTCAGCAGGCTGCGCGGGTGGTCTGCACGGATGGTAACCGCGTCGACCTGGCGCCCTCCCCAGATCCAGAAGGTTGCCGCGAGAAGGCGCTCGCGGATGCGATCCGGACCGCCAATCTAACGCTGCTCACGCAGGTGTATCTTGCATCACATACGCTTCGGGAAGCCGCGGCGCGCGGGATCAATATGCCTGTAGCGGTGGCGGCGAAGTAAGCCCAGTCACCAGTGCGATTAGGCAACACCTTTTCATCACGTACCACGATTAGCGCAAGCCAAGTCAATGCCAATTTTCAAGCTCTTGCCATAGATGGCTAGATGGTGCCGGCGGGGGGAGTACGTGGCTCGCTTCGAAGCCTGCTGCTCATTCCCCTTGTCATTGCGGCGCGGCTATTCGCATAGATCTTTTCGACGTACTGACCAGCGGAAAGGTCATAGACTTGGCACCGCGCGCAATGGGACGTGCCAATCGAAGGCACTTGAGGAACAGCAATCGAGGCAATGGCGGGAGGAGTTATTCTTCGTTCTATTGTGCTCTGGCAGATCGCCTGAACAGTACCGCTGACGCAGGCGCACTGGCACGCAGCGCTTGCTATCACCGCACTGCTCAGACTGACTGCTGCGAATCCAAGGATTCGGATTTTTCGAGTGGTATTCACAGACATATCCCTCGCCGACAGGCTTTGCGACTCCCACAAACATGAATCAAGGCTTGAGCGCGCTAAGTCGTTTCTTGGCGCGTTGGCTTCCCGAGCTTCGCGCCAACTGCTTGTAGTACTGCGATAACTGTGGACATTGCGTAGCATTTGGCGCATGGTCACCGCTGGCTCGTGACTCTTTCTTTTTGCGAGTAATTATTGGCCCGGGCGCGATTCCGCCGCCACTCTTGCCAGCCCGCAACCCGACCAGTCCTCCGAACTAGACAGGCATACCACGGTATGCGTCGCCTGCGGGTTGAGCGTGTGGAGGAAGTCAGATCGGGCTATGAATGCACTCATTTTCAAAGATCTCACATCTGTGGCAGTCACTCTGCCACTCATGGTTCCGCCAGCGCCCGAAGCACTCATTGGCACGGCGCCGTCCTACCGGTCCGACTTTCGCGATGACCTCACGGAAGGACTCTGCGTTGCGCCTTTCGCCACAAACGTCACCGATGCGTCATCCATCGCGCTCGCCCCTGAGCTGAGCGCTGCGGGAACGAGGTGCGACTTCTTGGCTCGAGCCCACCGCGATTTGCGTGAACCCTTGACGGCATTGCTGCGGCTGAATAGCGACTGGGACTTTCCGCGGACCAACGCGGTGGCCCAACGAATGATCGAACAGCAGCGTCAAACCCTCGAAGTGATGACCGATCTCATTGAGGGCTTGCTAATAATCAGCGAATCCGAGACAGCGGGGCAGCCTACAGTTCTCACGGCGCTTGCGTCGCGATCTGCCGGTGAAAGACCACGCCCCATGGAGGCACCGCATGCGTCGCCTGCTGAAACGTGGTCAGCCGCATGGTCCATGAATCTCGCGTTGGAACTGCCCGAGTCGCCGGTAGTCGACGGGCTAGCGTCCCAAGCACACCGCGTCCTCTTGATCGATGAGGATCAAGGGGCTCTGTGCGCGTTACGGATCTATCTGCTGTGCGCTGGATATCGGGTGTTCGCGGCGGCCAGCGCCGACGAAGCTCTCGACCTGGCCCGGATGGTGCCATCGCTCATCGACATCGTCATCGCAGATTCAGACCTAACTCGCCACGGCGATGGCATCGCAGCGATCGCCAAAACGCGTCGCTTGGCGGGCTACAGCATGCCTGCCGTGTTGCTGATGGATCGGGCGTCGATCGAGATCAGTAAGCCTGGGTTAGACGCAGACGTTTCTCCGCTGAGAAAGCCTGTTGACGTCGAGGAGCTCAACGCGCTGATCGGCGAACTGCTCAGAGGTCCAAGAGCGCACTCGCTTGGGTTAACTGAGAAACGCCGGGCAGCGGTCGGAATCGCGTAGCACGCACGAGAAGACTTGAGACTCAATTACAAGGCTGAACTGGAGAACGATCATGAATTGGAACATCGTCGGTGAAAACTGGCAGCAATTTAAACGCCGACTGAAAGATCTGTGGGGTAAGCTCGTCGGTGAAGATCTCAGTCCAAGTGGCGCCGTTCGCTAGCGGCGTTCGTCGCGTGCGCCGTGCGCGGCGCTGACTAAGCCGTGCAGCAATTCGTTTGCCTAGCGCACAGCCTCGCTTCACCAGCGCCGCCCGCCATGACGCATTGACATATAGAGCAAAAAAAGCAGGTAAAAGAATATCGTGCAAGCGCATATGCACCCAAGCATCGTGAGAATCAGTCCTATCACTCCAGGCGGTAATTTGTCTCTTATCATGTCAGCAGCACCCTAAGTCTTGCGTCATGGGTCAGGAAAACTCTGCCAGGCCTAGCTGCGTGCGCAGCTCACGTCGTCCGGCGGACGTCACACCTAACGCGCGGCTGTCGAGGTCCTTGACGACCCATTTGCGACGCAACGCCACGTCGAGCAGCGCGGCGCCGAAGGCACCGGCGATGTGTGCTCGCCGTTCGCTCCAATCGAGGCATGCAAAGGCAAAGCGGCGGCGCAAAGCCCGCGTCGCCTCAATGTTCACGCCAAGACGCGCAAAGCCGCGGGCGCCGGCGCTAGTGACATCATATCCATCGCTGCCGGCCGCATCGGCGGTCAACCAATCCAATTCAAAGAAGCGCTGATGTAGCGCAACCGCGAGCGCTCCGGCCATGTGGTCATAGCAGGTACGCGCGGCGCGCAGCCGGTTAGGTGTGCTCGGCTCGAAATTATCGCGTGCGCCACCGGCAACGACCGTGAGTGCCTCGAGCGCCGCGGCAACGCGCGGGCCCTCCAGGCTGTAGTAGCGATACTTCCCCTGCGTCAGCACCTTCACGAGGCGCCGCTCCTTGAGGCAGGCCAAATGTACGCTCGCTGTTGACGGACTTACCTCGGCCACGATGGCAAGTTCCGTACTGGTGCGCGCGTGGCCATCCATGAGGCAGTAGAGCATGCGAGTGCGCGCGGGCTCGGCGATGGCGGCGGCGACTCGGGACACAGTGGCGTCGGGTGCTTCAGCGATCACGCTTTCATCGTAGACGAAGTGTGCCGGAGAAGCAATCACGACACTGTGGGTATTGGCTCCAAGGGGGCATATTCCGATGACGATTACCTGCATTATTCGCTACGAAATTGATCCGTTCCAGAAGGATGCCTTCAGGGAGTATGCGCAGAACTGGGGCCGCATCATCCCGCGCTGCGGAGGGCATCTCGTCGGCTACTTTTTGCCCTATCAGGGGACGAACGATGTCGCCTGGGGCCTGATTGCATTTGACAGCCTCTCTGCCTATGAGGCCTATCAGGCACGCGTGCGCGCGGATCCCGAGGGTCGCGAGAATTTTGCGACGGCGCACACCAAGCGGCTGATCCTGCGCGAGGAGCGCAATTTTGTCGAAGTCGTCGATGCAACCTTTGGGGTGCGGGCGGCACCGGTGGCTCCCGGGAAACCGTGCAAGGTGCAACCCTAGCGACGGAAGAGGCGCCGTTGAAGAAGATCGGTCTTGTCGGCGGGATCGCCTGGCTCTCGACGGTCGAGTACTACAGGGGCATCTGTCTGCAATGCGAGGCGCGAGCTCGAACCCGTCGACGCCAGAGCGCGCTTGCGATGCCCGAGATCAGCATCGAATCGCTGGATCTGCACCGCGCGGTTGCCTATATCGGAAGGAACGACAGCGATGAGTCCTGGGCGCAGTTCGATGAATACCATCGCGCCGCGTTGCGCCGCCTCGAGGCGAGTGGCGCCGAGGTTGCGGCAATTGCGAGCTTCACCGCGCATCACCGCCTGAGGCACATCAGACGGGGCATTCGGATTCCGGTGATTGACGTATTCGAGATTGTGGCGCGCGAGTGCGTGCGCATTGGCGCCCGGCGGGCTCTCGTGCTCGGCACCCTGGCAACCATGAACTCCTCACGCTTGAGCGCACTTTGTTCGGCGCGCGGCGTGGCTGTGACGGGGCCGAGCACGCAAGCTGCGCGAAGAGCGGTGCAGCGACTGATTGACCGGCTACACCGGGGGAAGGAATCTCACAGCGCCGGTCAGCGCATTCACGACATCGTGCAGCAGGATGTTTCGAAGCAGCCGAACTCGCCGGTGATTCTCGCGTGCACCGAACTACCGCTCGCTTTTCCTGCCGCGCTTTCGCGTCCGGTGTTCCGACGGCGCGGCAGGACATACATCAATGCCACAGCAGCACACGTGGGCGCGCTGCTCGATCACGCGGACCTCGGTTGAGGCGTGCCGTCAGGCCTGACTGTTGTTCGAATTCTGTGTCACGGAGACCGGCAGGGCCCCGTGAGGCCGATCGTTGACCCCCTCGAGCGTATACCCGAAACCGCGGAGCACCCGGATGGTCAGACCTGCCGGGGCGAGCCGGGCGCGTAGCCGATGCACGTAGACAGCGACGGTGGTGTCGATCAGCGGCCTGCCGTGACCGAGATGCTTGGCGAGGGTCGCGGTGCTCACCAGCTGTCCCATGTGGCGCGTGAGCAGTTCGAGCAGTGCAAGCTCCTGAGCGCGCAGCACGATGGATTCGCTGCCGACTCGTACGCGCGGATCACCTGGGGTGAAAACCAGCTCGCCGACGCAAATAGGATTACGGTTGGACTTGGGCATGGGGAAACGTCCGGCTATTGCGCACACGAAATCCCTTGCGCGTGGCGGTGGCCAATCTTGGTACACGCTTTCAGGGTCGTTACCCGCAAAGCGCACCTGCCTTTACACATCATGTCGAACCTCGCGAGCCCACGGTCGGCCGCGCCGCAGGGATATTGCGGCCGCTGAGCTTTCCTTTACCTTTCTCGGAGGTTACAGATTGGAAAGGTTCGGAACGGGGGTGACGGGCAGCGGTGGCGCGCGCGTGTCGGCCTGCTGAGTCTCTCCGAGTTTTATCCCCGGTAGCTCGATGGCGACACGCAGGCCCGGTTCGGCATTGGCAAGTTGCAGCTTTCCGTCATGCAGCGCGGCGATGGCCGACACGATCGCAAGGCCAAGACCGTTGCCAGGCTGATGGCGCGCGCGATCCATCCGATAGAAGCGCTCGGTGAGTCTGGGCAGTTCAACAGCAGGGACCCCAGGGCCATCATCCTGCACGACGACCGAAACTCCGTGCGCCGCGGACTGTGTCCGCAGCTCAACCCGCGCGCCGGAACCTGCGTATTTGATGGCATTGTCGATGAGACTTGCGACCGCCGTGGCGAGGAGGTCGCGATCGCCGAGCGTCCACACCGCAGTGTGGTCAACAACCCGGAGGCGCACGCCCGCCTCCTCGGCTGCCGGATCGTAGAGCTCCACCATGTCGCGAATCACGCGACTCAGGTCGACGCGCGCGAAAGACTCCGTGCGCACGCCGGACTCCGCCTCGGCAATCTGCAAGAGTTTGTTAAACACCGAAATCAGATCGTCGATGCCATCAATAGCCGTTCGCGCGGCATCGGTGAGGGCGGTAACGGTCATTTCGCGGCGCAGCGCCTCATCGAGCCTGGCGCGCAGACGACTCAACGGCGTGCGCAAGTCGTGTGCAATCGCGTTTGAAACATGGCGTACGCCGTTCATGAGCTGCTCGATGCGATCGAGCATGCGGTTGATGTCGAGAGCGAGGCGCGCAAATTCGTCATCGCCCGAGATCAGGATGCGCCGATCCAGATTACCGGCCTCGATCTCGTGGGTGGTGCGGCGAATCCCGCTGATGCGCCGCTCGATCTGGCGGCGCAGGAGCCACGCGCCGACGACTGCCAGGACGAGCGAAACTGCCGCAACCGCCTCGAGTGCGTGCCAGACGAGGTCGCGGATCGCGCGCTGCTCGCTAAGGTCACGTCCGACATAGAGCCTGCCACCTCCGGGCAGGGGGCGCGCGATCAGTCGCGCCGATGAGAGTCGGCCATCGCGGATCACATCGCGGTTCAGGAGTACTCCGAGGGGAGCGTCGGGCGGGGGCCAGGTCGAAAGGTTGCCGACGATTCGCTGCCCGGATGGCGAGGTGACCAGGAAAATCTCGGAATCGCTGTCAATCCCGTCCGCAAGTTCCCGCTTGATCTCCTGAGCGAGCGCGTCAATGGGTCCGCTGCCGTAGGCCTCCAGAAGGCGAGTGGAGATCGAGTTGATCTTGCCGTCGATGCCGCGATCGAGCACGCCGACCGTTCCGAAATAGAAAATCCCCGAAATGACGAGAATCAAAGCAAGCAGCAATGCGCCGTTACCGAGCGCGAGGCGCGCGGCGATCGAGTCATTGAGGCTGGATAGGCGCATGCAGGGGCGGGCGGTATGAGAACGGGACCGGCTACGCGCGCAGGCCCAAGAGATACCCGACGCCGCGAATCGTATGAATCAGGGCAGGCGAGAAGCCTTTGTCCACCTTGCTGCGCAGGCGACTCATCTGCACATCGATGACGTTTGTCTGCGGATCGAAATGACAGTCCCAGACGGCCTCGAGCAGCATGGTCCGCGTCACGACCTGGCCCTCGTTGCGCATCAGGTATGCCAGCAGTCGCAGCTCGCGCGGCTGCAGTGCGATGGATGTTGCTCCGCGCGCAACCTGCAGGGTGCGCATGTCGAGGGTGAGGTCGGCCACGCGCAGCTGAGTGTTTCCCGGACTCGAGTGCGCCCGGCGCAGCAGAGCCTCGACCCGTGCGATGAGTTCGGCGGAGGCGAAGGGCTTGGAGAGGTAGTCATCGCCGCCTTGCCGCAACCCACGCACGCGCTCGTCGGTGCTGGTGAGAGCGCTCACCACGAGAATCGGCGTGGTCTTGCCCAGGCCGCGCAGCTTGCTGATGATCGATAAGCCATCAATACCGCCCGGAAGTAGTCGATCGAGAATGATCACGTCCCAAGCGTCGTTCAGCGCGTGATGCAATCCGTCGAGGCCGTTGCCGCATGGGGTGACGGCGTGCCCCGCCTCCCTGAGCGCATTGCAGATGTAGCGCGAAGTCTCCGGCTCATCTTCGATTACCAGACTCTTCATGGCTCAGAAATCTTAGCCAATGAGGAGAGGGGCCATCCGGCGCGTAAGCACTTCATTGATGTGAGACCTTAATTATAGATTATAAGTAACTGAGTTATATCATTGTTATGAATATGAGCTTCCGGCCTCCGTGCTAGATTTCGGCAGATCCCAACAAGTCAGGAGTGATGTTATGCCACTCGCACGCATTGACCTTCCCGCGGGCAGCTCCGCTGAATATCGCGCCACCGTCGGTGAGGTTGTCTATGCAGCGATGCTCTCCACTCTGAATGTGCCGAAAAACGATCGCTTCCAGGTCATCGTGGAGCATTCGGGGGGCGAGCTCGTGATCAATGCGGAGTACCTGGGCATTCAACGCACCGCTGCGGCTATCGTTATACAAGTGACCCTCAATGAGGGTCGCACGCTCGAGTTGAAGCGCGCCTTCTACCAGGCGGTCGCCGATGGGCTGCACGAGCGTATCGGGCTGCGCCGGGAGGACGTCCTCATCAACCTCGTTGAGGTCAAGAAGGAAAATTGGTCGTTTGGCAACGGGGAGGCGCAGTACGCGCCTAGCCGACGACGCGAGGCGGAAGCCGGCTAGAGCTGCGAGCGCAGCAGCAGCGCGAGATTTTCGTAAAACCGCCGCGAGACCGAACGGCGCGCCCAGCGCCGCAGCACCATGCGTCTTGATTGCGCGATATCGGCGTCGATGTGGCGTATCTGCTCTTGCGCCAGGCGCGCGCTGAAGACATTGAGGTTCGCCTCGTCGTTCAGGCGGAAGGAGCGATCGTCAAAGTTGGCGGAGCCGACGGAAGTCCATTCGGCGTCGATGACCATGACCTTGCAATGGATCATCGTCGGCTGATACTCGAAGATCTCGATACCCTCCGTGAGGAGCACCCCGTACAGACCCTGCGCCGCCCAGCGCCCGATGCGCGCGTCCGTATAGCGGCCCGGAACCACGATCCTGACGCGCACGCCGCGCCGCCGCGCCGCAATCAGCGCCTCGACCGTCAGCCGATCGGGCACGAAGTACGGATTTTCAATATCGATGGAGGTATTGGCGGCGGTGAGCGCAAGCAACACCATGAGGTGCATGCTCTCTGAGCCACCGACGGGCGAGCTGCCGAACATCTGCGCATCCATGTCGCCCTGCACCGCTAGGTCCGTGGGAAAGTACTGCGGACCGTGCAGGACGCGTCCCGTCGCCTTGATCCAGTTGTCGACGAAGACCGCCTGCATTTGCGCCACGACCGGGCCGCTGACCTGGTAGTGAGATTCGCGCCAGTCCTTGGGATGTTTGAGGTTGCCGACCCATTCGCGCCCAAATCCAACGCCGCCGGTAAACCCCCTCCTGCCGTCGATGATCATGAGCTTACGGTGCGTGCGGTTATTGAGTCGGCCGATGTGGTACCAGGAGGGCGCGTGATACAGCTGCAGGTCGGCACCGGCCTCGCGCAGCGTGCTTAGCATTGCGGGGGGCATGGTGCGCGACCCCAGCCAGTCGAGCAGCACGTGTACGCGTATGCCGCGCTGCGCCGCGTGTGTGAGTGCCTTGCAGAAGCGCCGGCCGATCTCATCGCGGAACACAAAGGTCTCGAAGGTCACGCTGATTGTGGCTGCCTCGATGGCATCCAGCATGACGGGAAAGATCTGCTCGCCGTTGATGAGAGTCTTCACGTCGTTGCCGGCAACGAGCGGCGGCCCGAGGAGCACCCCCAAGGCGCGCCTGAAATCGGCATCGCGGCTCGTATACAGGCGTCTAGGGCGGTAAAGCAGCCTCTTCTCGGCGGTGGCGAGATTGATGCCGAGCGCAACCAGCAACGCCGTGCTGAGAAGCGTGATAATCACCGTAGCAGCCGTACTCATCGGGTTATTGCCCGGCCTGGGCGAGCGCCGAAGAGAGGCGAGTGATCCTCAAACAGGATGTCCTGGGATATCCGTCAGCTCGCGCGGGCTCAGTCATTTCTTGTGCCGATTACAGCGGCGCGCTGCATTCGCGCTCCGGGGACTCTTCAGCCTGATTGCGCACGGTCCCTGAGGGCAATGCGCACTCTTTTTGACACCGGGCCCTCGGTGCCGGAAAACTGGATCGGCCGCCATGATGCATTCGGGCTTAGGAACTCGCTGACCGCACGCCAGCCCTCGACGTGTTCGCCGGCCACCCTGAGCGCGACGAGCATTGGCACCGCGAGCATGACTCCTGGGATACCCCAGAACCAAAAGCCAAACCAGATCGCCAGCAGAATGACGAGCGCGCTCACGTCGAGCCGGTGGCCCACAAAGAGCGGCTGCACCAGCTGACTTTCGATGAGATGCAGCCCCAGAAATGCCCCAGGCACCGCAAGCGCTTGTCCGATGCTCGCGAAGGTCACAAGCGCTGCGATCGCAAGGATGCCGAGGGTGGTCATCGGGCCGACGAACGGAATGAAATTGAGCACCGCCGCGACGGTGCCCCAGAGAATCGCGTTGGGCATGCCGAGCGCCACCATCGTGCCCCAGGTCGCAAGGCCGAGACCCAGATTGATCAGGGCGACCGTGCCAAAGTATCGCCCCAGCTCGGCGCGTATCGCCTGAGTGACCCGCAGACTTGCGGTGGAGCGCTCGCTGCCTGCAAGTGCGCCGGCCATGCGCGCGAGCAGCGGCGGACCTCCCGCCAGAAAGAACAGCGTGAGAGGAATTACCGTAATCGCCTCGAAGAGCGACTGCGTCATCTCAAATGCATAGGAGCTGCCCGACGGGACTGCCTGCACCGTAGGCGTCGGCGTTGCCCCGGCCGGGCGTGGCGCCTGAGTCAGCAAGTCCGCCCGCTCCTTCATGGCGTCCATCTGTGCCAATGCATTGCGCACCGGCCTGATGCGCTGCTCGATCTTGCGCAGCGTCTGCGGCGCGCGGGCGACCCAATCCTTGGCGGGCGCCCAAACGGCATCGACCATGCCGGCGCCGGCGAGCAGTAGCGCGATCATGATGAGGGTAGCAGCGAGCGCGCGCGGCATGCGCGCGCGCACCAGGGCCTCCACCACGGGCGAGAGCAGCAGCGCGAAGAAGACGGCGAGCGCTACGGGGACGAATGCGACAGCGCCAAAGTACAGGATGGCGCCCACGGCAAGGAAGGCGAGGAGCGTGGCTGCTTTCGCGATCCGGCGGTCGGTGCTCATCATTACCCCCTGATATGCCTTAGGCGTGAGCCTGGCGTGCCGGTCGGCGTTCGAATCGGTGTCAGAATCCGCTGTACACGCCTCTCGCGAAGCCCAAGCACGCCTCCAGGATCCGCTCTAAAGCCTGCCGCAACGGAGCAGCTTTCTTCTCATCATAATGCGGCGGCCACGACTGAGGTTCCACCGGGCCGGGCACTTCGTGCAGGTAACCTCGGCAGGCAAGCTCCATCTGCAGGGCATGTACACCCTGTTCGGGCTGCCCGTAGTGACGGGTGATATAGCCGCCTTTGAAACGTCCATTCGTGACGCGCGAGAACACGGTGCGGTCGCAGATCTTCTCGACAGCCCCCGTGAGCGCCGCTGCGCAGCTTGCGCCGTTATAGGTGCCGAGATTGAAGTGCGGCAGCTCACCGGCGAAAAGTCGCGGAATGCGGGAGCGGATCGAATGACAGTCGTACAGCACGACACTGGGATGGCGCGTCTTGAGTCTCCGGAGCTCGCTTGCGAGGGCGACATGGTACGGCTCGTAATACGCGGTGCGCCGCCGCTCGATCGATTCGCGATCCGGCGTGGCGTTTGCTCCATAGAGGGGCTCGCCGTCAAACGTCGTGGTGGGGCAGAGCTCGGTCGTTGCCTGGCCGGGGTAGAGCGAGGCGCCGCTCGGATCACGGTTCACATCGATCACGGTGCGCGAGATCGATGTGCGCACGATCGATGCGCCGAGGTCGGCGGCGAAATCGTACAGACGATCAACCCACCAATCGGCGTCGCGCCGCGCGAGCCAGGGGGAGATGAGTCCATCGGCAAACTGTGCAGGAAGGTCCACGCCGGCATGCGGGATGCTCAGAAGAAGTGGCGCCTCACGCCGCTCGACGTGCAGCCAGTGCGTATGTTCGCCCAGATCGCGCTCCGCCAGTCCGAGGATCGAGGTTGGTATTATGCGCGTGGCCGCGGGAGGGGATGTCGCGCATGGTGAGCTTGTGGTTCGGATCCGCGCTGCTTGATGCTGGGTGGACAGACGGAGTGCGCTTTGCCGTTGCGGACGGGCGCATCGCGCGCATTGAAAGCGGTGTCGCCCCCACGCCCGAAGACGAACGCCACGCGGTGGGCTTGCCCGGCGTCCCCAACGTGCACAGCCACGCCTTCCAGCGGGCGATGGCCGGGTTAACCGAGAGCGCGGGTCCCGGAGCGGATAGCTTCTGGGCGTGGCGCGCGCTGATGTATCGTTTCGTCGAGCGCCTGAGCCCTGAGGATCTCGAAGCGATCAGCGCTTTCGCATTTGCCGAGATGCTCGAAGCGGGCTTCACGCGTGTCGGCGAATTCCACTACCTGCATCATGATCGCGACGGCACCCCGTACGGCAATTGGGGTGAACTCGCCGCGCGCATTGCCGCGGCTGCGCGCGAAAGCGGCATTGGCCTTACCCTGCTGCCGGTTTTTTATGCGCACGGCAACTTCGGCGGCCTGCCGCCGAACCCCAGCCAGCGGCGCTTCATCAATGACATCGACGGCTTTGCACGTCTTCTCGAAGCGAGTCGCCGCGCGGTGCGCGATCTTGATGCCGCCCGGGTCGGTGTGGCGCCGCACAGTCTGCGCGCGGTGACCGCAGCGCAGCTCACCGCGCTCGTGGCGCTCGCGCCGACGGCACCGCTGCATCTGCACATCGCCGAGCAGATCAAAGAGGTTAGCGATTGCATTGCCTGGTGCGGGCGGCGCCCGGTGGATTGGCTCCTCGATCACCAGCCGGTCGATTCACGTTGGTGCCTGGTGCACGCCACGCACGTGGATCACGAGGAAACCCACCGGCTTGCGGCGAGCGGCGCAGTGGCGGGTCTGTGCCCGATCACCGAGGCGAACCTGGGCGATGGCATCTTCCCCGCCCTCGAATATCTCGACGCGGGCGGCGCATGCGCCGTCGGTTCGGACTCGAACGTCCTCGTGAGCGCCGCGGAGGAGCTTCGCGTGCTCGAATACGGGCAGCGACTCGTGCATCGCCGTCGCAATGTGCTTGCACGCAGCGCCGAACTGTCCACCGGACGGCGCTTGTTTGAGGGCGTGGTTGCCGGCGGCACGCAGGCGCTCGGCGGCGATTGGCGCGGACTGGCGGTGGGCGCGGACGCCGACATCGTGAGTCTGGATCTGGAGCACGATGTGCTCCAGTACCGCCGCGGCGACGCGCTACTCGATTCGTGGATATTTGCGGGTCGCGATCGGATGGTCGACTGTGTGTGGCGCTATGGACGCAAAGTGGTCTCGGGCGGGCAACACATCCGGCGCGATGCCATCAGCGCGCGCTATCGCAGCACGCTGCAGCGCCTGCTTGCGTAAAGCGATCAGTTGATCGTGATGGTGGTGTCGGTTGAGCCGCCACTCATGTTGATGGCGCTCGGGCTTGACTGGCGGCTCAATGTGCCTGAGGGATTGCTCGAGTTCCATACCCAGGCCGAGAGGGCGTAATTCGTGGAAAAGAGGTTTTCCGAGGTGCCGCCCGGTACGTTCGTAAACGTGACCGAGCCGGCGCTTTCATTCAGGACTGCGCTCAAGGAGGTCACGGCAATGATCGCGCCGTTCGCGCTCAGAATGAGCTCACCGCCGTTGTACTTGCCCGGGGCGATGACGGAGGTTGCAACCCTCAGCGTCTCAGCGCTTCCGCCAGTGGCGACGGTAAGCGGTAAAAGGCTGACCAGCACCGGCGTGGTCGTAATCGGATTGGGCGAGGCCACGGTCGACGTGAGCGGCCCATCGTTGTAGTTCGGTGCTATTGCGGCGACACGGTAGGCGCCGCTGCCCTCGCTCGGCGCTTCACTGACCGGCGTCGAAGCATTGGCCCCGCTATACACCGTCACGGCGATCGGGCCGACTGGCAGCCCCACTTCGCCTGCGAAATCGAGGTTAAAGGGATCGATGGGCTGCTGTGCGACGACGTAAGGCACCTCGCCGCTCACCGGCACGGTCTGATAGAACTGCACCAAAGCGCCCGCCGTCGTGAAATGCGTCGTGGTGGAAACATTCACGAGGAAATCGTCCGCGGGTGCAAGCGTAACGTTCAGCGAAGCGCTCGTGGCCGAGGAGGGAGCCCCTACGGTCGGCGGAACGGACTGAATGATGAGCGTCTGGATCTGCGGGCCGTGAACCACAAGATCATACGTCGTGGTGGTGGTTGCCCCGGCGGAGGTCGCATTCGTTGTTAACGGGTAGATCACGAAGCTGCCGTCCGACTGCAGCGGTGCGCTCATCACCACGACGTGCCGCGTGCCGTCGCTGCTGAGCGCCTCGGCGCTCACTTCGATCGCCGGATTGCCACTGGCGGTCGAGGAGCTCAGCGTCGTTGTCGTTGTGGTCGTAGTGGTGCTGGTTGTCGAGGTGCAGGTATTCGGATTCGACAGCGCACAAATATTGAGCGTCCCCTGAATCGTCCCGGCGGTCGACAGATCGTACCCCGTCAGATGCGGGTTCAGCAGGAAGCCGGGCTGTCCACTGTAGGTAAACGGGACGAGATCGCGCTCGGCGTCGAAGGCGATGCCGACGGTGAATTGGACGTTGGTTGTGCCCGTGCAATCATTGGTGGTCGTGATGGGCGTCGAGGTGGCCG
>Ga0209624_10002080_pt1 | contig 15051 bp, 16 predicted proteins | sample JacPinW_OM2H0_O1_FD_188565 | JGI IMG/M metagenome (GOLD analysis project Ga0209624, IMG submission 188565) | Forest soil microbial communities from Algoma, Ontario, Canada - Jack Pine, Ontario site 1_JW_OM2H0_O1 (SPAdes) (version 2) | ecosystem: Environmental > Terrestrial > Soil > Boreal...
CGATTGGGCCACGCGGTAATTCTCAGAATTACCGCGTGGCCCAATCGCTTTAACGGTGTCTAATTAACGTCGTGTTGTTAAGTTTACACCCGCAACAGGCTTAACCACCTGTGTTTTGCCGGGCTCGTTCAAACCGTCCCCATGAAGGGAGCCCCCCGCGGGCACACACCGATCGCCAATCCAGCCAAATGATGGAATGTTAAACGACGAATCCGCCCCAAGCCTATTTCTCCACACGGATAAATGCGCCGGTTGAGGCGTCGACGGAAATTGCCAGCTTAGCGGTGTCGCGAGAAGTGCCGTAAATGACATGCCAGACCAGTTGGTTGGTATTGTGGTTCCACTCGCAGATAAAGAGCACAGGGGTGGTGGCATCCGTTTCAAGAAGTTTGTCACCGCCGTGTTTCTGAGCCTCGGTAAAAGCCTGGTCGGTGTCGATTTTCAGAAAAGCCGGATCAAAAACCTGCGTGGACGCGTTACTCGGGTTGTAGACATCCTCGTTGCCAGGCGAGACGCCCCGCGAAGGAGCGTCAGGCAGGTTGCTTCCGGACCAGAAAAAAGGCTTCACGCCGCGTTGCGCGGCGGAGGCGTAACTGGATCGCCAGATGGTTGATTTGCCATCGTGGCCATCGCTCTCGCTTGAAGGAGTCGATTCGATGCGGAAGGGCTTTACGTCAGCCGCATAGTTGCGGGCGGCGATAAAAGTCTTGTAAAAAGCTGCGCGACCCGTGAGCAGTTCGGGAGGCTTGATTTCCGGCTTGGCGGGGGGCGCCTTGGTTGTGCCCGAGTCGCAGCTAACGAGCATGGCAAGAATCACGAGGAGAGCAACCGCGAAAGCGATCGTCGCCGGGGCGCGGCCCCGACACCGCACCCTTTTCCTGCTTCTATTCACTCCTTCATCGGCGGCAGTGACAACGGTGGTCTCTGCCTGAACGAAGTCCCCCATCTTCATGGCGACCTTCCTGTTATAACTGAGGTGTTTTGGTTGTTGCGCAACATTCTACCTGAAGCGCTCGGAAGCGCGAGAGTACCGCAATGGATTCCCGCCTCGAAGAATTGAAGCAAGCTGTGGAATCGTCGATTGAAGGTTTGTCCAGCGAGCAATTAGGCTGGCATCCGCCAGCCAAGTGGTGCGCGGCGGAGGTTTTGGAACATCTGTACCTCACCTACACCGGAACGATCAAAGGATTCACAAAGGTGCTGGAAGCGGGCAAGCCACTGACGACGCGAGCTTCCATGAAGCAGCGAGTGCGGACCTTGGTGGTTGTCGGATTTCAGCATATGCCTAAAGGGCGCCAGGCGCCCACGAATACGCGTCCGAGAGGACTGCCTGCGGAGAAGCTGCGGAGCGAGGTGGGTGCGAAGATTGTGGAGATGGATGCGATCATCGCGCAATGTGAATCACGCTTTGGACGCCGCAAGCGTCTGCTCGATCATCCGATTCTGGGGCCGTTAACCGCTAGGCAGTGGAGAACGTTTCATTTGGTGCATGGACGCCATCACGTGAAACAGCTTCTGCGCCTCCGCGATAGCGTGAGGCAAAACGAAGGGAGCTGAGGTCCTGGATGGTGAAACGCCGAAACAAAAGCGCCGGCTTGGGGCCGGCGCTTCTTGCTCACCCAATTGAGGTGAATCGCTCCGGACTTTGCCTGCCGCGCCCGAGGCAATCGCCCCAGTCGGACATTCCCTAATCGACCATGGCAGACGGAACGCCGTCCTTGCGGGCTTCCTCCTGCATGTCTCCGAGTTTCTGCTTGGCGTCCTCGACCGCTTTTTGCTTGTCGGAGATCTTCTGCTTGTAATCCGCGTCCTGCTTATCCCACTGCGCTTCGTTGCGCATGCGGTTTCCCGCGTCGGCGTACATCGCGGCGGCACGAATCTGATATTCGCGCTGCAGCACGTCCAGTTCGCGGGTCGCGAGGTCAATCGAATCCTTCTGTGCGGTCAGCTTGGTCTGCCAGGCCTTCCAGGCGGCTTGCTTCTTGGCCTGGTCGTCGTCGGCAGCGCTAGCAGCGTTCTTGTCGTCGCTGGGAGCGGCGCCGGCAGCATTTGCGGCGGACTGCTGGCCGACGACCGAGAGCTTGTCCTCGGTCGGAAGGTTATCGTTGTCAAAAACCTTGGGCCGGGCCTTGGCCGTCCCCGGGTCCTTGCGGATCTTCTTGGCATAGTCGCCGAGCGACGATTGATCCTGGGCTGGCGCTGCGGCCTGTGCTGCTGCCGAAGACACCAGGGCCGCGAACGATGCGAATACGAATCCGATCAGTATGATGCGCTTCATAGGTTCACCTCTACTTGTACTTGTGTTACGCGTCAGTTTTCAGTAACGATCTTCATCAACGATCTTCGATTGCTGGCGATCTTCAAATGTTTTGCCCCGCGGCGCTGGCTCGAGTCGCCTTAGCTGCAGCGGAGCGTTTGTCAGACAGAAATCCTCCGATGTGGCGGTCGAGACGCGATGCCTCGGTTGCGATGTCGGCGGCCAATTGCGAAGCCAGCTCCGGATCGCGATTCCGCGCCAATTGCTGCGCGTATCCGGCGATTGTGGCCAGAGAGGTGCGCAGCTCCAGCGCCATCTCCGCGGAAATTTCGCCGTGCAGCTCCTGCTGGTGCCGGATCCGTTCAAACTCGCTGCGATCGCTGATCAGACAAGCGGCTCCGAGCAGGCTGCCGTCGACGGCGGGCACGGGCGAAATCGTGGCCGCGATGCGCAGCTTCCGGCCGGCAGGAGTGGTGTAGTCGGCCTCGAATTGCCGGCACTTGCTCCCTTCGCGCAGCACCGCGTTGACTTCCTCGCTGAGCTGTCCGAGAGTGTTTCCCATTCCATCGGCGCAGACGGTGGCGCCGCGAAAGATGTCTTCCGCGCTCATGCCGGAAGGGGAATGGAAACCGAGAATCTCTTTAGCCGCGGGGTTCGCCTGTTTCACCAGTCCGTTGAGGCCGAATACCAGCACGCCAGAGGAAAGATTTGATAAAAGCGCCTGGCTGAAATTTTCTGTGGTGCGAGCCCGGTGTTGTTCGGCCAACGTTTGCACCTGCAGTTCGTGTTTTTGCTGCTTCAGTTGCTGAATGACGGTGTTATAGAGATGGAGCGGCAGAGTTTCCAGAGTGGGAGTGGCCGTGGAATCGAGATCAGCCTCGGCGGCAATGTTGCGGCGTAAGCGGCGAATCACCCAGACCCCAAACATGAAGGCGCCAGCCGCCACAGCAAGCACCAAACCAGCGGGCAGAACCAGCGGATTGGCGAACAGCCTTACCACCAGAACCTCCCATACCAGTTCAGGAACTTGTTGCCCACGAATAGTGCGAGCAATGCCATGGTGCCCAGGAAAACGCCGAAGGGCATTTGATAATGGCGATAGACCATTTGCGCGGACTGCCAGCCGCGGCGGCGCGCGGCTTGCAGCGTTGCCAGCCGGCGGGTAAAGCGGTGGGTTCGCTTGATCCACACCACCAGAACCGTGGTCAGGCCAAACATCGACCCCGCCAGGGAAGCGGCGAAGATCGTGAAGATGGTGAGTTTCATACCGAGAAACGCGCCCACCATCGCCATCAGCTTGACGTCCCCGAAGCCCATGCCTTCGGCTCCGCGCCAGCGCAAGTAGATCGCCCCCGCTCCGTAAATGAACGAAGCACCCAGGGCCGCGCCCAGCAGAGAATCGAGCAGGGAGAACAGGCGAGCGGCCAGATCTGCGCTGACCGGCAGGTTCAGCATTCCGGGCAGAAACTGTGAAGCCATGTCACGCACCGGAACCAGCAAACTGAACAGCACCCCGAGAGCGAGGCCAGGCAGCGTGAGCTTGTCCGGCAGGAGCTTGGTTTCAGCATCGGTGAAGATGAGGCCGAGCAGGAGAAAACCGAAGACGCAGTATTTCAAAGTCGCGAAGGTAAGTCCCGAATATGCATAACAGCCGAGAAAGAGAAATCCAGTGAGCACTTCGATGAACAGGTAGCGAGGCGAAATCTTGGCTTTACACTGCCGGCACCGGCCGCCCAGAAACAGCCAGCTGAGGACAGGCACATTGTCATAAAAAGCGATGAGACGATGGCAATGGGGGCACGCCGAACGCGGTATCGACACCGGCAAGCCCAACGGCAGACGATAGATACACACATTCAGAAAGCTGCCGAAGGCCAGCCCCAGGACAAAAATCGACGATGCAAGAAACGGATCCACTAAGTCTCGTGGCATTCGCGGGACGAGGGCGACCACACGGCCGCGCACATCTTCCTGAGAACGCAGGTATTGTTGTTTCTTGAGTGGATTATAAGGCGACGAGGGCAGGCAGGACTAAGGTACTGAAGTCACTGTCCAATCGGACAGTGGGCAGCAAGCTGATAGGAGTCACAGGCGGCTTCGACTGGACACGCTTGTACGGGAAGCTTTCTCTCAGGGCATGGTAAACCGCAACAGCGCTCCCGGCAACGCGATGGCGGAAGGCTCATGACGGGGAAGCCGTCCCTGCCACTGGGTCCAGCTGCGGGGGATAAGACGGGTTTCGAGCGCGGGAAGATCCCGCCAACTTTCACCGGTCTGCACCCGCACAGAGACGGAAAAGGCCGACCCGCCTGCAATGTTGCTCGAGCCATTGTGGCTGGGCTGCGTGCTCCATTCGAATAGGCTCGCCTGCAGGCCCTCGGTCACGGATTCCCCGGGCTCGATACAAAAAATCCAGTCGTGGCGCGCCAAGTCGAGATAGTGACTTGAAGAGGGATCACTACCTTCGGTCACGATGCGAGCTCCGTATTGCCGCGCGACGTGCCAGGTCGCGTCAGCAGAGTGATGATCCACAATCAGGATTTCGGCGCACGGGAGAAGCGTTTCAAGCGTCCGCCCAAGGCGTAACGCATCATTCGACGTGTGCAGCAGCGCCGTGATTGGAGGCATGGGGATGGGATTGTCGTGCTTCCAGAGTGTACGACGAAGCCAATCCTCGCTGCGAGCGGCGAACCTGTGCGGATGATTGTGGTGAGAAGGTTGGGATTCTTGAATCGGAACGGAGCGTCAGCGAACGACGGTTTGTTCGTTAGTGGATGAACTTGTAGTCGACGATTGAGGCCGCCAGCAGGCCCGTCCCAGCTTCCGTATCGTTATCCTCGGTCTCTTTACCCTGCTTGTTCTTGGAGCGCATGACGCGACCCTGGCACAGCACGTTTCGGTTCTTCTGGCCCGAGATTTCTTCCGGCATCTCAAACACCATCTCGATCAGCGCGTTTACGGGCAACTGTTGCGGTCCCCGAAACAGCAGGCCGCTCTGGCTGAGGTTGTCGATTGTGCCTTCATGCCAGGTGCTGGTGTTATTGACACGGTAGCGAAGCGCTAGGTCCAGCTTCAGGCGGCGAGCCCGCGGCGTCCAGGACGGCCGCTTCTCGCGCGTATGGCTGCGCCGGGCGACATTCTCAGGTTTCGCGTGCTCCACGCGCTGAGTGCGGCGCATGGTCGTCCAGTCATACTTGTACTCGGCGGCGCACAACAGACAAACCTGATAATAGTCTCCATCCGCACCGCGCCGTGGCCAGGAAAACTCGTGGGAGCAGCGCCCGAGCATCAGAACATCCATGATTTTTTGCGGCATGATGGTTACTTCCGGGCCTGGAGAGCGCCCGAGGACCCCATCATCTCTCGTACGAAGATTATTGGGTAGGTTACTTTCGTTCCGGTCACAGGGGTGAACCCGCAACAAATCGAGGTGATGCAGGTAGTTACGCTGTGGAAAGTTTTTCTGTAGGCAGGAAGACTGTGTTACCGGAACTCCGTTCATACGCAGGCAAAGTGTATGATCTCGGCATGGAAAACGGCCCCGCTCGCGACCTGACCGCCTTCATCCTGGCTGGCGGCAAGAGCACGCGCATGGGCACGGACAAGGCGTTTGTGGATTATGCCGGCCGCACCCTGCTGGCGCGGGCGCTCGAACTGACCCGCTCGGTAGCCTTCGACGTGCGCATCGTGGGGAGCAAGGAAAAGTTTGCAGCCTTCGCTCCGGTGGTGGAAGATGTTATCCGAGACTGCGGACCCCTGGGCGGAATCCATGCGGCTTTGCGAGCTTCGTCAACCGAACTCAACGTGATGCTCGCAGTGGATGTGCCATTTGTCTCGTGCGCCTTTTTGCAGTATTTAATCGTTCAGGCGCGCGGTGCGCCTGAGGCGGCCGTGGTTGTTCCGCGCGGAGATGGGGGCTGGCAGCCACTCTGCGCCGTTTACCACCGGGAATTTGCCAGCGTCGCGGAGCGCGCTTTACTGGCCGGACGAAACAAGATTGATCGATTGTTTGATGAGGTTCGTACTCGAGTGATCGAGCAAGAAGAATTGGAGGGCGCGGGATTTTCGTCCGCTGTCTTCCGCAACCTGAACACACCCGAGGAATTGGAGGCAGAGCTACGACGGGCCTGACGGCCCGAACTGCGAACGAGAACTCCCGATGCCCAATCCTATCCAACCCTACATCGAGTTCCGCGAGGTCTCCAAAGCGTTCGGCGACAAGGTTGTGCTCGACCGCGTCAGCTTCAACGTCATGCCCGGAGAGACCGTCTGCATCCTGGGGCGCAGCGGCGTGGGCAAATCGGTTTCGCTGCAGCTGATTGTTGGTTTTCTCAAAGCCGACTCTGGCCGCGTGATCGTCGCCGGCGAAGATGTCACCGATTTCTCTGAAAAGCAGATGGAGGCCATACGCAAGAAAGTCACCATGGTCTTTCAAAGCGGGGCGCTGTTTGATTCCCTGACGGTCGGCGAGAATGTGGCGTTTCCTCTGCGCGAAGGCCGCGATTTGAGCGAAGAACAGATCTACGAAATCGTCGACGGATTGCTGAGGATGGTGGGCGTGCAGGAGATGCGCGACTTGCTGCCCTCCGATCTCTCGACCGGCATGAAGCGGTCGGTAGCCATCGCCCGCGCGCTGGCGGCGCGCCCGGAGTGTGTTCTCTACGACGAGCCGACCACCATGGTGGATCCCCTGATGGCGCAACTGCTCGGCGATCTCATCAAGCGGCTCAAGCTTCAACTGAGCCTGACCAGTATCGTGGTCACCCACGATATGCGCCTAGCCAAGAAACTGGCCGACCGAGTTGTCTTTCTCTACGAAGGGAGGGCGGTTTTCTTCGGCACCTCGGCGGAGCTAGAAAAATCCACCGAACCCATCGTGCAGGAGTTCCTGGAACTTGACGAGCTAAAGTTGGGAGTCTAGGAATTCACTTCCTGCTCGCCACATCTGGGCGCCTTTCGTAGCCGCTGCAAGTGAGCACCGGAAGCCGCGGATACTTCTCGAACCGCGGATCGGTAAAAGAAAGCCGGCACTGGAGAAACGTCGAACTTCTGTCGGTTCTGATTCGATGGGCGTGGACGCAATCGCCGCACAATCCCAGTCCTGACAGATCGTAGTTTCTCTCTTCAGCAGCGGCCATACGTCGGGGCTAGAATCCTTGCTGCACCAACTCCTCCACAGTGAAGGCGCTCTCTGCCGGGTCTCTGCCCATCATCTTCTCGACATACTTCGCAATCAGGTCAGCTTCGAGATTAACCGGATCGCCAGGCCGGAGCGAGTTGAGGTTCGTCATCTCCACCGTGTGCGGAATGATGGCAACAGTGCAGCTTCGGCCTTCGAGTTTCGCCACCGTGAGGCTGATGCCCTCGATCGAGATCGAGCCCTTGTAAACCGTGTATTTCTCGACGTCACCCGGCAACTCGATCCGCAGCCACCAGTTTTCTGAGTCGGCAATGCGCTCCAGCGCAACGAGTTTGCCGACGCCATCCACGTGGCCTTGCACGATGTGGCCGCCGAAGCGGCCGTCGGCCTTCATGGGCAGCTCCAGGTTCACCAGCGCGCCCTCATGCATGCGCGAAAAAGACGTGCGCGCCCAGGTCTCCGGAGCCAGATCGGCACAGAACGAGCCGGGCCCGATGTCGAGCGCGGTCAAGCAAACCCCGCTGACCGCAATGCTGTCGCCGGTCTTCAATTCTTTAGCTATGTTCGCGGCGGCAACGGTGATGCGGCGATTCTCGCCGCGCTGTTCGATGCGCGTGACGCGCCCCACTTCTTCCACGATACCGGTAAACATGAGGACCTCGACAAGTAACGAAACATCATAAACCTATCGCCGAGACGCACAGGTGACAGATCTCACTCTGCATAGGGATCGCGCAAGTACCCTTCCACGGCGAAGTCATCTCCGAAACGATGCAGGTTGAGATGCTGAATACGGAGTGCTTCACCCAGTTGGCGTGGACCCGCGTCCCTGGCGAAGGGAACCGACCCAGCACCCAGAATCTTCGGCGCGTAATACAGAAAGACCTTGTCGACTACTCCAGAGGCAAGCGCCGCTGCGTTCACACTTGCTCCACCTTCGATCATCACGCTCGTGATTTCAAGTTGCCCGAGGCGACGGAGAATCGCACGAAGATCCGGACGACCATCTGATCCAGCAGCGGGAACTTCCTCGACACGGACGCCGCGAGCTTCCAATGCACTCTTCCTGTCTTTGACGGCAGAGGAACAGAACACGAGCACACCACTCTCACGGCCACCCTCAGTGACGATGCTCTTCACCAGGCGCGACTCCAACGGCAGTCGGAGATGCGAATCCAGAATCACGCGCAACGGCAAGCGGCGTCGCGGATTCCCGCTGCGATCTGTAAGCAAAGAATCGTCAGCAAGGATGGTTCCCACACCTGTGAGGATGACATCACTCTGATGACGCTGTTGCTGGACGTGGGCTCGCGCCGCCTCGCCGGTGATCCATCCGCCGGGGGGAGCATCGGATGCGTGGTTCGCGACGGCCGCCGGTGGGGGAGCAATCTTGCCGTCCAGGGTCATCGCGGACTTCAGCGTTACCAGTGGGACGCCGTGGCGAATATAGCGGGCGAAGGCCTCGTTCAATCTTCGGGCTTCCGCTTCCAGCCCCCCAACTTCCACAACGATCCCGGCCGCGCGCAGCTTCTCAAAACCTCTCCCGCTCACTTTGGGATTCGGATCGGGCATGGATGACACGACGCGATGAATCCCTGCGGCAATCAGTGCGTCGGTACACGGGGGCGTGCGGCCCTGGTGCGAGTGCGGTTCGAGATTAATGTAAAGAGTTCCCCCCCGAGCTTTGTCGCCGGCTTGCTCGAGCGCGCGGACTTCCGCGTGCTTGACACCCTCGTAGGTATAAACGCCCGTGCCCGCGATTTCGCCGCTAGGATCGACAATCACCGCGCCGACGTAGGGATTAGGTGAAGCCAATCCGATGCCCTGGCGCGCCAGGTCTAGAGCGCGGTGCAGAAACTGCTCGTCAGTAGAGTGGTCGGGCATACTTAACGGGCGCCGATCAAGTAAATCCACCACGAAGACACGGAGTCACGGAGAACACCCAGTAATGATTCTCCGTGACTCTGTGTTTCCGTGGTGAGAGATAGTCTTTACTCAAACAGGGAATCAACAAATTCTTTCGGGTCGAATGGCAGCAGATCGCCCACCTTCTCGCCTACGCCAACAAACCGCACGGGCAATCCCAATTCTCGCGAGATGGCGACCACCACGCCACCCTTGGCGGTGCCGTCGAGCTTGGTGAGCACAATTCCGGTAACGCCCGCCGACTCCGTGAACAGGCGCGCCTGCTGCAAACCATTCTGCCCGGTTGTCGCATCCATGACGAGCAATGTCTCGTGCGGGGCTCCGGGGATAATGCGCTGGGCAGTGCGCCGCATTTTTTCCAATTCCGACATGAGGCTTGTCTTGGTATGCAACCGGCCGGCAGTGTCGACGATCACGTAGTCTGTTTTCCGGGCCGTGGCCGCCTGCAACGCATCGAATAACACCGCCGCTGGGTCGCCGCCGGGCTTGGTCTTGATCACTTCCGTGCCCGTGCGCGCGCCCCAGATTTCCAGCTGATCAATCGCCGCCGCGCGGAAGGTATCCGCCGCGCACAGCAGCACGCTCTTGCCATTTGCCCTGAATACCTGCGAGAGCTTGCCGATGGTCGTGGTCTTGCCCGTGCCGTTCACGCCGACGACGAGAATTACTTCCGGCGTGCCGTCTACCTTTTGGACCGGGCGAGTGTTTGCCGCATTCAGAATCGCCAGCAGTTCCTCTTTTAACAGGCGTTTCAGCTCCGGCACATCCTGGATCTGTTTGCGATCGGCTTTATCGCGAAGTCTGCCCAGGACTTCCTGCGTGGTCGCAGTGCCCAGGTCGGCGCCGATCAGTGTGGCTTCAAGGTCGTCGAGCGTGTTGCGGTCGATTTCCTTGCCAAAGGCGACAACCTCTTCAATGCGCTCGGCCAGGTTTTCGCGCGTGCGCGTGACCGCCTGCTTCATGCGCTCGAAAAGCCCAGGCTGCTTTTCCTCAGTACTGCCGAACAAGGTTTGAATCATGAGGATTCCAAAACCTGATTATAGCGGTCAGGAGTGTCGGGGCGCGGTTAGTCGACAGACGGAGGAGGAAGTAGTTAGACGCGGGTTCTTTCGAGGTTGACAGCTTCAGGAGCGGGCAGCGCCGCAGTCGCATGGACGTCAGCCGCGGCCGCATCTGGGGTGGCCACAGCTCTTTTGATCGAGAGCCGCTGGATGCGAATTTCGCCGCGTCCATAAACCGCTATCAGTGCTGCCACCGTCTCGGGATCAAGCCGTTTTCCGGCAAGGTTCTGGATGATTTTGAAGGCCTCTTCCGGCGTGTGGGCATGCTGGTAAGGACGATTCGTGGTTAATGCATCAAACGTATCGGCCACAGCGATCACCCGCGCCAGCAACGGAATCTGATCCCCCTGCAGGCCGTAAGGATAGCCTCGGCCATCGAGAGCTTCGTGATGAAGCTCAATGCCAGGAAGCATCTCCGCCAACTGGGTTACCGGTCGCAGGATGTTGGCGCCCTTCGTGGTGTGAGTCTTCATCACCTCAAATTCTTCCGCCGTAAGCGCGCCTGGCTTCTTGAGAATGCGGTCTTCGATGCCGATCTTCCCTACGTCGTGGAGCTGCGCGGAAATCTGCAGCGTTTCCATGAAGTCTGTGGGCAGGTTCAATTCTTTTCCGATCAGCAGCGAGTAGCGTGTGACCCGGTCAGAGTGGCCGCGAGTATAGGGATCCTTCTCGTCGACCGCGCCGGCCAGCATCTGGATCGAGCCTAGAAACAGAGCGCGGTTCTCTTCCGCCGCCCGCTTCAGATCTTCAACGAAGTGTTCGAGTTCTTGCGACATAGTGTTAAAAGTCTCCGCCAGCTCGCCAATTTCGGTGCGGCTGCGCAAGTGAACCCGCTGCGAAAAATCTCCGCGCGCCAGAGCCCGGCCGGACTGGGTAAGGATTTGTAGAGGATTAGTGATTCTGCGCGCCGCGAAGATACTTACGCCAATGCTCACCACCACCGCCAGCAGAGCCAGCAGTCGCGCCGTGCGCTGCATCTCGGAAACTCCAGCGTAAGCCTCGTATTGCGGCTTTTGCACAACCACAGCCCAATCGAGCGCGGTGACTGGGCTGTAGGTGCCGAGCATCTCGACATCGTTCCCGCCCTCGTGGACATTGAATTCGTTGGTGGCGACCACCTGCGTCTTGTTGCCCTGGTCCACAAAATTGCGGACGATCTCTAGGCTCTTCATATCCTGGCCCGTTATATATTGCGGAGTGCCAGCAGCTACCAGCCTGCCCTGCGCGTCCACAACATAGGGAATCAGACCGCCGCCGCTGGCCCTCACCTCTTGCAGCCGGCGAATCAGGAATTGCAGATCCACGACCGCGCCCACCATGCCCAGAAAATGCCCGTCGTAGCTGACCGGACTGCTCACCAGCACGACCGTCCGCGCTGTCTTTCCGTCTTCCACCTGCAGCGCCTGTCCGTTGTAAGCGCGGCCGTCGCGGGCTGCGTCGTAGGCATGTTGCAACTCCCGTTGCAGAAAAGCATCGGGCGCAATGTGCCCCGCGGACGCGGATATTCCTTTCGCCTCGGAATTAAGCAGCGTCGCGTAGGCGACCACATCTGAGGACGACACAAAGTTCTCCAGCAGCGCGCGCAGCTCCGGCGATTCAATGTTCTTGTTGCCAATGTCGCCGCCGCTCGCCACCTGAATTGCCGAGGAAAGATTAGCCAGCATCATCCGCACAGAACGCTCGCGCTGGGAAAGATCATCGGCCAGCGATCGCGTCACCGTGTTTTGCAGAAGCTTCTCGTTGGTTTTCAGGCGCTCCTGGTTAATCGATTCCACTTCCGCAGAGTAGAAATACATGGGCACGATGCTGATTACCAGAAGCACGCCCAGGATTACGTAGAGAATCGGGATACGCGCCAGATTAGGCGATACGGAAGACGGATCGCTCCCTTGGCTCACTGCGGAAGCGCCGTCGATCGAAGTGGCGGCGGATTTCACGGGTATCTATAGAATTTTAATGTCGAAGGAGTGCCGCAAGGTGAAAACCGTGGATTTTGCTGTTACCAAAGTACCACTGAGAATGAACGTCGGTGCCGGTTTGGCAACAAAACGGTGCCCGAGTTCGCGAGTTGCACGCCGCCGCTAGGTCCGGAGAGTTTCGCTCTTGCTGCTGCGAGTCATCAATTCATAAATTGCGTCGCGCGGCGCCTTACCCTCGTGCAGAATGGCGTGCATCTGTTCTGTGATCGGCATTTCGACCGCGCGGGCACGCGCCAGCCCCACCGCCGCTGTCGTAGTGAAGATTCCTTCCGCAACCATGCCGTGCATTCCCGCGAGAATCTCTGGCAGCTTGTATCCGCGGCCGAGTTCGACGCCCACGCTGCGATTGCGGGAAAGGCCGCCGGTGCAAGTCAGCACCAGATCTCCCAAGCCCGCCAGCCCCGCCATAGTCTCGGCTTTGCCTCCACACGCCACCACCAGCCGCGTCATCTCCGCCAGTCCGCGCGTAATCAGGGCAGCCACGGAGTTGTGCCCCAAGCCGAGGCCCGCGCAAACTCCGGCAGCAATGGCCACGACATTCTTCAGCGCCCCCCCCAGTTCGACCCCGACGGGATCATCGTTGGTGTAAAGACGAAAGCTGGCATGGCTGAACTGCTGCTGCACGAAGCGCGCAAGTTCCCTATCCTGCGAAGCAATTGTGATTGCCGTCGGATCTCCCCGCGCCGCTTCCAGCGCGAACGAGGGTCCGCTGAGTGCGCCGATCCGCGGGGCCGGAATGCTGTCGCCTTTTAGCACCTGCACGATCACCTCAGTCATACGCAGCAAGGATTTCTCTTCCAGTCCCTTAGTCGCACTCACGATTATGGTTTCCGTGGCCAGGTGCGGCCGCATCCGCTCGAACAGGCGGCGGCAATGTTGCGAGGGCATCACGCTCACCACGATGGCCGCGCCCGCAAGCGCTTCCGCGAGATCGTTGCAGGGCTTCACGCAAGCCGGGATGTGCTGCCCGGGGAGAAAATTCTCATTCACCCGGTGAGCAGCGATGGATTCGCAGACTTCTTTTTCGTGAACCCACAGCCGAATCCTGTGACTCTCTTTGCGTCCAAGAACGATCGAAAGCGCCGTACCCCAGGCTCCCGCGCCGATGATCGCGATCTCGCTCATGCCCGATTTGCTCCAAGGCGGCTTTCCGTGCCGGCCCAGAGCCGCCGCATGTTGTCACGGTGTTTAATAAGAATTAGCAGGGAAGCGACCGACATCAGAGCCAGTGCCACAGGGGAAAGATAAAACTGACGGATAAGTCCCGCCGCGAGGGGAAAGACTGCAACCGCTGTGATTGATCCTAAGGAAACATAGCGCGTGATGAGTACAACTACGATAAAGAAACCCACTGCGACCAGAATTGCCTTCGGAGCAAGCAGCGCGAATGCACCCAGGCCAGTGGCAACTCCCTTGCCGCCGCGAAATTTCAGCCACACGGGAAACACATGGCCGAGAACAGCGAACAACGCTCCCAGCGCCGCTTGTTCGAGGGTTGGAATCGCTTCCCTGTGATCAGCCACAACGTAGGACAACATCACAGCCGCGGTTCCTTTCGCCGCGTCGAGCAGAAGCGTCAGCCCTCCCAGCAACGGCGATTTGCGGGACACATTCGTCGCTCCGATGTTTCCGCTGCCGCTCAGGCGCACATCTTCCCCACGGAAGATACGTACAAGCAGGTAACCGAACGGAATCGATCCAAGCAGGTAACTCAGTGCGGCAATCATGAGGAGGGTTAGCAATTTAAGTCAGTCTCCAGCTGGAGGCGCTATCGCAAAACAAATCCCGCCAGCTTGGTGTACTTTGAGCCGCTGGGCGAAAGTTGGCTCCGGTACAGAAAAAACTCGCGGGAGGTCATCGTACCAAACTCCGGCGTGGGCAGCGCCGCTAGCTTTTCCTGCAAGTGCTCAAAGCTGCGATTCGGATTATCGTTCTTTCGTCGCAGTGAGCCCGCACCCCGCGCCAGCGTAAGGTGCGGACTGAACGCGTGCTCTTCCTTTGGAACATCGAGCTGTGCCAGAGTTTCGTCCACTGTTGCGGCGAGAGAAGTCAATTTCGGACCGCCCTCAATTCCCACCCAGAACACTCGCGGCGCCCGTGCGCCCGGAAAGAATCCGTAGCCTCGAAAGTTCACCTCGAACCTCCGCGCCTCAATCGTTTCCAGCGCCCCCTTAATATTCTCCGCCGCTTCCTCGGATTTTTCTCCGATGAACTTCAGAGTGACGTGCAGCGACTCGGGTTGCACCCAGCGTGCGTCCGGAGCAAATCCGCGCACGCCGTCGAGGAATCCGGCAATGCGGCTGCGAATAGCATCGTCTAGATCGAGAGCAACAAAAAGGCGCATAAAAACAGCTTCCAGCTTTTGGCCCCAACCGCGGAAAGCCAGCAGCTAGAATCTAGGAGCTAATAGCTAGCAGCTTTCTCCTCACATCAACTTCCTTCGCACCATATCCAGCGCCAGCGTCGTCGCGAACCACCGGATGCGTTTGCGATCGCCGGGAAAGTTACGCTCGATCACTTCGGTTCCGCTATCACTGGCCAGAGCATGGAACACCAGCCCCAGGGGCTTCTCTGGAGTCCCTCCAGTCGGCCCGGCCACGCCCGTAATGCCGATTCCGAGCGTCGCTTCGCAACGGTAACGGATCCCTTCCGCCAGAGCCGCCGCAACCTCGCGGCTCACCGCTCCAT
>Ga0209624_10002081_pt1 | contig 15048 bp, 9 predicted proteins | sample JacPinW_OM2H0_O1_FD_188565 | JGI IMG/M metagenome (GOLD analysis project Ga0209624, IMG submission 188565) | Forest soil microbial communities from Algoma, Ontario, Canada - Jack Pine, Ontario site 1_JW_OM2H0_O1 (SPAdes) (version 2) | ecosystem: Environmental > Terrestrial > Soil > Boreal...
CATCTGCGATCGCGGCTCGACCCACATCCGTCACCGCGCCGAGCTCATCGAGCAGGAGCATCTCCGCTGGCGCGTCAAAGAAAACGCCCAGGACGACCCCCGCGACCTCGCCCGCGAAGAGGCCATCTACGAGACCGCCGACGCCATCACCGTCCCCTCCACCCACTCCCGCCAGACCTACATCGACCGCGGCATTCCTGCCGAAAAGATCCACATCCTGCCCTACGGCGTCCTTCTCGACCGCTTCCAGAAGGTCGCCGACCCGCCCAAGGACCGCTTTCAAGTCCTCTACGTCGGCCGCATCGACCTGGCCAAAGGCGTTACCGATCTCCTCCAGGCGTTCGCCCGGCTCTCTGCGCCGAACAAGCATCTGACCATCATCGGCGGCGTCATGTCCGAGATGCAGACTGTCCTGCCGCAGCTCCCCCAGGAGAACGTCACCTTCGCTGGGACCGTCCCCCAGACAGAGTTAAAGCAATGGATGAGCACTAGCCACGTTATGGTTCTACCTACACTGGATGAGGGTATGGCACTGGTTCAGGGGCAGGCGCTCGCATGCGGCTGTCCGGTCATCGCGACGACCAACTCGGGAGCATCCGACCTCTTCACCGACGGGGTCGAGGGGTTCATCGTACCTATCCGCGACCCTGACGCTCTGCTTGACCGCATGCAGCGTCTCGCCGACGACCCTGCCCTGCAACAGCGTATGAGCGAAGCCGCCCTGCTCCGCGTGCGTTCCCTCGGGGGATGGCAGAAGTTCGGCGACCAATGGGAGAATCTATTACGAAGACTGACAAATGCATCCTGATCCACTGCACGTGGAATTGTGGGCCTCCCGTTGGTCGGCATCATCTCTCTTCCGACCAACGGGAGGCCCACAATGGATTGTCGCGGCGAGACAAGGTATACCCGCCACGAAGTGGCCGCTCCACGCGCAGTGGGCCCGACCGGCAGGTCACTTGATATCTTCAAAACCTATGCGCATCGTCCAAACGGTCTTCGGTGTCTTCCATCACTTTGAGCTGGCGCGCGAACTCGAACGCCGCGGCCACCTCAAGACCGTCTATTCCACTTTCCCCTGGACGCGGCTAAAGCGCGAAGGCATCGATCGAAGCAAGGTCGAAACCTTTCCCTGGCTCCACGCAGCCGAGATGCTCTCGCTGCGCATCGGACTGAACCGCCCCTGGCTGCGCGATCCCCTCAGCTATGCCAATGCTCTGGCCTTCGATGAGTGGACTCTCCGCCGCCTTCGCCGTTCCGCCGCGCCCGACGCTCTCATCGCCCTCTCCGGCTCGAGCCTCAAGACCGGACGCGAGGTGCAGCTGCGAGGCGGCCGCCTCATCTGCGACCGCGGCTCGTCGCACCAGCGCTATCAGGAGCGAATCGTCACCGAAGAATACCGGCGCTGGGGGGTCGACCGTCCCGTTGCCGACATCCGGGACATCCAACGCGAAGAACAGATCTACGAGCTGGCCGATGCAATCACCGTACCCTCCAGCTTCGCCGCGCGGTCGTTCATCGAGAGCGGCCTGCCCGCCAGCAAAATCCACGTAATCCCCTACGGTGTCCGGCTCGAAAACTTCAAGCGCACAGGCGAGCCACCCGCCGAGCGATTCGAAGTCTTGTACGCCGGCACCGTCTCGCTCCGCAAGGGCTTTCCCTATCTCCTGCAGGCCTTCGCGGAGTTGCGAAACAGCACAAAGCGTTTGCGCGTCGCCGGTGCGATCCACCCGGATATGAAGACCGTCCTCGCGCAACTCCCCCAGAACCAGGTCGAGTTTCTCGGCCCTCTTCCCCAGGAACGAATGGCGGAGCTGATGAGCACCAGTCACCTCATGGTTCTCCCCAGCATTGAAGAGGGGCTGGCATTGGTACAGGGACAAGCTCTCGCCTGTGGCTGCCCTGTCCTTTGTTCAACCAATACAGGAGGAGAGGATCTGTTTTCCAATGAAATAGAAGGGTTTATTGTGCCAATCCGCGATGAGATGGCCCTGACCGATAGGATGCAGCGACTGTCGGATGACCCCGCGCTACAGTCGAGGATGAGCGAGGCAGCACTTCGCCGGGTCAACACACTGGGCGGATGGCAAGACTACGGAGACCGGTGGGAGTCTCTACTCGAAGCACTGATCGCCGCCAAATCTCTCGCACCGCAACCACCGCCGACGAAATGAACCACCTCAAGCCGATCCCCCGCGCTGAGCACAGTCTCCGTCCAACTCGCTCGCGGAACGATCGCTCCATTGTGCTCCACAGCGACACGGTCGTCCTTAAGCCCGAGTTCGGCGACGAGTTGATCGAGACGTGGCGACTGCGATAGCGCGGCGAAACTCCGAGGCTGTCCGTTCAGAACTACCGTGAAAGACATGATGCTTCCAGCCTAGCAGGCGACGCGTTCCCACCGCACTAGACGCATCCGCTGATTATCAGACACAAAGTTGTGGTAGTGGTCAGTTTGGAGTGAATGACTGAAGCTTCCGAAGATGTGACTTTTCAGGCACTACGGGAGTACTCCGAATTGCCATCGAGACTTACAACCACGATCACTGAAGCTTCGCGTACTCTGCCCTGGCCTGTTTCAGGACGGGAATGTCCTGGTCGGCGTCTCTCCACAGGGTGAAGAAATCCTGATAGGCAGCACGGGATTTGTCGGTATGCCCTTGCAATGCGTGTGCGCGGGCGAGGCCGAGATGGGCAAGTACGAAGAGCGGGTTGTTCGCGACCATGGTGGGGTGGTCGAGAAACTTTTGAAATTCTGCTGCCGCGTCGGCACCTTGATGGAGGAGCAGATACGCTTGCCCGCGCACATACACGGGATAAAAGAATGCCCCAAATTCGAAGTCCGATACGTCGCCGAGTTCGTATGTAGTTGCGGTTTTGAGAAACTCGATGGCCTTGGAGGGGTTATTGCGGTTGATTTCAATGGCTGCTCGAACGGTCGGCAACCAATAGCCGCCGATGATGCTATCCAATGGGAATTGCTTTTGCACCTCGTCTGCCAATCTCTGTGCTCGGGTCGAATCGCCGGCGCGTGCAAAGGCCAGAGCCGCCAGAATCTGCACATCCCGGGTCGAAGTCATGGCCAATGCGGAGGTACTCCGCTCGTTAGCGCGTGCCGCATTGCCGAACTCCGCTTCTCGCAGTGCGTCATTCACCTCCTCCTCAGCCGCCGTTTCTTTGAGATCATTCAAGTAGCCGGATTGGACTGCGCGCTGGGAGAGTTCCCTTGCTTTTTTGAGATGGCCAAAGAAGGCTTCGGTGTCAGACTGATAAGAGAGTAAGCCATCCGCTCCCCAGTTCGCCTGGCGTTCCATCTCCTTCGTGTCGCGCTCGAGGAAAGCAACCCCGTACATATATGCGTGCGGGCCTGCGTTGTCGGGTTTGCGCTTGATAGCTTCCTGATACGTGGCTCTTGCCTCGCCCAACTGATTCAGGAAGGCATAGCCCTGGATCAGATTGGCGTAACCATTGCTGTTATCGGGATCAAGGCGGAGGCCCTCCAGGGTCTCTGCATTCCCTTTCTCATATTGTCCGAACACGCTGTAGCAATATCCCATGTTTAAGTGTGGTTCGAAGTCTCTCGGGTAGGATTGGGCCCACAACTGGCTGACCTGCATACTCTTGTCGATCTCCCCGCTGACAACGATGTAGTACAGGGAGGATATGTTGTACTTTTCCGGATCCGTCACACGGTCGCGCAACTGGAACGCCCTACTGAGGTATTCGACGGACTTGGTTTGTTCATCAAGAATCGCGTACACCTCTCCAAGGCGGCCGTAGGCCATCGAAAAGTTAGGGTCCAGTTCTATCGCTTGTTTAAAGGCTGGAATCGACTGAACCTCACCGTTTTCGTTCCAGATCTTCACTCCCAGGCTGTAGGCCTTCAGGGCATCGAATGAAGATGTTGTGGCCTGTTCGATGGGCGTATCGAATCTCTGCACCGAACTGAGAGATTCGCCGAGTTCGGTGCGCAGTTTCGCGGTTACGTCACCCAACGCATCAAGCACTTTTTCCTTCCCGTCCGCATGCACCTGCTTAAGAGCAAGCGTGTCCCCGCTCTGACAGTTCACAGCCTTTAACCCGATCACGTATTCATTCCCAATACTCGCGACAGAGCCCGCGATGTAGGCTTTACTCCCGGCGCGCTGGCAGACCTCACCTGCAATTTTGGGAGTAAGCGGCGTGTTTGGCGGTAGGGTCATCAGTCGGAGTGTCGTGATTACCTTTTGGTCCGAGAGAAGGTTAAGGAATGGCGATTGGCGTAACGAAACGGCGAGTGCCTGCCTGAGTGTGTCGTCGAAGACAGAATCGCCAGTGGAATTAGCGAAGTCGGCCAGCACGACGGTATCTGTCTCTTTAATGGCGTGCGCCTTGCGGTTGTGCAGGAAAAGCGCTCCTCCAGCAAGCGCGGCCGCCAGAGTTGCCGCCGAGGCAAAGATCCACCACCGTCGCGTTCGTGCAACGGGTTTGGACGCAACCCCGAACGGCGAAACCATTGTGCGGCCAGATTCCGTCGCGAGGATCTCTTGCATCCCTCCCGCTTGTTGTAACGTCCCGGCCGGAACCTGAGCCAGGTCACCCTCTTCAGGGACCTGTCGAACTTCGGCGACGAATCTGTAGCCCTTCGTTGGAACCGTCTCGATCAGTACCCGGTCGCGCCGATTGTCGCCAAGGGCACGTCGGAGCACCAGAATCGTGCGGGTCAAGGTATGTTCTTCAACGAACGTGTCGCTCCAAACCGTCTCGAGCAGATAACCCTTTTCCACCAGGTGGCCGGCTTTGCTTACCAGCAGCAGAAGAACCCGCAAAGCCTTTGGCTCGAGTGCGGTACGTTCCCCCTTCTCGTAGAGGCAGAAATCCTTCTCGCGTAGTTCGAAGTGGTCGAAAAGATAGACCATAGCCACCTTTGCTGGTCTGAATAAATTCCTCACAAAAACCAAACCGAACCTACAACGACATTCCTCGCCGTCTCCGCCAGGCTCATGAGCACTGATCGAGGAGGATTGCCATGCGCTATCTCACATTCTGCTCCGGTTTCATTACTGTCGGTATATTTTTCTTTCATTTCTCTGCTGCAGCCCAAACGGCAGACACAACTTCAGTCCCCATTCGGATGGTGGATGGTGCCCCCGTCGTCCAGGTCACGCTCAACGGCAAGGGCCCCTACGACTTCCTTCTCGATACCGGATCCAATTACAGCGCTGTGCAGCGGAAGGTTCTCGCCGAGCTCTCAATTCCACTGGAGGACCCGGTCGTTATCGATACTGCGACGGACGGTAGCATTCACGAGCGCAAGACGACCGTCGAGAGCATGAGCGTTGGCGGCCTCACTGTTCTGCAGATGAACGTTTGCACCCTTGACCCCAGGTTACTGCGCCTGAGCCATCAACACATTTCCGGTATTCTTGGTGAAAGCTTCCTTAAGTACTTCGACATACTTCTCGATAATGAGAAGAAAATACTCGTTCTTGATCGAACATCGCGGCTGGCTGAATCGCTCGCTGGGGAACAGCTACCTTTTTCCCGCTTCGGAAACAGCGAGACAGGTCGTACTCGCGACAGGATTGTCGTCGAGCTGAAGATACCCAGTTACCTTCAGCAGCCGCTCCGCTGCCTTGTCGATAGCGGAGCAAGCTCCCCCCTTCTCTTCCCTGAAAAAAGCCAGGCTTGGCGTCTGCAAGTTCTCGACCACCCATCCGAAATGGCCACTCTCAATGGAGACCGATGCATCGTGGCGGGGGCAGGCCTGTTCATCGGCGGCAGCGCTTTTCCCGCTACCGAGGTCTTCTCCTGCGGAAACATGACCCGTAAAGCCGCCGACGCTGACTGTCTGCTTCCAACACATCTCTTCAAGCAGATCTTCATCAGCCATACAAACTCGTACATCATCGTCGACCCCAAAAAAGTCTCTCGCAAATTGCAGGAACTTGCCGACACCGTTCCGTTGGCTCGATGATTGCTGAACTTGCGGCAAAACGGGGCGGCGTTTTCGGTAACTTCGGTTGCCCGGAGTTCAAACTGACCCACTACCAAAATTCTCTTTGGAATTAGCGGGCTTTACGATGAATGGCCGAAATTAAGTAAGTCCATAGCCAAGGCCTCTCTTCGCAAGCCGTAGACGTCTTCCTTGTCAAGCCCCAAAATCGTTCAAACCCCTACCGTTCAACAACATAAGCCTGACCATGGTGCCCCTTCCCCCAGCTATAATGGATACAGCCTTCAAACCTGAACACTATAAAGCTGCTCGAGAAATCCTGATGGACTTATCTCGCTTGTAATGAACACTTTACAATCAAGCCGTTTGTAATGAATACTTTGACAGCGAAGTACAAGCTCAAACCATTTCAAATGAAGACTTTAGCAATTTTCCCAGGGTAGTGGGGTACGCAGCGCACAATACGATGTGACTGGAACGCAAGGGAAACACGGCAGGGGCTGACCTAGTTCAAAAGCCTCGTCACGAAGCCGAGCATGAGCCGATCCAGGCGCCGACCTTTTGAGACACCCTCAGCATATTCGTCGAAGACGTTGCGACTGAGGCCCATGAGGATATGGATAGCTTCGTTGTCGGAATCATTCACCGCCGCCCGTCGCAGAAACCGGCGCGAGTCGACGAGGTATTCGGCCGCGTGGCCCAGCATCAGCAGCGTTCGACCGTGATGCGTCCCGGTAACCCTGTGAATGGTCAGATCCGGAGCATCCGTCGGACCGTTCGCCGCGGACAGAGTCGCGAGAGGATGAGGCTCCCGTAGACTTTGACTGACAAGTTTAGGACCGATAGCGCGAGCAGGGGTAGCTGTAGAGATGGACATTAAATCCTCCGTCCACTTCCCTATCGGCCTCCTCGGTGGAGCCTTTATTTCAAATGGTCAACCGGCCCGACGATTTCTCAGAGCTCAGTTCATTTTGGGCCGAGGCATCGTCTCAACCGATATCCTGACCTACCGAATCGGCCAGAGATGGTTGATCGGTCCGTGTCCATGGCCGAGCGGCGTCGCGCTGCGAATGGCTTCGGCAACATATCTCTTCGCGGCAGCCGACGCGGAGACTGCGTTATCGCCAAGCACGATCCGGCTGAGCAGCGCACTCGACAGCGCGCACCCCGTTCCATGGGTCGACTGCGCGACGATCTGTTCTCCCGCCAGCCAGTGCACCTCGCCGTCAACGGTGAGCGCGAGGTCGTCAGGAGGATTCAGGTGACCGCCCGTAGCAAAGACGTTGAGATTGGGCCCCCCGCTCTGAAGCGCACGCGCTGCTGACTCAACATCGTCGCGACCAACAACGGATCGCCCCGTGAGGATGCCGAGCTCGTCCAGATTTGGCGTGACCCAGTCGACCAGCGGCAGCAGACGATCCCGAAGCAGCCTGACTCCTTCGGGGTCGAGCAGTTCCCTGCCCGAGCTGGAGCGCAACACAGGATCGAGAACCACCGAACTCCGATGCCCGTGAGCCTGAAGACTGATGAGGAAGTCAGCCACGGCCGCAACATTCGATCCGGTCGAGAGCATTCCGATCTTGATGCCCGCGACAGGAAGATCGGCCTGGAGACAATCCAGAGTCGAGCGAACCACCTCAGCGGCAACGGGGTATGTCGCCACCACGCCTGTCGTGGACTGCACGGTCAACGCCGTGATGCAGGAGACGCCAAACAGACCGTGTACCGCGAAGACCATGAGGTCCGCAGTAACTCCGGCGCCGGAAGACGGGTCGAAGCCCGCGATAGTAAGAACAGTCTGCATGGAAGAGGTGGCACACTGCGGCTCTGCAAAAGCTAACAGGATTCGCAAGAGATGTCTTGGAGTGAAAACTTACGGAACGTTCAAGGTGCTGACGCTTGTCGAGCGGACCCGGGTCCTCACCCGCGAACCTGCACCTCCGGCTCTGGAACTGTTCAGTTGGAGAGGAGCGCCGACCGTGATGTTTACTCAAATCTCCATCGAAAGGATGATTAGTTTCTACACGCCGATCCCAGCGAATTTTTGTCGCACATTAGATTGATCCTACCCTATATTCAAACGTTTTAGAAAATTTACTCGAAAACATTCCAGCGTGAACAATGCTATTGACAAAAGCACCCTCAATCGCCCAAACTCCTCAGTCGAGGAATATGTTCACTTTTCCCGATACTGAAACATTTGCACAAAGAAACGCCGAAGCACTTTGCGTGGCAACGGCGACTCCCAGAGAGATAGAGACCAAGTGATGTACGTCAGATGTTGAGCCAGTTTTCAAGCTCAAATCGGCGCTAAATAAATCGATTTTACTAACTAAAACGTTTGACCAAAAGGTACAACGAGGATGGACATGATGAACGATCAGAAGAAAACAGCCATAAACCGCATCGGCCAGTGCGGTCGAATATTGACCCAACGATTTAGGACGCCGGTTTTCTTTCTGGCGCTTCTACTTCTCTTCACCTCGGCCGCCTTCGCGCAGCTAACCACAGCCGACATTCTCGGAACGGTAACCGATGCTACCGGAGGCGTCGTCCCTAACGCTTCTGTGACCCTCACCAATTTGGGAACCAACGAAAAACGCACCACTCAATCCAACGCCTCTGGGGATTACAACTTCACTCTTCTCCCAGTCGGGCACTACTCCGTTGCTGTCAATGCCAAGGGATTTGAGGCATCGATCACAAAGGACATCGACGCCAACGCTGGCGACCGCGCCCGCAACGATGTCCATCTGCGGGTCGGTGCAGAATCGACCGTCGTCGAAGTGACCGCGGCCACACCGCTCCTCCAGGCTGATAGCGCAACCGTAAGCTCAACCGTGACGGCAAGAGCAGTGCAGGACCTTCCGCTCAACGGGCGCAACTTTGTTCAGCTCGTAGCACTTACTCCCGGCGCCAACGAAGGTTCGGGCAACTCGCTCAGCAGCGGTGGCCGCCCAGACGATCGCCGCACCAACGCCGCCGGCCTCTCCGTCAACGGACAGGACGAGAGCCTCAACAACTGGGTCGTCGACGGTATCGACGATAACGAACGCGTGATCGGCTCAATCGGTGTCAAGCCGAACATCGAAGGTGTTAATGAGATCACGGTCGAGACCAACAGCTATGCTCCAGAGGCTGGCCGCACCGCAGGCGGCGTCATCAACATCGTCACTAAATCCGGAACCAACCAGTTCCACGGTTCCGTCTACGAGTACTTCCGCAACGATATCTTCGATGGTCGCAACTTCTTCCAGACGACTGGCAGCAAGCCAGAACTGCGCCAGAACCAGTATGGAGCCAGCATCGGCGGACCCATCTTCAAGAACAAGACCTTCTTCTACTTCGACTATGAGGGCTTCCGCCAGGTCGCAGGCGTCACCGACACCGGCACCACCCTCACTCAGGGTGAATACAACGCCATTCATAGCCTGAACGGCCTCACTCCTCAGTCGCTGCTCTCCACAGCCAACGGCACCGCTCAAGCGTATGCAGGATTGATTCCCGCGACCGGCGGCCCAGTACCCATCAATCCCATCGCACTGAACTACCTCTCGCTGCTCCCGGCGCCGACCAACGGCAACCTCGCCAGCAACTTCACCATCAGCCCCAACAAGACGCAGAACTACAACACCTACGATGCCCGCATCGACGAAAATCTCAACGAGCACAACGTTCTATTTGCACGCTTCACCTACAACAGCGTCGATACTGTCACCCCGCCCGCTTTCGGAGTCCAGAATGGGGTTCAGGTCAGCGGCGGCCGGTATAACTTCGACGGCCCTGCCGCTGATGTAGCCCAGCAGTACGAACTCGGGTACACCCACATCTTCACCCCGAGCCTCCTGATGGACCTCAGGGCAGGCTTCACTCGCATCAACAACCTCTCCCTTCCGCTCAACTACGGCATCGGTATCGACCAGAAGGTCGGCTTCCCCGCGGCCATGACCAGCTTCAGTCCCTTCGCGAACTCTCTGACGCCGGTTTCCATTGGGCCATTCGGTGACGTCGGCGACGGCGCGTATGTTCCCTTGCAGGACATCGACAATACCTTCCAGTACTCGGGCACGGTTAGCTGGACCAAGGGGAATCACAACATCAAAATGGGGGCAGCCTTGTTGCGCCGTCAGGCGCGCAATGTCCAGAGTGCATCCGCAGTCGGTGCCTTCGGCTTCAATCTGACCACCGATACAAACTCTGATCAACTCACGCAGCAGAACAACCAGATCGCCTCTACCCTGCTCGGCGCCTACAACAACCAAACCCGCAACTTCAACATTACCCCTCCCGACTATCGCAGCTGGGAGCCGAGTTTCTTCGCGCAGGATAGCTGGAAGGTCAATCCGAAGCTGACGGTCATCTATGGCGCCCGCTACGAGATCTTCACCCCCTTCACCGAAGCTCATAACCGCATCTCGAACTATGACTTCCTGGAGGCAGTTGCCAACCCGGCTGCAGCCACATCAACTGCATTGAAGATTGCCGGCGTGAACGGCGTCAGTGCTACTGCAGGAATCCCAACTCAATACAACAACGTAGCTCCGCGCGTTGGTTTCGCATTCTCGGCACGTCCCTCCACCGTCATCCGTGGCGGGTACGGACTCAGCTACTTCCCCGGCAACTACACCTCGAACGGCGACCTGAAGAACGCTCCGTTCACCTCCGTCAACAGCCCGTCCTGCCAGTCCACCCTTGCTGTCCAGATCGAAACATTCGTGTACGTAGATCCGAACACGGGACAGCATACTCTTCCTCCAGGCCAAAACCCGGACTGCGCCCTCCAGGGTCAGTTCGGGAACTTCAGCCAGGGAATCATATCTCCTTCGGCTCCTACGTCAGCCCAGCTCGCTAATCTGTCCACCATCAATGGTCTGTCGTTCGTAGCCGAAGCGACCAACTTCAAGAGCGCTCTCATTCAGCAGTTCAATGTGCAGGTTGAGCAGCAGGTCGGAGCCAACGTCTTCATCATCGGCTATGTCGCCAACATCGGTCAGCATCTGCCGGAATCGATCAACAGCATCAACCAGCCCCTGCCGTTCAACCCCATCACCAATCCGGCAGGTTCGGCGCGCCCTCTTAACGGACCGCTTCCCAATTTGGGTGGCGTCAGTTATCTCGCGACCGAAGGTGTCTCTAACTACAACGGCCTGCAGGCCTCCTTCCAGCGTCGCTTCACCAAGGGGCTGGCTTTTAATGCAAACTACACCTGGTCCAAGGCTCTGGCCGATACCAGCACCTTCTCCCAGCAGGGCGATCAAGGTTGGAGTAATGCCCTTCCCACCAACATCCGCGCGACCGAATACGGCCCTGCGGATACTGACCTGCAAAACCGCTTCGCCATGCAGCTCAACTACGAGCTGCAGTACGGCAAGGAGTTCACCGGCCTCAAAAAGATGGCCCTCTCCGGTTGGCAGACGAACTTGATCGCAGGCTGGCAGAGTGGAAAGGTCTTCTCGATCATCAGCAGCGGCGCCGGTGCAGACAATCCTATAGAGAGTGATGGCAAAGCTCACGGCTTCAACAACCGCGCAGTCCCGCAGAACGCCGGCGGAGCGGATCGGCCAGACACAATCAAAGATCCTCGCCTCGGCCACCATACCCTTACCGAATTCTTCGATACGTCGGCCTTCGCTCCTCAACCCCTGGGAACGATTGGAAACACCCAGCGCAACTCGATGTTCGGTCCTCACTTCCGCGACTTCGACCTATCTCTCTTCAAGAACTTCCCGGTCACGGAACGCGCGACAATTCAGTTCCGTGTCGAGAGCTTCAACATCTCCAACACTCCGAACTTCTACATAGCGAACAACAACAGCTCGAACCAGCAGTTTGGCAACGCGGCCTTCGGTACCATCTCGGCGACCGATCCAAACTACAATCCGCGCCAATACCAGTTCGTCCTCAAAGCGCTGTTCTAACCCAAAGCAACGTAATCAGCCGGCGGTGAAGAGACCATCTTCGCCGCCGGTTCCGTCTTTGGCCCTACTCGAGCAGCTCGGAGGAGAGCCCTGCTCTAGCCTCTACCCTCTTCAACAAAAAAATCTCAAAAGCCTGTCCCATTTTTCAGCTCTCAAAACACACCACCCAAAACACCACATTTACCACGCGTTGCACCACAAATTGCCCACCAAAACACCACGTTTTGACGCCACTTTTTTCAAAAAACCCTTGAAAATGCGAGTTTCCCGCCTCCCCATTTTTTTCTCCCGCAATCTACTGATCCGTCCACCGAAAGACCCCAGCTTCAGCCTCAGCGGTCAAGTGTGGGGGAGGAGTTTTTAGCTCGCTGTACAAACCGACGCCAGGGTGGCTGCCGCTTCGCGTAAAGCACTATCTGGCGTGAGGTAGTCAGGCGAGAGCCTGAGCCATCTGCCGCGCGCATCTGTCGTGATGCCCCTGCGTTCGAGCGCTTGCGCAAGCGATGCCGCCGCAGGGTTTTCTATTGTCAAGAACCCTCCGTGCCCGTTATCCGCGCCCTCTGCAGCAATACCAGATGCCGCGAGATATCCTTTGAGACGGCTGAGGCGATCCATGTTGTACACCCGTATCCGGCCAACCCCCATCTGGAGAGCCAACTGTTGACCGGCCCGAGCCTGATAGTAAGTGAGAACTGGAGGGGTCGATTCGAGGAACGCATTACCGCCTTGGGCGAAACGTGGTGGATCGGGACGCTCGTAGAGAAAAGGTTGGTCTTTGGCGAACCAGCCGATATCAATTGGCTTCAGACCACTGGAAAGAGCGTTCGGAGATACATAGAGGAAGGCCGCTCCGGGGCCGCCACGGAGGTATTTGTAACTACCACCGATCATAAAATCAGCATTCATGGTGGCAACATCGATTGGGAAGACTCCGACAGAATGGTAAGCGTCGACAAGCAGACGAGCGCCAGCCTGATGGCAATGCTCTGCGAGAATATCAAGATCAGGCACCACCTGCCCGGTCATAAACATCACCTGAGAGAAGATTACGAGATCCGCACCGTCGCGGATTTTGTGCATCAGGCGTGACAAATCGATACGGCCATCCGGAGCTTGGCAGATGACGAGCTGAAGGCTGATTCTGCCCTGTGCCGCATACTGCTTCAGAATCACATCGACCGAGTCGAACTCCCCTGTAGTGGAGACCACACGGGGCACACCGGGAAGCGCATTGAGAACAGTACGCAGTCCTTGTCCTGCCGAGGTCTTGGGTACGATGCAGTCGGATCTGCGAGCGCCAATGAGCTGCGCGAGCCGCGAACGATGTGCTTGCTCCTCATCAAGCCAGGGCTCCCATGCATCTCCGAGCCTGGTCTGCCAGAGGCGAAAGCCTTCACGAAGATCATCTTCCGTCTGATTGAGCGGGCGGCCCAGCGAGTGGTTCGCCAGATAAATACCCGGTGCCGCAAGTGTGTTGGAGAAGAGTGGAAAAACATGAAGGCGCAGAGCATCCTCTGTGAGTTCGCCCGGCCCCATGGCTGCGATAGCATCTTCGAAACTCATTCCCGCGGTGCCTCGGTTCGCGAAGCCAGCAGTTCAGGGAAGAAGGTCAACTCCAGCGCCTGGCGTAAAAAGCCGGCACCCGATGATCCGCCAGTACCGTGACGAAAGCCGATGATGCGTTCGACCGTTTTGAGGTGACGAAAACGCCAGAGCTGGAAGTATTCTTCCACATCCACTAGCTTCTCGCACATCTCATATGCCTCCCAGTGTTGTTTTGGGTTGCGGTATATCTCCCGAAATATCTCCACCAGCGCTTCATTCCTGATGTACGGCTTAGACCAGTCCCGTTCTCGGCATTTCTCGGGAACGCTATAGCCGCGCCGAAAGAGATACCGCAAAAACTCATCGTAGAGACTGGGAGATTCAAGCGCGTGGCGGAGGTCTTCGTAGATTACTGCGTCGTGCGCGAAAACCTTAATGGTGTCGAGGTTCTTATTGCCGAGCAGAAATTCGAGTTTGCGATACTGATACGACTGAAATCCCGAAGCATTTCCGAGGACGGAGCGGAATTCCATATACTCCGATGGCGTAAGCGTTTCCAGCACGGCCCATTGCTCGAAGAGTTGCATCTGGATGAGTTTTACACGCGACAGAATTTTGAGGCAGGGCGGGAGTCTGTCATGGCGTATATGGTCGATCGCAGCGGAAAGCTCGTGAATGACCAGCTTGATCCACAGTTCCGAAACCTGGTGCTGGACGATAAACAACATTTCATCGTGATGCGGCGGCTGGGATAGTGGCCGCTGCTGCGCAAGAAGACCGTCAAGAGAAAGGTAACCAGAGTAGCTTAGCCTCTCAGAAAAGTCGCTTACAATGCTCGATTCGACAGGGCGTTGGTTGATGTTTGTCATCTTCACCTACCTAGAATACTAACCCTCCACTTGGTCCAGTTCTAGCTCGACCCATCAGTTACAGGTGGCAATCCTTTCGCGGCTAGCACTCGTTGCGGTTTTCATCAGCTGCCGCGGTTACTCGAGGCGCAGGGATTGCATGGGGTCGATGGACGCTGCGCGCCAGGCTGGGTAGAGACAGGCGAGCGCGGTGACGGCCAGCAGCAGCGCGGAGACTCCGGCCAGCATCAGTGGGTCGCGCATAGTGGCGTGTGAAGAGGTGGAGATGAGTTTGCTTAGAGAGAGGCTGAGGACGATGCCGATGATTGCGCCACCGGCAACGGTCAGGAGTGAGGCCTGAAGAACCAGGCGAACGACGGCGGCGCGCCGGGCTCCAAGGGCCATGCGCACACCGAACTCTCTGGTTCGCTGGGAGACGGTGTAGGAGACGACGCTGTAGATGCCAGTGGCCGCAAGCAGTAGAGCGAGCACGGCGAAGAGCGCGAAGATGGAGGCGAGGAAGCGCTCTGTAGCCCAACCCTGCGTGTCCAGCAACCACCCCATCTCGTGCTGTTCCACCACAAAGATTCCGGGGTTGAGCCGGTGGATGCTTTGACCGACGGCGCGCATTGCTGCTGCGGGATCGCCCTTCGCGCGCACAACGAGGAAGGTGTTGGTGTCCAGGACGAAGGAGTCTGGAAGAAAGATCTGCGGCTGCGCGGGGCGGTCGAGGCCATCGTTACGGGCGTCGTCGACCACGCCGACGATTTGCAACCAGTCATCGGGCTTGTCTGTTGCAACG
>Ga0209624_10002082_pt1 | contig 15045 bp, 16 predicted proteins | sample JacPinW_OM2H0_O1_FD_188565 | JGI IMG/M metagenome (GOLD analysis project Ga0209624, IMG submission 188565) | Forest soil microbial communities from Algoma, Ontario, Canada - Jack Pine, Ontario site 1_JW_OM2H0_O1 (SPAdes) (version 2) | ecosystem: Environmental > Terrestrial > Soil > Boreal...
CTCTTCTTCGCCTGGCCCATCTCCGCCAGCCATCGCACGACCCCGCCGGCAAACATCGCCATGGTCGTCGCGATCGAAAGGTACGATCCCACCGCGAACGCTAGCGACCGGATGCCCAGCAGTTCCACTGCGATCACCAGAAAAACTCCCATCAGCACCAATCGCCATGGCAATTGCTGATTCAAGATTCCATTGATCACCGTGGCCATCAGGCGCGCTTGCGGCGCTGCGGCCTGCGCGCTTCCAATTCCCTGAATCCACTGAATCTCAATTTCCTTGGTTGCCGGGTCGTACAAATATTTTCCGTCCGGTATTTCGTGCGAGCCCAGCGCATTCAGCAAAACGTAATTTTTCTCGTGGTAGCTGTAATCCTGCTTCTCGATGTGCACGCCCTGCGGCATCTGGTCCAGGTTGATCGGGATCGGATTCGCCTTGTATTGCGCCAGCCCAACGTTCATCAGGATCAATGTCCCGCCGATCGCCAGCGATGAAACCATCACCCCAATTACCAGTCCAAGCTGCTGATACAACGGCGTGGCGCCCACCAGGTAGCCCGTCTTCAAATCCTGCGACGTGGCGCCTGCAATTGCAGAAGCGATGCAAACCACCCCGCCAATCGTCAGCGCCAGGACCGTATACGGCGCCGCCGTCCAACCAATCACCAAGAACATCGCGCAGGTGGCCATCAACGTCGCGATAGTCATCCCGCTGATCGGGTTCGAGGAATTGCCGATCAGTCCGCTGATTCTCGAGGCCACAGTCACAAACAAAAATCCGAAGACAATCACGAAAATTGCCGCCAGTAGATTCTGAAATAAGCCTGTTTGTGCGCCGGGGATTGGCTTGAAGGTCAGCAGGCACCACATCATGGCAATCAGCACCACCGACCCAACCAGCACGACCCGAATCGATAAATCGCGCTCAGTTCGCTGCACCTGGGTCAGTGCATCCTGCTTCGACCGGACATCCTTTAATCCCGCCTTCAGCGCCGAAATAATCGTCGGCATGGTCTTGAGCAGCGTAATCAAACCCGCTGCGGCCACCGACCCCGCGCCCATCGGCCGAATATAGCTCGCCCACAGCTGATCGGGCGTCATTTGCGGGATTGGCACCACGCTGGGATACAGCGGCGTATTTGGAGTCAGCGACCCGAAAAATCGAATCGCCGGCATAACCACCAGCCAAGAAATAATTCCGCCCGCGAAGAGCGTCCCCGAAACTTTGGGCCCGATGATGTATCCCACTCCCAAATATTCAGAGGTAATCGCCGCGCGAAACGACGAACCCGGAAACCACTTCGGCTGATAATCTGGCTGCCCGGGCCACATCTGCAGCGTATTCATGGCAAATGTGTAAACCCCGCCCAGCCCCAATCCCCAAAATACTCGTCCCGCGAACGATCCGCCGCGCTCCCCCGCCACCAGCACGTCTGCGCACGCCGTTCCCTCGGGATAGAGCAAGTTCCCGTGCTCTTTCACAATGAGCTGCCGGCGCAGCGGAATCATGAACAGCACGCCCAGCCATCCGCCAATCAGCGCCAGAAAGAAAATCCGCCAATATTCCGCGTTGAGCGAAAATCCCAGGAAAATCAGTGCGGGAATCGAAAAAATCACACCCGCGGCCACAGACTCGCCCGCCGACCCGGTGGTCTGCACAATGTTGTTTTCGAGAATTGTCGCGCGCCCAAACGCGCGCAGGATGCTTACCGAGAGAACAGCAATGGGAATCGATGCAGAAACCGTCAGCCCGGCGCGCAATCCCACGTACACAGAGACGGCGCCGAACATAATCCCGAAAAACGCGCCCAAAATAATCGCGCGAGCGGTAAATTCAGCGGGACTTTTTGAGGAATCGACGTAGGGATGAAACTCGCCCGGTGGCGCAGTTGAACTCCAGCCTTTGCTGCTCACTTTCACCCCCGCGCACTACGCCACTAACTCATGCCATGGAAAAGAGGGAAAGTAGCATTAGAGCCGCTCACCGGGCAAGGCTTTCCGGCCTGCTCGGGCGCTTTTGTGACACTTCAACTGGGCGATTTACTTAACTATTTATCTGGGCCCACTTCTAATCTGCACCCGCTTCTTATCTGGCCTACTTGGCCCCGTCGCGCGGGCATACCCACACGATTCGTCGCGCCTTCGCCATCATCGCTAATAGCCCCGCGCTCGGCCGTGCGAGATAACGCTTCGCCGCCTCCACTAGCCTCGCCGCCGCGCTTCCATCGATCGCCGACTCATACAAATCTGCGCGCTTCTCGTACGAATATCCCGCATAGGCCGGCCCCGCGCCGCCCGCACCCGTCGCCAATTCCTCCACCAATCCCCAAAAGTTTCCCCTGCGATACCACTTCCCCGCCGCTCCCTGCTCCCGCGACACTTCCACCTTCTCCCTAAACTTCTCCGCCCCAAGAATCACCGCGCTGCATCGCGCTACATCAAAGGCTCGCGAAGGCTCCGCATCCGGATAACTGGCCAGGACGCCTTGCAGTTCATCCAAATCGGGATCGAACCCATCCCACCAATACCGATACCCGTGATACGTCACCGAGCCCGCCGCGAGCAGCTTCTGAATCCGCTGCGGGTCTTTCCCGCTCACGCTCAAAATCATTTCCACCAGCTCGCGCAATTGAAACGTCTGCCGCACAATCGGCCGTAGGCTCACATACTCGGCTTCGTCTTCGGTGTATCGAACGGAAATCGTCGCAGGCAAGCTCATCGTGGCAGGAATAACAACGAATTCCACTAACGCAGCAGTTAAGCCGAAATTACCCGATCTCCGAAAGCTTCTCTCTGACCAAATCGCTCAACAATTTCCCATCCACCGTCTTCCCTTCCAGCTTCGCCTTCGCCGCCTTCACCACCGCTCCCATTTGCTTCATCGAATTCGCGCCCGTCTCCTGAATTGCCTCGGCAATAGCCTTCTCCATATCGTCGTTCGACGGCGCCGCCGGCAAATAACTCTCGATAATCGCAATTTCCTTAGTCTCTTTGTCGGCCAGGTCGTTGCGCCCGCCCTTGGTAAACTGCTCCACCGACTCGCGCCGCTGCTTCATCAGCGTCTGCAAAATTTGCAGCGACTCGCTCTCTTCCAACGGCCGCATCTTCTCCACCGACTTCAACTGAAACGCCGACTTGACCATCCGCAGCACGCTCAACTTCAACTCGTTCTTCTCGCGCATCGCCGTGGTGATGTCTTTCTGCACCCGATCGACCATCGTCATCCCGCCACCTCGCTCAAAATTCCGCCAAATTCGCTCGATTTCACGCCGACGCAGAATAGCACAGCCGACTCACGCGCCTTCACGCGCCGAATTATTCCTGCAAGTAATAGAGCACCCGGTTTGACAACTTCCCACCTGCTGCTTACCCTCATTCACTCCATGAAGAGCACTCCATGAAAATTGTCGTTGCCGATAAAATTAGCCCTCGCGGCCTCGAAATTTTGCGCGCCCCAGGCTGGCAGGTCGTAACTCCCGATCCCAACGCGCTCACCGCCGAATTAGCCGGTGCCTCGGGCCTCATCGTGCGCTCCGCCACCAAAGTCACCGCTCAACTTCTCGAAAAGGCCGATAAGCTTCGCGTCGTCGGCCGCGCCGGAGTCGGCATCGATAATGTCGACGTTCAGGTCGCCACGCGCCGCGGCGTCCTGGTCATGAACACTCCCGGCGGCAACGCGGTCAGCGTCGCTGAACACACCCTCGCGCTGCTCCTATCCATCGCGCGCTCCGTCCCGCAATGCAACGCCGCCATTCACGCCGGCCGCTGGGAAAAATCCAGCGCGCAAGGCACCGAAGTCCGCGGTAAAACGCTCGGCCTGGTCGGACTGGGCCGCGTAGGCACCGAAGTCGCCCGCCGCGCGCAAGCTCTCCACATGACCGTCTTTGCCTACGATCCCTACATCAGCCCCGAAGCGGCTCGCGAGCTCGACGTCAAGCTCCTCACCCTCCCCGAACTTTTCAAAGATTCCGACTACATCTCCCTTCACGCCGCGCTCAGTCCCGCCACGCAAAATCTGATCAATCGCGATTCCATCGCGCAGATGAAGCCCGGCGTGCGCATCATCAATTGCGCTCGCGGTGAAATGATCGATGAAGCCGCCCTCGCCGAGGCCCTCCGCGAAGGCAAAGTTGCCGCCGCTGCCCTCGACACTTTCGCTCACGAACCGCCCAAAGGCTCTCCTCTCATCGGCCTGCCCAACGTGATCGCCACTCCTCACGTCGCCGGTTCCACCGCCGAAGCTCAGGAAGAAGTGGGCATCCAGATTGCTCTCCAGGTCCGCGAATATTTGCAGGAAGGCGTGATTCGCAACGCCGTGAATCTCCCCTCGCTTTCCGGTGAGCAATACCGCCGTATTCGTCCTTATCTCGATCTCGCTGAGCGCCTCGGTTCTCTTGTCGCGCAATCGATCGACGGCCGCCCCGATCGCGTGCGCATTCGCTACGGCGGCGAAACGGCCGAACTGGGCACCCACGTTCTGCGCAGCTCGGTGCTGGTGGGCATCCTCAACCGCTTTCTCGATGAAAAAGTAAATCTTGTCAACGCGGCCGCTGGAGCCGCCGCGCGCGGCATCCTGGTCGAAGAAACCATTCGCCGCACCCAGCGCGGCTTCCCGAATACCATCGAAGTTACTCTCGCGTCCGACTCTGCCGAAATTGCCGCCGAAGGCACCGTCCTCGCCAACGGCTCGCCGCGCATCCTACGTTTCGACGGCATCGACGTCGAATCGGGCCTCGAAGGCACCGTGCTTCTCACCCGCAATCGCGACGTTCCCGGCGTTATCGGTGCCATCGGGACTGCCCTCGGCAGCCTCGGCGTGAACATTGCCACGTTCGCTCTTGGCCGCCGCAGTGCCACTCGCGGCGCCGACGCCGTCGCGCTCGTTCGCCTCGATGGCGACGCGAATCCCGGCATCGTCGCCAAAATTCGCGAGATTCCCTCCATCACCGAAGCGCGCCTGATCGAATTGCCTGATGCCCGCGATGAAAACGACGCCTCCTCGCAGCATTCCCTGAGCTTTTCGGCCTGATATCTACGGATTTACGAAAATGCGCGGCTTTCTTAGTGGGCTTTAAAAGGGCTTGCTGTTGCGGGTCGTTGTTGCGGCTCGTTGCCCCGCCAGCGTAAACTAATCACACATCATTACGTCGTTACTTCGTCGGGGCGTGGCTCAGCCTGGCTAGAGCGCCTGCTTCGGGAGCAGGAGGTCGGTGGTTCAAATCCACTCGCCCCGACCAACAAATCTAACTCCCGCAATTAACTACAGCCAATTCTGTTTCGGTTTCTTCCGTGCTCGATTGTCCTAATTGTCCCAATTGAGGCTCTTGGAATGCTGCCAAGCTGAATCCGACGCCAATCTTAGCGGCGAACTCCCGCTTGTAAGCATCATTATCGAGCAGGCCGCGCCCGTAAAGATCACCCATCCCGGCTCGGTCGTCTGAAGCAGTCCAACCAAGCCAATGATTCTCTAGGAAACGCGGCGCTCCGCCTTCCCGCAATCGCTCGGTCCTGAATCGGCGGAGTCTGTGGAACCCACCGGGGCCGAACTTCGCAGCCATATAACGCAGCGCGTTCCGCTGAGTCATTGGCCTTCCCGTCGATGTGGCGAAGAGAAAACCGGGATGTGACGCAGCAAACCGCGCCAGTACAGCGGCGAACTCCGGCGCAATGTCCACGTCACGTTTTCCGTTCTCGGTCTTGGTGACTTGTTGAATGTTCGTTCCGTCGAGCGTTTGGCGAACCTGGATCAACAGCCCATCCGATGAAACATGCCTTGCCTCTAATCCAAGGGCCTCTGAGATGCGCAGTCCCGTAACGGCCAACAATGCAAACAGGTGTCGCTTCCCACTTTTGGAGCGGGCTAACCCCTGCTCCAATTCTGCAACCGTCATCGAAGGACGCTTCTGCTCACTCCGGTGGATGATTGGCAAGTCCGCAAAATCGTTATTCCATTTTCGCGGATAGATGGGTTCGCCATTTTCATCGAGCAACGATTCAACGACTTCCTTCATAACTTTCGTAATGGTGTTGATCGTTTCAGGTGAATACGGCTTCCCCTTCGGACACTCTTTCTTGATCGAATGGCGCTTCGTGACCATAGTCGCCACGACGTGCTTAAACACGGAGTTGTTAACATCTGCGAGAGGAACGTCACCAATTAAGGGAACAAGGTGCGTGTCTAGCGCATTCTGGTAGCACTCCAGTGTTTTGCGTCTAATCGGCCTGCGATTTCGAGACTTCAATTGCTCGATGTACACAACTGCCTGTTCTCCAAAGGTCAAGGCGGCGCTAGTGGCGCGTACGAACTTCTCGACGGAATTGACGCTATTCCGCTCGATAAATTCCCGCATCTTTCGCTCTCCGACCGACTGAGTCGAACAAGGTCCCAACTTACATCTCCCACGCTTACGCCCTGCAGGAGTGTCTACGTAATAGCGCCCGTATCCACGCCCGTTGATTATTTCAACCGAACCGCATTGTCCGCGACGGCGACTCATGGATGGCCCACGCTTTCCGCCGTGCTTCTGCGCGGGCGCAATACTAGCGGTAGGGTCTGAAAAATCAACTGTCGGGTTACAGTACGGCGGTTTGCCCTTCACACAGCGAGCGTCGCGGAAAATTCTGCTGGCGAGAATCCATCGAGCGATCTAAATCAAAAAGCGTGTGCGCAAAAACCAATTGAAGTCGGAAAGAGCTATTTTTGCTGATGAAGACAAGATACTTTCACTCACTTTTCAATTCGCTCCACAATATTTTCAGTCCGCCCATCTCGCGCCGCGCTAAAATCTCACCGTGCGTTTCGCCATCGAGATTGCCGACGTATCCTCCGTGGTCATCAGCGTTGTGAACAAATCAATTTGGGTGCTGTTCCTCTCGCTCATCGGTTCAACAATAGTGGGCGCTCAGAACCAACCTAACGCTTGTCCCCTGGACACCGCCAAAAACGGTCAGACAATCACCGTGCACGGTAAGACTCAACAGGAGCCTCACGATCTCGCGTTCAACATAATGGGCTGCAATGATCCCACCATCCTAGTCTACGCTGGTGATCCAGACTCCGGTGTGAGCGACAACCAATTACGCAAGGATGCTAACCTCAAACGTTTTAAGACCTACACCAGCTCCGTCTATAAAAGTACGAAGAACGATTTGTGTGGTCAATGCATGCGGTACGGCGATGTGGAAGCCACGCTTACCGGAAAGCTGGAAATTGCCACGATCCCGTCGGGAACTACGAAAGATGGGATGGGCTTCCTTCATGATGCATCAGGCAAAGTTGTAGGAACCTCCGGATTCGGCCATCCCGACCGGATATTCAATTACCGTATCGTGATCTTTTCCGTTGCCGACGCGAAGGCCCGAAAGCGCCCGAGAATGGAAAAGTGACGCGGACGAATCTCAACCCCGCCGCCTAGGTCGCCTCAAAATCCGCTAGCCAATCTTCGAGCGAACCCCGTCTGACTTCCGCAATCTTTTCCTGGTCCGGTATCTGATGTTCCGCGACAACCCTCCACGCTAAAATGTTAAAATCGCCGCAAGGCGGTTAAAAATGAAAGAATATTTGAAGCTCGAAAAACTTATAGCAGTGACCTCTACAACCCCTCCTAATATTGAGCTACAGGAACGACAACCTGAATGGTTGAAAACCGTAGAAGGGTCTAGCGACTTCGACGAATTTCACGCTGGTTATTACCAGCGGGGATTGAAGGCACTAGGTCAAGAATCACACCTAGAACAATATTTTGATGAACGCTATAAGGGCCCACGCTGGCGCGTATTCCGAGAGTCCTAAAAATAATCTTACTAGCCCGGCCATGTTACAATTCGCCAATGAATCAGCCATCCGCATGTAAAGTCACATGGGACGAAACGGTGCAAATCCTTCTAGGCAATCTGCAAGCTATGAGTGAGTCGGGAAAGCACACCTATGTCGCGGAGATGTTGACGGCCAGAATCGAAGCCTTGGCAATCACTAAAAAGGATTACACCGGGCGCGGGCGACAGATAGCATTTCTGGAGTACACCCCGGATACCTCAATCACGGCTCGCATCCCACCGTTAGGCTACTCGAAGGAATTTCGTCTCAACCCCGATGGGACATTTGTCGATGGCGTTGATTCCACTTTTGTAGCCGAAAGAATTTTCATGCAGGTGCCGAAAGTCCAAATCTAAACAAAAATGACGCCGTGGCTTTTTAGGGCCACGGCGCTGAAGACGGCATTTATTTTTTCTGCGTCGCACCTTGTGCGGTGGGTTCGGCGCGGTTTTTCGAGGATATAATCGTGCCGTGATCCTTCAAGCTCTATCCTCCGTCGCTCGTGCTGTCCCTCTCCTATTAGTCGATTTTAGAGGGGTGTATCAATGGGAGTCAGAGAACCACGGCGAGTCGGGCGGCTGCCAGTCAAAAGCGAAAACCCATCTTCCAGAAAGTCCCTTCGAGCTTTTAGCACAGCCTTGGTCCGTTGCCTAATGTTCAGCAATATGTCACCACGCTAGCCTCTCAGACATCGGAAGTGACCGATTAGCATCGGCCCCCCTTATTAACCTTTTGGGTAATTCAATTCCTTTCGTATCCTAACCGCCGTGAAAGCAAAACCTAAGGACAGAGACCGAAACACAACATTGCCGTCTGTATCTCTATCACGCGAAGATTTGGATCAAATTGTTGGCATGTTTTCCGAAGTGCCCATAAAGCCCGAATGGGGTGACATCACCATTTCGGACAAGACACATGAATATGACACTTTGCAGGAAGTTTTCGAAAACGTCGGCTCCAAACCCAAGGAATTGCAAATCAGAATTCTGTACCCATCCGTAAAACTCGAATTATCTCGGAGTATTTTTGGTCTTTCTTCCCTCGACTATCATTCGACGTTCGATGAACCGGAAGATCATCCGGGTGAGGTTTTGTACCTGCGTGTTTTAGATTTATTAAATCAGCGAAAAACTTTCGCGGCTCGTGTGTCTGGAAGAATGTTCTCGCTATTGGGTGTGGCAAGCTTCTTTGTTGGTTGGGGTTTTGAGGGAACACTGGAGAAGTCGGTTTTCGGGTCTCTACTATTTCTCGGTTGCGTTCTATGGTTGTTCGTCGGCGTAGTGTTGTGGCACGCCAGAGCGGGAATCTCCTTCATTTCTCTTTCTCCCAAAGGAAGCAAATCGACTTTCTGGGGCCGCAACAAAGAGTGGCTGATTCCGACCATTGCAGCAGTTGTCGGTGGTACGGCTGTCGAAGTCGTTCGCTTCGCAATATCCCGGACGGCACCGAAGTGATTGTCTAACCACAAATAGAAAAAGTCCGCCACATCATCCACCCTGATTAAGCCTTAAAAGAATAGTCGCTATCAATTCAGCGGCAACCCTAGGCGCAACGTCTACGACGGATTTGCGAAGGTTGTAGAGCATGCCGCTTCGCTCTTGTTCGGGGATCGTTATGACGTGGCCTAACCTTTCCTCCAAATTCTTGATGATCTCCGGCAACAGAGATTCTTGACCGAACTCGGCTAGTTCCGGCTGAAGAAACATCTCACCCTTGCTGGTAATTCTTTTCACAATCTGATTGCCATCTAACGATGTGTCGCTTAATTCCACAAATCCTTCCTGTTCTAGAAAACGCAGATGTCGCGCCATGTAGTAAAGAGCCTGCTCTTCCCCCAACTCTTCGCGCTGTGGAATCAAATCGATATAGCTGTCAGTCATAGATAAGTTGGGATACTGCGCTCGAAATTCTCCCAACCGATGCAAGACGGAAAGCAGCAAGGTCTTATCCAAATTCTGAGGCATCGTCATTGGTCCCACCTGTCTAAATCTATGCCGCACAAATCCAGAAAGAATCGACCCGCAAAAACCAAAACGGTTCGCGCGATCTTATAAACAACTATCGCGGCAAGGACTGACCAAAATATCCCCCAGTTAAAATCAATTTGGACAAACATGTCTCACCTCTAACGTTGGCTCGGCGGAACATCAATCGCTTTGGGATTCTTTCTACGGCCTTCGTAATGCGATGTTTTCCCCTGCAATCGTCATGCTCGCGAACGAAAACGCCGCCTCCGAAGGTACTTCGGAAGGCGACCAGGCGGACGTAATCGCACTAGCTCAAAGATGGCTGAAAGCACATCCAGAATCATGCAAGTTAGCTTGTCCCACGGTGGGACAGGCTAACTCTCGCAGAGAGCGTCAGGCCGCGACACAAGCAGAGCAAAACCATGAGCATGGTTCCGTGCGATGCGTTAGTAAGTTTTTGGGCGAATTTAACTGGTCTAAAACTACCGTAGCCCGATTGCTAGTCGTCGATACGCTGCATGAGTCGGCAAAGGAACTGGTCACCGCGTACGAAAGTTCTTCAAGCAATCCACATCAGCGTGAAGGCCGGATTGGATTGGCGGCGGTGCCCGCGTTAGCGAAATTAGAGAAGGTGTGCCTCAGCAAAGCCTGACACGATTGAGCAAGCTCCAGATACCCATTACGACCTTCCAGCGTGCTGCGCTGACACTTGCCGCTCGTGTTTGATCCGAAGTGTTGACCTGGTGTGTTTCGCCGCGTCGTATCGTTCAAAGCTAAACAACAGGTGATCGCCCGGCTGAAGCTGGATATTATCAATCCCGGTTTGAGCAGGTGTGCCGTTAACGAGTATTTCCCAGTAGAAGAACGGATTCGATAAGGAAACGAAAGAATCGTAGGTCTCGTTTACCATCAATACGAAATAGCCAAGCGAAGAACCGAAGTATTGAAGCGCGTATGTAAACTTCTGCGTATCATTAATGACTCGGTAGGCATCTTCCAAAGCGTCCTGGGCGCTCATGCCGTCGGTCCAGCCGACAGATACGCGAGGGCCGCCCACAACCTCCAGATCAACTATTCCGTCAGCCTTTGGCATCGGTGTTTCTCCTGCGGCCTTCTAAACGGGCGAAGCGTGAAGCCAGGGAGGATACCACATCTTGAACTAGTATCGAAGTGTTAAATGTCGTATCATCCCGCCCGCGCTTAATCATCAGCTACTCGCGGTGCAGACTTTTACCCACAGGGCTTTAGAAATATCGTTAGGAGGGTTCTGTGGCATTTTTTCGAGAAGAAACTCGCCTTCGCACCAAAGGCCAGTCGCTAGCTGCTGGCCCGCGACGTTTCGTTCTACAGGGGCGAATCGTCACAATGGACTCTAACGGAAGCGTTATCCCAGAGGGCTTCGTCTGCGTTGAAAACGATCTAATCAGTTCAATAACTTCCGCCGCCGCTGGTATTCCGCCTGCTTTTCAACAATCGCCGCTAATACAGACGCATGGAACGATCTATCCAGGTTTGGTAGAACTCCACAATCACCCTGCCTACAACGCTATTCCGTTATGGCGTGTGCCACAACGTTATCCGAACCGAGAACAATGGCGGCACGATAAACTCTACCTCCGCCAGGTACTGAATCCAGCTACGCTTCTGACACACCATCCACAAGAAATTTACCCAAAGTCGGTGGCACGATTCGTCGAATGCAGGGCTTTGCTCGGTGGTGTGACAACGACCCAGGGGCTGACGTTCTCGTCGCTTGGTAGCACTGTTCCTTATTATCAGGGGCTTGTACGAAGCGTCGAATTCTCCTACGGTGCCAACTGGCCAACGGCAACTGACCACATCAACGATTTCGCCTCTTTCGCGGAATTCCAGCAGACCTACGGGCCATTGATGGGCCAGGCGCTCAGTCGTCTGCTCATTCATTTGTGCGAAGGCACCGATCAAGCCGCACGAGACTTCTTTTCGAGCCTAATCGATCCCAACGGAAAACCCCTCGTCAGCAGCAACCTCATAACAATTCACGGCACTGCACTCGGAGTTAAGGAACTGGCGTTACTCAAACCTGCCGGTGGGCTCGTATGGTCCCCGACGAGCAATTTTCTGCTCTATGGCTCGACCACAGATGTTGGCGATGCGATCGCGAGCGGAGTCACTGTGGTAATCGGTTGTGACTGGGGACCCAGCGGAACTAAAAATCTCCTTGGTGAACTCAAGATTGCCAAATTGACTAGCGCTAACCTCGGTGGACTCTTCACCGACGAGCAGCTGGTGAGAATGGTCACGGCCGTTCCTGCGAAGATGATGGGTTGGGATCCATTTCTGGGGTCGATAGAGACAGGAAAACAGGCGGACTTGCTGGTTATTGGTCAATCAACTGGAGATCCCTACAAAACCCTAATTGCAGCTACCGAAAGTGACGTGGCTATCGTTGTAATCGGCGGAAAATTAAGAGCTGGTCGCGCTTCTCTTGTAGATCCAACCACGCCCGGCGTCGAACTCATTCACGTTGCGAATCAAGCGATAGTCCTGGACCTAATCGACGATCCGAATCAACCGCTAGCGAATATAACGCTGCAGGGAGCGATTGCGACTCTGATATACGCATTGGAGCACTTGCCCGACCTGGCTGAGACATTTCAGGCGGGCTACGCAGCGCTCCAGGGCACTCCCGGCAAGTTCCAAATTCGACTCGAAGTTGACGAGAGCACCGCGTCTGCGGCAGTCTCCGGTAACACCCCAATCGGACCGGGAGATGTGGATCCAATGGAACTGGATCCGATCACCGTGGTAGACGACACCACGTTTATCCAACGTCTAAAGCTCAACGTTAACCTTCCCCAATGGCTCAAGAATGCTCTCTAGGGGTACGCTTCTGGCCAACAGGTCGTATTCACCGGCGGGATGAGAAAATCCCCCAAATCAGAGCACGAGGTAGCGGAGTGAAGATAGATCTACAAGTCGATCCGATGAAGCTCCGTGATGACGATTTCCTTAAGTGCCTTATGTCTGTCTTTTACGAATTGTCCAAGGAAAAGACGATCAAGAATCTTTGCCTCCACGAGGCCGCGCACCTCTATTTCCTAGACCAGATATGCAAGATTGTCGGATCGGATATTTCAAAGCTTGAATTCGTTGGGCCGACGATTTCCTACAACGAGGTGTTTCTGATTGACGGCAAGGGGCAATACGAATACTGCCTTGCTGCTGTCAGGGCGCCTTTTTTCGAAGGGCCCGGAATTCAATACACAGAAGAAATTCAGTCCTTGTTTGCCCTAGCGGCGGTCGCGGGCGGTGTTTTTCTGCGTGAACTCCAGGGCGAGGGGCACGGTGGTGACGATCAGGACAAACGCCAATTTCTCAAACACTATTTAAAGGCCACAAACGAGCAAGGCCTGAGACCGCCAGATTTTGACGAGATGCTGCAAACCGCAAGACAAAGAGTATCAGCGATGTTGAAAACCGATCCACTATTCGAGTCCAAAGTTCGAAGACGAGCGGATGACCTTGAAATCAAGTATTTCTCCAACAATTCCGTATACTAGAGAATTATTACCGGTTTTTTATTAACATGAGGTATATTTGCCGCCCGAAGTCGTCTATTACATCGCTTGGTCCGACTGAGAAGCCTGGAGGATGCCGTGAGCCAAACCGATCCCCTCGCATGCGCTTGGTACAGTGAGATTGGTTCAAGACTTGATCTTACCGTGAATGGATCACTGCTCGATGGTGTCTTCCATAGTGTGGACGGCCCCAGAGGTGACTTTCGGGTGATTGGCAGCGTGGATCCCGATTCAAGCCAGCCCGATCGGGCTTTGGCCTTTTCGGTATGTTGGATTGACTGCGACGGCTCGAACGAATTTCGAAGCGTCTCCAGCTACACGGGCCAATATCACCGCACAATGGACGGCGACGAATTCATAAACACAATCTTTTTACTGGTTGATGAAACAGGTAAACAATTTGCGTCTACTTTTGTTGGCTACGATAACTTTCGTAAGAGCCCTCCATCCGAAGAGGTTGTCAGAATGCGGCGTGCTCAAAGCCGCCGCCGTTAGGAGTAGCTCCTAAGAGATGTATCGCTGGCGAATCCACACTGAGAACGATCTGCGGCGAATATTCCGGTGTGATTTGGCGGTTTCTAGGCGTCCGGCGGACTTTCCTTTTTCTTCCTCATCTTTTGAATAAGTTTCCTTATGCCTTCCCAAAGCGCCAAAGCTCCCACAATTGATGATCCCACCTCGATATCGAGGCCATTATCGTGAAACCAATCGGTTAAGCGCCGTCCGGTCGTAACGTGAACTGAAATATCTTTATCGAAAGTTTGGACCGCGTGAGGGTATGGCGTGCCATCAACACTAGTAATCGTGCTCACAGTCAAATGGAGAGTCCTTGTTCCTCCACGCGTTGGCGTCACTTGCCATCGCCAATGGGTATCACGGCCCCCCGTCACCCCGCCCTGGGCTTCGTCCCCTTCCACGATGATTTTGAAGGTCTCGCCGGTTAAACGAGCCTCCATTTCGTCACTTATTTGGATTCGAGCGACGTCGACGACTGCAGGGTCATCCTTCAGCTCTGAACGAAGTTCGTTTTCAAGCTCGGGCAAAGTCTTTGAAACCGAGAGGTCCAAGTGAATTTCGTAGGCTCTATCTACTTCCATATCAGGAATGGGATTAAAGGCAATGTTTCCGAAAAGTGAGTTCGCAGTTCGTATCGTACGGTGAAGTTTGCGAGGGACACCAGGATAGGGGTCTTTCAAGACGTTCGAAATAGAATGGGCCAGTGATCCAAAACAAGCAACGGCGGCAACAACAACGAGAACTACCAGCAACGCATATTCATTCAGCTCTTGCCCTTCATCGAAAGTGAATTTGGAAAAGAGCTTACCTGCCATGATTTAAATTTCCTTCTTACAGGCACGTGCTTGCGCGTTCCGCAGACTTTATCAAACAGGTTATGTAACGGGCAAGGTACGACTGAGCCCCCGGCGCTTTTATTTTCAAAAGCCGTCATGGGACAGGATCTGGATGCGGCGGGTGATAGAATCTCGAAACGATGAATTTGGCTGCCACGTTTGTAACACCCTCTTATGATGCGCTGCGAAAAAGCAAATACTGGTGCTGACCGGCGCGGGTGCTTCGGTTCCACTCGGCATGCCCGCGATGGATGGATTCGAAAGAATACTCAGCGAAAATCAGCGGCAATTACTGAAACAGATAAGGCCACCAAACACTACGACTGCCTGGAATGATCTTGAGGAATTGCTTGA
>Ga0209624_10002083_pt1 | contig 15044 bp, 10 predicted proteins | sample JacPinW_OM2H0_O1_FD_188565 | JGI IMG/M metagenome (GOLD analysis project Ga0209624, IMG submission 188565) | Forest soil microbial communities from Algoma, Ontario, Canada - Jack Pine, Ontario site 1_JW_OM2H0_O1 (SPAdes) (version 2) | ecosystem: Environmental > Terrestrial > Soil > Boreal...
GGGCGGCGTCCCGCTGGAACCGTCGTGGGGACGGTGGGCGAGCGACGCGAGCGCGCCCGAGCCGGACTATCTGGCGTACGATCGCGCACCGCACGTCGACCCGTCGCGCGACGCGATCGTCGTGAGCGGCAACAACCGCGCTGACGGCGCCGGCTCGCCGCGCCTCGCGCCGTTCTGGCCGCCGCCGTATCGCGCGTTCGAGATCGCGCGGGCGCTGCGCGCGGCGACCGATGCGCGCGGAAAGATCTTGCCTGAAGCGATCGCGCTCGAGCAGCGCGATGCACGCTCGCCCGCCGAGCTCGAGCTCGCCGGGCTCGTGCTCGCGTCGGCGGCGCGCGCGCACGCCGAGCGCGAGGCGGCGCTCGCGCCGCTGCTCGCCGCGCTGCGCACCTTCGACGGCAGGATGGCGTCCGGCTCGCGCGGCGCGACGGCCGTCGTCGCGCTGCGCCGCGACATGCTCGGGGCGATCGCCGCCGAGCATCTTCCGCCGCGGCTGGCGGCGCTCTATCCCGGCACGAGCCCCGGCTTCGAGATCGTGCTGCGCGCGCTGCGCGAACGCCCGCACGGCTGGGTGGCGAACGACGACTACGATCGCTGGACCGTGGCGTCGCTGCGCCGCGTGGCGACGCATTTCGGTGGCGAAATCCCCACGTTCGGCACGTACGCCGCGCAGCCGCTCGCGCACCCGCTCGCGCCGTTCGGCCTGTCGATGTGGAACGGCCCTACGATGCCGGGCCGGGGCGGCAGCTTCGCGCCGGCCGTGCAGTGGAACGGTCACGCGCAATCGTTCCGCGCGGTGTGGATCGCGGGCGACTGGGACCATGGCACGATCGACATCGCGGCCGGCGAATCCGGCGAGCCCGGCTCACCGCACTACGCGGACCAGAATGCGAACTGGATCGCGTTCGGCCGCACCCCGCTGCCGTTCTCGGACGAAGCCGTGCGCGCCGCAACGCGCTCGACGCTGACGCTCAGCCGCTAGGACGGCACCAGCGCGGCTGCCGCGCGCGAACGCAGGTCCTCGTTGTAGGCCAGGATGTCCTCGAGGAACGACGCGTCCGCGCGGCCGCGCGCCCAAGCGACGATCGCATGCAAGTCCTTGGGCAAGCACTTGCCGCCGAAGCCGCGCTCGGCGAAGACTTCCGTGTGTGACGATCCGATACGGTGGTCGAGCAGAAACAACGTGCGGAGCTCGGTGAAATCGACGCCGGCGGCTTGCGCGAGATCGAAGAACTGGTTCGCGAAGACGACCTTCATCGCGAGAAACGCATTCTCCATGTACTTCGTGAGCTCGGCGGCGGTCGCGCTCGGCTCGGCGAACGTGAGCGGCAGGGCCGAAACGCCGGCGTGCGCGGCGCGCACGAGACGGCATGCGACCGGATCGCCGCCGCAGATCACGAAGCCCGCGGAATCGGCTTCGCCCCACGGGTGGCCCGGGCGCTCGCCGATGTATTCCGGGCTGAAGGCGATCGCCTTACCCGTTTCGGCGATGAGCGCGTCGACCGTGCCGGGCGGCACGGTCGACTTGATGCACATCGGCACGTTCACGCGAGCGACGATCTCGCGCACGTTCGACAAATCGCAGGAACCTTGCGCTTCGTCGAACGGCGTCGGAACGGCGACGAACACGAGATCGCAGCGGTTGAGCCGCTCCAAAGCGGCAACACCGCTATGCTCGCCGACGTACTTGTCGTACACGGTGACGGCGTGGTCCGGATTCCGCCCGAGCAGGCGGTGCAGCGCCCTGCCAACGAAGCCATATCCGGCGATCCCGATGTTCAAAGCTTTCCTCCAGCGCTCGCTATCCGAGCATCCATGGGCGGAGAGTACGCCGCGGAGCTAGCTTTTGCATCTGTTGAACCGGCTCAGACCCAAACCGTCACCGCGCTGCGCAGTCTACACGTGTCTGTTCGGATCCTTGGAGCATTTCAACGATTTCGCGTACGAGCGCGACGAGCGCATCGATTACGTGTGCTTCACCGACGATCCCGAGTTGCGCGCGGACCACTGGGAGGTGCGCGTGGTGAGCCGCGAGCTGCTCGACCCGCCGCGCGCGTCCAAGCGCATCAAAGCGCTGCCGCACCGCTTCCTGCCGGACTACGACTGGAGCATCTACGTCGACAACTCCACCCAGTTGAAGCGCCCGCCGCGCGAGCTGTTCGAGCGTTTTCTCGCACCGTCCGAATCGCCGTTCGTCTCGTTCCGCCATCCGGACCGTGACTGCGTCTACGACGAAGCGGAGGTCGTCATCGACTGGGGACTGGACGAGCCCCAGCGCGTTCGCGAGCAGATGCGTTTCTACCGCCGCCTGGGGTACCCGCCGCACAACGGCCTCAATACGGCGACGTTCATACTGCGCCGGCATCATGATCCTGCGCTCGTCCCGGTGATGGAACGGTGGCACCAGCAGGTGCTGCGCCATTCGCTGCGCGACCAGCTGTCGCTCAACCCCGTCGCGTGGTACGACGGCTTCGAGCTGGGAACCATCGAGCAAAATTTCCGGACGTTCGAGCTCATCCAGCGGCCCGTCCTCAAGAACGGCCTGCGCCTGCCGCGCGACTTCGACGACGCGCGGTACAGCGAGCTCTACCCCGGCGTGACGATGGACCCGCGCAAGCACTACTTGGTGCACGGGCTTCCCGAGCAGCGCCCGTACAAGTGATTGCGCCCGCCGTGATCGGGCGAATCCCACGGCGGAAAACGGGCATTTCGGGCATTCGGACGCGCACTCTGCGCTCCGGCCGGCACTCCGGCGAGCGCGCGCGGCTATACTCGCGAGAACTCACGCCTTTCAGGAGGACCCTCGTGCCGGAATTTCCCACGTTCTCGACCAACGGCCACGCGAACGGCAAGCCGCCGTGCGCCCCCGAAATCGCGCGTCCGTATACGGACGAGGACGTCGCCCGGCTGCGCGGCTCGGTCCGTATCGAGCACACGCTCGCGCGCCGCGGCGCCGAGAAGCTGCGCGCGCTCCTCGCGCGCGACCAGCCCGTCGCCGCACTCGGCTGCCTCACCGGCGGCCAGGCCGTGCAGTCCGTGAAGGCGGGGCTCGAGGCGATCTATCTTTCCGGCTGGCAGGTCGCGGCCGACGCGAACAGCGCGGGACACACGTATCCGGACCAGTCGCTGTATCCGTACGACTCGGTGCCCACCGTCGTCGAGCGCATCAACAACGCGTTCCAGCGCGCCGACCAGATCGACACCGTCGAAGGCCGCGGCGGCGAGAAGGACTGGTTCGCGCCGATCGTCGCCGACATGGAAGCGGGTTTCGGCGGCCCCTTGAACGTGTTCGAGCTGACCAAGTCCATGATCGCCGCCGGCGCGGCCGGCGTACACCTCGAAGACCAGCTCGCGTCCGAGAAGAAATGCGGGCACCTCGGCGGCAAGGTGCTGATCCCCACCTCGCAAGCGGTGCGCAACCTCATCGCGGCGCGCCTCGCGATGGACGTGTGCGACGTGCCGACCATGCTGCTCGCGCGCACCGACGCGGATGCGGCGAACCTGCTGCTCAGCGACGTGGACGACCGCGACAAGCCGTTCCTCACCGGCGAACGCACGCCCGAAGGGTTCTACCGCGTGAAGCCCGGCATCGATCAGGCGATCGCGCGCGGGCTCGCGTACGCACCCTACTGCGACATGATCTGGTGCGAGACGTCGCACCCGTCGCTCGAAGAAGCCGAGGCGTTCGCCAAGGGCATCCACGCGCAGTTCCCCGGCAAGATGCTCGCGTACAACTGCTCGCCCTCGTTCAACTGGAAGCTCAAGCTCGACGAAGCGACGATCGTGCAGTTCCGCGCGAAGCTGTTCGAGTACGGCTACCGCTTCCAGTTCATCACGCTCGCGGGCTGGCACGCGCTCAACCACTCGATGTTCGAGCTCTCGCGCGACTACGCGGCGCGCGGCATGGCGGCCTACGCCGACTTCCAGGAACGCGAGCTCGCGAGCGAACCGAACGGCTACACGGCGACGCGCCACCAGCGCGAAGTGGGCACGGGCTACTTCGACGAGGTCGCCAAAGTAGTCGGCGGCGGCTCCTCGTCGACGACGGCACTCACGGGCTCGACGGAAGAGGCGCAGTTCACAACCGCCGCGGCATGATCTTCCCCAGCGGGTGCGACGACACGTAAGCGTCGGCGGCGGGTACGATTCGGGCTCGCACCGCGAGCTGGAACCGTGCCCGCTCCATGCCGCGCGCGACGAACTGCGCGGGCGCGGGGCCGCCCTTCGCTTTCACGAACGCCTCGAGCTCGTCGAGCGGCGCCGCGTTCCAGAACGTCGCGGGTAGGTTGGCGATGGAGAGCGCGCGCGAGAACTCGGACCGGGTCGAGGCCAGCTCGTCGACGTGCGCTTTGTAGAACTGCCACACCACCGGCGGATCGTTGGGTTCCATCTCCGTGATGAAGCGCCCGCGCTGCCCGGCGACTTGCGGCGGCAGCTCGGACGACATCAGGATGTCGAGCGTCTGCTGTACGAGCTTGGGATCGCGCACGGCCATCAGCGCGCCGTAGTAGCGCCGCACTTCCGTTTCGTTCGCCGATGACTTCGCGATCGCGTGCAGCTGGTCGTACGCCGCCTGATCCGCATGCTCCGCGACGATCGTCATCACGAGCGTCTGCTGCCCGGGATCGAGCGACGAACGGTCGGACGCGAACCGCGCGAACCGGCGGCGCGCTTCCGCGATCACGGCAGCGTCGCCCCACTCGCCCAGGTGCGCGATCAGCGCGCGCCGCACGGCCTGCGTGACCGGCGTCTCGCCGGGACGCGCGTCCCAGCCCAGCGCGCCGAACGCCGGCGCCGCCACCGACCGCGCGTACGCGGCGAACGCGTCGTGGCCGCGCGAGCCGCGCTCGTCGCGCTCGATCGTCGTGAGCGCGCCGAGAATCTGGTCCCACGCGCGCTCGTCGAGATCGGTGCGCATCGCGGACGCGAGCGCGAGGTACGAGCCGAGCGGCGCGCGGTTCGCCTCGGCGAGCGCCCACTGATCGTCGAGCAGCGCGATCTTGTCGCCGTCGAGCAGCGTGGAAAAGCTGCGCTCGTTCACCGCCAGCGTGCGATCGTCGTAAGCGACGCGGTAGAATCCGACCGTGCCGGCGTTCGCGCTGAGCGGCTCGCCGCAGCGCCCGGCCGCAACGGTCTGGCCGTCGGTCGTGAGCAGCACGCGTTTGGGCGTGCCGCGCGCTCCCGAGCGCACGTCCATCGGAATGCTCCAGCGCGGGTTGGCCGGATCGGTTCCAGCGAGCAGAAAGCGCTTCTGCGCCAGCGCGAGCGTGCGCGCTCCCGACGCGGAACACGCCGCGCGCACCGAGACTACCGGGAAGCCCGGCTGCGTCGTCCAGCCCGCCGCGATCTTCTCGACGTCGCTGCCGCTCGCCGCGGACAGTGCCTTCCACAGATCGCCGCTCGTCGCGTTCGAGTACGCGCGCGCCTTGACGTAGCCGCGGATGCCGGCGCGGAACGTGTCATCGCCCAAGTACGCCTCGAGCATGCGCAGGAAGGCCTGGCCCTTGTTGTACGTGATCGCCGAGTCGAACGACGCGCCGGCCTCCATCTCGTTGGTGACGTGCTGCTCGATCGCGTGCGAGTTCACGCGCGCGTCCGCGTTCATCGCGGTTTCCTTCGCACCGTCCTGGCGCTCGAGCCACTGCCAGCCCGGGTTGCGCAGCGCCGTCTCTTTGGCCGCCATCCACGACGCGAAGCTCTCGTTGAGCCAGATGTCGTCCCACCAGCCCATCGTCACCAGGTCGCCGTTCCACTGGTGCGCCATCTCGTGCGCCTGGATGCTGTACACGCGCTGGCGCACGTCGAGCGGCGCGTTCGGCGCGACGAGCAGCGCCTGATCGTTGTACGTGATCGCGCCCCAGTTTTCCATCGCGCCCGAGAAGCCGCCGGGGACCGCGATCGAGTCGAGCTTGGGCAACGGGTACGCGTACCCGAAGTAATCGTCGTAGTCGGACAGGATCTGCTGCGCGTTGGCAAGCGCGTACGCGCCGAGCTGTTCCTGACCGCGCACCGCCCACACGCCGAAGTGGCGGCCGCGCGCGTCCGCGTCGACGTGCGCGAGGTCGCCGGCCGAGAACTCGACCAGGTACGACGGCATCTTGGGCGAGCGCAGGAACGCGGTCGTCGCGTTCGCGCCGTTCACGGTGCGCGTGTCGACCGGCATGTTCGACACCACGCTCCACGCCGCGGGGACGGTGACCGTGAGCTGGAACGTCGCGCGGAACGCGGGCTCGTCCCAGCACGGGAACATGCGGCGCGCGTCCGTCGCCTCGAACTGCGTCGAGAGCATCGTGCCGCGCGCCGGGCCCGTGCGGTACGGCTGCACGAACAGCCCTTGCGGCGCCGTCTCGAGCGCGCCCGTATACGCGAACGTGAGCGTGTGACGGCCCACCGGCGCGGGCTGCGCGAGCGCGATCGTCGTCGTCTGCTTCGCGGCGTCGTTCTGCACGCTCGCGCTCGCGACGCCGTCGAGCTTCACGTCGCTGAGCGTCTCGTTCACCGTGTTGAGCATCAAGGATGCGGCAGGCTTGCGCACGTCGAGCACGATCGTCTCGGTGCCGGCCAGCGTCTTCGCGACCGCATCCGGAACGATCGCGATCCGGTAGTCGACGGGCACGACGTCCTTGGGCAAGCGGCCGGGCGTCGTCTCGAAGTCGAACGGCGGCTTGGCGATTCCGGCTGCGCTCAGGGACGAGAAGAAAGCGGCCGCCAGCGCGAGCCGCACGAAGCGAAATGACATCGCGTGGCAGTTTCCGCGCAGTTTTCAGATGCCCTCGGCGGCTCCCTCACGCGCCCGGTGCTGGCGGAACGTCACGTTGAGGCGCTCGCCGGCGACGCGCGAGTCGCGCGGGACCCTGTGCTCCCAGTAGAGCTGCGTGTCGCCGCTCATCACGACGAGGTCGCCGTGCGCGACGTCGATCGTGATGGGGTCGTGGTGCAGACCGCTGTCCTTCTTCGGCCGCAGCTGGAACGCGCGCGTGGCTCCGAGCGACAGCGAGGCGACGACCAAGCGCGCGTCACGCCCGCCGTCGTGGTCGCCGTGCCACGCGACGGCGTCGCGCCCGTCGCGGTAGCGGTTGAGGAAACAGTAGTCGTAGGTCGTACCGGTGTGGCGCTCGACCATGGCGCGCACCGTGGCGAGCGCGGGCGTCCACGGCTGCGGCATCTTCTCGCCGCGGCCGGCGGTCTCGCGCGGCACGAGGACCCGCTTGCCGTACATCATCCTCGAGTCGGCCTTCCACCGCGTGTCGGCCTGCAGCTCGCGCACGAGCGCGTCCGCGAGCGCGCGGTCGAGGAACTCCGGGACGTAGGTGACGTCGCCGCGGTCGCCGACCAGCCGCATGGGGCTCGAGGAGGTGGCGAACAGGGCGAGCTGGCGAGACGGCGACATGGCGGGAATGACGAACGTACGTTCGCCATCCCCGCCGGGAAGCCCTCGCCGCTAGAGCAGCGTGCGCGCGTCCTCCCGCAGCCGGGCGCGGATGGCGCCGTCGGTGCGCGCCTTGGCCATGCCCTTGGCGATGTACTCGGCCGCCTGGGGCGGCAGGTTCGCTTTGAGCCACGCCTGGAGCTCGTCCGGCGTCGCCGCTTGCCAGAACACGCCGGGGACGCCCTCGGAGAGCGCGAGGATCTTCTCGAACGTCGAGAAGCGGCCGGTCAGCGCCGCGCTGTGCGCCTGGAAGAACGCCCAGGCCAGCTTCGGGTTCCAGTTCGAGATCGCCGCGACGTACCCGTAGCTCGCCGAGCGCTGCTGCGGCGGCACTTCGTTCGAGACGGCGATCGCCAGCGCGCGCTCGGCGAGCTTGGGATCGCGCACCTGCATGAGCGCGCTGCGGTAGCGGGCCGCAAGCACCGGATCCTTGGCGTTCTGCGCGAGGGCGTGCAGCTTGTCGAACGTTGCGGCGTCGGCGTCGGTGCCGACGATCCCCCGGACGACCGGCGCCATGTCCGTGCTCAGCGAGCCGGGCTCGGTCAGCGAGCGGTCGAACCGCGCGCGCGCCTGCGCGATCGTCGCCGGGTCGCCCCATGCGCCGAGCGCCGCGACCAGCGTGCGGCGCAGCTCGCCCGCCTGGACGGTTTCGCCGCCCTTCGCATCCCAGCCGAGCGATACCGCGACCGGTGACACGAGCTTGCGCGCGTACGCGGTCACCGCTTCGTGCTGCGGCGTGCCGCGCGTGTCGCGCTCGAGCGTTTGCAGCGCGGCGACGATCGTGCCCCAGGCGATCGCGTTGCGGTCGTCGCCCATCGCGTTCGCGAGCGACGTGTATGCCGAGAGCGGCGCGTCGCCGGTGCGCACGAGCGCCCACTGGTCGAGCAGCATGCCGATCTTGTCGTCGTCGGGCAGCGCGGCGAAGGCCTTGCGGTTCGTTTCGAACGTTGCCGGATCGTACGCGACGCGATAGTAGCCGATGCCGCCCGCGTTCGCGCGCAGCGGTTCGCCGCAGCGCCCCGCCGGGATCCCGCTCTGCGCCGCGCTCGTCAGCATCACGTAGCTCGGCGCCGCGTCGCCGCTCGCGAGCCCCACCGGCACGTTCCACACGCTGCCGGTCGCATCGACCGTGCCGTCGAGGAAGAACCGCCGCTGCGCGAGCGTCACCGTGCGGTTCCCCGCGGCGTCGCAGGCGGCGGTGACGGACACGAGCGGATAGCCCGGCTGCTCCGTCCACGCTTTCGCGAGCGCGCCGACGTCCTTGTTGCTCGCAGCGGCGAGCGCAGCCCACAGATCGGCGGTCGTCGCGTTCGAGTACGCATGCTTTTTCATGTACGCGCGGATGCCGGCACGGAACGTGTCCTCGCCGAGATACGCTTCGAGCATCCGCAGAAACGACTGCCCTTTGTCGTAGGTGATCGCGGGATCGAACGCGGCGTCGGCTTGCAGCTCGTCGGCGACGTGCTGCTGGATCGCGTGCACGGTGGAGCGCGCGTCCGCGTTCATCGCCGATTCCTTGGTGCCGGACTCGCCCTGCCACCAGTGCCAGTCGGGGTTGAACTTGTCCGTGGCCTTCGCGGCCATCCACGACGCGAAGCTCTCGTTGAGCCAGATGTCGTCCCACCAGCCCATCGTCACGAGATCGCCGTTCCACTGGTGCGCCATCTCGTGCGCGACGATGCTGTAGCCGGTCTGCTTCTGACCCAGCGTCGCGTTCGCGCGGTGGATGATGATGCTCTCGTTGTACGTGATCGCGCCCCAGTTCTCCATCGCACCGCCGAAGCCGCCGGGGATCGCGATGTGATCGAGCTTGCGCAGCGGGTACTTCACGCCGAAGTAGTCGTCGTAGAACGAGAGTATCTGCTTCGCGCTCTCGAGCGTGTAGCCGCCGAACTGCTCGTCGCCGCGCACGGCCCACACGCTCTGTTTCACGCCGTCGGAGCCGGTGCCGGAGATCGCCGCGAGATCGCCCGCGCTCAGCTCCACCAGATACGACGGCATCTTGGGCGTGGGCTCGAACACGATCGTCTGCCGGTTGCCGTGCACGGCGCGCGACTGCACCGGCGTGTTCGACACGGCGCTCCACGCGGCCGGCAGCGTCACGGTGAGCTGGTAGGTCGCGCGGAACGCCGGCTCGTCCCAGCTCGGGAACATGCGGCGCGCGTCGGTCGACTCGAACTGCGTGGACAGCATCCGGCCCGTCGTGCCGTCGGGCCGGCGGTAGTCCTGCGCGAACAGCCCTTGCGCCGCGTCTTCGATCTTTCCGGCGTACGCGAGCGTGAGCACGTGATGCCCCACGGCAGCCGGGCGCGCGAGCGCGAGCGTCGTGAGCTGCTTGTCGTTCTCCGTGGTGATCTTCGCGACGCGCGTCCCGTCCAAGCGCGCCTCGGAGACCGTCATGTCGTGCGTGTTGAACGTGATGCTGCGGGCGGGCCGCCGCACGTCGAGCGCGACGGTCTCGGTGCCGCGCAACGTCTTGGCCGCCGCGTCCGGCGTCAGCGTTATCCGGTAGCCGGTCGGCACCACGGTCTTGGGCAAACGGCCGGGCGTCGTGTCGAAGTCGAACGGCGCCACGGCGCCCGCGGGCGCGGCCACACCCAAACAGAGCGCGGCCACGAACGCGAGCCGCGTGAAACGTTGAAGCATCACACGCCTGATTCCGTACGAATACGGAGACACCCTATCGCAACTCACCCGGCTATGGTACCCCTTTGCCGGGTAGACGGGCTTCATGAACGACGACCGCACCGCGCCCGATGCCGACGACTCCCTTGCCGACGAGCCGGTCGACGGCGGCAAGCCCGACGAGTACGACGACGCCGTGATGGCGGCCGACGACACCGGCATGCTCTCGGGCGAGCGGCTGATCACCGTCGCCGAGATAGCCGAAGGCCTGCAAGGCAAGTAACACCTCGCACGGAGGTGACGTGTAACCCGTGACGTAACCGGGTTGCTGTGAACGGAACGCGCGGTGCGCGCGCCAACCTGTGGGAGAAGGCGATGAATCTCCCCTTGGCGCGCGACGATGATTTTTTCGGGGCCCACCGGCGCCCCGTCGGTATCGACCCGCAATACTTGCGTGTCATCGGCGACACCGCGCTGCGGTCGCGACTCATCATGGCGGGCATCGCCGAGGGGTTGCAGTCACCCAAGGGCCCGCAGCGGATCAAGTCGATCATCCGGCTGTATCCCGACTTCGACGCGCCGCGCCCCGGCAACCGGCCGCGGCCCGTGCGCGCCGCCGCACCTCCGCCGGGCGAGCCGTCCCGCGCGGCCTTCGGCCTGCCGACCGTGGAAGAGCTCAACGCGCTGCTGACGCGGATCCAGCATGCCGAGCGCGAGGTGAGCCACGAGCTGCAAGGACGGCTGAGCGGCGACATCGACCGGCTCAAGAAGCAGATCGCCACGCTGGACGGCGACGACTTCGAGCGCGCCTTTCGCGAGCTCGACAACGCGATGCGCCAGCGCCGCGAGCTGGGCACGCAGATTCGCGAGGAAGCGTTCCGCCGCATCGACGCCGACGCGTCGTTCGAGCCGCGCCGCTATCTGCGTTTGATCGCGCGCGAGCGCCGGTAGCCGCTCGCCGCCGGAGCGGCGAATAGCGCACGCTTACGTCTCACTCTCATCCGACCGGTCATTGGCTCAAATGGCCGAGACCGCCCATGTTGTCGATAACGGAAACGAGGGGTGTCCTCCGCCAGGGGAGTAGGGAGCAAGCGCAGTGATCCGGAGCGTCGCGGCCGATGGTCGTCCCGATCTCGGCGGAGTTTTCCGTCCGATCGATCGGCCGCGCGTGCTCCACCGCCTGGCGACCGCGGCGCAATACCGCATCGCGACGATCATCGCGCCGGCGGGCTTCGGCAAATCCGTCGCCGTGCGGCAGTTCATCGCGACGATGCCGTCGGCCGTCGTGTACGACGTGCCGCCCGACGGCGCGACGCTGCTGCCGTTCGTGCGCGGTTTCGCCGACGCGCTCGAAAGCGTCGTGCCCGCGCTGCGCCGCTCGCTCACCACCGCGTTCGACGGCGCGCGCGCGTCCGAAGCGCCGGGCCGCGATCTCGCCGCCTGGGCGGCCACGCACATCCGCGCGCTCGACACGCTGATCGTGATCGACGACTTGCACAACGGCGAGAACGATCCGGAGATCTCGCGCTTCGTCACCGCGCTCGTCGACCGCACCAAGGACGGTCCGCGCTGGCTGTTCTCGTCGCGCAGCCCGCTGCAGCTCCCGGTCGCGTCGTGGCTCGCATACGGCGAGTCCGACCTCGTCGTCGACGCCGTCGACCTGCGCTTCAACATCGACGAAGCCAAGCAGAGCGCGCGCGCGACGCGCGTCGCGGTGCGCGACGAGGAGCTCGAGCAGATCCTCGGCCTGATCGACGGCTGGCCCGCCGCGCTCACGTTCGCGCTGCGCACGTCCACGCGCGCGAGCGACCTGCGCGCGGTCTCGGCCGGCACGCGCGAGATGGTGTACCGCTACCTGGCCGAGCAGGTGTGGCACTCGCTGGACGACGGCATCCGGGGCTTCCTGCGCACCGCCGCGTTCTTGCCGCGCCTCGAAACGCGGCTCGCCGTCGCGGCGGGTTTCGACAACGCCGCGTCGATCATCGAGTCGCTGCGCGAGCGGGTCGCGTTCATCAGCGTCCTGGACGCCGGCGTCTACAAGCTGCACGATCTCTTCCGCGACTTCGTGCAGCGCCAGGTCGCGCTCGAAGGCGACGAAGCGCTGCGCGAGGCGCAGGTCACCGCGGGCCGGCTGCTCGAGCGCGTGGGCATGTACGGCGAAGCGCTGGAACGGTTCGCCGACGCGCGCGCCGTCCGCGAAGTGGAGCGCGTCCTGGCCGAGTACAACTTCTCGCTCCTCGAGAAGGGCTGTTTCGACATCGTGGAACGCGCGGTTCGCTCCTTGCCCGGCGCGGTCGCCGCCGCGAATCCGAAGGTCCTCGCGCTGCGCGCGGCGCTGGAGGACGCGCACGGCCGGGTCGATCAGGCCGAGCGCTGGTACGCCGCGGTGCTCGACCGCGTCAGCGACGACATCGCGTTCCGCGTCGCGGTCGCGTCGCGGTACGCGCTGCTCCTTTATCAGCAGGGGCGCACCGAAGCGATTCCGATCCTCGAGGCGCTGCGCGACCGCGAGGATCTCGACGCGCCCCAACGGGCAGCCGTGCTCGGCATGCTCGCCATGACGTATGCGCTGGCCGGTCGCCATGACGATGCGCAAACCGCGATCACCGAGGCGATCGAGCTGGCGGAGTTCGGCGACGACAGTCTTCGAGCGCGAACGTTCGGCCGCGCCGCCACGGTTGCGTTCTTCGGTGCCAACGAGCAGACAGTCGAGTCCTATACGCGCGAGGCGACGCGATTGGCGATCGAGGTCGGCGAGTTCATCGTCGCCGCGCGCTTCTTCACCACGCTGATGGCGATGCACGCGTTCGCCGGACGGATCCCCGTTGCAGCCTGGTACGCAACTCAAGTCGCGGCTAATGCGGAGAAAGCCGGCGACCCGCAGTTGCAAGTCAACGGGTTGCGCGCTTTGATCCAGCTCGAAGCCGAGCGCGGCAACACGGACCGCGTGGCCGAAATCGACCGCGAGCTCGCAAGCCTCTCGTACCGCGGCCACATCGCGCTGATCGGATATCTCGTCGGAAAGACACTCCAACTCGGTTGGAGCCACCAGTTCTCCGACGCCCAGATGTTGTTGAGCAGTCCCGCCGACCGCGATCTCACGCCGCCCCAGAACCGGCTGCGTTACGCGCTGCTAGCCGCCACGCTCAGCAAGGTCGGGTCGCGCCCGGAGACGCTGGAAGCGCTCCGCCGCTACGAGGCAGCCGTTGCCGCGGATACGGACACGCGCACGATCTTCGATCGGACGCGCGGCGTCGCGGACCGCTATGCGATCGTCGCGAACGTCCTCTCCGGGCGCATCGCCGTCGCTCAGAAGAGCCTGCGGGCGCTCAAACCGGGCGCTCCCGATCTCAAGCCGTTCGATGCGTTTCTCAATGCCCTGCTGAACCGCGTCCCCGAACAGCTCGACGCCGGCCTGCGCGACATGCGCTTGGCCGGTATTACCGGAATCGCGCGCTTCCTCGAGGCGCTGACCGAAGGCACCGTGCAGCCTGCGGACTCGATCGAGCGCGCCGAGGTGCTCACGCCGGTGGAGCTGGAGGTCTTGCGCGCGATGGCTCAAGGCTTGGGCAACCAGGCGATTGCCGATGCGCAAGGTCGCACCGTCAACACCGTCAGAACCCACGTTTCGTCGATCCTGCGCAAGCTCGAGTGCGGGAACCGGGGCGAAGCGGTCGTCGCCGCACGCCGCCAGAGCCTCGTCTGATCCCAAGCGGCCCTCGTCCGCGCTGAGGCCTCGGGACGGGCATCTCGTCTGAGCGTAGGAACGACCTCGTCCTTTCGGACGAGTGTTCACCGTTTCGCACCTTGATAGGCTGGAGTCGTTCCCCCGCTCGTCAAGGAGTTTCCGGTGATCGTCCTCGCAAGCATAGCCCTAGCCGCGATCGTCGCCTCCTATACCATGCCGAGCGGCGGCTGAACCGGTTACTCTGAGATGAGCATGGAAGGACGGGTCGCGCTCGCGCGGCGTCTAGGCGAGGACCGGGCGGTTATCGCCGATGCGGTTCTCGAGCATCTCGGACCTCGGTCCGCGGGCCAAGCCTCGGCGCTGATCGTTCGCTCGCTCGTCTCGGCGCTCGGGCAGTCGCTCGAAGCGTCCAGTCCGGAAGCGGTCGTCTCGTGGGCGCGGATGGCCCACGGCGCGTACGCGCTTCCGGTGCTGCACGACCTGGTCACGGCGAGTTGCGACGTCGCAGCGCGAGCGGGTGAGCCCCTCGACCTCGACTTCTCGGCGCTCCTGGTCTTCCTCGAGATCGTCAAGGCGAACGTCGCCGAGGCGTTCCCGCTCGCGCCCGGACCCCGCTTCGAGGATCCGCAGCGCGCAACCACGGGTGTGATCGAAGGCGTGCTCGCGATGCTCAAGGCCCGCGACGAAGCGACCTGTGCGCATTCGCACGCGACCGGTGCGTGGTGCCGGCGCCTCTCCGAAGCAATGGGACTCTCGGCCGCGACCACCGATATCATCGTGAAGTCGGGTGTGCTTCACGACATCGGCAAGATCGCCACGCCGGACTCGATCCTGTTCAAGACCGGTCCGCTGACCGAGCAAGAATGGGTCGTCATGCAGAAGCATGCCGAGTTCGGAGCCGAGATCCTCAGCGAGCTTCCCGCTCTCGCACCGTTCGCGCCGATCGTGCGCGCACACCACGAGCGCTGGGACGGCAGAGGCTATCCTTACGGGCTGAAGGGTGAGCAGATCCCGTTCGAGGCACGCGTCGTGGCGGTCGCCGACGCGTTCCACGCAATGATCAGCAACCGGCCGTATCGCCCCGCAATCGCGCAGCGGGAAGCGATGGAGATCCTTCGTGAAGGCCGCGGCACCCAGTGGGACGCCGAAGTGGTCGATGCGATGATCGCGATGTTGGATGCGCCACGAGCCGTCGGGCGTCGGGAAGTGGCACGCGGATAGGCCCCTATCGGGTGTGGGCCGGAAGGAGGGTCGTGCGACGCGGGGTGTAGCGCACGGCCCTCTTCCGTTTCAAGCGGGATC
>Ga0209624_10002084_pt1 | contig 15040 bp, 9 predicted proteins | sample JacPinW_OM2H0_O1_FD_188565 | JGI IMG/M metagenome (GOLD analysis project Ga0209624, IMG submission 188565) | Forest soil microbial communities from Algoma, Ontario, Canada - Jack Pine, Ontario site 1_JW_OM2H0_O1 (SPAdes) (version 2) | ecosystem: Environmental > Terrestrial > Soil > Boreal...
GGCCTGCTCCAGCGCCTCTTCCCACTGCGGAGCGTAACGCGCCGCAGCCAGAAAGCGGAACGGGAGCACACGCGCCGTGCTCATCGATCCGAGCGCGGCGAGCACGAGCGACTCTTCGACTCCGGCCTCGCGCATATTGCGAAGGTTGCGGAGCAGAGCGAGCGCGCCGAGCTTCTGCTCACGGAGCAGCCGCTCCCAGGCCTCGCGCTTGTCAGCGCCAGACGAGAGTGCGACCTCCCACGTGTCAGGAGCGGTGAGTTCTCCGGCGATCAGGAGCTTCCACACTTCTCCCTGCGCCTCGTCGCGCGGCTTGGCGTGAGCGAGGAACAGCACGTCACGCAGCTTGATGGGTCCGTCGCGGCTGTACTTCGCGAGCGCGTACTCATCAAACTTGGGGAACGCCGCCGCCAGCCCCTTCTTCGCCTGCGCGGAGAGAGGCACACGACCGTCCTTCCAGTAGATGGCGACGAACTCGGAGAGTTCGTCAGCACGCTGGATGACTCGGGCAAGCGTCTCGGCTACCAGTCCGCGATGCGAGGCGTGACGCGCCATCTCACGCACGAGGAGAAGCGGCGCGTGACGCAGCTTCATTTTCTCGCGCGCCTCAACGGCGAGCGCGGCTACCTTCTCGGCTGCAACCTTCGGGACGAGATCCGAGATGCGACCGGCGATCTCGACGCCGTCCTCGTAGAACTGGTTCTCCCAGAGCAAGCAAGCCAGCACGGAGCGCCGCAGCTGGAGTTCCGTCGAGATGGTGCGAGCCGGAGCGCCTTCGTGCGTGCGCTGTCCGAAGTTGAGGTTGAGTGAGTTGAGTCGAGCCATGTGTGGCCTCCTTTCGTTGTCAGCTGTGAGCGAGCATTCTTCGAGCTTCTCGCTGGCAGCTTCGTGGCTAACGTTTTTCATTCCGAGCCGGTCTTTTGCCAGCGAGGAATATGTTGTGAATACATTCGCCGGGGAATACGCGGCAACGGTATTGCTCTGCCAACTGAGCTACATGTCTCATGAAGAGAACATGGCAGGACTCGAACCTGCGCCCTTCGAAGGAACCGTTGTCTTCACCACCGGCGAAGGTGGTTTGTTAGGCGAGAACTGATTCCAGTTCTTCTTTGGTGATCGATTGCGAGCGATGCCCACGCTTCGAATCGACCGGCGCGTCAGCCAATGCCAAGAGAAGTCCCTGGAACTCAGCCATTGTTTCTGTGGACCGACAACTTGCGACGAAATCCTGCGCTTCGGATTTCGACGCTTCGCGGAAGAACCGCTGATACAGCTCGACCTTCTGCGCGTCGGACGCATTGCCGAGATAGAGCTTGTAATCGATGCGCCCCGGCCGCAGCAATGCGGGCTCGAGCGCCTCGATGTGATTTGTCGTCATCATGAATAAAACTCCAGTCGGCGCGAAGAATCCGTCGAGCACATTGAGCAGTCCGGAGAGCGTGACGCCGTTGCCGCCGCTTTCCTTCGGCTTGTCTTCACTTCGCACCGCGTCACTTGCGATTGGCACACGCGCTTGGCCACTCTTCATGCAGTCAATGTCCTCAAATAGCAGAACGGCGTTGCGGGGAATCTGACTGACCGCAGCCATCAGGCTACGATCGTTGAATTCCGTCAGGTTCACGCAGTACACCGATAACGCAAAGTGAGCAGAGAGTGCTGAAACCAGCGATGTCTTGCCAGTTCCCGGAGGTCCGTGGAGCAAATAGCCGCGATGGTACGGAACCCCAAGCTGCGAGTACCGCTGCTTCGACTCCCGAAACTTCGTGATGTCCTGTACCAATGCTTCCTTGTCGCTTGCGTTTAGAATCACTGAATCGAGCACGCGCGGAGTGTAGTTCTCCGAATACTCCCAGCCATCGTTGTACGTATACAGCCACGACTGCACCCCCATTCGCCTGGTGTGACAACGCACCACATCGTCGACAAAGGTCTTCAGGAACGATTGCTTTCTTCCGATCGTCCGGAAGGTCAAGGCTTCGATTCGCTTCGCGGTGCGTTCGCGTGTCGACTCACTGCGCGAAAACCACACTTGAAACGGCCTTCCCGCATGCCAGAACCAATGCATGCCTGGAGCAGGAATCAGAGCGACGCATTCCGAACGCATTGTGGTATCGAGATCGATGCGGCGCACGCGCTTCAAGAACGGCTGTTCGAGGAACCACTCCTTAACCCAGACGAATGCAGCGTCGTCGTCCTTGACGGTGATCATCATCGTGGTCTGATTGACGATCCAGTACCACAGGTGCTCAGGAACTGCGCGAAGGTAGACGCTGAGTCCGCCGATCACCATAAGCATCAGGCCGCCAGACGCGAACTGGTTCTGGCCGGTCAACATTCGTTTTAAGAGTTCCAGCATATTTCGTTTTCTAACCGGCATCGGCCGGAGTTGCGGTCATTTATATTCATCAGCCGGGGAATCATCGACAAAGGTATTAGGTGCTCTGCCACTGAGCTACGCGGGCACAACCCCCGCGGCAGGATTCGAACCTGCGACCACCCGCTTAACAGGCGAAGTAACCCTCGTCTTCACCACCGGCTGAACTTAGCGGCTCCTCCTCTGGACCCTCAGGGCCTAAAGGCCGACTCCTTTTCGACACGCTTTACGCGGCCCTTGAAGGGCCGCTCTTCCACGTCCGCGCAATGCGCGGTCAGAACTTGCCGGGGAACGCGCGAGAAGAGAAATCGACTCGAGGCCGGTCGCTGCGGCAACCCTGTGCTTCGGGACGACGCCCCCCAGATTCTTTCGAATCCCGGCGTTGCCACAGATCAGCACCTCGGCAGGCTTTCGCGGGCCTGCTACGTCGCGTCGTTTCGAGCGAGGTATCTCTTCTCTTCACCACCGGCGAAACTTGCGCACAACCGACGCATTCCGTTCTTACTCTTGTTTTCGGGTCCATGCAGCGCGGGCACTATTACCCGCGCTGCAGCTGCGTCGCAGCCAGGGAACTTTGATCACGGTTGGGGGCTCGAACCCCGGCCTGATGAGAGGCACGCCGCGAAGTTGCCGTGAACTTCACCACTGACTGAATCTTGCCTAACGCGAGACAACGTCCTCGCGCGCATCGTGAAAAAAGCGAAAGCGATCAGGGAACGCTCGGCGACGGGTTGGGCTTTCGCCCGTGAGGGGTCGAACCTCACAGCCTTATCGGCTGTTCTGCCAAGAGAAGTATCCGTAGCCTTTCACCACTGACCGATCTTTTCCACGCAGGGAACGTGAGTTTCTTGATGCGCGTACGAATGCATCCGTGCCTGCGTGGCACCATTGTTAAACTGGAGGAATCACCGACGGCGGACGTATCCGTGTCAAGGCGAAGGAACCGCCGTCTTGCGCCACCCAGAGTTTTGTTTTGTTAGCTTTGCGTTAAAGCGCGCCGAGGATTAATTAGCGCAATCGGACGACGCCCTAAAACTGACTTGGCTCATTCCTGGCCGGGTCAGCCCGCTAAGCGATTTGTGCAGATATATCGACAAATTTGGGCGTCCTTTCATTGAAGTGATGTTTGAAGATGCCATAACTTTTAGTTTTTCGCAAGAGAGAAAAACAAGAATCTTAAAATAATCTCGGGAACGATCCGTCACGAGCGCAATCAGCGCGCGAGCAGTTCGAACGCGGGATAGCTTGAGGCTACTTCAGCAAACGCATCGGGCGGCGATCCGGCGGGAATTGGAAAATAGCGTTGTACCTCCCGCTTGAAATTATCGAGATACGCTTTCAAGACGGGAAGCTTCTCGACATCGCTCAACGGGCGCAGTCCATATTTTTGGCGTTTGCTTCCCTTCTTCAGCGTGATTTCTCCGGCGGCCTCGGCGTTGCGCACCCATTGGGTGCGTCCGCGGGGAGCGACCAGATAACGCTTGCCGTTCAAGTCCAGCAGGTCGACGGGGGTCGAGAAGAGCTTGCCGCTTTTTCTTCCGCGCACCTCGAGAACGTAGATGTGGGACGGACCAATGCCGAGGCCGACGAGGAATCCGAACGTGCGGTTGAAAATCTTTTCGACGGTGGTGGGCTCGCGGAAAACGGGGAGGGTGTGGGGCATGTGCGTGATTATAGTGCGTGGGCATGCAAAGAGAATTGCACAGGTCCTTCGCTTCGCTCAGGATGACAGGCGAGTTGCATGGGTCCTTCGCTTCGCTCAGGATGACAAAGTCGCCGAGAGTTGGGCGGCTCCCGTTAGACGCGCTTCACGAAGCGCAACGACGCAGAGTTCATACAGTAGCGGAGATTCGTGGGCGCGGGGCCATCGTCGAAGACATGTCCCAAATGGGCGTCGCATTCGGTGCAAGCGACCGCGGTGCGCTCCATGCCAAGAGTTGTGTCGGTGATCTCGGTAACGTTTTCCTTCGCGATCGGCTGCCAGAAACTGGGCCATCCAGTGCCCGACTCGAACTTCGTCTCGGAGTCGAACAGCGCATTGTCGCAGCAGATACAGCGATAGATGCCTTTGTCGTGCAGGTTCCAGTATTGGCCGGAGAAGGCCATTTCCGTGTCGGCGTTTCGCGTGATGTCATAGGCATTTGCGGATAGCTGTTTGCGCCATTCCGCGGAGGTTTTGATTACCTTCGCGATGGTAACTTTCTTCTGGCGCTCTCCGGCGTCGGAGAAGACGACGATTGTCACGTCTTTGGGTTCTGCAGTAGGCGCGGCTTCGAGGAGCGCCGGCTTCTTCCATTGCCAGAGTGCGAGGCCGCCGATCGCCACGGCTGCGCTGCCAAGAAATGCACGGCGCCGCACATTCACAGGCTGTTCATGATCGTCACTCGAATCAAACATTGCGGCCGCCTTCGTTCACTTGCCCGTGTAGAGATCCGGAAACTCCTGGCGCAGATGCTCGACCTTGGGCGCGTCGTTGAAAACGATGTAAGGCTGATTCGGATGCAAGGCCGCATAATTTTGGTGATAAGCCTCGGCCTGATAGAAAGCTTGCAGGGGCGCGACTTCTGTCACGATCCGGTGTGAGAAGACTTTCGCTTGATCCAGCTGCGCGATGTACGCGTCCGTGATGCGCTTCTGCTCGTCGCTGGTATAGAAAATCGCGGAGCGATACTGCGTGCCTTCATCGGGTCCCTGGCGATTGAGTTCCGTCGGGTCGTGAGCCACGGAGAAAAACACTCGCAGCAATTCGCCGTAAGTGATCTGCGAAGGATCGAAAACGACCTGGACCGACTCGGCGTGACCAGTCTCTCCGGTGCTGACCATTTCATACTCGGGATTTTTTACGGTGCCTCCCGCGTAACCGGAGGTCGCGCTAATCACACCCTTCACGTGCTGAAACACAGCCTGTACACCCCAGAAGCATCCACCTGACAGAACTACAGTTTGCTTCCCCGGCGCGGAGGCACGAGCCGCGTCAACCGCGGGCGCAGGAAGAGCGGCAGCTGGGCTCGCCTTGGCGCTGCACGCAGTGGCGGCTAGCAACGATCCAAACAGAATGAGGCTGAGATGCACGGATGATGACATTTTCTTTTCCCCTACTCTAAGTACGAATCCCGTTCGCTGACAGATTGGAGTGGCGTGATGCCAAAAAGTTTCGCAATGCTGGAGGAGAAATGCATGAACCACGAAGGGCGCGAAGGTACACGAAGGAAGACAGAGTGACCCCGAGCACACTTCACACTTGCTTTTTCGCTTTATGTTCGCCACAATAGCAGCCATGGCGATCACACGCAGGCAGCGCGAAGTGTATGACTTCATTTCCCGATTCGTCACCGAACATGGATATTCGCCGTCGTTCGAAGAAATCGGGCAGGGTCTCGACCTCAACTCTCTGGCGACCGTACACAAGCACATCTCGAACCTCGAGAAAAAAGGGCTGCTGACGCGCGACTATAACCGTAGCCGCTCGATCGACCTCCTGCCTCCGAAAGGCAAGCTGAAACAGTCGATGAGCGTGAATACTGGCGTTGTGTTGCCGCTGGTGGGACGAATTGCTGCCGGCCAGCCGATCGAGGCCATTCAAAATCAAGAGACGATTTCGCTGGCAGACTTCGTGCGCTCGAAGGAAGTCTTCGTGCTCGAAGTACGCGGAGACTCGATGCAGGATGAGGCGATTCTCAATGGCGATTACGTTTTGGTAGAGAAGGCCAAGACCGCGCACAACGGCGACATCGTAGTTGCGTTGGTGGATTCAAGCGATGCCACTTTAAAACGCTTCTACCGCGAAGGCGACAGCATCCGGCTGCAGCCGTCGAATGCGACCATGAAGCCGATCATCGTGCCGGCAGCATCCGTGGATGTACAGGGCAGAGTGATTGGGGTGCTTAGGAAGTACTAGCAGTTCTCAGTTCTCAGTTCTCAGTTCTCAGTTCTCAGTTCTCAGTTCTCAGTTCTCAGTTCTCAGTTCTCAGTTCTCAGTTCTCAGTTCTCGCTGCACCCGCGGAGCGTCGGGTTCAGTCGCTTTGCAAGCTCGGGCTTGCGTAAGATCCGGCCGACCTTTACAACTGTGTGGTTCGTTTCCAAGGTTGTGAAGGACTATGCCGCCCTCCGACAAACCTACACGTCGAGAATTCCTGGTTACGACTTCGTCTGCTGCGCTTGCCGCAAGTGTCCCTCTGTCTGGAAAAGACCTCGCAGCGACGCCCGAACACAAAGAAACACCGGCGGAGAATAGACCTTTTTCAGCCGACGACCTTCTTCAACATGGTCCGCAGCGGATCTTCAGCGGCGACCGCTTGACACAAATCGCGATGCCGCTGGGGGGAATCGGCGCAGGCTGCATCTGCGTGAACGGCTACGGGGGCCTGCAGGATTTCTCGATCGCCAACCGGCCGACGACAACTGCACAGCCCGAAGGCTTTGCGGCGTCCAAGGCCGCATTCGCTGTTCTTCACATCAAGGGCAAATCGCCGATCACAAAGCTGGTTGAGGGCCCGTTCCCGGTTTTGAAAATTTACGATCAGGGACTGCAAGGGGAAGGCTATCGACGCGGTGGGTTCGAGGGATTCCCGCGCTTCGGCCAGTGCAGTTTCAAAGGAGAATATCCTTTTGGTCTCGTGGAGTTGAGCGATGCCGCGGTTCCGTTGCGAATCGCGTTGACCGCGTGGAATCCTTTCATCCCTCTGGATGACAAAAACTCCAGCCTTCCCGTGGTCATCATGGAATACACGCTGCACAACACTTCCAGGGAGCCGGTGGAGTACGAATTCTCGTATCACCTATCCCATCTGGCGCCGGGATGCGGTAAGGACGAATCGAGCGGGCGCAATACCGCGATCCCGAACCGGGGTGTTTTTTTCCATAACACCGAACCGCAGAATGCGGAGGGTTACGGAAGCGCATGTTTGATGGCGATCGGGAATGCCCCGAAAATTAAGGGAATGTGGCTGCGCAGTCCCGGGTGGGAGTTCGACTCGCTCTCGGCGCTCTGGCGCGAGCTTTCGACTGGTACGTTCTCGACGAATGATGGATCGAATGACATTGATACGAAGGGACGAAATGGCGGATCGGTTCTGCTCGAGGGAAAATTGATACCGGGTGAATCGCGAACCCATCCAATCGTAATTGCATGGCATTTTCCAAATTGTTATTTGCAGGTTGGCGGCGAAAGTTCCGAACAGCAGGGGGCAGCCGGCTGCCGCACCCAGCCGGACGACAGGCCTGCACCCTGGCGTCCTTACTATGCCTCGGTTTGGAGCGATGCCCAACAGGTGGCCTCCTATGTTGAAGGGAATTATGCGTCGCTGCGGAAGAGAACGGACGCATTCAAGGAGGCACTGTTCTCTTCAACTCTGCCTCCGTACGTTCTGGATGCAGTTTCGGCAAATTTAGGAATTATGAAGTCTCCAACTGTGTTGCGGCTGGAGAACGGCGACATATGGGGATGGGAAGGCTGTTTTACAGACGCCGGATGTTGCCACGGCTCTTGCACTCATGTGTGGAACTACGCGCAGGCTTTTCCCCATCTCTATCCGAATCTCGAGCGAACGCTCAGGGAGTTGGAGTTGATTCGCTCGATGGATGAGAACGGTCACGTGACGTTCCGGTCCGCGCTTCCGGAAGGCCCGGTGAAGCACGACTTCCACGCCGCATCAGACGGCCAGCTGGGCGGAATCATGAAGGTGTATCGCGACTGGCAGATTTCCGGGGACACGAGTTGGCTGAAGCAAATGTATCCGCTGGCGAAGCGAAGCCTGGATTACTGCATACGCACATGGGATCCGGACCATCGTGGTGGTCTGTTTGAGCCTCATCACAATACCTACGACATCGAGTTTTGGGGCCCGGATGGAATGTGCACGGGCATTTACCTGGGCGCGCTCTCGGCATTCAAGGAGATGGCACGGGGCCTCGGACAAAGTGAAGATGAGAAGAACTATGGAGAACTTGCGAAACGCTGCGCAGAGTTCATGGATCAGGAGCTTTTCAACGGCACGTATTACCAGCAGAAAGTGCAATACGAAGGACTGCGGGACACGTCGTTCGTCAAGATGGTCGCGAAGGTCGATGAGAACAGCAGCGAAATGCAGCAACTGTTAAAGCGCGAAGGACCGAAATATCAATATGGGAGCGGTTGCCTATCCGACGGTGTGATCGGAGTGTGGATGGCGCAGGCGTACGGCATCGAAGTCCCACTTCGCCTCGAGCACGTACCCAGTTCGCTCCATTCGATTTTTGAAAACAACTTTAAGGCCGATCTTGCCGAGCATGCGAATGCGCAGCGCCCGGGGTATGCGATGGGACACGAACCTGGGCTCTTGTTGTGCACTTGGCCGAAGGGTGGAAGACCGACATTGCCGTTCGTGTATTCCGATGAAGTATGGACGGGCATCGAGTACCAGGTGGCATCCCACCTGATTGCCGAAGGCTTCGTGAACCAGGGGCTGACCATCGTGAAAGCAACGAGGAGCCGGTACGACGGGCGCGTCAGAAATCCATGGAACGAATATGAATGCGGCAACTATTACGCACGGGCGATGTCGAGCTACGCGCTCCTCGGCGCGTTATCGGGCTTCCGCTACTCAGCGGTCCAAAAGACACTGTGGTTTGGTCCGCAGATCGAGGCGCGGCCATTCAAGACCTTTTTCTGCACGGCATCTGGATTCGGAATCATTCAGCTGGATCGCGATTCATTGCGCGTTCAGATGATTGAGGGAGAACTGCCGCTGGAGAAGGTTGTACTGAACGAGGGCGGCTCTACTCGGACTTTGGAGTGGAAAACGTTAGTCGGGACGGAACGTCCCGGTACCAGAGGATTGAGGAGTTAACTACAACAGCGATGCCCGGGAGTGACCCGGGCATCTCCAGTTTATCGGAATCGGCTCAGCCGATGTGCTTGTTCAGGGCTTGGGCGATGGCGTCCTTGGGCTTGTAGCCGACCAACTGCTCGACAACCTGTCCGCCCTTGAAAACCAGTAGGGTGGGGATGCCGGTGACTTTGTAGCGCATTGGAGTGGCGCTGTTCGAGTCGACATCCATCTTGCCGATTTTGATTTTGCCCTGGTACTCGGTCGCCAGTTCTTCGACGATCGGGGCGATAGCGCGGCAAGGGCCGCACCAGGTTGCCCAGAAGTCCACCAGAACGGGCTTGTCCGATTTCAAAACATCCTGGTCGAAGTTCGCATCAGTGACTTCGACGATTCCGTTGCCTGCCATTTGCTTTCTCCTCGTTGTAAACGTCGCGCTTTCGGCGGACGCTCCTTCGGGCTGCGCTGCCGGGCGATCGGTATAAGTGCTTCCCGTGGGGGAGCCGAACTTCCTATCTTAGCACTCCAATTCGATGCAGGTGGGGGCCGGAAAGTCGCAAAGGCCCGCGGGACGGGCTTCCGTCCGGCAAACCTCTGGATTTTGCGTTTTGCCGCCTAAGCCGCGTTGCCTGAAAAGGATAGGAGGGTCGGCTAGTGCTGTAGGGTTTGTTCCCCCGCAGTGGCTGCAGGTTTGGGTGGGTTTAGCGACTTGATATAGCTGACAAGCTGCCACCGCTGCGGCTCGGGCAGCTTGGACCATACCGGCATACCGCGCCGGACCACTCCGTTAGTCAGCAGCCAAAACAACGCTCCCGGAGTCGCTTGCTGAACCGGGTCGGCGCGGAGGCTGGGACCTTTCTTTGTCCCGTCGGCTAGTTCTCCGTGACACTCGGTGCAGTGCTGGTCGAAGAGTTTGCCGCCTGCGAGAACCGCGTCGGAATCGGACTCCAGAGGATTGCGGCGCGCGACAGCTTTCTTCGGAGCTTTCGCCAGTTCGGCATACACGAGGGCATCGTTTTTATATTTGTATTTTTCATGCTCGGAATGATCGCTCTGGGCGGTCGCCGTGCCGACGCACGCCGCCAGCAACACTGCGCTCGTGATCACAAAACCAAATCGTCGCGTCGCCGTTGTCATCGTCCTCTTCATTGGCGGCCTCCGAACAAGCGGCTGATCGCCGAGCCGAAGCCGGAGAATTCACGCGAGACTCCCCAGCGCAGCAGAAAGCGATGGCTATTGTCGTTGAGGCCGAAGCCCGGGGACAAACGCAGGGTCCAGTCGGAAGGCAGATTCCACGCCACGACGGGGGCGAGATAGTGAGAAGTCTCGTGCAAGCCAAAACTGTAAGTGTCGCCGAGGCCACCGTACATCTCCATTCCAGCGATGAAATTCTCAGGACAGAAACTGCACCGACGTGCCGACGCCTTCAGCGCTAGCGGCCGGCTCGCGCCGATGGCGTAGCCGAACTCCCATGGATTTCCGCCCGTGACATTTTTAGTAGCGATCGTGTTCTCGGCGATATTCCACCCGTTGAAAGTTTTCGAGAGTAAGAGCTTGGTTTCGATTTCGTGGTCGTGGTCCTGCCGCGCGATAGCATTAGGGTCAGCATAGTCGGCTTCGACGTCGTGGCCCTCGACTTCTTTCAGGATCTTGTCAGCTCCGCTGGTCTGCTCGTATTCGATATAGAGCACGGGATTGATGAAATGCTCGCGTTGTAGAAGGCGGAAACGGTTCTCCCAACGGAAGCCGGTGAAGATGGTGCTGTCGTTGAACGTCGTCTGGCCGTCGAAGTAGAGCTCGGTAGTCCACCAAGCGGTGGCTCCGTATTCGAACTCCGCCCAGAACGCGTGGAAATCGTTGCCGCCACGCTGCGTGCCGAAGGTGGAGAAATATTCGACCTCGAGGCTGCCCGGCTCCTCGAGGTAGTGGTCGTAGGTCACAATGTATGGGCTTTCCTGCGCAGGCGCGGAAATAGCGAGTGCGGCAAAAACGAGAATCAATTGGCAGACCCAAGGGATCATCCGAGCCAGCCCCCCAAGCGGGCGCGGAACGACCTTGGCGATGTCGCGCAATGGATTCGCGCGATCGAGAGTCTTCGTACGCAACAGGGTGAGTTTCACGGTGAAGTCATTCCTCCTTCGTAATAGAACTTAGATTGATGGCCAAGCTAACTGCGAACGAGTCGCAACTACTAAACAGTCCAACAGAGCTTTCACTACCCTTTGGCTTCAGACACAGCCCCGATGCCTAAAAAAGAAACTTGATGGCGCCCTGCATGAGTCGGGGAGAAGCAGCGCCGACAACCTGTCCGAACGTGGAACTATTCATATTGCCGTCCACCGAAGTAGGTCCGAAGAACTGCGCGTGGTTGAACACGTTGAACGCCTCCAAGCGAAATTGCAGCGACCTGGATTCTGTGAACGGTACAGACTTCATCAGAGCCATGTCGTAATTGTCGAGCCCGGGACCGTAGAAGAAGCGGCGGCGGGCATTTCCCGGCGTACCTAATGGCTGGAGGCTGAAAAGCGAAGTGTTGAAAAAGGATTTTCCATTGCGTGGATTGGAATTCAGATCCAACGGCCCGGATGTGTATTGCGGCTCGTCGACCCCATAATTATTGATGCCGTTCGGCTCCGCGCCCAGCAAGGAATTGTCGCCGTAATTCAGCAGCGTGATCGGAAAACCGGTGCTGAAATGAGTGATGCCCGAAACCGTCCAGCCCTTACTCCAACGTTTGGAACCACCGAACAGGCGCTCGAACGGAATCTCGTAGGCATAGCTCACAACAAAGTTGTGGGTCACATCGAATGACGACAAGGCGCGGCTGAGAGTGGGATCAATGGGGTTCACTTCTTCGCCGACGTTCGAAGACTGATCGATGGATTTGCTGAAGGTATAGCTCGCGAACAGTTGCAGACGCTTGCTGGTGTGGCGGAGGCTGAGTTCGAGCGCGTTGTAGTTGGAGTTGCCGATCGTACTCTGGTTGGTGTCGCTGCCGAAACTTGGCCCTAGCGGCCCACGGGTTCCGTTAACGGTTTGACCGGAAGCGGTCGTGAATACATTGCTTTCACCAAAGGGTCCGCAAGTCGCCGATCCGGGCGCCACTTCACTCGGCTGGCTCAGACTGAGGCACAGCGCAGGATCTCCGGGATTCGATTCCACGAGAACCAATAATCGATGCGACTGATTGCCCACGTAGCCGGCGCTGAAGAGCGTGTTGTCCCCGATCTGACGTTCGATGGAGAGCATGTATTGCTCGGTATAAGGAATTCGGTTGGTAACGGGATAGGCGGGAATGCCGCTGATTGGCACGTACTGCGACCAGTCGATACTGCTGTCGGGATGGCTGGCAGACGAGTTCAACGGCGCAAACGTGACGGGGAAATACTGGCCGAGATTTTGTCCGTTCGAAGCGGTGATGAAGGGATCTGAAAACAGCGGTGGAGCGGGGCTGCTGTAGGTTGTACCGTAAGGAGCATTAGCCGCAAGAACGCCCAGGGTGAGGGCTTCGATCGATGTGTAATACATTCCGAAGCCGGCACGCACACTGGTTTTTCCCGGACCGCCGAATATCTTTCCGGCCACGCCATCGCTGACTGAATTCGGCGAGTAGACCAGACCAATGCGCGGCGAAAATTCGTCTCCGGGAGGCGCAAGTGTGCGCCGCACGCCCGGATCCGTGGGATACAGAATTCCCTCAGGCGCGCCCGGAAAAACTACGGATTGCTTGCCCGGTTCGGTGGTTGAAATCTGGTTGTACTTTTCGTACCACGGCTCGATGCGGTCCCAACGCAAGCCGTAGTTAAGCGTGAGATTGGATTTTAGCCGCCAGCTGTCCTGGGCAAAGACGCCCGCATATTTATTGCGGCCGTAGAACGGATTCAGCTGGCTCTGGTTGTACTGACTGGGAATTCCCAAAAGGAAGTCAGCGAAATCAACGCCGGTTTCGCTACCCGTAAACAGAAAACTGCCATTGAACTGGGAGATCGGATTCACGTTGACTTGGTCGTAATGAAATTCCGCACCGGCTTTCAGGGTGTGGCGCCCCATCACTTTCGAAAAACTATCGAACCATTGAACCGTGTTGTTGGCCTGCTTCAATTCGTTAGTGTTGGTTCCGGTCGAAAAATTGTTGAAGACGAGACTCTCCACGCCCTGGCCTTTGGGATCAAGGGCTACGATGCTCGGCGCACCCGAGGATGTAACGAAACCTTGCGACACCAGGCTGACGCCAAGTCCGCCCTGCGGTTTGCCGAGATCGTTGAAGGCGCGCATGAAGCTAAAGTGGAATTCGTTGACGGCCGTCGCGCTCGGAGTCTTCGTATCTCCGAGGCTCACTAGTTGCGCTCGCCCCTGGTACAGCGCATTGAAGCCGGGCACGCTGGCTCCGCCTTGTGCGACCGGATACGGATTGTTCAGAGAATAGTTATCGAGAAAGTAGTAGCCGGAGATCGATCCCCAACCCGTGCTGGCATCGATGTGAAGCGCGCCTTTATCGTCGCGAAGCGCCTGGTTGTAAGCGGAGGTTGCAAACTGATCGCCGGAAGAATTTGGCGCTGGAATGTACTGCAGCAGGTTTCGAGCAGGCCCCGACCGGGCGCTCGTAGGAATCTGCAGGGTAGGGAGCACGCAAGCGGTTGTGCTTGAGGTCGAATAGTTTGTACTGGTGCAGCCCGGAAAATAGTAAGGCTCACCGGCGGAAACTTGATAGCCAAGATTCTGCGAGAGCGTGTTGGCCCATGCAGGTCCGCTAACGATGGTTCCGGAGAAAGAACCAGCCAAGTCGGAAAGATTCCCCGCCCGATCCTGCGCGGAAGGCACCGGGATCAAACCGGTATCGACCCCCTGCCGCTGGCGCGTGCCCTGATAGTCGGAGAAGAAAAAGATCTTGTTTCGCTTGATGGGGCCGCCTACGGTTCCACCGAACTGATTTTGAATGAATGTGCCGCGGGTCGGAGAGAAATAATTGCGCGCGTCGAGGTCGGTGTTGCGCAGGAACTCGAAAAGATCGCCGTGAAACGCGTTGCTGCCGGACTTGGTAACCACGTTGATCTGGCCGCCACTGAATTCTCCGTACTCGGCGTCGAAGTTACTGGTGAGAATGCGGAACTCGGCGATGGAGTCGAGATTGGGGATGATCGCCGTCCCCATATTCACATCTTCCTCGGAGTCGCTTCCGTTGACGATGAAAGCATTGGCGAATTCCCGCTGACCATGGATGGAAATGGTGCCGGGATTCAGATCGCCAGAGGGCGCCAAAGCGCTCGCGCCCACATCCTGCACAGTGTCGGAATTGATGGAGGTAGAAGGCGCAACTCCGGCTTGCAAGGAGAGCAGGTCGGTATAGCTTCGACCGTTCAGGGGCACGGCATTCATCTGCTCGCCATTTATCACCTCGCCTACTTGACTGCTGTAAGTTTCCAAATGGACTGCGCTTTCGCTCACCGTAACTGCGTCGCGGCGATCTCCCACTTGCAGCACGATATCGAGCAGAAGAGCGCTGTTGGTGTCGAGGACGATTCCAGTGCGGCGGTACGGCCGAAAACCAGGATGGTTCACTTCGACAACATAGCCACCGACTGTCAGAACCGGAAACGTGTACGCCCCTCGCGAATCGGTGGTCGTGGACTGCTGGACACCCGTCGCGCTGTTGACCAAAATGACGGAACTCTGGGCAATCGCTGCGCCGGAGGAATCTTTGACCGATCCCGAGATGCTTCCGCCCACTCCGGCGAAAGCTGTGCCATGCAAGAGAACAACGAGGCACAAAGTCGGCAACAAGATCCCGCAGAGTCTTCGGGTTAACGTCACAAGGGGCAGCGGTGCGGCGCGAAGCCGACCCAGTTGCAAACGAGACGCATCT
>Ga0209624_10002085_pt1 | contig 15038 bp, 17 predicted proteins | sample JacPinW_OM2H0_O1_FD_188565 | JGI IMG/M metagenome (GOLD analysis project Ga0209624, IMG submission 188565) | Forest soil microbial communities from Algoma, Ontario, Canada - Jack Pine, Ontario site 1_JW_OM2H0_O1 (SPAdes) (version 2) | ecosystem: Environmental > Terrestrial > Soil > Boreal...
AAAACCCTCAGGGGCCTCACCCCATACCAATTCGTCTGCAAAGCCTGGACTTCACAGCCTCAGAGATTCAAACTCAATCCGCTCCAGCAAACGCCGGGACTAAACATTTAGTCGGCGTGAATCGTGCTGCGACAACCGGGCCACTATTCCCAGATGCGCAACTCATCGCTTCGAAAGAATGTTAATCAACCCGTCGACCAGGATCGATTGCGGCGATGTCGGCGGCGGCCATTGGCGCTCGCGAAACCCGAGTAGTAAGCTTTCCCTCGCGCTGACGGGGCGACCAGAACAGCCTCACGACCCATTTACCTTCAAGGTCTACTGCTGCATAGTCCGCCAATATGCGAAACCTCGGCAGCCTGACCAAAATGACGCCGGCGGTCCTCCTAGTTGCGTCTGTCTGTGGGGCCGGTACTATTCTTTGGAACCAGCGACCGCCGATCTTCCGCAATCAGATCGGCGCTAGCACTTCAGTCAACACCCTCACTTTAGATGGCATTGGTGGGACTGGCTTAACGAATAATGCCTCAGAATATACAGGCACCGCGACAATTGCATATTCGGGCGGCGGCTGTTCAGCAGAGCAAACAAGGACGGTGAACCTTTCAGAAGGACTTGTAGTTAGTATAACTCATTTGGCCTCAGATTCTGGATGCACTTCGCTTCCTTCGACGGTTATTTCAGGAACAGAGACAGGCGCGACTGCATCGCCAGAGTTAGTTGCCGAGACAGTAATCGCTCTAAACAACGATGTACTCGGTCCTGGAGTCGCCACGCTATTTATCACCACTGTCGGATCAGGGCGCAGTTTGACTCTATCAGGGAGTCCACAGACATTCGCCACTGAATTGATAAACGTGACGCCTATATGGTGCGATGTGCCCACCAGCTGGGGTTCAGGCGGTCAGACCAATATAGACATAGCTCATCTCAATACGGCGGTGCACTCAAATATGTATTTTGGCAGTATATTAGGGAATAGCTGCCTACTTTCCGCCCTAGGAACTTGTGCAGCTTCGCAAGCATTTTTCGTTCGTGCGGCCTCGAATATAGCGGCAGCGCCGACGACCTATATCCCGTCAATTACAACTTGGGAGTCGGCTGTAGACTCATTGATCTGCGGTCAAGTTGCGGCTGGAACGTGGGTTTCTAAGGACATCGAGTATTTTCTTGTTGCACCTAGTGAGACTTTGGCGGAGATGAACTTGGTGTCTTCTAGTTACACATTGTCTCCTAACGGCGCTATTGTGTTTGACCCCAATGTTGGTGTGACTGGAGATGGTTCTACGGCTTATTTTGACACGGGATATGATCCCTCCACTGGTCAGATGACCTCATCGTCTGGATACTTAGGTATATGTATGATTAGCAACACATGGGCCGGTGATGGTATAGGTGAAAAAAGCGCAACTTCTGGTATGTATGTATCCCCAGGAGGAAGCGGCTCGACATTTGCTTTATATACAATGCAGGGATTGGCGTCGAGCCATGTCAATGGATTGGGTACGCAAGGGGGCTTTGTCGTGTCTCGAACAGACAGCGCCCATATTCAATCCTATTTCAACGGACTCCCAGTCGGGACATCGCCGTTCCCTTCAACGGGGGGTATCGTTGGCGGGACTACTCTTTACGTTCTGGGTGATAACGTATCAGGCTCGACGCCTCTTTTTAGCCGCGGTACCTTGGGCTTCGCGGCGGCAGGCGCAGGAGAGACGGCGGCCCAAATATTAGCAGATCATATATTGTTCAGCGCTGCTCTTGCCACCATGCTGATTCAAAGTGGTTGCTAGAAAGGAGAAGCATATGCTCAAGCGAGTTACACTCTTGCTAAGTTTCTTAAGCCTAGCCACTTCCGCCTACGCCTGGAGACTTACGGGCATAACCTTAGGAACCATTACTAACTACAACACGCTCAATTACCCCACTCATTTTGTGGAGTCAGACACTTTTAGCAGCACCTGGGCGTCTGACGGAAAGACCTACAGCATCGCGGACGACAACATCCAAGGGTGGGATGGGCAGGCCCCGCCCCCGCCAAACCCAAATGGGTACAATGCCTCTGTCGCGTTGCTTACAATTACAGGGTCGTTTCCCACGACCGCGATCATCGGGTCTCTTGAGAATGCGATGCCCATCCTCGGTGTTACCCACCAGAACGGCGACACCGACCAAGGTTCGCCTCCTCCTAGCTCTGCGACGTGGAAGGGCTTCGGCCTCATGTCTATTGCAGGGACGCTGTATGGATTTTTTGGCCGACAGCCGGAGGGCGGGGTTCAGTATTATACGGATGAGTGGACGACGCAGATTATTTCCTGCGCGATTAGTTCCCCTTGTACTGTCAGTTCGAATTGGACGCCTCTGCCTCCTCCCGGCAGTTTTCCGTTTACAAGCCCCATGTGGCCACTCCCTAGCACTCCACGGATTTCCCAGGACGGGTACAAGTTGGGTTTGTTTACGACTCCTGTCTGGGTCGAGTATGGGCAAGACTATAATAATTTAACCGGAACTCTTGGCGGCTTCTCGCTCAATGTTGATAATAACACCAGATACGCCTATGCATTTGGTAGCGACGGCTACTCGTTCAACGGGAGCAATGACTACCTTGGTCGGGTGCCGATTGCGGGTGGGGCGACGACGATACAGAACGCGGCGAATTGGCAGTACTACTGCGGGCCAATCGGTGGAAATATTTCCACAAATAGCAATTGGTGTTCGCCTTCTCTTATTTCCAGTTACCCACCTACAGGGGCGACTGCTCTGTTTTCAGAGCCATTTAAGGTGGGAGAGGTCGGAGTCCAGTACCTTCCTGTTCATGGGCGGTACATTGCAATCTTCACCTATTACCCTGCCGCAAATCAATCGCCGCCCATCAATAAAGTATTCAACACTGTTTGGCAGATCTATGAGGCAGGTACATTGACTGGGCCGTGGACAAAGATTCAGACGATAGTGTGGAATAATCAGGGGTACTACACTCCATACTTCATACCACAATCTATCGACACGGACGGTGGTCTGACTGGTGAGGCGTTGGCCGCTGGTAATTATCTTCGAGCTTGTCCTACGGGGTGTTATTACACCATGAATATGATGCCGATCACGTTCAACTATGCAAATCCATAAAGATCGGTAAAATTGGCAATGAAACCCCTCCTCGCCGCGCTCGCCTTCTCGCTTTTCTGCGGCCACGCCTCGGCTTGCATGCTGTTGCTTCGCGTTGTGTTGGATGGAACATCCTCCCTCTCCCCACACCCGCGATCACGCCGCAGCCATCGGCCGCCTAGCGCAGTCGAATGCCGCAGGTCCAAACGTCGCGTAAATATAGGATTGGCTCAAACAGGGAGCAACGGGGCTTTCGCGCCCCCCGGCCGATTACAAATTCTTTTGGATTTTTTCACGAATTCATGATGGGCACAAGTGTTGGAGGAAACACTTCGTGGTTGTTCGGCTTTACTAACTCAAATCCGAACAGCGTCTCTCCGATGGGTATCGCCGCGGCACAACCGGGCAACACATCGGGCAAATATGGTTGTTCAAGCAATAAGCATAGGAAGGCGGCTTTGCACAATTTAATTGGTGGATGCCAACAGTCGGGATGGTAGATTTACCTAGTACAAATCTTCGTCAAGTAACTTATAATCCAGGATATTATGCTTGGGTCGCGTCTGATGGCTGTCTAAGCACAGGTGGTCTTGGTCGAGCGTTCCCCTGTGCGCCCGGTTAAATAGCCGGCTGATATGGAGTCTCTCCGCAATGAGGTTTGGGTCAAAGAAGGAGCGCGGAATACGAATCACAACTGCAATCGGAACGAACAAAAGCCGCTAATGCAGCGAGCGCGCGGCGCCGACATCGGAAAACCAAAGCGAGAGATAGTCCGTCGCTTTCCTCCGGGCTGCCAACGACTGAGCGCGCTGGCGAGGCGGACCCGTAGGGAAGTCCGCGCCCGGAATTTCGCCCCACTGATTTGGCGCTCGATCGCGGACGGCAAGTCCTATCGCGTCATAGCCGACCGATTCAACGAGCAGGGGATTCGCCCAGCTCGCAACGCTCCTTGGACCGCGCACTCTATTGGGAGGATCGTTCGAATGACCGCCAAGAGTTCGCGCCCAAAACAGATGGAGTGCGGATGAAGCTAACGGGCGCCCCCCAAATCAGGGTGAGCCAGCGCCTCTCGGCGATAAGACCGCTGTTGCTCGGGTTGAGAGACGAAGGCGTGTCCTATGCCACGATCGCATCCGAGTTGCGCCGGCGCGGCTTCGAAGCGCCCCAGCGCGGGAATTGGGGACCCGCCTCGATCCGACGATACCTAATGCGCGCGCTCAATGTGCCTTCGCTTCGCTCACAGGTGGGCCAATGAGCCTTCGCCCGTTGGTTGTTTATTACCGGGCGTCGAGCGAGCAACAGAAGCACTCGGGGCTCGGCCTGATGGCTCAGCATAACGCCGTGCGGCGCTACCTGGAGGCGAACCCCGGAACGGTCGTTGCGGAGCTGAGTGAAATCGAGAGCGGCCGAAAGGATAATCGACCCCTAATCAAAGAAGCGCTCTGGCTTTGCCGTGTTTACGACGCGAGGCTCATCGTAGCGCGGCTCCATCGCCTGGCGCGCAGCACCGCGATGGTCGCCGGGCTGATGGACAGCGGAGTTGACTTTATCGCGGCCGATATGCCGCTCGCGAACCGCTTTACGATCCATATTCTTGCTCGTGGCTGAATACGAGGCGCGATTGATTTCGGAGCGCACGAAGGCGACTTTCGCTGCTGCAAAGGTGCGCGGTCGCAAGTGCGGCAATCCGAATCCGGCGACGCATCGTTTCTCAGCCGCGGCGAGAAAGGCCCAAGTCCGAGCTATGCGAGAAAGAGCGAAGGCGCGCGCGCTCAACTATCTGCCGCTCCTTTGCAAACTGCGGGACAGTGGAGAGACGCTGCACGGGATAGCGCTTCAGTCGACCATGATGGAGATCGAAATGCCTGGCAAACGCAATGTGGCGAGATCGCACGGTGGCCAACTGTTTGAATACGCGGGCGAACGAAAGCCTCCGCCGAGGTCCAGTCGACGAACGCAAGCCGATCGAAGGGCAGCGCAATCAAACTTCCAGCTAGTAGTGGAGTATTTTGCCGGAAAAACTAACGGCCCTTATTTCGATCGCGGGGCGAATAGGTGACACCAGCCGGCCGAGCGCGACCATTCGCGATCTCGAATGAAAAGCTAATTCCTACGGCTTCCAGCGCGGCGCGAATTGCGGCCTCATCGGCCGGCGACACTTCCCGCCCTCTTTCGAACGCGGCAACAACCCACGGGGTCACGTCCGCGGCTTCCGCAAGGTCGCTCGGCGTCCATTTTAAAACGTCGCGGGCTTGTCGGCACTGCTCGGGGCTCATTCCCTATCCTCGACGGTTTGGGCGCGAGCGGCGGGCAGGTGTCTGACGGGGACGAGCAACGCCCCAAGGGTGCGGGTCCGACTCCCCTACGACGCGGACAAGCTCTTCAATCGGGTCGGGGTCGGGCGGCGGTTCGACGGCATCGATCGATTTCACCAGTCGGCGCGTCGTCTCGTCAACGGATCGTCTTGCCTCGCGGCGCCTGCGGAACCATCCGAACAACCCGCCCTCCTACGTTGCGCACTCTCTTTGCCGCCCGAGTCCATTGACGCTAGTCCGCTAGCATATGCAACTGTCGACATCAGGACGGTGAAGCCCGCGCCGGTGCGAAAATAGATGCGCGAGATCTTGCCGCGATAGTGCTCTAAGACTGGCTTTAGAACGCTTTCCCATCCATGTGTCGAGGGTCAGCCTCCACATCAACCTCTCCGTCCGCAAAGCATTTCATCGAGGATTGCGCCATAACGGATGGTTGCACGCAATGAACTCGCGCGATTATAGTGCGCTTCGGTTACGCGCGGATCAACGTGCTGGAGCAAACCGCTCGCCAGATGGGGATAGTTGCTGGCGTGGAGCGCCGCGATCGTCGCCGCACAAGCGCGGAAGCGATGAGGGTTAACCGAAACGCCGAGCGTCTGCCGAGTCGTTTGGGTGATGGTCTTCTTTATCGTCACAAGCGACATCGCCTGGCCACGCTGCGCCATCCACAGCGGTCCGGTCGCCATTTCCCGGCCGGCTCCTCGGGGGGCCTCGCCATCCTTCCTCCTCTCAACCCGGCCGGCGCACAAGAATGTCGGACGGTAGGCGCGCAAGTACTCATCGACGCACGGTGTCAAAAAGCCAGGAACGGGCCGCTCGTCGGGTCGGCCGCTCTTCGTCTCGTTGGCGGCAAGCCTGATCCACCAGCCTTGGCCAATCCTCAGGAATGAGCGGCCAAGGGTCAGGGAGGCAAAGGAACCTACACGGATGGGGCAGACGGCAAGCAGAGCGATAATCAGGCCATTGCGAAACGCCCTTGCTTGCCCGGCTGATCCGGGTTTTGCCTCGCGGGCTTCTTCCATCAGGGCCAGGCCCGCCCCAACCAGCTCTTCACTTCCGACCATGCGCGAGAATTTTTCCCGGGGGCGCGCGGCTCGGCGAAGCTGCGCTTCGATATTTTTGAGCCAGCCGAAATCCCGTTCTGGCGCGAGCGTTTGCGCCATTAATCGCACCTTCTCGACCCCGCTCGCGACCGATACCGAATTCCGGGTGAGCCCTGCTTGCTCGATGAAGATCTCGACGTCCTCGGGCGTGACATGGGTTGCGGCGGCCGCGCTCCTGTTGAGCGCGCCCCTGTCCGAAACGACCCGAAGGTAGTACGCGTAGTTCCGCTCGAGAATCGCTTGGCTGGACGGGCGCAGATGCGCGGCGCGGCCTCCGGCGCTCAGCCGTTGCGCCGGCCGCAAAGCATCCCGCCAGATCCGGCGGTCGGCCTCCGGCCAATCTTTGAGCGGCAGCGCGCGCAACATCAGCGGGGCTCCCGCGAGAACTGGTCGCGGAGTTTTTCGCGCACGATGTCGCCGAAGATGGCCGTCGCCTGGGTGGTCTCGAGGCCGCAATAAGCCTGAACCGTGGTCCGCATGCTGCGGTGACCGAGCACGCGGCGGGCCAGTTCGTAGTTGCCCGGCTGCTTGTTGAGGATGAGCGTCCCCGCGGCATGGCGGAACTGGTGCGGCGTGAGCCGAAGTCCACAATGTTTCTTAACGGCTGCGGTGATCTGCACGGCCAGCAGCGCGGAGCGCTTATGCCGACCGTCTTCGCCGGGGAACAGCCACGGGGCATTCGACCCGCGCGCCAGCACCGGCAAATGCTCATGCACATATTCCGCGATCAGCGCGGCCAGCGGCTCCTGCAGAAGAAATTCGAGCACGACCCGGTTTTTCACGTCATGGTCGGGGAACCGCAGCCAGTAGGCCGTTTGCGTCCCATGCGTGCGGAACAGATTTTCCTCAAGTCGGATGCTGACCAAATTTTGGAGCCGGATCGGGGCGTAGGTCAGGATCCCGATTGCAACAGCGAGTTGCGCGCTGATCGCCGCTTTTGTCGGAGACGTATCACGGGCCCGCCGAGCCTCCTCGATGAGCTGGGAGGGCAGACGCACGACTGACGACCAGACGTCCGACCCGTGAACCTGGCGGACTATGGCCATATTCTTGTCGGTCAGCCCGCCCCGCTTGTATTCCCTCAGGCGCCTTGCAAACCCGGCGAGTCGGTCGAGGCCGGTCGAATCGACCGCGCCTGTCGCCTTGGCCACCGCCAGGAGATCGCGAGCCAGATCGATCGTATAGGTCTTGGGCGCCTCGCCGTCCTGCTCCCAATAGGCCTCGAGAACTTTTTCAACGAGGTGTGGATCAAACAGCGCCGACAGCGAATCGAGCGTTTCAATCGAAACGCCGCCTCGCACCGCCATGCGCGCGAAGGCCTGAAGTTTCGAACGCATGACTCGCCGGGTCGTCGGCGCCCAGGCTTTCGCACTAGGTTGCTGCAGCGAAAGTTTCCTTCGCGCCTTCGACGCGAGAAAGGCGTCCACCTCATTGCGCAGTCGGGTGGGGAAAGCTTCCCACTCGGCGCCCCGCGCAGCGGATCGGACCGCGGACCGACTGAGGTGGTGCGCAGGCCATCCGGGAATAGTCTCGGAGCAATCGTTCCAGGCACGAACGAGCCGTCGCCGGCTTTGCGCGTGGGGGCCCTTTAGCCCGGTTCTTTCCCAATCGTCGAGGAAGGTTTCGACAACCGCATCGTCGACTGCCTCCGGCGAAATCCCTTTGGCCGACAAATAACGGAAGAGGCGCGACAGCTGCTTCCGTGGTGGAACGCCGTCGATTGACACCCACAAACGAGACCACGCTTCACTTAGTCGAGTTCCCCGTCGCGGAACGTTCTTCTCGGCAGAGAAGAAGTTCAGGGCGGCCCGTAAGTTGGCCCGATGGTTGGCGAAGGTCTTTGCCGTCACGCCGAGTTGGGAAGCATGCATCTCTGCCAGTCGGGGACGAATCGCCATCCAGCGGGCGGGAATGAGGGACGCTGGTCGGTCAAGCGCTCTCGCCACGAAGCGCATCGAACAGGCCCAATGCGAGCGCGTCTCAGGACGCAGAGTTTCCGACTGTTCGATGTGGGTGATGGCGTCGGCGAGACTCGGCTCGTTGAGGGCGGCATGGGGTTGGGCGGTCATGGGGAAACTCTTGGGACAGCGGTTGATGGCTGGGGATGGCTTGGGATGGATTGACATAGATATTGGGATGATGTCAATGGCATAAAAACGCCATCTACAACACTGAAATATCCTAAGCTTCGTTGACATAAGTAGACGGTATGTATTTAAAATGCGTCACGATAGACAGCCATGGACGGACATTCAGGCTCTGCTGAACGGCTTCTTTGCGAGCCATTTGACAGCTGGCTGCTCGGCGGTCGAGGTCCGGCTGCAGGCCATAAGCCAGTGATCAAGATCGGATTGCGTGTAGCGGACCGCCCGGCCGAGCTTGCGGTAGCGCGGTCCGGTCCCGCGCATGCGAGCTTTCGAGAGAAAGCTCTCGCTGACGCCGAGTCGACTGGCGGCGGCGACGGTGTCGAAAAGAGTCTCGGAAGCGTGTTCCTCTGCCATGGGCGTTCTCCGGCGGTGACAGCGAGGTGCTGTCATCGCCGGCGTAGGCCCATCGCCGACTGAGTTCACGCGACAAAAGTCGAATGCTATTTGTCGCTTGACTCGGCGAATTGCCCGCGGGGCTTCTGCGCGCGCGCGATCTGCTCTCCGATCTCGGTTGCGGAGCCGGCAATGGCTCGGTCGATTTGTTTCGCACATGCCGCCGCCGAGTTGGATCGCAGATTTCGCGGCAAAAACTTCTCGACCTCGAACACGAAGGTCGTGAACGGCGTCGCCACTGGATCGCCGTCCCGGCCGCCACCGGTGGTCACGGGAAGGCCGATCCATCCGGCGATCTCGACCAGGTCTCGGACAAAACCGGAGTACCAGGCGCGCGGCCTCCGCCCCTTCGTTCGTGTTTCCCGTCGGCCGGAGAAAGCTGCGGGAACCTGAGTGAGAGCTGATACCAGCTCGTTGACCGCGACTAGGGCGTCTTTAACGTCATCAAGCTTCAGCAGGCCAATAAAGTTCGCCATTTCTGGCGCCGTGGAGCTCTCCTCCATCGCCCGTAGAGCGGTCTTTGCCCGCTGCGTGGACTTGCGAAGCTCCCGGAACGCCTCGTCGGCGACGCGGTAATGATATGTGGCGCGATGGATTGCCCAGATCGTCTCCACCGTCGCGTCAAATTGCTCCCGGAATTGATCAATCGGAGGCCGATCCCGGAGCGCCGGACGAAGCTTCGAGAGTACCGCTTCCACCTTGGTTTCGCTGACAATGTGAGCGACAATAGCCTCCTTTGCGGTGATGCTCCCCCTTCACCTGCGGGAGTGACCGACCCTGTTAACCTAACCTTCCCGATTGCGGGTCACGAGGCCGCCTTCAGTTCGACTATTTCGCCTTCCCGAAGTAGACCCTCTACGTGTGCGCCCGAGCGTCCGAGCGCATCTCGACGCTCGCTCAGAAACTCATGCCGCTGATAGACGGCGGCAACGCCCGAGATCGTCCCCCCAACATGATTGAGGATCTTGTCGGCGACATGCGGCGCCACCCCGAGGCGCGCCATTCCCGAGACCATGGTTCGGCGCAGATCGTGCAGGCGCCAGGTCGACACGCCACAAAGACCGTCCAGCCTACGCTTCTGGCTCGAGAAGTCGCCGACCGCAGTGACGCCGTTCCTCGAGAATACGAGCCCACCAACGCGCGGCTGAGCGGCGATGACCGCAACCGCCGGTTCCGGGAGTTGAACAATATGCGGCTTGTCGTTCTTCGTCCGTTGGGCCGGCAACCTCCAAACTCGGCGTTCGAGATCGACCTCTTCCCAACTCATTCGCGCGACTTCGTCGCGGCGCTGCCCAGTCAGCGCGAGGACCTCGACGATCGCTCCGTACGGCCCGCCCAGTTGACGGGCAGCTCGAATGATCCCTGCAAGCTCCTCGTCCGTCAGGACGCGGTCCCGGGCCCGTTCGGCCGTCGGCGCCGGGACCCCGTCGCAGGCCGAGCGCTCCAGAATCGCTCGGCCAACGCACCAGCCAAAAAACGTCCTCACCACCTTCAGCGTCTTGTTCGCGGCCACCGGTGAACCCCGATCAATGACCGCGTTAACAACGTCGATGATGTCGCGTTTTGAGATCGCATGGACGGACCGAGAGCCCAGGCGTTCGACGAGATCGCGCTGCAGAATCCGCAGTACCTCATGTCCCGACCTCCGCTGAGCAAGGTGCAGTTTTCCGTAAAGCGCAACAACCTCGGCGACCGTGTCAGCCGTAAGCCGCCGACGTGCCTCGAGCTTTTCTGTGGCCGGATCCCGGCCCTCCAGACGTGCCGCCAGAACTTTCTGGGCCTCGATTCGCGCATTATGAAGCGTGATCCTCCCATAGGGTCCGATCGTATATTTGCGAAGTCGTGAACCCCCGCCCCCAGCGCGGTAAAGAACGATGAAGACCTTTCGCCCCTTCGGCGTTATCTTAAGGCCAAACCCGGGCAGGGTCTGATCCCAAAAGACGATCTCCTTTTCCGGTGTCGGAAGAGCGTCGATGGTGGATTTTGTCAGTCGGATCCGCGGCAATGAGAGATGCTACCTCGAGGCGAAATAGGTAGCTCCATAGGGCAATTTCCAGGCGCGTTTGTCAATGACTAGATATCAAAAAGTAAGTCATCTAAAGTGGTTAGCTATCGAGAGCAATCATGGTCCATCGCCGGGAAAGATCCAGCCGAGAACCCTCTGGGAGAAGGTGGCGGGCGAAGCCCGCCGGATGAGGGGTCGCTCGCCCTTACCCCCTCTGCTCTCCCAGAAGGCGAGGGGAGTCGCGCTAAAGCGACGGCGCCCATTGGGCCGGCCTAACGTTCCCGGCCGACTCGCTCGCTCGCCGCGTCTCAATCGCTGTCATCGTCGCTCGCAGGACCTCGGTCACGCCGGCCCGGGTCGCGGTCGACAGCATGAGCGGCTTCGCGCGCTTTGCTCCCGGCGCAAGAGGCGGCCCGAACTCGCGGATCACGCGCACGAGTCGGTCCGTCTGCTTCTTAAGCGTCGCTTCGTCGACGGCATCGACCTTCGACAATGCAACAATTTCCGTTTTCTCGGCAAGGCCCTCGCCATAAGCCGCGAGTTCGCGGCGAACCGTGCGATAATCGGCGCCGGCGTTGGCGCCTGTCGCGTCCACAAGATGGACGAGCGCGCCGCAGCGCTCGACATGGCCAAGGAACCGATCGCCGAGGCCGTGCCCCTCATGCGCGCCCTCGATCAAGCCGGGTATGTCGGCGAGCACGAAGTCGCGTCCGTCGATCCGGACGACGCCGAGACCAGGATGAAGGGTGGTGAACGGATAGTCCGCGATTTTGGGCTTAGCGGCGGAGACGGCGGCGAGGAAGGTCGATTTGCCGGCGTTCGGCAGGCCGATGAGGCCGGCGTCCGCGATCAGCTTGAGCCGAAGAAGCAGCGTGCGCTCGATACCAGCGAGACCGGGATTGGCGCGACGCGGGGCGCGGTTGGTCGAGGTGGCGAAATGGAGGTTGCCAAAACCACCGTTGCCGCCCTGGGCGACCACCACGCGCTCGCCAGGCTCAGTCATGTCGGCGAGCATCGCGCCGCTTTCCTCGTCGAACACCTGCGTCCCGACCGGCACTTTCAGCACCGCGTCGGCGCCGCGCCCGCCGGCGCGATTGCGGCCCATCCCGTGCATTCCGGTCTTGGCCTTGAAATGCTGCTGGTAGCGAAAGTCGATGAGCGTGTTGAGGCCGTCCGCGCATTCGACCACGACATCGCCGCCGCGCCCGCCGTCGCCGCCATCGGGGCCGCCGAACTCGATGAATTTCTCGCGGCGGAACGAGACCGCGCCCGCCCCGCCGTCGCCCGAGCGGATGTACACGCGCGCCTGGTCGAGAAACTTCATTGCCTGCTGCCTCTCACGGGGCGCGCGCCAAGTCGGCTTCCGCCTCGTTTCGCAGCGGGGGGATGGCGGTTGCCCAATCCGCGCGGGTAAGGCGCAGGCTATGGCATTCGACCAGACCCCCGCGCGCCGGCGCGCCCTGCAGGCCGGCGCCGAGAAGCGCGAACCCACACTTCTCGAGCACGGTCTTCGAGGCCTCGTTCTCGACCCTGACGCTGGCCAGGATCTCGAGCGTCGGCGTCAGCCCGAAGGCCGCGTTGATTATTGCTCCCGCGGCCTCGGTCGCGAGGCCCTTGCCCCAGACCTCGGGCGCCAGCACATAGCCGAGCGCCAGGCGGTCGCGGCCGCGCGATTCGAGGCTGATCGCCCCAATGGCGTCGGTCTTGCCTTTGATCGGCGTCATCACCAGGGTCAGGTCGCGTCCAGCCGAGTTCGCTTCGCGCGCGGCATAGATGAACCGCTCAGCCGAGCCTTCTGGATAGGGATGAGGGATGCGCGCGGTGTAGCGGGCGACTTCCCAGCGGCTGCAAAATTTATGGATCGCCGCGGCGTCGCAGATTCTCGGCCAGCGCAGCCAAAGCCGCGGCGTCTCAAGCCGGAACACATCGTCTCGTGCCAGATCGGGAAACATGAAATCACCGGTCAACGGCCCCCTCAGGGGCCATAAATGACGAAGGGGACGCGGCGACCGCATCCCCTTTGTAAGCTTGAGCTTACCGGACGATTGAGGAGGCTCTTTGGCCTTTTGTCTCATCTCGAAATTTCTGATCTTTCGAGAACGTCCGCGGGGGCTTGTCGCCGAAGCGGGGTTCTCGTCTTGGTCCCCGCTTTATTCCGAAATGCTAATTGCGCGTACCGATACATATTGGCGTCCGTCGCCTTTTCGCTCAAAAGCGACTTCGCCGGCGGCGGTGGCGAACAAGGTATGGTCTGTGCCAAGGCCAACATTGCGACCCGCGTGAAATTTGGTTCCTCGTTGGCGTACAAGAATCATGCCGCCAATAACCTGCTCGCCGCCGAACTTCTTCACGCCCAAACGACGGCCAGCCGAATCGCGGCCGTTGCGCGACGAACCGCCTGCCTTTTTGTGAGCCATAGTCTTCGCTCCGAAACTTGCTGCGGCTGGCCCCAAGGGCCCGCCAACTTTAACCTATCTATAGCGCACTCAAATGCGCCTGTGAATCTATTCGCTCGCCGCAGCCGCCGCTTCTCTCGCCGGCGCGTTGCCGCCGGTCAGAATGTCGGTCACCCGGACGATCGTGAGGTCCTGCTTGTGGCCCCGCTTGCGCTTCGAGTTCTTGCGGCGGCGCTTCTTGAAGGCGTAAACCTTCGGCCCGCGCGCCTGCTCGACGATCTCGCCGACGACGCTCGCGCCAGCGACCCGCGGCGCCCCGACATGGCTGGTCGCGCCGTCGAACAGCGCCAATACCTCGTCGAACACAATCCGCGCGCCCGCTTCGCCGGGCAGCGTCATAACCGTGATCGTATCCTCGGCGGCGACCTTGTATTGCTTGCCGCCGGTCTTGATGACTGCGAACATCGTCTTCCCGTGTTCCGCCCGAACACTACGCATGAGACATGCGCGGCCGGCTTCTTGGCAGTTGACCGAAAATGCGGCTCTCGCGAGCCGCGGCTTGGACGCTCTGGCTTTGAGCCAAGGGGCTCAAAACCAAAAGCGCGGCTTTTCGGCCGCGCTGGAGCGAGGCGCCCCTATAGGCGGAGGCTGGATCAAAGTCAATCGACTTGCGACCGCCTTGCAGGCGATGCTCCGCGAGGGCAGTTACGTCGAGCACGGAAACGGTGGGAGGGCATATGTTCGTCGACTGGCTGCTCGCAAGCTTCCACCACTTGGCTGTCTTTTCGCTCGCCGCGATCCTGTCGGCGGAGATCTTTCTGACAGCCGGGCCGATCGACGATCGTGTGGTGTTGAGGGTCGCCCGCGTCGACGCCTGGTTCGGCATTTTGGCGGCGCTTGTCGTCGCTGCTGGGGTCTTGCGGGTGTTCTTCGGGGCCAAAGGCTACGAGTATTATTACGTCAACATCTTCTTTTGGGCCAAGATGGCGCTGTTCGTTGGGGTCGGGCTCGTCTCCGTGGCCCCGACCTACCTGTACACGGTCTGGCGCCGCCGCGTCCGCGCCGACCTTGCCTTCCGCCCGCCAGCGGAAGAGATCGCGCAATTGCGCCAGGCTCTCTACGTCGAAGCGGGCTTGTTCGCCTTGATTCCGCTTTGCGCCGCGGCGATGGCGCGCGGCTACGGGATGTAACGGGGGACTAGCGCCCGGACGCCATCGAGGCGCGCGCCCGACCTTGCGCGACCTGCGGCGCGTCGACGGCAGGCGCGGAGGCGCCCCAAGAGTTGCGAATGTAGGTCAAGACCGCGGCGGCCTGATCGTCGCTCAGCTTCCATGCGAATGACGGCATGCCCGGGCCGGTCGGCTCGCCGGCGGTCGCAACGCTGCGCGCGCCTTCGATGAGGACGTGAATGAGGCTCGCCGGATCGGCGGAACGGACGTTTGCCGATCCGGCGAGCGACGGGAAAAGATAGGGGACGCCTTTGCCATCCATGCCATGGCAGGCCGAACATTCGTCGACATAGATCGCGCCTCCGGCGACCATTTTCGGGTCGGAGGCGGAAACCGCCGCTGGCGGCG